>Ga0335078_10000195_pt1 | contig 100821 bp, 89 predicted proteins | sample Lox_Sample_32_FD_206711 | JGI IMG/M metagenome (GOLD analysis project Ga0335078, IMG submission 206711) | Soil microbial communities from Loxahatchee National Wildlife Refuge, Florida, United States - Lox_Sample_3.2 | ecosystem: Environmental > Terrestrial > Soil > Wetlands | place: USA... | reverse complement strand
CGCCACGCGCCGTCAAGCAAACGCGGGATCAGTAGAGGCTCGTGGACCGTGATTCGTGGCTCGTGATTCGTAAACCGTGACCCGCGGGCCCTCGGGACCGACGCGCCGAACCGGGCACCTAAGTTCGCTTGCTCCCTTGCTGCCTTGCTCCCTCACGCCGTGAATTCATCTCCCGGCTTCCAGCGCACCACGTTGACCCCCGGCCCAACCAGCGCGGCCAGCTCTTCCGGCGTGCCCCTGAGCGGCGGGAACGTGCCGAAGTGGATGGGCAGAACGGTCTTCGGCGTCAGCAGCCGGCAGGCGTGCGCAGCTTCTTTCGGTCCCATGGTGTAGAAGCCGCCGATGGGCAGCATGGCTACGCTGGGACGGTAGACCTCCGCGATCAATTTCATGTCTCCGAAGACGCACGTGTCGCCGGCGTGGTAGAGCACTGGACCTCCGGCAACTTCAAGCACGAACCCGGCGGCCACGCCGACGTAATGCGTTCCCTTCTCGTCGGCCGCGCCCGAGGAATGTTTGGCGTCGACCATGGTGGCCGCCACATCCTCAATCTGCACCGTGGCGCCAAGGTTCATGCCGATGGTGTCTTTTACGCCTTTGCCGGCGATGTAGTCGGCCAACTCGTAAATGGCAACCACGGTGGAACGGTGCTTCTGCGCCACCGGCGCTGCATCGGAGATATGGTCGCCATGGCCGTGGCTCAACAGGATGTAGTGAATCTTCGATGGCAGGTTGAACTCTCTTGGATACTTCGGATTGTTGGCGATGAACGGATCGATCAAGATGTTGGTGCCCTTGGGGGTTTGCACGAGTACGGTGGCGTGCCCCAGCCAGGTGATGCGGGTTGCCTGTGATGCCGTCATGATGTCTCCTTGAAAACCAGCTTCTAGCTTCCAGCTCCTGGCCTCCAGCTGGTGCACCGATCCGCCCGGCCTGCTCGTTCAATCTAGCCCCGCTCCTCAACCCAGGACCGGGCCGCCAAGGACGCCCTCAATAACCAGGAGCTGCCATTCTGAGAACTAACGCTTGACGCCATGCCGAGGCAAGCGTAGGCTCTGAAAAAGGCGAATATATGGCGAATGCCGAGACCCTCTTCCCCATTCTTGAGCCCATCCCGCCCGCCGGGCTGGCACGCATGGCTGCCGAGGCCCCGCTGGACTCAACCGGCTGCCTCACCGAGTACCGCCCTCTGGCCTCGCGCACCATCGTGAACCACGTCGTCTCGAAACGCGGGCTGCCTTTCACCCACGCCATCAACCCCTACCGCGGCTGCGAATTCGGCTGCAAATACTGCTATGCGCGCTATACGCACGAGTTCCTGGAACTGGAGCCGGTGGAGTTCGAGCGCAAGATTTACTTCAAACAAAACGCGGCCTGGCTGCTCGAGCAGGAACTGAAGCGGCTCAAGCCGGGCACGGAGATCGCATTGGGGACGGCCACCGATCCTTACCAGCCGCTGGAGCGAAAGATGGGCGTCACGCGCTCGCTGCTCGAAGTGTTTGCCCGCTACAGCGGGTTCCGGCTCGGCATCGTGACAAAATCGACCCTGATTGCGCGCGACCAGGAACTGCTCCGGGAGATCGGCAAACGCAACCGCCTGACAGTTCACTTGACCGTGACCACCATGAACGCCCGGCTGGCTCGCGTGCTGGAGCCGCGCGCGCCGCGCCCGGACCTCCGCATCAAAACGCTGGAGCAGTTGCGCCGGACCGGGGTGGCCGCGGGCGTGATGTGCTCGCCGCTCATGCCGGGGATTACCGACAGCCCAGCTTCGATACGCGCCGTGGCCCGCGCCGCTGCGGCTGCGGGAGCCGCCTTCTTCGCGGCGGGAGCACTCTTTCTGAAGCCCTGCTCGCTGCCGACATTCCTGGCCTTCGTTCGCGAGCACTTCCCCGGTCAACTGGCTGCCTACGAGCGGCGCTACGCGCACAACGCCTTCGTCTCGGCGGCGTACCGGGAGCGCGTGACGGAGTTGGTCGAGTCCATTCGCCGGGAATTCAAGCTGGGAAAGCGCGCGGCAGACTGGAACAATGACCTTGGAAAAGGCGAAGGCGAGACCGTAGAACTGGACTTGCAGCCCTGGCTGCCGTTTGGCCGGCTTGGTCGAGGCATCGCGCCCACAGCACACTCGTGAGGCGATGGTCAGTTTTCCGAAGGTCTTTCAACATGATCGATCACCAGGGACTCCATGGGCCCGTCTGCCGGGCTGAGCTTCAGGCCGAGCTGGTCCTGGACGACGTAGATGATTTGCTGAGTGAAGAAGTCGCGAGGCCGGTCTGCACCGGCGTCTTGCGTGGGCAGCTCGAGCTGCCAGGTGATGTCGTACTTGCCGGTGAGCCCGGTCTTGTCCTCGATGGGCCGGCCCGCCATCGTCGATAGGAATTCGGCGAGAGCAAGCATGGTCGCGCCGAACAGCCATTGCTGGCCGGGATTGGGCCCGGTGGCCGCGATGGCGCCACTGCGGAGAATCAGCACGTGCACGCCAGGATGCCTCTGCGCGATCTCGTCAGGCGAGGCGCCCTCTGAGGACCTGAATTTCGGGCCTTTTCTTCCGGCTGTCATCTCAAAGACGGGAACGATTTTGGTTTCGCGATGGACCGCCAGTTTGAAGCGGTCGGCCAGCATCGCCTGCAGCATGGCGCGGAGCATCCCCGGTTGCAGGGCGGGGTCGTTCCATTGGGGCAGGTCGGCCTCAGAGACCTTGGCTTCAATGTCGTAGCGGGCCGAGTCAAGCGGCTCCCACAGGCGTGTGATCTGGTTGGGGCCGAAGTGCGTGGCTCCCTGCGATGGGATGTACGCGATCTGGATCAGCGCCATCAACGGCACGCCCTTCATGCGATAGCCGTCGGCAGTTGATTCCATCTGGACAGGGCTTGGCGCACCCGTAACCAGCTCCTCTTCACGTACGGACACAACTTCGAAGGCAAGCGGCTTGCCATCGGCGCCCGGAAGCGGCTCCGCTGCAACTGCAGGGAGAACTTGTGCGGGGATGGCCATCGGTGGTGCGAAGAGCGCTACGGCAGCCACAGCCAGCGCGATGCCGCGCCTCAATCCCGTCCTCCACCCCAATCTCTCCGTTGTCACGTGAGCGGCTTCACCCCTCTTACCCCTTCGCACCGACGGGGCTGCATTGGCATCGCTCCCTGCCGGGATTGGGCTTTCGTTCATGCGTCGCCGCCTCGGGTGTCTTGATCCCTGTTTTACCGCGTGATGAGAACTTCGGAGACGCTGTCCTTGGCCAGGAACTGGCGGTGGCCCGACCAGCCAGCAAACAGGCGCTCGATGCTGCGATTGGTAAAGGCGCGCTGGATGGGAAACTGCTGCGTCATCTGCATGTCCACGTCGTCGCCGCCGGTGAGGTGATAGCGAAGGCGCTGTGCCTCCTCGCCCTCTTTGCGGGTATGGAAAAACGCGAGCACCTGCCCGCCGGGAACGACTGACGAATAGAGTCGCGCCACGACCGGGGCGACCAGAGGCTCGGGCAGAAAGTCGAGAACCGTCCAAAGCAGGACCACGTCAAAGGTCCGCCCCGCAAAATTAAGGGCGTGATCGAGGTAGCCTTCGACGTTCCACACGGGGTTGCCATCTTCATCGGAGCCGGCGCGCCAATCCTGCGTCCAGGCATCGTGCACCAGGTCGGCGAGATAGACGCTATGGCCCAGGCTGGTGAGGTAGTTGATGTTGGCTGGCGATGTGTAACCGACGTCAATGACGCGCAGGCCGGACTCACTGTGCAGGCGCTCGCGCAGCACCGACCATGCCCCGGAGTGGCGCGGCACGCGCGGACCCCAAAGACCCACAGCGGACGCTTTGGCTCCGCTCTCCTGCTTTTTGTCGAACAAGCGGCGCAGCACCGTGCATTCCTCTCTCGGCGGCAGGTACGCAAGGAGGCTGCCGGGCGAGCGATTGCGGTTCCTCGGTCTCTGACGCGTGAATTCCGGGCCCCGGCGCCCAGGCTTTTCAGGTCTCAAAGGCGAGAACCCCACCCCGCAGACGAAGACCTATCCGTGGGGACCCCACACCCTGGGACACCTTAGGATGGTACAAAATCGGGCGGTCAGAGAACTAGTAGGCCCCGCTATTGTTGGGCGCGCCTGCACCTTCGGATCCCTTGGCAACAGCCTGCGTCAGGTCCACCTTGCCGCGGAACACGGCATTGTCTTCGACGGCGAGGCGGAGGGCGCGAATATCGCCTTCGAGGTTGCAGCCTGCGCGCAATTCCACGCGGCCGCTGGCCACCACGTTGCCCTGCACCCGGCCCAGAATCAGGATGTCTTTGGCGCAGAGGTTCGCAGCTACATTGGCGTTGGGGCCGACCGTCAGCCGGTTTTCCTGCAGGTTGACGGTACCCTCCACCTGCCCGTCCACGATCAAGTCTTCACTGCCCTTCACTTCGCCGCAGATAACGATCGATTTGCCGATGCGCGCGGTTGAATTCTCACCTGCCATGATCAGCTTCCTTCCGTAGGTCCATGATGCCGCGTTCCGAGGGCTGCACGCTTTCCCCGCCTGATTCGAACGCAGCTCGATACGGGCTGCGCCAGGGAGCAGGTCTTCGGCTCCGGGACACTTAAGTGGTCCTGCCCGCAATATATCAACACGGCTAGGCCGCTTCAATGCACCGGCGTGCATCCAGGCGATTTTCCTGTTACCGAAGTCCGGTGGGCGCCGCCGGCCGTGGGCGGGCGCGCCGGGACGAAGCCCCTCACGTCTAAACTGGAGATACCGTGAGCCGATTGCTCGCCTGTTTTCTGGTCACGTGGGCCATTCCGGGCCCGGCGCAGCCCGCAGCCGGCGCCGGAACCAGCCTGACGCCCGCGCAAGGGCAAGCGCTCGTGGAGCGAGCCTTGGCCAACGAGTTGCGCGCAGCGCAGGATGCAAGCCACCCCATGCGTTACCAGTTGCGCAAGACCACTCCTCGGCTGACCACAACCAAGGAGATCATGGAGACCAAAGACGGTGAGGTGGCCCGTCTGGTTGCGATGAGCGACAAGCCGTTAAGCCCTGCCGACGAGCAGACCGAGCAGGCGCGGCTGGATGGCCTGCTGGCCGAGCCCGGAAAGCAGCACCATCGCATGCTGGCTGAGAACGCGGATGCAGGCCGTGCCCTGAAGATCCTCCGCGCCCTGCCCAGCGCGTTTGTGTACCAATATGTGGGCCCGGGCCAGGGACCAACCGGCAATGTGGAGAAGTTCAATTTCCGGCCCAACCCCGCCTTCGATCCCCCAAACCTTGAAGCCGAGGTGTTGCCGGCCGTGACCGGCGAGATCTGGATCGATCCCGTAGCTCAGCGTGTGACCAGGCTCGAGGGCCATGTTCAACAGGACGTGGACTTCGGCTGGGGCGTTCTGGGGCGGCTGAGCAAAGGTGGCTGGATCCGGATCGAGCAGGCGGACGTGGGCCAGGGCCAGTGGCGAACGGTGCGCTTCCAGATGGTGGTCAACGCCCGATTCGTGTGGAAGTCAAAGGTCTTCGACACCACCGAGGAGGAAAGCCACTTTGCGCCGCTGCCGGTGGGGTTGAGCTACCAGAAGGCCATTGAAATGTTAAAAGCAGGGAACGGAGATTAGAGAACAGGGAACAGAAAACGGGTGCGGGGGCTCGCCGAGGACTCTTTTCTCCAAGCCGCAGCTCACAAGGCTCGAAACAAAACGGCCTCACCCAGAGGTGAGGCCGAGGTGGCTTGAGATTGAAGCCTACTTCACCTTTAGGAAGAGCATGACCATGGTGAACAGGGTGAGGGATTCGATGAAGGCGAGGCCGAGGATCAGGAAGATCTGAATGGCGCCACGCGTCCCTGGGTTGCGAGCAACTGCCTCGGCGCACGAAGCCACCGCGCGGCCCTGGCCCATGCCGCACAATCCGGCAGCGAGCCCCATGGCCAGGCCGACTCCCACAGGTGCCAGGTTTATTGCCACCGAGCCGCCGTCGGCGAAGACCGGTATGGCGAAACACAGGGCCGAAAGCGCGAACAGCACGTTTTGAAGTTTTTGCATAGTTCTCCTGCTTCCCTTGAATTGGCCGCCAGTGGGTGGTTGAGGCTCACCGAGCTGGCCCCCTCACGCTTGCGGCCGTCCGTTTGCCCGGAGCGGAAGCGCTCTCCGGCGGAAACTTTTCCAGTGGTCAGTTATCAGTGATCAGCGGTCAGGAAACCTATATCGCAATCGCACGAAAGGCCTGATCACTGACCACTATCCACTGCCTTTAGTGCTCGTGCGCCACCGCCAGAGAGAGATAAATCATGGCCAGCAGCATGAAAACGTACGCCTGAATGAGGGCAACGAAGGCGTGAAGTCCGAGAAATACCGACGGAATCACGACCGGAATGAGTGAAAACGAAACCAGCGTCAACATATCGCTGGCGAACATGTTGGCGTAAAGTCGAACGGTGAGCGACATCATGCGCGCCAGGTGCGAAATGACTTCAATGATGAAGATTCCCGGCGCGATCCATGGAATTGGCCCAAAGAATTGTTTGAGATAGCCGAAGAACCCATTGGCCCGCAGGCCCTGGTAGTTGTAATAGAGGAACGTGAGCGCGGCAATGCCCAACGGCACCGATGGTTCGCCGGTGGGCGTGCTGATGCCCGTAAAGCCGACCAGCAGGCCGATCAGGTTGTTGAGCAGGATGAAGAGCAGGATGCAGGTGACAAAGGCCTGAAAGCGCTCATAGCCGTGGCCGATGACCTGCTCGGCCTGGCCGCCGACAAACTCGTGCAGCATCTCGGCCGCCTGCTGTGCAGGGTTGGGATTCTCGACCGAGAGCGTGAGCCGAACGATGATGAAAAAAGCGATGAGCAGAAAGGCAACCAGCATCTCCAACGCGAAGATGTCGTTAATGGGCGCATGAGGATGCGTGGGATGCAAACCTACCCGTTGCATCAACCAGCCGAAAGACGGACCGAAGATCCAGTTGAAGAAGTGCGTGATTCCAAGTTGGTGCATTGAAGGCGAAGATCTTTCTGTTTCCGGCCGACCCTGTGCCGCAAACCACTACCGCACGGCGCGGGCCGGGCGCCCCAGGATGCGGGTCACCCCCGAGTCGCAGGCCAACCCCAGGTCACCGGTTAGCGCCAGATCTCGAGTCTCGCCCGAGCCCCAGGTCCGCCCGGGGCGCAAGCTCTCCCCAGGGTCAGTTGCGAAGGAGGCTCAGCGCCTCCCACACCAGCGACAGGACCGCCAGGCCGAGCCCGCAGAGAAGCGCGATCGCGGACCCTCGGAAACATTTCAGGCTAACATAAATGATCCCTGCAAAGACGGCAAGGCGCAAGACAAAGAAGACGGCTGAGACGGCGGCGCTTCCTGAGGTCTGCTTCCTGTCCAATTTGGCATTGATGAAGCGCACCAGCCGCCGCCACTCGTAGATGCTTGCGGCAGAGATGGCTGTGCCGACGGCCATCATGGCGGCGTTGCGCCAGCCCGAGGCGATCCAGAGCGCAAGCGACACCAGGATGCCGATGATGAACGTCTTATGAATAGCGCGCCGCAGCAGGGCCTGCACGCCCTCGTCGCTTATCGCAGGGAGCGGTGAGATCTCGCCGGTCATGGCGCCCCGTCCTTGCCATCGGGTTCGTTTCCATTTTTTTCGCCGTAATCCGGTTTGGAATCGGAAGCCATCGCCATGCGAACGACGCCGACGAGGCCGGCCAGGATGCCGAAGATGGCTCCTGCAGTACCCATCCATGTCTGGTGCAGCCAGCGATCGAGACCGTAACCGGTAAGCCAGCCGATAAAGCCGGCCGACGGAAGCATCATGGCGATCTGCAACAGCTTCTCCGCCTGCACCCAGGACGAAAACAAACCGGAAGGGCCGGTTGGCTGCTTTTTGTCCGGAATGGGATTGTGGTAGGGCACCAACGTGGTTATACACGGCGAGGGCAGGCCGGCGCGAACATGCGTCGCCGCCGGCGTGAACGGCTTCTGCGGCAGGCCGGCGGTTCCTGCTAACCCCCCGGTCTCAAAACCGAAACTCGGGGGCAGTCCCAAGATGGAACACTTGCTACTTCGTGACTGCGGCCTGATCTTCGATGGCAAAGACAGCGTTCACCGAAACGCGGAACTCGACGCGGCGCGAGTTGATGGCAAGCTGTTGGGGGATGCCCGGCCCGGAGCCGGCAACGAAGGTCGCGTCGCCCATGCCGTAGATGCTGCCGACTGTGGCAGTAACGAAACCGGCGCCGGCGTAGGCCATCCCGGGCTGGTTTTCGTTCGCGCTGACCAGCTGCCCCAGCCGCACGCCCGACTTTGCCGCGATCTCTTCCGCGATCTTGCGCGCGTTGGCCACGGCATCGGACGAGGCTTGCGCCTGAAGCGTGCTGGGGTCGGTCACGATCCACTGGATCCACCCACTTTCGTTGGCGCCGGCGCCCACCGCCGTATCCAGCGCCTTGGCCGCCTGGTCGGGCTTCACACGGATGGTCCAGCTTTGCGTGGCCGTGAACTGATGTTCCTTGCGCTCCTCTTCGCTCTTCGGATTCGGAACCTGCTGCATCTCGAATGGCGAGGTGTGCTGGAGCACCTGGCTGGTGCTTTCAATCGCGGATTTGGGAATGCCCGCGGCCGTGAGCGCGTCCATGATGGCGTTGGAGGCCGAGGCGGCCTGGTCGTAGGCAGACTTGGCGTCGACCGCGTAGAGTTTGTAACCGACGCGCACCACGGCGAGGTCGGCATCGGCGGTGACCTGCGCGGTTCCGGTGACCGAGATGGTGCGGCGGTCAGGGCAATTCGGGCCGCTGCAATTGGCGTTGCATTGGGCGAATGCGAGAGAACCCACGCCGGCAAAAGCAGTGATCAAGACAATAGGGCGCAAGAGACGAATCATGATTGGCTCCGATCTTCGAGGTTTTTCCTGATGTCTACCGTTATAGACCGACGGCGAGGCGCGGCGGCGCCATCGGCGGTGAATATTTTGGGAGCTGCCGCTGCCGCAGTGAGTGGGCCGGTGTGCGAGGAACAGCGCTCCGTCGAAAATCGTGGCCAGGTTGCGTCGCGCCTACGCGGCCATTCGTCCCGATTCAATCGCATTCCCAGGACTGCCCCTTCCTTCGCCATGGCGAACTCAGAGTTGTCCTTGTGACTTCTTCGCTCCGTCCGGGAGCGGGCGCGATACCGCGCCGCTTTCTTTCGGGGGCGGGATGATGGCAGGGCACCTTCGAGGTTCAGTGCGGCGCGGGCGCGCGGACGCAAACGCGAACCCGCTCGCACTACGACTTCTGAGGGGCCGCCGATTACTTCGACAGCGCTGGCGTCTCGATCAGGTAGGTGGCGGAGACCGTCACCTTGAACTCCACGCGGTGCGAGTTGTAGGCCAGCGTGGAAACGCCGCCAAAGTTCGAACTCGTGGTCACCACGGAGTCGCCCATGCCGTAAGAAGCGGCGATAGAACAACAGCCGTTGAAGTTGAGCGGAGCCTGACGCGTATTGACGCCTACCAGATCGCCGAGGTGGATACCGATCTTTTGCGCCATCTGCTGAGCGGCCGCGCGGGCGTTGGCCAGCGCTTCGGCGTTGGCGCGAGCCTCAAGGGGGCCGGGATCCTCAACGATCCACTGAATCCAAGCGTCGTCGGCCGCTCCCGAATCAGTAGCGGTCTTGAGCACGGCCTCAGCGCGATCCGGCTTGACCCGGATGGTGTAGGACTGGGTGACCGTGAACTGGCGGCGGGTTCGCTCCTCCGTTCCCATCTGATATTGCTGCAGTTCGTAATTCGAGCTTCGCTGCAGAACCGGGCTGGTGAAGTCGACTGCGCCCTCGGGCAGGCCCAAAGACGCGAAGGCATGCTGAATGGTGCTGGCAAGATCGGCGGCGCTGGCGCTGGCGGTTTTGGCATCGGGCCCGTAGACCTTGCAATTGGCCCGGATCACGGCCAGGTCGGCATTGGCGCTAACCACGGCGGTGCCTTCGGCAGTGAGCACGTGCCGCTGCTCGGGATTGGGTGTGGTTTGAGTTTGGGCATGAAGGCCGAAGGCTGCTGCGGCGACGATCAAGGGAATGAAACGTGCGATATGATGCATGATTTGCCCCTTGTTTGGAGTTGCCAGCAGGATACGCCTGCCGGGAGAGGCGGGAAGCAACTCGATTGTGAAAACTTCGAGCGGCCTGAGCGGAAACACAGCTGCGGGGTGGGACGATGCCGGGGCAGGGTTATCAACATGAGATGCCCTCGGGTATGAATGGCGCCCGCTTACCTAGTCCGCAGGGCCCCATCTTGCTTTCCAGGTGCTGCGCTTGAAGGCCTTGACGCGATACTGGCCCTGGTCATCGTTCAATTGCGAAAGACCGAACGCTGACGCAGAGTATTTGGATCCCGCAGTCACCTGGGCCGCGAAGTAGTAAACCTTGCCCGGCTCGGCCGTGAGCGGAGCCAGGTCGAAATTCTTCCTTCCCAGCAAACCTTGCCAGCTTGCGCACAGGTGATGGAGTCCCGGGGCGACGTCGACGGCGAAGTACGAGTTTCCATAGTCGGCGCCCACCCAAGCCCCATCCAGCGCGAAACGCACAGTGGCATCGCTGAATGGCGCAACCATCTGGTTTTCGTTTTCGACGAACACGATCTGCGCCTTGCCCTGCGCGGGAGGCGCGGGAGCGGGTTGGTCCTTCAACGTCTTCACGTCGAATTGGATTTTGTCGTCGCCGCAGGCAACGGGCAACGTAGCGGAACGGGCCTGAACGCCTGCGCCAAGGCAAACGCAGAGCGAGAGCATTGCGATCAGCCGTTTCATGTGGGATCTCCTGAACGATTTGGATTCTCGCCGCTCCTGATTGGTTGGGTTCGTCACACGCGAGCGTGACAGCAATCACGTGCGCCGGGGCTGCGAGTGGACACCGCGCCAGCCGCTATACTGGCGGTTGGACCCTGCAACGATCGAAGAAAAGGATCGGCGGCGAAGGAAACACCCGTGTTCGAGTCGGAGTTTGAACGGAAGCTCTTCAATGAGCGCCGGGAAAAGCTGAAGAAGATCGAGGAGCTGGGCCAGGCGGCGTATCCCAATCGCTTCCCCGCCGAGCAGGACCGGGCCGCAATTTCGCTGGCCAAAGTGCGCGAGCGCTGGGACGGCGCGTCGGCCGAAGTGCTTGCGGCGGAGCGGCCCGAGGTGGCCGTGGCGGGGCGCATCATGGCCATCCGGCAGCAGGGCAAGGCCGGCTTTGCCACGCTGCAGCAGGAAGGCGTGCGGCTGCAGATCTACGTGCGGCTCGACGCGGTGGGCGAACAGGCATTCGCTCTCTACAAGCTGCTCGACCTGGGCGATCACATCGGCGTGACAGGGTATCTGTTCCGCACGCGCACCGGTGAGCTGACGGTGCACGTGGAGACGCTGACGTTTCTATCGAAGGCCATGCTGGCGCTGCCGGAAAAGTATCACGGCCTGGCCGACGTGGAATTGCGCTACCGGCAGCGCTATGTGGATCTCTTTGCCAACCTCGACAGCCGCGAAGTATTCGTCAAGCGCGCCAAGGTGCTGCGCGCGCTGCGAACGTTCTTTGACAGCCGCGGCTACCTAGAAGTGGAAACGCCGATGATGCAGCCCATCGCGGGCGGCGCCATGGCACGGCCTTTCACCACGCACCACAACGCGCTGGACATGGACCTGTACCTGCGCATCGCGCCGGAGCTTTACCTGAAGCGGCTGGTGGTGGGCGGGCTCGACCGCGTGTACGAAATCAATCGCAACTTCCGCAACGAGGGCGTGAGCACGCAGCACAATCCCGAGTTCACGATGCTGGAGTTCTACCAGGCGTATGCGAATTACCACGACATGATGGATTTGACCGAGGAGCTGATCAGGTTTGTGGCGATGGAGGTGAATGGGACGACGGTGCTGCCCTCGGGCGAGAAGGATGAAAACGGAAATTCGATTCCGCGGATGGATGCGGAGGGGAAGCCGATTGATTTTGCGAAAGAGAATTGGCAGCGGCTGAGGATGGTTGATGCGATCGTTGAGTTCTGGGACGAGAAATTTCTCGGCGAACGACCGACGCTACAAGATTTTGCAACCGCCGCGAACTTTTGCAGGTTGCTCAAGAGGGTTTCGGACGCCATCGAAGAAAATACAAGCTTTGTCGGCGTTTTAGTGGTCGATGAAAAAGAGAGGCGTCTAGCAATCACTTACGAGATGCGCGTAAAGGCTACCGTGGAGGGTCTCGTTGGATTTCTTGAAGGCGGGGGCGCGCTCGGACGAGCGGTTTACGAGTTCTTCGAAACTGTCGTCGAGCCAAAGCTCATCCAGCCAACCATCATCTACGAGTTCCCGACGGCGGTTTCGCCCCTGTCGAAGCAAAAGCCGGACGATCCCGACTGGGTGGAACGCTTCGAGGTCTACATTGGCGGATTCGAAATTGGCAACGCATTCAGCGAGCTGAACGATCCCGTCGAACAGAAGAATCGATTCGAGCAGCAACTCGCCGAGCGCGCCCGCGGCGACGAGGAAGCGCATCAGATGGATGAGGATTACGTGCGCGCGCTGGCGTATGGGCTACCTCCAACCGGCGGAGAAGGAATTGGGATCGATCGGCTCGTCATGCTGCTCACCGGCTCGAAGTCGATTCGGGATGTGATTCTGTTCCCATTAATGAGAGGCAGAGATCACGAGAATAGGGACTAAGGGGCTCGGGACTAAGGGACTAAGGAGAAAGACAATGGGGCAATCATTCAAAGATTTGGTCGTTTGGCAGCGATCCATCGAGCTCACAACCGATGTCTACAAGCTGACCTCAAAGTTTCCCGAATTTGAGCGCTTCGGCCTAACCAACCAGATGCGCAGAGCTTCCGTTTCTGTTGCGAGCAACGTCGCAGAGGGTTACGGCCGCTCAACGAAGGGCGAGTACGTGCAGTTTCTCGGACATGCTCGCGGGTCCTGTTCGGAACTTGAAACACAAATCGTAATCGCAAAAAACCTCGGGTTTGGCACAACTCAAAATCTTCAATCAGCCGAGACCCTCTGTGACGACGTAGGCAGGCTTCTCGGCGCGCTGATAAAGTCCATTCGCGTAAAGCAATCCATGGCCCCTTAGTCCCTTAGTCCCGAGTCCCTTAGTCTCTCACGCAGGAGCTTCGTACGCCATTGAACATTCTTTTCGTCGGCGACATTTTCGGCAGCGCGGGGCGCAGGATTGTGCACGAGCACATCGGCCACGTGCGCGCGGCGCACGCGGTCGACCTAACCGTGGTGAACGTGGAGAACGCGGCGGGCGGCTTCGGGGTGACGCCGCCGATCGCGGAGGAGATCTTCGAGTGGGGCGCCGACGTGCTGACCACGGGCAACCACGTGTGGGACAAGAAGGAGCTGCTGGATTATCTGAACGCGGCCAAGCCCGATGGCCGCGAGCGCGCGCGGCGGCTGCTGCGGCCGGCGAACTTTGCGCCGGGAGCGCCGGGGTACGGATTCTATGAAGGGACGACGAAGGGCGGCGTGCCCTACGCGGTGATGCAGTTGCAGGGCCGCGTGTTCATGGCGGCGATCGATGATCCGTTTCGCACCGCCGACGCGCTGCTGAAGGAAATCAAGGCGAAGGTGATCCTGGTGGACTTTCACGCCGAAGCCAGCAGCGAGAAAGTTGCGATGGGATGGTACCTGGACGGGCGCGTGACGGCGGTGCTGGGCACGCACACGCACGTGCCCACGGCCGATGAACGCATTCTGCCCCAGGGAACGGCCTTCCAGACCGACGTGGGCATGAGCGGGCCGTACGACAGCATTATCGGCGTGGAGAAAGAGCTGGTGCTGCACCGTTTCCTGACCGGCATGCCGGGCAAGTTCGAGGCGGCCAAGGGAAACCCCAAGATGTGCGCCGCGCTGGTAACGTGCGATGCGGCGACAGGGCGCGCGTCGGCGATCGAGCGGATCATGCTGGGGGAATAAAGCCAGGGAATAGCCAGCAGCCAATAGGGAGCAGAAAGCTGGCAGGGAGGCAGCGGGCTGTCGAAGGTTGGCGCAGTTTGTTAATTAAGTGGTAAACGGGGCATTTTAGTTACTGTTCGATAAATAGATAAGTCTCTGATTGCAAAGGATGAGTGCTTTTCTGCGGCCGATTTTGCACCGAAATGAGTGCAGGTTCTTCATTTTTTTCCCTGCTTCTCTCTCCCTCTTTTCTTCTCTTTCTCTGTTCTTCAGGCGTGCGTTGACCGCGCGATGTTGTGAAATCGTGCTGCCGCGAAGACCCGGTGCGAGAATCATGAATTCAGTTTGCGCCAGGGGCGGGAAATATTCTGCAGACTCCGGGAAGGAATTTGAGCATTGGATTCATTGGCTTGCGGCGGGTGAAGGCTTGACAGTTCGACTCCAGCGCGAGTCAGCGAGGCAGCAAATCAGCGCTGCGCCTCCCGCGAGGGCTAGAAAAAGGGCAGCCTGCGTGGCAGGCTGCCCTTGATTTTCCCAGAAGCTGGATGTGGTCCCAGGAGGCTGACGGGGCCGGCTTGTTGCCGGCCGCCGGTTGCGGGCCGCGCTACATTCCGGTGTGGTGCGCGGGCGAAGGCTTGACGGGGTGGTGCACCGGGGCTGCCTTTTTCTCCAACTGCAGGAAGCCTTCGCTGAGCACGATTTGGGCGGATGCGGCGGTGGAACCCTGAGCCGCGATCTTGGTGTAGTGGTCGTAGGTGCCGTCGAGCTCGGTATTCGGCTGGGTTTTGAACTCGAAGCCGACCCACCCTGCCGCTGGAGCGTCCTTGCACGAAGCCGCATCCTTCATGTTGACCGTGAAGTCGGCCGTGTGGCTGGCCTGGGCGTCCTGGGTCACCGCGACATTGAAAACCGACACACCCGGCTCGATGGAGATCCTGCGCAGACGTGCCGGGGCTTCAGTGAGATCTTCGCCCATAGCGTCAGTGTCGGCTTTTACGCCGTTGGCCAGAATGTAGGCCTGGGCGTCCTTGATCTTGAGCTCGGTTGGCGGCACCGGAACGGCATTGCAGGCCACGGGATTGGTGATCTTGACGACATAATCCTTTGGCTTGGGCGAGGCGGCCGTGGTCACACTGATCTTTAATACGCTCGCCGGCGCGGTGATGGTAATGCCGGGTACGGGGGTGGGCTGGCCTTGCATCACACCCCAGAGCCGGTCAGTGCAATCTTTAGACGCGTTGGCCAGGATGAACTCTTTATCCCCAAGCGCCATCTTTTTCAGATCGTCGGGGCCGACGGCGCAATATTTATCGGCAAGTTCTCCGGGCGACGGCGCCGGTAAAATTCTGAAGTCGGCGGGCGGGAACAGCGTGGATTGAGCCTGGGTCTTGATGGCGTTGATCTGCTGCGTGATGGCGGCCTGGCCATCGAGCATGCCGTGATATGTGTCGTACCAGTAGTCGAGCGATTGCTCAATCTGCGGCTTGATCCCTGCTGGAGCGTAGTCCCAGGCGCGCGCATAAAACCAAATGGCCTTGACTTCATCGCGCGAGGCGCCGGGCTTGGCGTAGGTCTGAGCCAGTCGCAGTGTGTCTTGCAGCCCCAGGCCGGGCTGGGTGGTGGCCTGTGGCGGGTAGAGCATCAACTCGGCGGTGTACTCCTTGATGGCGCCGGCATAGTCTTTCTTCGAAACCAGATCATCGTAGGCGACAGCGGAATGGAAGATGGGATAGCCGCTGGCAGTCAGGTTCGTCCATTCGGGGCCTGAGGTGCCGGCCGGCTTGGCGACGGTCAGGCCTTTCTGGGCCATGGCTGCGCCGTCGTCGCAGGTCTGCGGATCGGTGCTGACTCCCGTATTGTCGACGCTCTTGCCGCACAGAATGTTATCTACGAATACGATGGCAAAGATCGCCTTGAAATAGTTGGGATCGATCTGCAGGAGCCGATTGGCCGCATCCTTCACTTTGTTGAGATTGCCGGTCGCGTTGTAGCAGTCGATGAGGCCATCGAGAACGGCCTTCTTGATCTGGCTCTGCGGGTAGGTGGTAAGGAAGCTCTCGCCGGCCGCGCATTTTTGCGTCGGATCGGTCTGGGTGGAAAAGTTCTGGTAAGCGTTGTATTGATCCGGCGGGAGCTGAACGGATTGGCCGGTATCTTGAGCGCGCATCGTGGGCGTGAAAACAAGGCACATGCCTGTCAATGCCATCGCGGATGCAAAGACTAACTTCTTCATGCAATGCTCCTGGGAATTGCCGAAATGGAGATCAAGGTTCACTCATTCGCCAGCGACAGGAAAAACCCTCCGGCTCGGTGGGTGAGCGCCGGGTAACGGATATAAAGATACCACGGCTACCATGGCTGCGTAGGGGGATTATAGAGAGCCATTGCGACCCTGACAAGCAGGATGCGATGACGTCTCGGAGAGTTTGCGAAAGACAGGCATCACGTGATTGCAACCAGCAACAATCACGGTTGGGGACCCCGCAAGGGAGCAGAAGAGCAAGGGAGCGAGACCGGCGAGGGGGCGGAATTCGTGCGTCTGGGGAGCTCTCGAGGGGTCAAACGAGCGAGGGAGCGGCGCAGGTGGGCTGGACGGGAAATGCCGAGGACTACTGCAGCAAGCGGACGAGCTCAGCCTGCTCGGCAAGGAAAGCGTCGTGGCCGTGCTCGCTCTTCATTTCGCGGTAGTCGGCCTGGGCGCCGGCGGCGCGGATGGATTCGGCAAAGCGCCGCACTTCCTGGGCGGGAAAGAGCCAGTCGGAGCTGATGCCGATGAAGCTGAGGCGGGCCTTGATGCGGCCGAACGCCTGCTGGGGCGAGTCGTAGCCGCGCAGCGGATCCCAGGTGTCCATGGTACGCAGGATAGCCAGGTAGGCGTTGGCGTCGAAGCGCTCGACGAAGCGTTGGCCCTGGTAGTCGAGGTAGCCGGCGATGTCGAAGCGCCCGCCGGTGAGTCCGCCGTGGGCGCCGTCAGCCGCCCAGGGGTCCTCGCCGCTGCGGTTGGGATTGCGGCCAAAGCGCTCGTCGAACAGGGGCGCGGACTTGTAGCTGATCATGCCGATCTGGCGGGCCAGGGCCAGGCCGCGGCGCGGAGGCCGCTGGGGAAGATAGCGCCCGCCGGCCCACTCCGGATCATGCTGGATGGCCTGCCGCTGCAGATGGTTGAGCGCCAGTCCCATGGCCGAAAGCGGCGAGACGCCCACGATGAGGGCGCGCTCGATCCGGCTGGGATGCAGAATGGTCCATTCCAGCGCCTGCATGCCGCCGATGGATCCGCCCAGCGCCAGGCGTAGCTTGCGGATGCCGAGCGAGTCAAGAAGTCTGGACTGGGCACGCACGTTGTCGCGGACGCCGACCAGCGGAAAATCGGGGCCGTAGAGTTGGCCTGTCTCAGGATTGACGGAACCGGGCCCCGTGGAGCCGTAACAGGAGCCCAGCAGGTTGATGCAGATGACGAAGTCGTGCTCCAGCGAGAGGACCGCGCCGGGAGCGAAAACTTCAGGCCACCAGGAGCCGACCAGCGCCGACCCCGAAAGAGCGTGGCAAACCAGAACGGCATTGTCGCGCGCCGCATTCAGCCGGCCGTAGACGGCGTAATGCAGCGTGGGACAGTCCAGCGAGCGGCCGCACTCGAGGGGCAGCGCGCCGTCGAGCACGAAGTCGCCTTCGTAGGTCGGCTCGACGATGTGCGAGCCGGCCGGCTTTTCAGGTGGCGAGGCGCCGCTGCGGTTGAAGGTGTCGGACATAAAAGTAGCTCCTAGCTGCTAGCTCCTAGCTTCTAGCTGGTCGACCGTAGCTTTGGATTTCAGCGTCTGGATGAACGCCCTGAGCATCTTTGATACTTCGTTGCTCAGTGACTCCACTTCATTCAGTTGGCCCTCTGATCCGATTCGGAGTTTTCGGGCAGCCAGAAGCTGGGTCTGAAGCTCGTAGGTCGATCCCTGTGCGAACCCGGGAAACTGGCGAAACTCGCGCGCGTTGAGCCGGCCACGCCCTTCAGCAATGTTGCTCGCAACCGAGATAGCGGCTCGCCGCATCTGAGAAATCAACCCAAAGGCCTCGTCCCTGGGAAACGATCGAGTCAGCTGATAAATGGACACTGTCAAATCAATGGCCCTCTGCCAGACCATCAAGTCGCGGTAGTCTTGCGCCATTCCTCGTCCTCTCTCCGCGCTCCATGCCCAGGCTCCCGCAAGCCAGTAGCTAGAAGCTAGGAGCTGTTCTTCTCATTTTGCCGCAGCGGCCTGGGTTGCGCCGGTGAAGGCATGGCCATTGGCGGCTTCAATGGCCTGGTCGAGGTCGGCAAGGATGTCGCGAATGTCTTCGATACCAACGGAGAGGCGCACCAGCTCGGGGGTGACGCCGGTGCCCGCCTGCTCCTCAACCGAAAGCTGCTGGTGCGTGGTTGAGGCGGGATGAATGACGAGCGATTTGGCGTCGCCGATGTTGGCCAGCAGCGAGAACAGCTCGAGCGCGTCGATGAACTTCTTGCCCGAATCGTAGGCGCTGCCCGATTTTCCGGCCTTGATGCCGAAGGTGACCAGCGCGGCCGCGCCCGTGGGCTTGTACTTCTTGGAGCGCGAGTAGTAGCGGCTGGACTCGAGGCCGGGATAGTTGACCCACTCCACGCCGGGATGCTGCTGGAGGTGGCGGGCGACAGCCAGCGCATTCTCAGAGTGGCGCTGCATGCGCAGGTGCAAGGTTTCGATGCCCTGCAAAATCAGAAACGAGTTGAAGGGCGAGAGCGCCGCGCCGGTGTCGCGCAGGCCCTGCACGCGGGCCTTGATGATGAACGACAGGGGGCCGAAGACCTCGGTGTAGCGGAGGCCGTGATACGACGGATCGGGCTCGGTGAAATCGGCGAAGCGGCCCGAGGCGGCCCAGTCGAACTTGCCGGCGTCGACAATGATGCCGCCGATGGCCAGTCCGTGGCCGCCCAGGAACTTGGTGGCGGAGTTGACCACGATGTCGGCGCCCCACTCGATGGGCCGCGTGAGCGCGGGCGAGGCGCAGGTGTTGTCGATAACCAGCGGCAGCTTGTTCTGGTGGGCGATGGCGGCCAGCTGCTCGATATCGGCAACGTCGAGCTTGGGATTTCCGAGGGTTTCAGTGTAGACGGCGCGGGTTTTGCTGTTGATGGCCTTGCGCAGGCCGTCGAAGTCGTCGGCGTCGACAAAGCGCACCTGGATGCCGAGCTTGGGCAGCGTGTAGTGGAACAGGTTGTAGGTGCCGCCGTAGAGCGAGGTGGTGGATACGATTTCGTCGCCGGCGCGGGCCAGCGTGAGGAGGGCGAGGGTTTCAGCCGCCTGGCCTGAGGCCGTGGCCAGACCGGCCGCGCCGCCTTCGAGCGCCGCCACGCGCTTTTCAAACACGTCGGTGGTGGGGTTCATGATGCGGGTGTAGATGTTGCCGAATTCCTGCAGCGCGAACAGGCGGCCGGCGTGGTCGGCATCCTGAAAGATGTAGGAGGTGGTCTGGTAGATGGGGACGGCGCGTGCGCCGGTGGCGGGGTCGGGCGACTGGCCGGCGTGGACGGCGTTGGTGGCGAGTTGGCAGGTTTTGGGGTCGGGCATGGGGAATCTCCTTCGGTTGATGCGCTAGTCCAAAAGATAAAGGTGCGGAGCACATGAAAAGGCCCGCATCCGCTTCGGGACCGGGCCGCTGGACTTGAAGAATCGGTTGCGCGATTAGCGCCTGCGCCGCTCAAGAGCCACACGGACGGGTCCGAAGGCCAGACACATGCACATGGCCATGACCGCAATTCCGTGTTCCCTTGAGTTCGGCATGAAGGCAGTATCAAGGGCGCGGCGGATGGCTGTCAAATACAGGTTGGGCCAGTGCTGGCCCGCCAATGCTTATGGTAGAAGGAGCCATGAGCCGAAATCTCTCAACGAAAACATGGTCCGCCGCGCTGCTGACACGCTGGAAATATCTTCTTTCGTTCCGGAAATCGGATTGGGAGTTCGAGGATTACCCGATCATCGTGCGGAAGCAGGGCGATGCCGGCGGGGAATGGGGCGAGGAGGTGCGTTGGAAGAGGCCGGCCTACATCGCGCGCGTTGTGGGTTGGACTGCTCTGGACGGAACCGGCGACACGCGCGAAGAGGCGCTCGACAACCTGCGCGAACAGTTCAGAAGCGCATGCAAGAGGCGCGATGCCAAGCCGCGGCCGGGGGCGCACGTGCCGATCCAATTTGCTTCGCAGGATCGCATCGCCGCGCGGCAGCAACTGGCGAACGAGTTCGTTCGACGGGTGCTGGGCGTCGAAGACGCCTGGCTCTCCGACGAATCGTCGCTCTGGCACTTCACGCTGGGCGCGTCGCTGGAGGAGTACTACGCGAAGATCGTGCTCTTGTACGGAGTCGATGTCCGCGACGTGCCTGACGGGAACATCGCAAGGATTCTGGACCGCATCAGCGCCGCGCGGCTGGGAAGCAAGACTGAGATCCCTGGTCCCTGACTCCTGCTTCACTCCGGCTTCCACACGTAGGCGCCGGGCTGGGGCAGGCCGACGTGCGCCAGCACGCGGTAGGCGAACTGGCGCGCCATCTCTTCTGAGCCTTCGGGGTGGTTGTAGAACGCCGGGATGCAGGGAAAGATGGTCGCTCCAGCCTCGGCAGCCAGCGTCATATTGCGCAGGTGGATGCGGTTGAAGGGCGTTTCGCGCACGCAGAGGATGAGCGGGCGGCGCTCCTTGAGCGTGACGTCGGCGGCGCGGGCGATAAGCGAGTTGGCCAGGCCCAGCGCGATGGCGGCAAGGGTGCCCATGGAGCAGGGCAGGATGATCATGCCGTTGGAGGGATGGCTGCCGCTGGCGATGGGCGCACCGATGTCGGCATCGGCGTGCTGGACGATTTTCTTCGGTGCCGCGCCGAGCAGCTTCTTGAGCAGATTGGTGCGGCCCGAAACGCCGAGTTCCTCGGCGAGCACGCGCAGGGAATTTTCAGAAGCGACGAAATGCACGCGGGTAACGCGGCCGTCGGCTTCGAGGGCGCACAGCAGTTCCCTGCCGAGAATGACGCCCGAGGCTCCGGTGATAGCGAGGGTTAAATGCAAGCTTCTAGCTCCTATCTGCCAGCCATTCGCGGTACGGCCCTGCCGCCCCTACGGGGCTTGCCTTCATAAAACGGCCTAATCCAGGATTCCGCTTCGCTTCATCCTGGGCTATCTTCCATCACTCCCCACGGGATCTGGCTTGCGGGCGAGCTGTTTCTGCCACGCAACCTTGCGCCCAGCCGGAGCGCCCGCGCCGGAGGCGCAATGTTTGTTAGCCCCGCGCTTCAAGCGTGGGGTAACCGGCAATTGAAATCGAACCCAGTCCCGTAGGGACGGCGCCACCTGAATTCACCCAAACACATAACGCTCGTCGTACGCGATCCCGCAGTTGCGCAGGAGGGCGACAAATTCCTGTTCAAAATTGTGCGTGCGGTGATGCTCTTCCTGGTTTAAAAGGTATTTCTTGACCACCGGCACCTGGGAAGGACTGACGCTGAATGCTCCGTAACCTTCCTGCCACGAAAATCCCTTTCCCATCCACCGCGAAGAACTTCCTTTGAGCTTCTGAACTGCGTGGGCAAGGGGGTAAGACGCCGGCAAGACGAATAGCAAATGAATGTGATTCGCCGTGCCGCCCGCAGCGATTAACGAGAAACCCTCGCCGCGCGCGATGCCGCCCAGGTAGGCGTAGAGCTCGACGGTGCGGGCGGCGGGAATCAGGGGGCGGCGATCCTTGGTGCTGAAGATGCAATGAATGAGGTTGCTCGCGTATGTGTGAGCCATGATGCGCCGTCCCTACGGGACTCCCATTCTATAACTGCGATCCCCACCCCACGCTGAAGCGCGGGGCTAATGAACCCTGCGCCTACGGCGCGGTCCGCGGGTTGGCGAACATTGGCAATCAGCGATCCGCATGGGTGGGCTCGACACGGCAATGACGCGAGAGAGAATCACGCTTGAGGATTCGGCCCACGCTTCGCGGGCGCTGCGGGACTCCCATTTTATAACCGTCAAGCGAGTCCCGCGCTGGAGCATACGGATCGGGAGGAAGCCCGCGCCGTCCCTACGGGACTCCGAGGAAATCAATGGGATCGCTTTCCCCACGCTGAAGCGCGGGGCTAATGAACCCTGCGCCTACGGCGCGGTCCGGGCGGCGCGCTGGATGAGTCAGCGATTCCTGTGGGTGAGAAGGAAAATCAACCCGAACCAAAGCGGAAGCGTCGTCAATAAGCACGAGAACCATAATCCGGCCAGAAAAAGTTTCTCAGCCCGCAATCGGGCGCGGCGTTCGTCCGTTTTTCTTCCGATGAGCTCGACAATCCAGCCAAACGTGTAGCACAAATTCGCCGCGATGCCGTAGACGACGGCGCCAAGGGCCAGCACAATTGGCTCTACTGCGTCTTCGCCGACAGGAATCACCTTGTCCATCAAGAACTCCATGCCCAGGATTGAAATCGAGTCGAGTCCTGTAAGGACGGTGGAATCTTCATTCTCCCAGCACCCGCTTGAAAATCGCGTCAACATTGCCGAGTTGGCGGGTGTAGTCGAAGGTCTTTTCGAGCTTCGCGGGGTTGAGCAGTTTCGTGATGGCCGGGTCGTGGGCCACTGCAGACTGAAAGTTTGTGTCGTCTTTCCAGGCGCGCATGGCGTGCGACTGCACCAGTCGATAGGCGTCTTCGCGCGACATGCCGGCCTCGGCCAGGTCGAGCAAAAGCTGGCCCGAGAAGATGAGGCCGCCGGTGGATTCGAGGTTTTTCTTCATGCGCTCGGGATATACCAGCAGGCGGTCAATCAAATCCGTCGTCTTGGCGAGGAGGTAGTCGGCCAGAATCGTCGAGTCAGGGAAGATGATGCGCTCGACCGAGGAATGCGAGATGTCGCGCTCGTGCCAGAGCGGGATGTTTTCGAGAGCCGCCTGAGAATTCGACCGTAGCACCCGCGCCAGGCCGCTGATCTGTTCTGAAGTGATGGGATTTTTCTTGTGCGGCATGGCCGAGGAGCCCTTTTGCTTCTCGCTGAAGTATTCCTGCGCCTCGCGCACCTCGGTCCGCTGCAGGTGGCGCACCTCGACGGCGATCTTGTCCATGGTGCTGCCCAGGATGGCGAGCGTGGCGATGTAGGCGGCGTGCCGGTCGCGCTGGATGACCTGCGTGGCGACGGGCGCGGGCTTGAGGCCCAGCCGCGCGCAGACTTTTTCTTCCTGGGTTGGGCTGAGATGGCCGAAAGTTCCAACCGCTCCCGAGAGCTTGCCCACGCGCATGTCTTCGGCGGCGGCATCGAAGCGGCGCAGGTTGCGGTCCATCTCGGCGTACCAGTTGAGCAACTTGAGGCCGAAGGTGGTGGGCTCGGCGTGGATGCCATGGGTGCGGCCGATGGCGGGCGTGTGCTTGAATTCGAGCGCGCGGCGCTTGAGAACGGCCAGCAGCGCAGTGATTCCGTCACGGATGAGCGCTGACGCGGCTTTGATTTGGAGGGCCTGGGCCGTGTCAACAATGTCGTTGGAGGTGAGGCCGTAGTGGAGAAACCGCGATTCGGCTTCGAGACCCTGGTCTTTCAGGCTCTCGGCGACGGCGGTTGTGAAAGCGATGACGTCGTGCTTCACCTCCGCTTCGATCTCGGCGACGCGCGCCGCGGAGGCAGTGGCTTTGGAGGCGATGGCTTCGGCGGCGGCGGCGGGAATGACACCATCTTCGGCGAGAACCTGGCTGGCGGCGGCTTCAACCCGCAGCCAGCAGCGGTACTTGTTCTCGTCGGTCCAGATGCGGCCCATGGCCGGGCGGGTGTAGCGATCGATCAATGTCAGCTCCTAGCTGCTAGCCCCGGCGCCGTCCCGACGGGACTCCGCGGTCTAATAGTGGATTCGGCCCCACGCTGAAGCGCGGGCTAACAGACACTGCGCCTACGACGCGGGTGCCAGGCTCAGCAAAGATGTCGACAACCATGGGCTAGCGGCTACGTGTACGGACTGCAAGCTGCTGGCAACTGGCTGCTGGCTGCTCTTTCTAAATTGTACGAGGAGAAAGTACTTATCCGCGAGGGATTCCGAGGCGGCGCGACAGTTCGTCGACCAGCAGGCCGCGGCCCGGCTTGTAGGGCTGGAACCACTCGCCGTCGATCACCAGTTGGGGGATAGCGCGCTTGCCCACGCGCCGCAGCACCTCGTCGGAGGCCGCGGGGCTGGCGTCGACGTCGATCACCGTATATTGAACGGCGTGCGCGTCGAGAAACTGGCGGGCGGCGCGGCAATCGCGGCACCAGTTTGCGGTGTAGAGCTGCACGGTCATGAATCCCATTTTACGGTCGCTTCGCTGCTATGCTCTGTGATGAGAAGCACTGCGATGACAGGCGATGAGATCAAATCTCTGCTGCACCTGGCTCCGCATCCCGTAGAGGGCGGGTGGTACCGGCGCACTTATACGTCAGAGGTGAGCGTGGCGTTGCTGCGCGGTGTGCGGGCGTACGGCACGGCCATCTACTACCTGCTCGAGGAGGGGACCTTCTCAGAGATGCACGTGCTGGCCTCGGACGAGATTTTCCATTTTTATCTCGGCGACCCCGTGGAGATGCTGCAGCTCTTGCCAAGTGGGGATTCAAAGATTGTGACTCTCGGGCCGGATTTGAAGGCGGGGCAGCATGTGCAGCTCGTCGTTCCTGCTGGCGTATGGCAAGGCACGCGGCTGGTTGAAGGCGGCAAAGTGGCGCTGCTGGGCTGCACCGTGACGCCGGGCTTCGATTTTGCCGATTACCGAAGCGGGAAGTACGACGAGCTGGCGGCGGGGTGGCCGCAGGAGGCGGCGCGGATCAGAAAATTAACGCGGGGTTAGCGGGGCTGGCGGGGCTAACGAATTGGCGAGTTAGCGGCGCTGCGCGCCTGTTCGCAAGTTGGCAAGTTCGCGGGTTGGCCGATTGCTGGGGAGCCTAGCGCCGCTCGCGAAAAAAATTGCGCAGCAGTTCGGCGGATTCGGCGGCGAGCAGCCCCTCCTCGACCAGCATCTTGTGGTTAAGCTGGGGATGGTTGAGCACGGAGAGCACCGAGCCGCAGGCGCCGGCCTTGGGATCGGGGGCGGCATAGACGAGGCGGTCAATGCGCGCGTGAATCATGGCGCCGGCGCACATGGCGCAGGGCTCGAGGGTGACGTAAAGCGTGCAGCCGGCGAGGCGATAGTTGCCCAGCGCCTGGGCCGCGATGCGCAGCGCGATCATTTCGGCGTGGGCCGTGGGATCGACGTGGCGGATGACGCAGTTCTGGGCGTGCGCGATGATTTCGCCCCCGTAGATGACGACTGCGCCGATGGGCACCTCGCCGCCCGCGGCCGCGAGCCGCGCCTGGGCGAGGGCGGCCTGCATGGCTTCGCGATCGTCGATCATAGCTTCGGCCCGCAAGGCGCGGGCTGTTGCTGCGTCATGCAGTGCAGCGCGCCCAGGCCCCAGATCAGGTCAATGCAGTGCACTCCGATGACGTCGCGATCGGGAAAGACTTCGGCGAGCAGGTTGAGCGCCACGCGGTCGTTGGGGTCGTGAAACGTGGGAACCAGCACCACGCCGTTAGCGATGTAGAAATTTGCGTAGCTGGCGGGCACGCGCTGGCGGCGAAAAATCACAGGCCGCGGCATGGGCAGCTCGACGATGGCGAATTGCTTGCCGGCGGGCGTGCGCGCGGCTTTGAGCTGCGCCAGATTTTCGGCAAGGGGCGCGTGATTGGCATCGGAGGTGTCGCGCTCCACGGCGGCGACGATGGTGGCGGGAGCGACAAAGCGGGCGATGTCGTCGACGTGGCCGTGGGTGTCGTCGCCAGCAATGCCGCGATTGAGCCAGAGGACCTGGTCGATGCCGAGAAAGTCGTGAAAGGCCTGCTCCAGCTGCTCGCGGCTGACGCCGGGATTGCGCTGCTGCACTTCGCTCAGCAGGCATTCGCACGTCGTGAGAAGGGTTCCCTCGCCGTTCACGTCGATCGAGCCGCCTTCAAGAACGATGCGGCACTTGGCGCCGCGGCGGCTTTGGATTTCGGGTTGCCATGCGGGCAGGCCGAGCAGCCGGGTAACGCGGCCGGGGATTTTGGCGTCGAGACGCCAGTCGTCGTACTTGGCCCAGCCGTTGAAGCGCCAGCAGGTTAGGGCTACTCGCCCCTCCGTGTTTTGGACGAAGATGGGGCCGGAGTCGCGTGTCCAGCCGCGATCCGTGGGCCAGGCGTGGAACGTCACCTGGTCGAGATTGGCGCCGGCGCGGTCGAACATTCCGGTCACGCGGCGGCGCATGACGGTGTTTTCGACGATCAGGTGCACGTGCTCGCGCGCGGCGAGCAGGCGGACGATCTCGGCGTAAAGCCAGGGGATGGACGAGAATTTGCCCGGCCAGTCTTCAGGATTGTGGGGCCAGGCGAGCCAGGTGGCTTCGTGCGGTTCCCACTCGGCGGGCATGCGGTAGCCGAGCTGGCGCGGAGTTGATGCGTCGGAAGTCATTTCTCCTCCATCGAGTGTAGCGAAGCGCTACAATGGTCAATGCCCTCAAGTTTTCTCACAAAGGCACGCGCTCGGCGGTCGATTTCCGGGTCGCCGTCGATAATGGCAAACCAACGCTCTCTAGGCGGCAAGGGCCGGTTCTCTCCTTGATGGTTTTCACGATGAAAGGTGACTCTGGTCTTGATCGTGAGTACTGAAGCGAGCCTCGTCGCGCCACACAAACACTTCAGCAGTTGGTCTAATTGCTCCTCGTGATCATGCCGTCTTGGAAAGTGGATAAGGACAACCGTCCTTCCCGGCTGTCGCATCGCCTCCACTTCCGCAAGTGTCGCGTGCTTCGGACTTGCCTCACCTAGCCCATTATCCGGATCGAGAAAGACTATATTCGCTCCTGCCAGGGATTTGGCCATCCTCTCTAGCCACTTGGCTCTACCAGCAATGTGCGGCACGGGATCCCCGAAAAATGTTACGTCCTTCACGCCCTTCCAAATTTCAGGCCGCTCCTCCAGCTTTTTTACCGAGCCTCGGATTTGCGCTATTCCGATCGCGACGTCTCGATCGAGTTCCTCTTGATCCACGAGCAATGTATCCCTGACGTAGTACCAGGCGATCCCAAGGGAACGATCCTCGCCGGCAAGCGCCCGCAGAAGCGAAAACTTGATCCAGTCTGTGATGTCGCCGGCAAATTGGTCGCGCATTCTGTGTTCTCCCCGCGTGAAAAATACCTCTGGGGCTGAAGCCCCGACTCATCTTTTGGGCTTTGACAACACGACTGATGTCGTGCCCCTTCAAAACAGGGAATGGAAACGTCGCCGGATCACTTTTCCTTCTTTGGCGCCGCATCCAGGAAGCGCTGGGTGATGGGCGCGTAGGCATCCACGCGGCGGTCGCGCAGGAAGGGCCAGTTGCGGCGCGTCTCTTCCATCAGCGTGCGATCGACTTCGCCGATCACAATTTCTTCATCGCTATGGCCGGCTTTGACCACGATGCGGCCAAAGGGATCGGCGAGAAAGCTGCCACCCCAAAACTCGAGGCCCGGACCGGCGGCGCGATTGCCCAGTATGTCGCCGTGCTCCAGTCCGACGCGGTTCACGGCCGCTACGTAGACGCCGTTGGCAATGGCATGGGCGCGCTGGATGGTGCGCCAGGCGTCGACCTGCGCGGCGCCGAACTCAGCCTTTTCCGCCGGATGCCAGCCGATGGCGGTGGGATAGAACAGGAGCTCCGCTCCCTTGAGCACCGTCATCCGTGCAGCTTCTGGAAACCACTGGTCCCAGCACACCAGCGTGCCCACGCGGGCGGCAGCGGTGTCGACAGCCTGAAAACCCAGATCGCCGGGGGCAAAGTAGTACTTCTCGTAATAGAGCGGATCATCCGGGATGTGCATCTTGCGATAGATGCCGGCGATGTGGCCGTCGGCATTGAGGGTGACGGCGGTGTTGTGGTAGAGCCCCGGCGCGCGCTTTTCAAAAAGCGAGGCAACGATGGCAACACCGGTTTCGCGCGCCACTTCGGCGAGCCTGGCTGTTGATGGGCCGGGAACCGGCTCCGCGAGATCGAACAGCTTCAAATCCTCGCGCTGGCAAAAATATTGGGTGCGGAAAAGCTCGGGCAGGCAGACGATCTGCGCGCCCATCCGGGCGGCCTCGCGGACGTGGCGGAGCGCGGCCACGAAGTTCGTCTCGGGATCGGGGCCCATGCGCATCTGCACCAGGGCGACGGTAAATTTGTTTGCGGCGGACATGGATGTATCTTTTCGGTCTTCCTCAGGCGCAGATGTGGAGGCGGTTTGGAAAACCATCTCTCAGTGGCTAACGCCCAGACTTCTCTGCGCCTGTCACGGCACGGCTGAAGCCGAGCCCTTTCAACGCAGAGTAATGAATCAGTTTCAAGAACAAGGCCAACCCCGCGCGGCGGAATTGGCCAGTTTGCCCGTTCGAGCAAGCCCGCTGCTAGGAGTCGAGGATGAGCACGGCAGCGGCGATGGTGGTGGTCCATTTGCCGCGTTTGTCGCCCACGGCCGACTGGGTAACGTTGCTGGTACGGACGATCTTGTTGGAGATGCGGTAAATCTCCTTCTTCTCGTCCCAGCTGGTGTCGGGATCGAACTCCAGGTCGAGGGTGGTGGCCAGCATCTCGGCCGCCAGCTCCTCGGCGTACTCGCCGGCCTGTTCCTCGGTCTCGCCGAAGCTGTGATGCTCGCTCAGGTAGCCGTAGACGTTGCGGTCAGCGGGAATGGCCACGCCGATGCTGGAGGCCAGCAGCCGGTGCGGTTCGCGCGAGGAGTTTTCCGCGATGACCGCAAACACCACTTCGCCATCATCGAGGTACTTGAGCCCTTCCTTGCGCGAGATGACCTTGCACTGCGGCGGAAAGATGGAAGAGACGCGTACCAGGTTCTGCGAGGCGATGCCCGCATCGCGCAGGGCCAACTCGAAGCTGGTCAGCCGCTCCTTGTGTTTGCCGACGCCCTTGGTGAAGAAAATCCTCTTCGGGACCATGCTTTTTCCCAATTTCGATGTGTCCTCCGTGCGTAAAAAGATGGCGGCGATTTGTAATCGTTCCCGCATGAGTCTATCGCATCCTGGCGGGCGCGAACAGAGTTTCTGATTTTTTCATTTGCGGTTCATGACTTGACAGTCACTACCCGGCGGACGAGGTCGGGGCGGCTGCGTCTTCGCCGCGCGAAAAACCACCTTGGGAACTCACCGCCGGCTGCCGCGAGGCAAACTTTCCGGCGGCTGCCGCGTTTAATAGAGCATGAAGCGGTCTTATTTCCTGGGAATATCTGTTTTAAGCGCAGCCCTTGCCTGCGGCCTGGCATGGTCGCAAGCTCCTCAGCCGCCGTCGGGGCCACCGGACCCGGGCAGCACGCCGGGAGGGCCTCCGCCGTCCCCGCCGCCGGCGGCGAGCCGGGATCTGAGCACGGCGATTCTGGAGTGGGTGCCTCCCGCGCTGACGCAGCTGACCACGCAGGCCGTCGCCAAGGAGAGCTTCACGTTTGACCGGACCATGCTGGCAGCAGCCGCGACGCTGATGTCGGACAACGGCCCCGACGTCAAGGAAGCATTGGCCAAGCTGGACGGCCTGAGCGTGCACACGCTGCGTTTTGACGCGCCGGGGACGGCCGATCCGGCGCAGATTGAGGCCATTCGCGAGGCCTATCACCTGCGGGGATGGAAACACCTGGTGAGCGCCAATACCTCAGGCGGCCCGATGCATACACAAAGCACCGATGTCTGGGTGGTGCTCGACGGCAGCAACGTGCGCGGCGCCGCGGTGCTGGTGGAGAGCCCGAAGAGCCTGACCCTGGCCACCATGGCCGGAAACCTCAGTCCCGTGGACCTGATCCATTTGAGCGGGCACTTCCACATTCCCAATTTCGACCTGGGCAGACTGGGCGGCGGCAAGGACAAGTAGTGCGGCGGCGCACCCTCGCCTTGGAGTGTTTTCGTCGCGGCATCCCGAGTGCGGGTCTGGAGACCCGCGTTACGTTTCGGAGTCGAGACTGTCACCTGCAACGCCTGGCGCTCGCATGGCAACGCCGGTGTCTGCCAAAATGAAGGTGGTTGAGTCTACCGTAGCGATCCCGCCGGAGTTTTGAAGCAATGCGATGTCGCAAGTTGACGTGTGTTTTCCTCTTCCTGGCCGCCACAGGGGGCGCAGTGCAGGCGCGGGCCAAAGTGATTGAAGATGCGAGCGGCTCGCCGCAAACCATCACCAGCATTGGCGATGCTCTGAATTCTTCTGATCACCATCCGGTGCACATTCTCTACATTCACGGCATCGGCCAGGCAAGCGCGGGAGATTCCGCCTTGCTGCGCAGTTCGATTTGCACCCGGCTGAGGCTTTGCGCTGCGAGCGACTGGAAGAATGCCGGCGTGGAGTTTGCCGACAAAGGCGAATTCTCGCCGGGAGTAAAGCCGCCGACCCTGCAGTACCTTGGCGAGCCGGTATGGCGGAACGAGGAAGAGTGGCAGGCCGCGGCGCCGTTCGTGGTGCATTGGGTGGTGCACCTTAAGAAATACCGGGCCCCGCTGGTGCTGGATGAAATCAACTGGTGGCCCCTGACGCTGTCGCTCAAGTGCCGCCAGATTCTGGCTCCCGACGCACGCCTTGCCGGACCGGACCGCGATCTGCTCGCAGTCTGCTCGCAGCCGGACCGGCAAAATCCGGGCGGCTGGGGCCGTTTCTATCCGTGGATTACCGCCGATGAAGCCGCCAGGCTGGACGGGCTGCGGCCGCATGCCGTTCTGGTGAATCGAACCCTCAAGCAAACCGTGATCGACTGGGAACTGGTGGATGTGATCCTTACCACGGGACCGATGAGCGGCATCCTGCGCGATGGAGTGCGGCAACTCATGGCGAAGTCTGCGGCCTTTGAACCTCATGCCGCGGACCAAGGCGCAGGCGCCAGCGGCGCGCAGGAAAGGTACGACTGGAAGTCGCGGCTCAAGAGCGAGAAGACGCTTGACCAGGAGTTCATCGGCGTCGGCCACAGCCTGGGAAGTTATCTGTTGTTCGATGCGCTCTCAGTGGACAGCTTCAGCGCCGCCGCGCCGGGCCAGGCGGGCGAGTCGTCGCCGGAAGCGGTCCGGCTGGCTGCGGAACAGGATGCGGTGCGCTACATCTTCGAGCGCACGTCGCAGATCTACTGCTTCGCGAACCAGTTGACGCCACTCGAGGTGACAAACCTTGAGAGCGGACCGCCGGCCGCTGCGGGCGGCTTCACCTCGCGCGGGCTGGCGCCCCCGCCGGAAATTTCAACGTCCCCGGCTGCGAATCTGCGGTCGCTTGTCAACCAGTGGCAGCAGTTGCAAACAAGCTTCCAGGCTGCGCTGCACCCTGACAATCAAAGTGCGCGCCAGAGCGTGCAGCTTGTGGCCTTCAGCGACCCCAGCGACCTGCTCACGTTTCGCGTTCCGCGCATTGGCAACGTTGATGTAATCAACATCTACGTGCAGGACGCGCCGCACTGGTTGGGTCTGATCGAGTCGCCGAACGCGGCGCACGGCCACTACGCCGAAAACAAGCATGTGTTGCGGGTGCTGTTCTAGACTTCAGCGCACCGCGGCGGAGAGTGGGGTAAGACCGGCGCGAAAGTCCAGATGTGTTTTTGCGGGCCTAAGAGGCCCATGCTTCCTTCTTCGCGCGAAGCGTTCGCCATTGCCACTCATAAATTGAGGGTGGTAGCCTCAACTTTGGGTCAACGACGGAAGGATTCCCCGAGAGATCATGCAAAGCACGTACAACGGGCTGGAACTGCCCAAGAATGGCGAGCCGATTGGCTATAAGGACGGGCATTTTGCCGTGCCCGACCACCCCATCATTCCCTTCATCGAGGGCGACGGAACAGGCCGCGACATCTGGAAGGCGTCGCAGCGCGTTTTCGACGCGGCGGTGGAAAAGGCTTACGGCGGCACGCGCGCCATCCGCTGGTTTGAGATCTTTGCCGGCGAAAAAGCGTTCCGGCAGTTCAATAACTGGCTGCCCGACGACTCGGTGGCTGCGGCGCGCGACCTGCGCGTCTCTATCAAGGGACCGCTGACGACGCCGGTGGGCGGCGGCATCCGTTCGCTCAACGTGGCGCTGCGCCAGATTCTCGATCTCTATGCCTGCGTGCGGCCGGTGAAGTATTACCAAGGCGTGCCCAGCCCGGTGAAGCACCCGGAAAAGCTCGACGTCGTAATCTTTCGCGAGAACACCGAGGATGTGTACGCGGGTGTCGAGTTCAAAGAAGGCACGGAGGACGCCGCGCGGTTGATCAGTTTCCTGAACGACGACCTGCTCAAAGGCGGCAAGAAGAGAATTCGATCGGATTCGGGCGTGGGCATCAAGCCGATCTCGATTTTCGGCACCAAACGGCTGGTACGCTTCGCCATCAAACATGCATTGGACGCTGGCCGCAAGACGGTGACCCTCGTGCACAAGGGCAACATCCAGAAGTTCACCGAGGGCGCGTTCCGCGAGTGGGGCTACGAGGTCGCGACGCAGGAGTTTCGCGCGGAGACGGTGACGGAGCGCGAGAGCTGGATCCTGGGCAACGTGGAGGCCAGACCCGGCCTGACGATTGAAGAAAACGCCGCGCTGATCGAGCCGGGCCTCGAATTCGGGAATCAGGCCTTCCGCGATGCACTCTACGCCGAGGTCAAAACTACCCTCGACTCGATCGGCAAATCGCATGGCAATGGCGCGTGGAAGTCGAAGGTGCTGGTCAACGACCGCATCGCCGACTCGATCTTTCAGCAGATCATCATCCGGCCAGAGGATTACAGCGTGCTGGCCACGCCGAACTTGAACGGCGATTATATCTCCGATGCGGCGGCGGCGCAGGTGGGCGGGCTGGGCATCGCGCCCGGCGCCAACATCGGCGACGGCTACGCGGTGTTTGAGGCCACGCACGGGACCGCGCCCAAGTACGCAGACAAGGATGTCATCAATCCCGGCTCGGTAATTCTGTCGGGCGTGATGCTGCTCGAGTTCATCGGCTGGAACCCGGCGGCGCGGATGATTGAAAATGCGATGGAGAAGACCATCCAGCAGAGATTCGTCACCTACGACTTCGAGCGGCAGCTTTCCGGAGCGACGAAAGTGGGCACGAGCGAGTTTGCGACGCGCATCGTTGATAACATGCAGCGGAGCTAGCGGAGTTGGCCGCGGTTCACGCGTGTTCGCAGAATCAGGCGCGGCTTCGTTCCTGACTCCGCTAGCTCCGCTTTCAACTATTCAGGAGATACAAATATGCGAAAGAAAGTTTCGATCGTGGGCGCGGGCAACGTGGGCGCCACTTGTGCGCACTGGATTGCGGCCAAGGAACTGGCTGATGTTGTTTTGGTCGACGTCGTCGAAGGCATTCCGCAGGGCAAGGCGCTGGACCTGCTGGAAGCCATGCCCATTGAGAAGCGTGACGTGGCCATTGCCGGCGGCAACGACTACGCGGCCACGGCCAACTCCGACATCGTGGTGATCACGGCGGGCATCCCGCGCAAGCCGGGCATGAGCCGCGACGACCTGCTGCACACCAATTTCAAGATCATGTCGGACGTGGTTTCGAAGGTGGTGGCTCTTTCGCCGGAGTCGATCCTCATCGTAGTGTCGAACCCGCTGGACGCGATGGCGCAGGCCGCGTACCGCCAGTCAAAATTCAACCGCGAGCGCGTGATCGGGATGGCCGGAGTTCTGGATTCGGCGCGCTTCCGCACGTTTATCGCTGAAGAGCTGAATGTGAGCGTGGAGAATGTGACCGCGTTTGTGCTGGGCGGGCATGGCGACACCATGGTGCCCCTGGCGCGCTACTCCACCGTTGCCGGCATTCCCATTACCGAACTGATCGCGCCGGAACGGCTGGAGCAACTGATCCAGCGCACGCGCGACGGCGGCGCAGAGATAGTGAAGTACCTCAAGACGGGCAGCGCGTACTACGCGCCTTCGGCAGCCACGGTGGAGATGGCCGAGGCGATTCTGAAGGATAAGAAGAAGATTCTGCCCTGCGCGGCGTACCTCACAGGCGAGTACGGCATCGACGGCTACTTCATCGGCGTGCCCTGCAAGCTGGGCGCGGCGGGGCTGGAGCAGATCATTGAAATCAAGCTGACGGCGGAGGAAGATGCCGCTCTGAAGCGAAGCGCCGCCGCGGTGAAGGAGCTGTGCGCGGTGATTGGGGTTTGAGCTTCAGCTCCTAGCTTGTAGCTTTTTCTGCGAAGGGGACGGAATCACCGGCTCACTGTCGAGGGCGGAGGGATAAAAGCTGGCGTGGTGACTCCGAAGCTCTCGACATTGGTCGAAGCCTCGAAATGCGCATCCGTCGACGCGGGACTTCGGTCCGCCGAAAACGATAGAAAGGCCCTGTCGCCCCTACGGGGCTATTCATTCAAATTCAATCGCATTCCCAGGACTGCCCCTTCCCCCTCGACTTCGCTCGGGGTCAGGGTTGTCCCGGGCTAACTTCCTCGGTCCCTCCGGGAGCGGGCGCGTTGGCTCAATTCCGTTTGCCGGAGCCGCGAGTGCATGGAAATTGGGGATGACAGCGGTATTTATATTGCGAATCTCGGGCATAGGACAGCAACGGCCAGAAGCCGGAGGCTATGAGCTAGGAACTGGAGGCTAGGAGCTAGAGGCTGCTTTGATCAATCCAGCGCCATGCTCAACTGGTGGCGCACGTCGGCGCCGCGAATCCAGAAGATGACGTCAGTGGCGATGTTCGAGGCGTGGTCGGCGATGCGCTCAAGGTTCTTGGCCACGAGGATGCCGTTCATGGCCTGCTGCGTATAGCTCGGTTTCTCTTCAATCAGCTTGAGCAGATCGTTGTGGGCGCGGCGGTTCATGCGGTCGATCTCGTCGTCCATTTCGCGCACCGAGTCGGCAAGGCGCGCGTCGCCGTCGAGCAAAGCCTGCAGCGCGGTGCGGATCATCTGGCCGGCGTACTCACCGAGGGCGGCAAAGTCCACCGGCAGTTCCACCGGCTCAAGGTTGATCACTTCCTTGGTGCGCCGCGAGATGCTCATCGACTGGTCGCCGATGCGCTCGAGGTCGCCGTTGATCTTGATGACGGCGAGGATGAAGCGCAGGTCGATGGCCATGGGTTGTTCCTTGGCCAGCAGCTCGTACGCCATTTCGTCGAGCTCGCGCTGCGCGGTGTCGATGGCGCGCTCGTTCTGCTTGACAAACTTGCACAGGCCCTTGTCGCGCCGCAGGTAGGCCTCAACTCCTGATTCCACCGCCTGCTGTGCCAGCGCAGCCATGGCCAGGAGCTTGTCTTTCAATTCCGCGAGCTGTTGATGAAAGTGAATTCGCGGCACGACTGCTACTCCCCTATTTCCCCATTGTGCATCATGCAAGATTACAACAGAACAAATTTCCGCGTATACATCCGAAGTGTTATTTGTTGCCGAGAGGACCCGATCTGGCACCCGCGCCGGGCACACCCGTTGGACGCAGCCGCGACGGCTGGGGAAGCGCCGCGCCGGCCGGGATCAGGCCGCGCCGGCAGCGGCTGCGCCAGGATGACGAGGCGCGGGCAGCTCGATCTTGCCTAGCAGGAAGAGATACCCCGCGATGCCGATGGCGAGGTAGGCGGCCGCAACGGCAAAGGCCCAGAAATAGCTGTGCGACGCCGAGACCAGGTAGCCGGTGAGGATGGAGGCTGCGATGCCGGAGACCTGGCCGGAAAAGTTGATGATGCCGCCCACCTTGCCCACGTCGCCGCGGACCGCGATCAGCGAGGGGATGGACCACGCGACCGGCGCCGCTGCCGAAAGGCCGGCGATGGAAATGCTGATCCAGGCCAGGGCTTGCACGGCGCTGTGCGCGTGCGCCGCGCCCAGGATGCCCAACCCGAAGGCCGTGCCGCCAATAAGGACTACACGCCGCACGCGGCTCGAAGCGCAGCCGCGCCGGATCAGCAGATCCACCAGCCAGCCACCGATCGCAATGTCGGTGGCAGTGGCAAAGAGCCAGGGCACGCTGGTGTAGGCGAAGGAGTGCGCCAGCGTGATGTGCAGCGCCGAGGACAGGTAGGTGGGCAACCAATAGAGCAGCATGTAGAAGACATAGTTATAGGCGCCCATGCCGAGCGTGAGGCCGAGCACCTTGCGCTGTGCGAGGAGATGGCCGAGGGAGGAAGGGGCATCTGCCGCGGTCTGCGGGTTCTCCGCCGGCTCGTGATGCTGCTCGATGTACTGGCGCTCGGCTGCGGTCAGTTCCGGGTCTTCGTCCGGGTCGCGATAGATCCGCCAGAAGAGGAGAAAGAAGGCGAAGCTGATGGCGCCGGTGAGCGCAAAGCTCCAGCGCCATCCGGCCAGCAGAAGAACGGCGCCGATCAAGGGGACGCCGATGGCCGAGGCAAACTTGGCCGCAGCGTCGAACAGCGACGTGGACAGGCCGCGCGCCCGCGACGGAAACCACATCCCGATGGCCTTGGCGTTGGAAGGGAACGTGGGCGCTTCGCCCACGCCGAGCAGGAAGCGGGCGCCGAAGAATCCGCCCAGGTTGGGCGTGATGGACGCGGCAAACGAGGCTACGGACCAGATGAATGTGCTCACACGGCCGACGCGGCGCACGCCGAATTTGTCGAGGATGACGCCGATGGGCAGCTGGCAGGCGGCGTAGGTCCAGTTGTAGGCGCTGGAAAGATAGCCGAAGACCACGTCGGAGATGCCGAAGGCCGCGACCAGCGAGTCATGCGAGACGGAGAGATTGACGCGGTCGAAGTAATTCACCAGGACGCCGAGGCCGAGCAGCCAGGCGATGCGCCAGCGGCGGCGGGGGACGCCTGCATATCGATCGGTATCGTGAGTCTCCAACCCGTTCCCCCAAATACTGGCGGTGGCCGAGTCTACGCGACCGCATTCTCCAGCGTGCCGATGGGGTCGATGGTGATGCGGATTGTGTCGCCCGGTTTCAGCGTAAACGAATCGGGGGGCACGATGCCGGTTCCGGTCATCAAAAAAGCCCCCGAAGGGAACGTGTTCTCGCGGAAGAGCCAGGCCACCAGTTCAGCGGGAGCGCGCTTCAATTCCGCGAGGGTGGTGGCGCCAGAAAACTCCGCGCGGCTGTCGCGCTCGATTTCAAGCCCGATCGGCGTGGTGCCGGGCAGCGGGTCGCTGGCAACCAGGATGCACGGGCCGAGTGCGCAACTGCGGTCGTAGACCTTGGCCTGGGGAAGATAGAGCGGGTTTTCGCCTTCGATGTCGCGCGAGCTCATGTCGTTACCCACGGTGTAGCCGACGATCTGCCCGCGCGGGTTGATGACGAGCGTAAGCTCCGGTTCCGGAACCGACCAATTGGCGTCGCTGCGAATGCGCACGGGACTGCCGGGACCAGCGACGCGGCTGGCGGTGGCTTTGAAAAAAAGCTCAGGGCGCTGCGCGGTGTAGACACGATCGTAAAAGTCGCCTCCGCCCGCGTCCTTGGCCTCGGCTATGCGCGCGCTGCGGCTGCGGTAATAGGTGACCCCCGCGGCCCACACTTCCTGGCTGCCGATGGGCGCCTCAATGCGCGCGGAGACAAAATCGGGCGCGGGCTGGCCGTCATCGACGACGGATTGCAGATAGCCGCGCAGGTCTGCGCACGCGATGATCGCGTCCCAGTTCGATTCCGGGACGCGAAAGTGCTTGCCCGCGTCCTCCACGTAGTTTCCGTTGCCGGTGCGGTAGAGCTTCACTCCGTTCTCTCCAAACGACCGATGATCCGATCCACATCGTAAACGCAGCCGCCCCATGGACCGCCGCTCAAGTCAACCAGCGCAGCCCAAAGGCGCGTGTCATCGGGCAATTCAGGATGCGGAGCGAGGTCGGCGCGGGGACTGCGCTGCGCGAGCCGGCGCGTGCCTTCGTCGGCGCTGAAGCGCTCGCCGGATTCCCCCACCAGGTGCACTGAGCCGTTGAGACGCGCGCGGTCGATCAAGATCTCAATGCTGTCGCCGTCGTGGACCTTGCCGATGGGCCCGCCGCTGAGCGCTTCAGGCGAGATGTGGCCGATGCAGGCTCCGGTGGAAACGCCGCTGAAGCGGCCATCGGTGAGCACAGCCACGTGCTTGCAGTGCGGCAACTCCTTCAGCGCCGCCGTAATCTGGTAAATCTCCTGCATGCCCGCGCCCCTGGGGCCGCCGCAGATGAGGACCACCACGTCGCCCTCGCGAATCTCGCCGCCTTTAATGGCGCGGATGGCCGCGACTTCAGTGACGAAGACACGCGCGGGACCGACATGGCGAAACACCTGGTCTTCGCCGACCAGCGACGGATCGATGGCGGTGCTCTTCACGACCGAGCCCTCAGGCGCCAGGTTGCCGATGGGAAAACAAACCGCCGAGGTGAGGCCGCGCGAGCGCGCGCGATCGGGCGACATGATCACGTCCTGGGGATCGATCCCATCCTTCTGCTGCAAGCGCCGCCGCAGCGCTGCCCGGCGCGGGCTTTCGCGCCACCAGTCGAGGCAGGTGTCGAGGCTTTCGCCACTCACCGTTTTCACTTTCACATCCAGAAGTCCATGGGCGCGCAGCTCCAGCATGACTTCGGGCACGCCGCCGGCCAGAAACACCTGCACGGTGGCAAAATTGCGGGGGCCGTTGGGCAGCGCGTCCACCAGGCGTGGCGTGAGGCGATTGACTTCGACCCAGTCAGAGACGGTCGGACGCGGCAGGCCGGCGGCATGCGCAATGGCGGGAAGATGAATGAGAAGGTTGGTCGACCCGCCAAAGGCAGCCTTGAGCATCATGGCGTTGTAAATGGACGCTGGCGTGACGATGTTGCGGGCGCCGATGCCAAGCTGATACAGGCGGAGCAGAGCGCGGGCGGAACGGCGCGCGGCATCGAGCCAGATGGGCTGCCCCGAGGGCGCGAGCGCGGTGTGCGGAAGCGAGAGCCCCAGCGCCTCGCCCACCACCTGCGACGTGGCCGCGGTTCCCAGAAACTGGCAGCCGCCGCCGGGCGAAGCGCAGGCCCGGCAGCCCATCTCGGCGGCATGTTCGAGAGTGATGTGGTTCTGCGCAAAGCGCGCGCCGATGGTTTGCACCTTGCCGGCGTCCTCGCCTTGCTCGGGCAGCAGCGTGACGCCGCCGGGAACCAGCACTGCGGGCAGGGCGCCCGACGACGCGAGCGCCATCATCATGGCGGGCAGGCCTTTGTCGCAGGTGGCCACGCCCAGTACGCCTTTGCGGGTAGGCAGCGAGCGCATCAGGCGGCGCAGCACTACGGCAGCATCGTTGCGATAGGGCAGGGAGTCCATCATTCCCGCGGTGCCCTGCGTGCGGCCGTCGCAGGGATCGGTGCAGGTGCCGGCGAAGGGCGTGGCATGGAGCGATTTCAACTCGCGCGCGGCTTCGGCGACGAGCAGGCCCACTTCCCAATGGCCGGTGTGAAAACCCAGCGCGATGGCCTGGCCGTTTTCAGCGCGCAGGCCGCCGTGCGTGCTCAGGATCAGGAATTCGGGGTCGAGAAGGCGCGCGGGCTCCCATCCCATGCCGGCGTTTTGGGTCAGGCCGAAGAGATTGCCGGAAGGCTCGGTCAGCAGCATCTCGGGAGTGAGCGGCAGCGCCCCGGCGGGTCCGGGCGCGTGCGTGGCCACGTCAAGCAGCTTTTCGTCGCCCGACTCCAAGACCGAGCTTAAGGGGATGTCTTTGATGGGGAAGACCTTCCGGGTTCAGTATAGAGGACCGCAGGCGGGGTCGAAGGACTTGTCGATGGTACGCGCGCGGGCGAGACGCCCGCACGACAGCCGGTCTGGAGACCGGCGCTACACTTTAATACGCCGTCAGGCCACCGTCGATCGCAAAGGCGACGCCGTTGATGAACGCGGCTTCGTCGCTGGCCAGAAAGACCAGCGCGTTGGCGACGTCGCTTGTGCTCGCCAATCGCCCCAGCGGAATCTCGCCCAGCCGCTCCGCCTTGCGCTCCGGATCCTTGAACAGGGCTTGCACAAAGGCCGTCTCCACGGTGCTGGGATGCACCGAGTTGCAGCGTATATTGTCGCTGGCGTAGCGCACGGCCACCGACTTGGTGAGCATGGTGAGCGCGCCCTTGGTGGTGGTGTAGGTCTCGTTGGTGAACTTGTGGCCCACCAGGCCGCATATCGACGACATGTTCAGAATGACGCCTCCGCCGCCGGCTCTCATAATGGGCAGCGCGTGCTTGATGCCCATGAACGGCCCCTTCACATTGACGGCGATCATGGCGTCAAAGGACTCCATGGGCATTTCTTCAATGTTCTTCCTTACGTTGATGCCGGCATTGTTCACCAGGACGTCGAGGCGCCCGGCGCGCTCCATCACGGTGGCGAACGCGGCCTTCCAACTTTCCTCGGATGTAACGTCGAGCTGGATGAAGGTCGCGTCAATCGATGCGGCGGTCTTTTGGCCCTGCTCGCACTGGATGTCGCCAACAAACACCAAAGCGCCTTCCTCGCGAAATCTCTTTGCGATTTCGGCGCCGATTCCGGCTGCCGCGCCGGTGACCAGGGCGACCTTGCCTGCAAGACGCGTGCTCATGGCTTCTTCCCTTTCAACAGGTTTCTTACCGCCGTGGCGACGTCACCGGAAGTGAGATGGAAATGCGCGAGCAGCTCGTCGTAGCCTTCGGCGGAGATGCCGAAGCTGTCGGGGATGCCGACGAACTCTACCGGCGCGTGACTCAGCCCGCGCAGCGCCTCCACCACCGCCGAACCGATGCCGCCGATGATGGAATGCTCTTCGGCAGTGACAATCGCGTCTACGCCGCCGGCATAGCCTATCACCGCTTCGCGGTCGAGCGGCTTGATGGTGCTGATGTTGAGGACGCGTGCGGAAATCCCCTCCGCCTCCAGGGCCTTCGCAGCCTCCAGCGCCCGGGAAACCATGATTCCCGAGGCGAAGATGGCCGCGTTGCTGCCGTCGCGCAGCTTGGTCACCTTGCCGATCGCGTAGGGCTCGCCCGGCGGGTACACAAGGGGAAGATCGTTGCGGTTGATCCTGAAGTACACCGGGCCGGGCCAATCGAGCATGCAGTCCATCATCAGTTCCACTTCAATGGAATCGGCCGGGCAAAGCACCGTCATGTTGGGCAGCGACCGCATCAGGGCCGCGTCTTCAACGCCCTGGTGCGTCTTGCCGTCGCCAAAATCGGAGAGCCCCGCGCTTGAGCCGCAGATGCGCACGGGCAGGTTGGGAATACAGATTGAATTGCGGAGTTGATCGTAGGTTCTTCCCGAAGCAAACACCGCAAACGAATGAATGAACGGAATCATGCCCGCGAGCGCGAATCCCGCAGCAGTGGAGGCCATGTTCTGCTCCGCGATGCCCATCTGGAAGTAGCGATCGGGAAACTCCGCCTGAAACATGATGGACTGCGTGGACTTGCCGAGGTCCGCCTCAAGGGCAACGACGCGGGCGTCCTTTTTCCCCAGCCGGACAAGGCTGGCGCCATAGGCGCTTCTCAGGTTCGGCGAAGTCATTTGAGCATCCTCCCGGCTAATTCGATTTCGGCGAGCGCCTGGTCGTACTGCGCCTGGGTCATCAGGCCGTTGTGGAAAGCCGCCGTGTTCTCAGCAAAGGAGACGCCCTTGCCTTTGATGGTGTCGGCCACGATGAGCGTGGGACTGTCTTTGATCGCGGCCGCCCGGTCAAGAACATCGAGGATCGCGCCCACGTCGTGCCCGTCGACGTTGAGCACGTTCCAGCCGAACGCCTGCCATTTGTTTTCAAGATTGGGGATGTCGAAGATTTCTCTGGTCGGGCCAGTGGCCTGGATGCGGTTGCGATCGAGGATGCCGGTAATGGTGTTGAGCTTGTAGCGCGCGGCGGCCATGGCCGCTTCCCAGAGTTGCCCTTCGGACTGCTCGCCGTCGCCCATGATGACATAGACCCGGGAAGGGCTTTTCGCGAGCCGCAGCGCGAGCGCCATACCCACCGCGATGGAGAGCCCCTGCCCCAAAGAACCGGTCACTGCCTCGATGCCGGGGGTCATCCTATCGGGATGGCCCTGCAGTTTTCCAGCCCGCGTCTTTACCTTTCCAATCTCTTCGCGCGGGATGACGCCGAGTTCCACCAGGGCCGCGTACTGGATCAGAACCGAGTGTCCCTTGCTGAGGAGGAAGCGGTCGCGGTTGGGATCATCGAGCGCCTTGGGATTGAAGCGCAGCTTGGCGAAGTAGAGGGCCGCCACGATTTCAGCCAGCGAGCATGAACCGCCCAGGTGACCTGCTTTGCCGACGCCAATCATCTTCACCACGTCGGCTCTCAGGTCCCAGGCGAGCTTTTGAATTCTGTGAATCTCTTCAGGCTTTGCCATGCATCTTCCTCCGGCGCGGGAGTTTCGCTCCCAAACGTTGCTCTCCGCTCAACCTCAGCGCACGGCGACCGACGCCATCGGGCTGTCTCGAACGCTTGCAGATCGACGGACAAGTGTAGTTCCGCAAATCGGCGGCGAGGCGTGACCAGAGTCACACCTGGATCGATTCGTCGCAAAGGCGCGGCGAATCCGCGGCCAAAGCCGCGTGAGCCGTTAAGCGAGAGGCGCGGGCGAAAATCGCGTGCGCAGCGAGCTGAATGCTATAAAGTGATGTGCCCGAAGACAATTTGCACAATGCGGCGCAGCATCAAATAGTCCTGCGCCGCCGCTGGCTTTACCTGATGCCGGTGGTCTTTGTAACTTACAGCCTGGCCTACCTGGGGCGGTCGAATTTTGGCTTTGGCGCCGCCGCGGGCTTGGCGAAATCGCTCAACATCACCGAGTCGCGCGCGGCATTTCTGGCCGCGGCGTTTTTTCTTGGCTATTTTCTCTTCCAGGTTCCGGCCGCAACCTACGCCGTTCGCCGCAGCGCCACGCGGCTGGTTTTTTTTGCGCTTATAAGCTGGGGCATTTTTTCCTCGCTCACCGGGGTGATCCGCGCCTACTGGCTGCTGGTGGTTGACCGGGCGCTGCTGGGCGTGGCCGAGAGCCTCATCCTGCCGTCGATGCTTATTCTGCTCGCCAACTGGTTTACGCGCGCCGAGCGCTCGCGCGCCAACGCCATCCTGATTCTGGGCAATCCGGTGACGGTGACGTGGATGGCGGCCGTTACTGGCTACCTGATCCGCGCGGTGGGCTGGCAGATGACGTTTATCCTCGAAGGAATTCCTTCCGTGTTGTGGGCGTTTGTGTGGGTGCTGGTGGCACGGGACCGGCCGACCCAGGCTGGCTGGCTGCCCGAAGAAAGCAGCGCGCAATTGACCTCGGCGCTGGCACGCGAACAAGCAACGCTGCCCCAGTATAAGAACCTGGGCGCGACGCTGCGCGTGCCGGGCGTGATGATTCTTTGCCTGCAATACCTTACCTGGAGCTTCGGCATCTATGCCCTGGTCCTCTGGATTCCGGAGATGATTCGCTCGGGGTCGGCACGCGGCATCGGGCTGGTGGGAATGTTGAGCGCCCCGCCCTTTCTTCTCGGCGTTGTGCTCATGCTCGTGGTTGCGAGCTGGTCCGATCGCGCGCAGCATCGCAAATTGTTTGTATGGCCGTTTTTGATGCTGTCGGGGCTGGCGCTTTTTTGCTCGTTTGAAGCCGCCACGCACAATTTCTGGATTGCCTATAGCGCTTTGATCGTGGCCGGCGGACTCATGTATGCGCCCTACGGTCCCTTTTTCGCCATCATGCCTGAGATGCTGCCCAGCAATGTGTCGGGCGAAGTAACGGCGCTCGTCAACAGCTTCGGCGCGCTGGGCGGCTTCCTGGGCACGTGGCTGGTGGGGTGGCTGCAGGCCGTTACGGGCAATTCACGCGCCGGCTACCTGAGCATGTCGCTGTCGCTGATTCTGGCCGGAGCGCTGACGCTTTGCCTGAAGGTGGCTAAGCCTGCGGTGCAACCGCTTCGCGCGTGAATTGGCCGTCGACCAGCCGCCAGATGCCCAGCGGGTTTTCGTCTTTCAGCTCGGCGGGCAGCGCGCCTCGAGGGAAATCCTGAAAACAGACGGGCCGGACGAAGCGGTAGATCGAGTAGGTGCCCACCGAGGTGGCGCGGCTGTCGCTCGTTGCCGGATAGGGGCCGCCGTGCACCATGGCGTGGCAGACCTCGACGCCGGTGGGAAAGCCGTTGACGATGAGCCGGCCCGCCTTGCGCTCGAGCACGGCGATCAGATCGGCGTGGCCGGCCAGATCGGCGTCGGTACCGTGCAGCGTGGCCGTCAGTTGGCCTTCGAGCGAGCGCGCCAGCGCCATCAGCTCTTCGCGATTCTCATAGCGGATCAACAAAGTGCTTGGGCCGAAAACTTCGGTCGCGAGTTCCGGCTCCTTCAACAAATCTCCAGCAGCGATCTGCATGACGACCGGCGCGGAGTAGCAGTTGCCGGCGCCATCGGACGACGCCTGCGCGATCGTTTCAACACTGGATTTGCGTCCGGCGATACCGGAGCGATAGCTTTTCGCAATTCCTTCGGTAAGCATCGCCGCCGCGCCGGCCTTTTCGACGTGTGCCTTCAACTCGGCGACAAAAATGTCGCCGCTCACATTGCGCGGCAGAAACACCAGCCCCGGCTTGGTGCAGAACTGCCCCACGCCAAGCGTGAACGAGCCAAACAGTCCGCGCGCAATCTCCTCGCCTCGCGTATACAGCGCTTCGGGCAGCACAAAGACGGGATTTACGCTGCTCATTTCCATGAAGCAGGAAATGGGCTCGGGCCGCGCCGCGGCGCGATCCATCAGCGCCTTGCCGCCGGCGAGCGAACCGGTAAAACCCACGGCTTTTATGTTGGGGTGGCCGACGAGCGCGGCGCCAATCTCAGAGCCCGGGCCGAAGAGCAAGGCAAAAACGCCCGGCGGGAGTTCGCACTCCTTTGCCGAGCGTGCGATCACCTGGCCCACGATCTCGCTGGTACCGGGATGCGCGTGGTGCGCCTTGACGATAACGGGATTACCGGCGGCAAAGGCGGCTGCCGTGTCGCCCCCGGCGACGGAAAACGCGAGAGGGAAATTGCTGGCGCCGAAGACGGCGACCGGGCCCAGCGGCCGCATCATGGAGCGAATGTCGGAGCGCGGAAGAGGGGCGCGGCCGGGCTGCGCGGGATCGATGCGCGCGTTCACCCACGATCCCTCCTCGACTACCTGCGCAAAAAGGCGAAGCTGGTTGATGGTGCGCGCGGACTCGCCTTTCAGGCGCGCTTCAGGCAGCGCGGTTTCGCGGTTTGCGCGCTCCACGAGCTCGGGCACGATGGCTTCGATGCCGGCGGCGATGGCACGCAGGAAGCGGGCCTTTTCGCGCCCCGGCAGCCTGCCATAGATAGCGAACGCCTCCTCGGCCAGGGCGGCGGCGCGGTTGAGGTCGCCAAGCGAGGCGCAACGGTACTCGGGATCGAGCCGCGCGCCGGTGGCAGGATCGACTCCGTAAAAGGCATGGCCGCCTCCCGCCAGCGATTCTCCGCCGATGATCGAGGCGCCGTGCAATGCAATGGTGGATAACATGAAACCTCTCAAATGCAGCTTATAGGTTCTAGCTCCTGGCCTCTGGCTGTATGGCGCCGAATCGAACTGGTTGCATAAACATGCCCAGGCCGAAAATCGTCCCTCAGGGGCTAAAGCCCAGTGTTTATGCGGCTCTTGCGGCACGACTGAAGTCGTGCCCTTTCAAAGCGCCGTAATGATGCAACCCGCTCCAGCGAATCGAGCTAGAAGCTAGTGGCTAGAAGCTGTCTTTATCACTCTTCCCCGATGTCTTCGTTCCAGACCTCGGGATGTTTGGCGATGTAGCCGGCCAGCAGCTCGCGGCAGTCGCGGTCGTCAAGGTCGATTACGTCGACGCCGTTTTCGCGCAGCCAGTCAAGACCTCCGGCGAAATTGCGGCTTTCGCCCACCACCAGCGTGCCGATGCGGAACTGGCGGACCAGGCCGCTGCAGTACCAGCATGGCGCCAGGGTAGTGACCATGACGAGGTTGCGGTAACTGCGCTGGCGGCCGGCACGGCGAAAGGCATCGGTCTCGCCATGCACGCTGGGATCGCCTTCCTGCACGCGGCGATTGTGACCACGGCTGAGTAAGTCTCCCGTTCGCGTGAAAAGCGCCGCCCCGATGGGTATGCCTCCCTCGCCGAGGCCGATGCGCGCTTCGTCAAGGGCCACGGCGAGCATTTGCTCGTACAAACTCACAAAATCAGGGTAACGCAGCGGGCACGTCCGGTACTTTGGTTCCGATGCAAATGCGGATAGCAGGGGAAACTGGCGATATACTGGCGCAGCCGGAAACATTCCCGGCCCCGCTTCATAGCTTCCCATTGGATTGAAATCTCAAGGAGGTTTGCGATGCGAATGGTTCATGCAGTACGGGTGTTGATGCTTTGCGGCGCGGTCACTGCGCTGCTTACCGCGGTGCCGGCCATGGCCGCGATCGATGCATACATGACGCTATCGGGCGTCAGGCAGGGACCCATCAGGGGCGATCAGGGGGAAAAAATCCAGCTCGTCAGCGTCTCCCACGACGCCGCCACCGGGATGTCCACCGGCAGGCGGCAGCACTCCCCCATCATTATCACCAAAAAGATCGATATGGCGTCGCCCAAGCTGGCAATGGCGTCGACTTCACATGAGACGTTGGGCAATGTGACGATCACGTTTGAGGGAGGCTCGCGGGGCGCGAGGACGGTCGAGAGGATCGTGCTCACCAACGCGACCATCCTGAGCGTGCGCAAGGCGGGCGGCAACGAGATGATTACGCTCGACTACCAGGCCATTGAGGTCACCTGGAGCGATGGCGGCAAGACCATGTCGGACGACTGGGAGGCTCCGATTTAGGCAGCCGCAACGGCGCGGACCTGTGGTTGGAGCCCGGCAAGGAAGACGGCGCGACAGGCCTCCGCTGCCTTGCTCACTCGCTGACCTGCTGACGCGCTGCCTCAACTCACCGTCATTACCAGCTTGCCGAAGTGCGCGGCCTCTTCCATGCACTTGAGGACCTCGCGCGCCTGGCTCCAGTCGAAGGCTTCGCCGACAGGACGAAGCTCAGCCAGCGCGATGGCACGGTTCATTTCCACAAAGTCCTTGCGCGAGCCCACGTAGACGCCTTGAATACGCGCCCTCTTGTGAATAATAAGCGGGATCGGGAAGGCGTCGGTGGACGCGGCGAGCGCGCCTACCTGGGCCACGGTGCCGCCGGGGCGGATGGCGCGCAGCGATCGCGTCAGCGTGCCCAGGCCGCCCACTTCCACCACCAGGTCGACACCTTCGCCGCCCGTCTGCTCGCCCGCCCAGCGATCCCATTCGGGGTTGTCGCGGTAATTCAATCCCGCATCGAGACCCATGGCGGTGGCCCGCTCCAGCTTCTCGTAGCTGGAAGAGATACCCAGCACGCGCGCGCCTTTGAGCCGCGCAAACTGCAAGGCGAAGATCGACACTCCGCCCGTGCCCTGGATCAGCACGGTCGAGCCTGGCTTGACCTCGCCGGCGGCCAGCGCGTTCCAGGCCGCCACCGCGGCGCAGGGCAGGGTTGCGGCTTCCTGGTAGCTCAGGTGGTCGGGAATCGAAACCAATCCCTCCTCCTTGAGGACGACGTAGTCGGCCAGAACGCCGTCGATATCGCCGCCCAGCGCGCCGCGCGCCTTGGCCGCGGTCAGCGGCCCGTCGAGCCAGTTCTGCATGAAGACGCCGGCTACCCGGTCGCCGGCGCGCCACGCCTTCACGTCGCCGCCCACGGCCACGACCTCGCCCGCAGCATCGGAACAGGGAATGCGCGGCAGCTTCATTTTGGGGTTGTACAGCCCCTTCACCACCATCAAGTCGCGATAATTGAACGAAACCGAGCGCACACCCACCAGCACTTCGCCGGGTCCCGGCGTGGGCGTTGGTCGCTCCACAAACTCCAAAGAATCAATGCCAAAGGTCGAAACCTGCCATGCCCGCATGCAGCCCCTCTTTCGCCGCCGGGTGCCGCTTTGCCCATTCTGTGGGACGGAACCCGGAAAAGTCTCCGTAGAATGAAGATATGGCCCGCGGTTGGGAAAGTAAATCGGTGGAGCAACAGATGGCAAGTGCCTTAGAAGTTGCCGCCCCCCGATCCGCACCCCCGGCACGTAAATCCGGGGCTGCCCGGCCAAGCCCAACCGAAGCCCCCAGCAGCGACGAAACCCGGCGCCAAGCCGAGCAGGAGCGCGCCACCCGCGAGCGGCAATTGCAGTCGCTGCACTTGCAGCGCGAGAGCATTCTCTCGCAAAAAACCTCGAATCCCGGCCGCCGCGCCGCCCTCGAAGCCGCATTGGCCCAGATCGAGTCGCAGATTCACGCCATCGAGTAAAGGCCCATGCAGCCGAAGTCGGCAGGCCACTTCCATTGAAATCTCAGTATGCGCGACGCAGATCGCGCCGGCTTGCTAACTTGCCGACTCGCTGATTCGCTAATTCACTGCTCGCGATGGATCAGCAGGGTATTGGCCTGGTCGACCGATGAAAGCGATACGCGCGCGATGTTCACGTGGTCGGGGCGCGTGACGGCCCACACGATAACATCTGCAATGTCCTCGCCGGTGAGAGGCCTGATTCCCTTGTAGACCTTGGCGGCGCGCGAGGCGTCGCCATGGAAGCGCACCAGACTGAAGTCAGTCTCTACCAGGCCGGGATCGACACTGGTGACGCGCACCGGCGTGCCCAGCAGGTCTTCGCGCAGGCCGTCGTTGATGGCGCGCGCCGCCGCCTTGGTTCCGCAATACACCGCGCCATTGGGATAAACGACCTCGGCGGCCATCGACCCCAGGGTGACCACGTGCCCGCGGCCACGCACGACCATCCCCGGAACCACCGCACGCGCCACGTAGAGCAGCCCCTTGATGTTGGTGTCGATCATCTCTTCCCAGTCTTCGATGCGGCCGGTGTAGAGCTTCTCCATGCCGCGGCTGAGGCCGGCATTGTTTACCAGCACGTCGATCTCCGCCCACTCGGGCGGCAGCTCGTCGATGGTGCGCTGCACTGCGTGGCGGCTGCGCACGTCAAGGTCAATGGAGTGCACCGCGGCGGCGCCGCGTTGGAGCGCCTGCGAGGCCACATCGGCCAGCTTGCTGGGGCGGCGGGCAGCCAGCAGCAACCGCGCGCCTTCGCCGGCAAAGGCCAGCGCGGAGGCTGCGCCAATGCCTGCGCTGGCCCCGGTGATCAAGACAATTCTGCCCTTGAGATTCATTGGTCATCATCCTATGGCTGCGATTGGTTGGCCTGCTGTGATACGCGGTACATGCCCACCGCCCAGTCTTCGCTGGCCAGGCCGGCGGCGCGGGCCTGGGCAAAAACTCCGGCCAGAGTTTCGGGCAGGGTGAGGCGCGTTCCGCGGCTGGCGGCGGCTTGGCGCAGCAGGCGCAGGTCCTTTTCGCCCAATGCGATGGTGGCGCCGGGATGCTGGGGCGGGTGCAGCATCACCTTGGCGTAGGCCGTGTAAAACGGCGACTGAAAAAGCGCGCAGTTCACGGTCTCAAGAAACGTCTCGGGATCGATTCCTTGCCCCTCCGCAAAGACAAACGCCTGGCTGAGAGATTGGATCATGGCGCTGATGAGGAAGTTGCCGCCCAGCTTGACGGCGTGGGCCAGCGGCGGCTCCGCGCCGACGACGGAAATGCCGCGCGACATCGGCTCGAGCAGAGGACGCGCGCGGGCGACGGCGCTGCCGGTGCCGGCAACGACGATCCATAGCCTTCCCTCTTCGGCAATATTGGGCCGGCCGAATACCGGCGCGGCCACAAAGTCGATGCCGCGGCGCGCGTGCTCGCGCATGAGCCGCTCGCTGAGCGCGACGCTGATGGTGCTGCATGAAATGTGGAGCGCGCCGGGTGAAAGCGCATCCAGCAGCCCGTTGGGGCCGAAGAGCACCTCTTCATTCGCCGCGTCGTCGAAGAGCATGGTGATAACGGCGTCGGCGCCCAGCTCGGCCTCAGCCGGGGTGCCAGCGGCAATCGCGCCCTCGCGCAGCAGCGGCTCCGTCTTGCCTTCGCTGCGGTTCCACACGCGCAATTCGTGGCCAGCGCCGATAAGGCGCTGCGCCATTGGCGTGCCCATCTTGCCTAGACCTAAGAAGCCAATCTTCATGGGGAGATTGTAAGACAGTGGTCAGTGGTCAGTGATCAGACGGCCGAGGCGTCGATCTTGTTCGCACGACTCGCACGCTGTGGCTCCCATCACTGACAAAGCGTGACGGCGAGCCAACACTCTCGCCATGCCCGCGCGCGACACAGAAAGCTGGCAACCGGCGTTGCTGGAATCACTGCGCCATTGTGGCGTCCAGCGCGAACCCGTGAGCTGGTGGCGGAAAGCGCTCATTTTACTGGAAGCCGCCTTCATAATCCTTCTGACGGTCCTGGCTCAGTTCGCCATCCAGCAGTTTCTCGATTCGGATCCTGTGGCGCAATGGGCGTTTTGGGTGATCGTCCTGTGCTTGATACGGCTATGGCTGTCTCGCACCCTAGGAACCTACCGCCAAATGAAGTCACGCTCAGCGGTCAGGGTGCTTGAGTCGCCCAAGGCGAGACGTCCGATTTTCTACCTTCGCTCCTTTGCGCTTGACGAGCGCACCGCCAAACCGAATTTGATGCAAAGGATTCTTCTGCTTCCGAATGCGGAACAGACGGTCACGGCGCAACTTCGCAAGCTTGGCCCGCTGATCGCGATCGGGAGGCCTGGTGAGAAACTGCCCGCGCTGGGAGCCGCCCGATTTTATGCGAGCGACGAATTGTGGCATGCCAAGGTCGCAGATGTCGTCAAGGCGTCGCAACTGGTTTTGTGGGCGACCGGTCTTACGGAAGGCCTGCGGTGGGAGATTTCGCACCTCATCGAGAATCTGCCGCCGGAGAAACTGGTGCTGTGGGCGCACCCGCACCTGCTGCGTGCGGACGCGGCGGAACGCGAGGCGGAGTGGACGAAGTTCCTTTTGGCTCTTGGCGGAGTTTTTCCAAAACCGCTGCCCGAGTCCCTGGGAGACGCGCGCTTCTTTTGCTTCGCGGCCGACTGGACGCCGATTCCGATTGCTCCGCCTTGGCGCGGGCCGGTCCGGGCTTTTAGATCGTTCTTCAATCCGTTGCGGTCGGCCATGCGCACGGTCCGGCGAATCAAGCAGGGCAAGATCGATCCGCAGCGCGTCGCCTATCGTCAGGTAGAGCGGGACCTGAGGGAAAGCGATTTTGCGCGCCTCATTGGAGTCGGGGACAAAAGCCTTCGCTGGCCCAACATCATCAATTTTGCAATTGCGAACGCCGCGGTAATACCCGTTTCGCTTTGCCTGCTTTTTCTGGCGTGTGTGGCAGGCGACATCATAAGTCAGCGCTTCGAACTCGTTGCGGATGATCTTGGTTTTTGGCTTGTGACCTTGAAGGTAGTGCCGGCTGCACTTCTCTTCTCGGCCATGCAGGCGGTTTGCGCGCTGGTCGCGTTCCGAAAGGTGCGGAACGGGAAAAGGGCGGCGGTTGTGGCGGCAGCGGCGTTCACGTTTCTGCTCCCGCTGGGCGTGATGGCATTCCCGCACTCGCTCAACGAAATCCGGTTTCTGCTCGCGGACGGGTTCAAGAGCTACGGCACCGTGTTGTTTCTTAGTGCTCTTGTTCTGGGGATACAGTCCCTGGCGTATGTAGGCGCGAGATGGCTGGTATTGGTTTATGCGGTCAAGAGGTATATGCCATTAGCAAAAGCTCTGTGCATCGGCGAGCTTTGCGGAAGCGCCCTGGGATGGTCTGCCTGCCTTTGGGTTTACCGCGTGTTTGGTGAATGCATTTCTCTTTTCGAACCTTACAGCCGCCCGCTATCGCCCTCCGTCGTTGGCATCGACCTGGTGAGCTTTCTGTTCTCCCCCGTTCTCGCGCCTCTTGGTGGGATTGAAAGAACTCTGAACGGACCTCTTGTTCCGAGGGAAAGCGAGATTTTGGGTCTGGATTGGAACTTTATAGGCCTCATCGTCTCGAGTCTGGCGTTTACCATCCTGTTTTGGGCAGGGACGAGGATGATCGGCGCCTTTCACCATCGGACCCCCGAAATGAGCGCTCGCGACGCGGACCGAAGCGGGTCAGAACAGCCGGCTTTCCGCTAGTTCGGCGTGCCCGGCGTTTCGGCTTCGCTGAACGTGCACTCCGCACACTGGCACACGCGGCGCAGATACTCCCACGAATAAATTCCGCCGGAGTGGCCGTCGAGCCAGATGAACTGGATGGCGTAGCGGCCAACGGGGTGCACGCTGGCGGGCTTGGGCGGCGGCGCGTACATGGGCAACAGCGCAGCGGGCTTGGGCCTGGGCTGGCCGGGTTTGCGGGCTTCGGCGTTGCGCTCGTCGACGCAGGTGGCGCAGGGGCAGGCATCGCGCAGCCAGGCAAAGCTCCACGCGCTCCTGTGGCCGTCGGCCCAGTCGATCTCGAGCCCCTTGCCTTCGGTGAGCAGCACGCGCGCCTTCTCAGGTGTGAAAGCGATGCGGGCCAGAGGCCGGTTCTGCGCACTTTCGCGTGCCTGCTCTTCTTTGCTCGCGAAGCGGATGCCCTCGTGGGTCATAAGTACAGTTTACAGGGGTCAGGTTTCAGGTTTCAGTGGCCAGTGATCATTGGTCGGTGAGCAATAGCCAGTGGCCTACAATTGCGAGCGAACGCGCTGGATCTCAGATCTCCGAAACCTGACACCTGAAACCTGATCACTGTCTTATAAAGAACCACGCCGCCATCGAAAGCCCGACGACCACCACCAGCGCGCGGAGCACGGACTGGGGAACACGCCTGGCCGTGCTCGCCGACGTGTAGCCGCCAATGCCGGCAGCGATCATGGCGGCCAGGCAATAACGCCACACCACCTGCCCATCGGCAATGAAGATGACGAAGGCGATGCCGTTGGCCAGCAGGTTGCCCACTACCTTGAGCGCGTTGATGGCGTTGATGTCCTCGTAGCCGAAGAGCGCCAGCAGGGTCATGAACAGGAAGCCGGCGCCGGCGCCGAAGTAGCCCACGTAAATGCTCACCCCCACGACCGCGAAGAACAGCGGCAGGCGGCGCGGCGCGTGGACTTCGCCGGCGGCAGCGTGCGCGTGACGAGCCAGCTTCAGCCGCTCCAGCGCGCGCGACACCGGCCGGCTGACCGCGAAAGTCGACGCCGCGAACAGCAGCAGCCAGGGGACGAGGCGCATGAAGGTTTTCTGCGGCGTATTGAGCAGGACGACCGCTCCGATGGTGCCACCCAGCAATCCGGCCGCGCCCATCAGCAGCGCGGAACGCAGATTCCGGCGCACATCCCGGCGGTAGGCGGCGACGGAAGTGAGCTGCCCGGGCCAGATGGCCACGGTGTTGGTGGCGTTGGCCTGCACGGGCAGGATCTGCATGCCCAGCATCGCCGGAAACGACAGGAACGAGCCGCCGCCGGCGACGGCATTGAGCACGCCGGCCAGAAATGCGGCCACCACCAGCCATACAAAGCGCCAGTTAATGCTCGCCACGAAGCTCGCAAAATGCGTCATGCGCATTTCATTGTAGAGGCCGTCCGCGACGATGAGCCGCCGGCCAGTTTTCAAACAGGCCGACCCTTGGGGGCCGAAGCCCGCCCGGATTTTGTGACATTTGCGGCAGGAGTGAACTCGTACCCTTTCAAAGCAGGCCCGGCTGACGACCGGCTGCCCCACAGATGAAATGCGATTGCCTTTATCGGAAACAAGCTCGCAAATTCCCGCTATCGCATTTGAAATCCGTCAAGTGTTCTCATGCCATGCTTCCCCGCCGGTTCTCAGTCTTAACGGGATTGCTGTGTCTTGCTCTCGTCTTCGCCACGATTCATTTTTCTGCCCAGTCGGCCCCTGCCGTTCCCGGCGCCGGCGCGGCCTCGACACCTATATCATTGCCGTGGCGCTGATGCTTGGCCCGAATTCGAGAGTAATTCATTGAAAGTAAATGATTTATAAATTGTCACATACTATTAGCGTAAGACACTAAGATTTTATGAATCATTTGTGCTATAGTTTCATCAGATAGGTTGAGTGGCTGGGAGCCGCGCTCCTGCCCTATCCCAAGACATTGAAATCAAGAGGAGGAAAGAACATCATGGCAATTACTCGTTGGGACCCGTTCCGTGAAGTTGTTGCTTTGCAGAACCGCATGAACTCGCTCTTCGGCAACATGGCCGAGAACGAGGGCCCGCTCACCACGGCCAATTTCGTTCCGGCAGTCGACGTTTATGAGGACGAGAAGAAGGTCGTCCTGAAGCTCGAAGTGCCCGGCATCGAAGAGAAGGACCTGGACGTGAGCGTGGAAAACAACGTGCTCACCGTCAAGGGCGAGCGCAAGTTCGAGAAGGAAGAGAAGGAAGAGAACTTCCACCGCATCGAGCGGCGTTACGGCAGCTTCTATCGTGCCTTCACGCTGCCCACCACGGTCGATACCGAACACATCGACGCCAAGTACGAAGCCGGCGTGCTGAAGCTCGAGCTCAAAAAGAAGCCTGAAGCTCAACCCAAGCAGATCAAGGTTAACGTGGGCAAATCGCTGGCGGCGTAAAGCAGTTTCCAGCTGCTAGCCTCTAGCTACCAGCTCGTGCCGCCGGAGGCGGCGGCCGCAAGTTAAATGCGCCGGGGTGGTGAGACGATCTTTGCCCCCGGCGCATGATCGTTGTCTTAGTAGCAGTATTCTGGGACCTCTCAGGAAACAAAGGAGGTAAGAGTGATGCGCACCTGGTATGGAATTGTGAGCATTACACTTTTGGCATCGGCGCTGGCTGCCTCTGCGCAAAATCAGCAGCCGGGGCAGGTCTTCACTCCGGGATCGCCGGAAGAGACTCAGTTGGCAAAAGAGGTCCGCCACAACCTCTTGATGTTGCCCTACTACTCGATCTTTGACGACCTGGCTTTCAGCTTGAACGGTACGGTTGTCACCCTGGAAGGCGCCTGCCCGCCCGAGCCTCCGTGGGACATCAAGTCCGATGCGGAAGCCGCAGTGAAGCGGGTCAAGGGGGTCACGCAGGTAATCAACAACATCAAGCTCCTGCCCCTGTCTCCCATGGATTGGCAGATACGCCGCGCAGTGGCGAAGGCTATTTACGGCGACGCCGATATCGGAACGCGCTACGGCTACCAGGCCTTGCCGTCGATTCATATCATCGTAGACAACGGGCACGTGACGCTGAAGGGGGTCGTGGATAACCAGATGGATGACACGCTCATCCGCATGCGTGCCAGCCAGGTTCCAGACGTCTTTTCAGTCACCGACGATCTGACCGTAGTCGATCAGGACAAGAAGAAAGAGAATGTTTCGCCAAAATGAACAGAAGCGGCGGAGCTCCGGTCCACGACCCTGAAGGCCTGACTCCGCCTCTCGGTTTTGTCCCAGTAGTAGTATTCCGGGACCTGTCAGGAAACTCATGGCGATTACTCGTTGGGACCCGTTCCGTGAAGTCGCTGCTTTGCAGAACCGCATGAACTCGCTCGTGAGCGTGGAAAACAACGTGCTCACCGTCAAGGGCGAGCGCAAGTTCGAGAAGGAAGAGAACTTCCACCGCATCGAGCGGCGTTATGGCAGCTTCTATGGTGCCTTCAAGCTGCCCACCACGGTCGATACCGAACACATCGACGCCAGCTACAATGCGGGCGTGCTCAAGCTGGAGCTCACCAAGAAGCCCAAGGCCCAGCCCAAGCAGATCAAAGTGAACGTGGAAAAGCCGCTGGCGGTGTAAAAGCGGTTGTCAGTGGTCAGTGGTCAGTGATCAGTGGTCAGTTAGACCGGCCGGAGTGGGCGCTTTGGCGCCCACTCCCGGCTCTTTTCTATTGGCTGCTGACTGCGGACGCCGATAGCGAAAACCCGTTCAAGAAGCATTCAGGAGAAATGACTAAGATATTTGTGTTGCTGACGGCGGATGGCTGGTCGCGAAACTGACCACTGACCACTGATCACTGACCACTGGAGTTTCACATGGCAATCAACTTTGAAAAATTAACGGTCAAGTCGCAGCAGGCCATTCAGCAGGCGCAGTCGCGCGCAGCCGAGCTGGGCAACCCCGAGATCCAGCCAGTGCACCTGTTGCTGGCGCTGGTGGAGGACCGCGAAGGCGTGATTCCCGCCGTTCTCGAGAAGATTGGCGTCCCCACGGAGCGCCTTGAGAGCGACCTGCACCGCCTTGAGGAAAAACTGCCTCGCCAGGCGGGCGCGGCCACGCAGCCGGGCCCGGGCCAGGCGCTGAATAAGGTTCTGGAGCAGGCCTTCCGCGAGGCCGCGAACTTCAAGGACGACTACGTGTCGACCGAGCACCTGCTGCTGGGCGTGGCCGGCCTCAAGAGCGATCCGGCGCGCGATGCGCTGGTGGGGCTGGGCGCGACCAGGGACGCGATCCTGAAGGCGCTGACCGCTGTGCGCGGTTCGCAGCGTGTGACGGACCAGAATCCCGAAGGCAAATTCCAGGCGCTGGAAAAGTACGCCAAGGATCTGACCGACCTGGCGCGCCGCGGCAAGCTCGATCCCGTGATCGGCCGCGACGAGGAGATTCGCCGCGTGATCCAGGTGCTGAGCCGCCGGACAAAAAACAATCCCGTGCTGATTGGCGAGCCCGGCGTGGGCAAAACGGCCATCGTCGAGGGCTTGGCGCGGCGTATTGTCTCCGGCGACGTGCCCGACAGCCTGCGCGAAAAGCGCGTGATCGCGCTGGACCTGGGCTCGATGCTGGCCGGCGCCAAGTATCGCGGCGAATTCGAGGACCGGCTCAAGGCGGTGCTGAAAGAAATCGAGGAATCGAACGGGCAAATCGTCCTGTTCATCGACGAGCTGCACACGCTGGTGGGCGCGGGCGCGGCGGAAGGCGCCATCGACGCCAGCAACATGCTGAAACCGGCGCTGGCGCGCGGCGAATTGCGGGCCATCGGCGCAACCACGCTGAACGAGTACCGCAAGTACATCGAGAAAGACGCGGCCCTGGAGCGGCGCTTCCAGATCGTCTACGTGGGCGAGCCAAATGTTGAAGACACCATCGCCATCTTGCGCGGTCTGAAGGAGCGCTACGAGGGGCACCACGGCGTGCGTATCAAGGACTCGGCCATTGTGGCCGCGGCCACGCTTTCGCATCGCTACATCAGCGACCGCTTTTTGCCCGACAAGGCCATCGACCTGGTGGACGAGGCGGCTGCGTCGCTGGCCATCCAGATCGGCTCGGTGCCGACGGAGATCGACCAGTTGGAGCGTCAGGCCACGTCGCTCGAAATTGAGCGCGCCGCGCTGAAGCGTGAGACCGACGCCAACAGCAAGGAGCGCCTGAAGGCCGTGGAGCACGAGGTTGGCAATCTGCGCGAGCAGATTACCAGCCTGCGCGCGCGCTGGACCAAGGAGCGCGAGGCCATCAACCGTATAGGCGAAGTGAAGAAGAAGATCGAGGCGCTACGCTTCGAAATGGAGGAACAGACGCGCAAGGGCCAGCTCGATCGCGCCGCGCAGATCCAGTACGGCGAGCTGCCCAAGCTCGAAGCCGAGCTGAAGAAGCTGAACGCCGCTCAGGATGGCGCAGGCAAAAACGCCGCCGCGCGCATGCTCAAGGAAGAGGTCGACGAGGAGGACATTGCCAAAATCGTCAGCAAGTGGACGGGCATACCTGTCAGCCGCATGCTGGAGGGCGAAGTGAAGAAGTTGGTGCAGATGGAAGACCGGCTGCGCGAGCGGGTGGTGGGCCAGGATGACGCATTGCGCACCGTGGCCAACGCCATTCGCCGTTCGCGCGCGGGATTGAGCGATCCCAAGCGGCCGATCGGCTCGTTCATCTTCCTGGGGCCGACGGGCGTGGGCAAGACCGAAACCGCCCGCGCGCTGGCCGAGTTTCTTTTTGACGACGAGCAGGCCATGGTGCGCATTGACATGAGCGAGTACATGGAAAAACATGCCGTGGCTCGCCTGATCGGGGCGCCGCCGGGCTACGTGGGCTATGACGAAGGCGGCCAGTTGACCGAGGTCATCCGCCGCCGGCCCTACGCGGTGATCCTCTTCGACGAAATCGAAAAGGCGCACCCCGATGTCTTCAACGTGCTGCTGCAGGTGATGGACGACGGGCGCCTGACCGACTCCAAAGGCCGCACCGTGGACTTCAAGAACACGGTGCTCATCATGACCTCAAACCTGGGGGCAGCGATGCTGAGCGCCGAGGTGCTGAAGACCGAGCATGACTACGACATTGCGCGCGAGAGCGTAATGAAGATCCTGCGCGAGCACTTCAGGCCGGAGTTCTTGAACCGCGTCGACGACATCGTGATCTACAAGCCGCTGGGCAACGCGCAGCTGGGCCAGATTCTCGAGATGCGGCTCAACGACATCCGCAGGCTGCTCGAGGACCGCGCCATCTCCATCGAGCTGAGCGACGGGGCGCGGCAGCTGATTCTCAAGGCCGGCTCCGATGCGGCCTACGGTGCGCGGCCGCTGAAGCGCGCGCTGCAGCGCATGGTGCAGGACCCGCTGGCGATGAAGATCCTCGACGGCGAAATCCTGCATGGCGCGCATGTGCGCATCGACGCCGACCGCAAGTCGAACCAGCTTGTGTTTGAGCCCATGGGCCGCGAAGCCATGGCGTAAACACAGTAGTCAGTGATCAGTGGACAGTGATCAGCAAACAGGCTCCGCACTCGCGGAGCCTGTTTTGTTTCCAACCCCTTGCGTCGCGCGCCGCCCGGAGCTTCTGCGGCCCGCGATTCTTATTTCGCGAGCTGAACCACGCCGATCAATTTATTCAGGGCAAGGAGCTGCGCCAGCGCCGCTTCCTGACGAGTGATGATGGTCATGCAGGCGACATGCGAACTGTCCAGTTCGGCCAGCACGACCTTCATATTCAAGGTCACGTTGTCCGTTGTGAGCGTGCTATAGTACGTCACGCCCAATTGTCCTGCCAGTGCGCCGGGCTCGCTTTTGGAATATGGCTGGGCGCCGGAAGCCTTAAAAATACTTGCCGCGGTGGCATTGAGTGTGTCGAGGATCGGGGCTCCCGCCAATGACCCGGTGAGGATGCTCAGCTGGAGATTGACAGAGCGATCGCTCGATGAGAACTGGAGATTGCCGTATTGATCGTAGTTAGAGCTCCAACCTGCCGGCATATTCACCGACAATGCCGGATCTCCCACCTTGGGTATGCGCAAAGTTTGGGCGTGCGACGGAGCGCTGCCGAGCAACAAGCCAACGCCGAGCAAAAGCGATAACCACAACCATCGAACCATTCTGTTCCATCCTCCCAGCCATATTGGCAATAATGACTGCGAATGAATAGCCGGGTTGAGGCAAGGGTTGGCAGGGGAAGGCCGAATCGTTATCGGTGATTGTACACCGGCTTCCATCGCTCGATGTCAAATGTTCTCGTTCGCGCTTAGGGCGGGATCGCACCATGTGCCGTCGGCATCCTTGCCGGCTCTGGTGCGGGCATCCCTGCCCGCACATGCTCGATCCCATCTTCATGGTCTTGGGTGGCGAATCGGGCCATGTCCCACTGCGGTTGCCTCTTGTTCTGAGCCGGCCTCCGAGCACTGGCGAGCTACCCGACCATCACGAATCGCACAAGGGACATAGCCAGCGCAAAGGCGAACCCATGGCCGAAACTCTCAATGCGAGTCGGCTTCCAATCGCGTCCGCGCTGCGCTCGGCCGATCTCGGACATCGCCCAGCCGGTGAGCAAAGGGCTGGCGATGACGCTAATTCCGTGGAATCTCGAAGGATGAACCAGAGGATGCGGAAAGATGATCGCACTGAGCGCTCCGACTCCGGCGCCTGCCAGGATCAGCGCAGCCGCTCCGAGAACCGGGCCGAGCTTGTGAACAGTGCCAAAGAGGCTTCGGCCAGCCCTGATCAAAATCGACGCAATGATCCCCGTGAACAACTCAAGAAGCGCATCGCCGAGAATCTCGGCGATGCCGGCCAGGACCGCAAAGAGCAGTTCGTCCATACTCCTTCATCCTGAACTGCGAATCCGCTCAGTGATGGAACCCCGCGCCGATCACCGTGGGCTTGAAGCCGGGCTGCGAGGCGAACCAGGCCAGGTGGCGCTCGATGTCGCGCACCAGCATCTCCGAAAGGTCGCGCGTGAAACCGTTGCGCACCACCACGCGCTGCACCACGACATCCTGGCGATCGGCGGGCAGCCGGTAGGCAGGCACCTGCCATCCGCGATCGCGCAAGCGGTCAGACAGATCGTAGAGCGACCAGTTGGTCTGATTCTTGAGCCGCCAGGCCAGCACGGGAAGATCATTGGCCGCACCCACGAGCTCGAACGGCCCCAGGGCCGCGATGCGCTTGCCCAGGTGGACGGCCACGTCGCGGCAGGCCTGGTGAATTTCGCGATACCCGGCCTTGCCCAGCCGGATGAGGTTGTAATACTGCGCCACGATCTGGCTGGCTGGCCGCGAAAAGTTGATGGCCAGGGTGGGCATGGTGCCGCCGAGATAGTCCACATTGAAAATCAGGTCGCGATGCAAGTCGTGCTTCTCGCGCCAGATGATCCATCCCACGCCGGGATACACGAGGCCGTACTTGTGCCCCGAGGTGTTGATTGATTTCACGCGCGGCAACCGGAAGTCCCACACCAGCTCGGGCTGCAGGAAGGGCGCGACGAATCCGCCGCTGGCGCCGTCGACATGGATGGGCACATCGAGGCCGGTGCGCTCCTGCAGCCGGTCGAGCGCGGCGCTCAATGCCGCTACGTCTTCATAGTGGCCGGTGAAGGTGCTGCCCAGCACGGCGACCACCCCGATCGTGTTTTCATCGGAGGCTTCGGCGGCGCGCTCAGGATTCGTAATCACCTCGTCGCCTTTGAGCGGCACCTCGCGCGCTTCCACATCCCAGTAGCGCGCAAATTTATGCCAGCACACCTGCGTGTTCGAACCCATCACAAGGTTGGGCCGGCAGGCATTGGAGCCTTCAGCCGGCTTGCCTTGCTTGCGCAGCTTTTCGCGCCAGCGCCACTTGAGCCCAAGGGCGCCCAGCATGCAGGCCTCGCTGGAGCCGATGGTCGAGCAGCCGATGGTGTCTGGCGCCCGCGGCGAGTGCCACAAATCGGCGAGCATGTGCACGCAGCGCATCTCCAGCTCCGCGGTCTGCGGATACTCGTCCTTGTCGATCATGTTCTTGTCGAAGGTTTCGGACATCAGCTTGTGCGCTTCGGGCTCCATCCAGGTGCTGCAAAACGTGGCCAGGTTGAAGCGCGAGCTACCGTCGACAATCAGCTCGTCGTGGATCAGGTGGTAGGCGCAGCTGGGCGACATGCTCTGGGCGGGAATGACGTGGCGCGGCGCCGGGCCCAGCAGCCGCTCGCGCGCATACATGGGCCGGATGGCGTCATTCCAACGGGGTGAATCTGGATGGTGGTTCTCTTTCATGGATCGACCTCACTGATTCGCTTCTTCTGCATCGTACCGTAACCCGGCGCCACTCCTGGTTACGCGTGCCTGCGAAGCCCAAAGACATTTGGAGCCGGTTGGACAAATGCCCTGGCGATGGAAAAATCGCCTCTCAGGGGCTAAAGCCCCAATGTTTATGCGGTCTCTACGGCATTCTTCGGCAAGCTCAGGGCAGGCTCTAAAGGGGATGCGGAAAAAGTCCGAATGGGGAGAGACGGTGGCAGGATCGAGATGAGCAGGGGCTAAAGCCGAGGTTCCTATTGCGACATGTGCGGCCCGGCTGAAGCCCTGCCCTTGTTACAAAGCTGCGTCCGAGAGAGTTTCTCCGCAGCCTCTAAAGTGTGCCCTTTCAAAACCGGATTTATGCAACCAGTTCTACGGGCGCCGAGGCCGTTCTGCCGCCCTTACTTTGCCTGGGCGACGTAGAGCGTGATCGACATGGCCGGGAATACCTGATCCTTCAAAATGCTTCCCTTTTTCTTTCGCGTTTGATCTTTCGTCGATACGCGGGTAATGGCGGCATCCGGGAGCGCGCGGATTTGCTTCAAGTCGGCATTGCTGTACTGGAATACCCTGGCGCCCTTCGCCATTTTCAGGTGATCGATGGCGACATCGGACTTCAGATCGCCAAACGTCTTGTTCACGACTACGATGGTGATCATCTTGTCGGAACTGCGCAGAGCGGCATAAATGGCGAGCTTGCCTTGGTCGCTGCTGGCGGCCGCGATGCTGGTATCGCCGAACTCGCCGCCCGCATCGTCGTAGTTGCGGAAGATTTTGAAGGCGAACATCGACGGCGAATCGAGCTCCGGCGGACCCCAGAGCGCGCCCAGGTCGAGGCCTTCGCGGCCGAAGATGCCGAGAATATCGGCCTGGGCCACGGCTCCGCTGATATGCTCCTGCGCGCCCCAGTTGTATTCCGTAATGGCGGTCTTAGTGCCGGGATAGTCAGCCGCAACCCACTGTTTCAGCCTGCGGATCATCTGCGGCGGCATTGGCTCGGCATAATTCTCCGGGTTGCGATATCTTCCATCCGTATAAGCCGGATCCCAGAACACGCGCGTCGAGTTGAGAACCGCCTTCTGGTCCTCGCTCGTGCCGGCAGGCTTGAACCCTGCATTGTTGGCGGCGAAGTACGTGTGCACGTCGAGAAAGTCAAGCAGGCGCGTATGCTTCGGGTCAGCGTCCTGCGCGGCTTTGAATGTCTTCAGGTAGTACTCGATCAGCGGCAGGTTGCCATGCGAGATGCGGTCAGAGAAGTCATAGGTAAGATTCGGCCAGGTGCCCTTCACCGTCTCGAGATCCCGCATGGAGTAGAAGTAGTTGTACCAGTAGTCAATCACCGGCCCGCTCACCTCTGCCGTTGGATCAGCCGTCTTCACCGCACGCGCCACCTTGATGCCGTTCTGCGTCACCTCATCGTAGGTAAAGGGCAAGGGATGCACGTCGCGATGATTCATGTCCCACCAGTTGGGCTCGTTGTCCAACGAGTAAATCGCCACGCCTCCGTGGGCCGCATCGCCGAACTTGCCCACAAGATATTTCACCCAGTCTTCGGTCCAGCTTGCATCCACGGGCATGCAGGTATCGGCCGGGTCGTTGTTGGTGATTTTGGTTCCGTCGGGCCTGACGCCGTTGCCGAAGTCCTTCCAATTCGGATCGGTCTTTTGTTGCGGGCCATATTTCGCGACGGAAAAACTGCCGCTCAAGGTGCGAGACTTTGCCACCCAGCCCATCACTGGAACCGTCCCCATGGTCCTGGCTCCGCTGGCGCGATCGCCCAACACCTGGGTGTTGAATTCGGATACGTCAGGGTATTGCCGGTTGGCATTGGGAATATTCTCGTAAAACCAGTGATCGGCGTGGTTGCTGATATCGAGCTTGTAGTTGTATCGCGTGACGCCATCACCGCCCCACCGGTTCAGCGTCAAGCGCACCGCTTTGGCCACCTTCGCCGATTCATGATCGGGATCATTTTGCCGCCACGCATTCATCCCGTAAACCAGCGGGCTGATAGCGTGACGCGGGGCCGCTCCGTCGACCGTGAGCGATGGCCCCTGGGCGAGCGACGGCGCTGAAAACGAAACGATGGCCTCGGCCACCTTCGATGGATCGGACTTGCTCTGCGCCCTGATGACGACCGACTGCGGCGTGGGAAAGGGCGTCACATAGATGCCGTTTCTGCTGATGGTGCCGAGCGCCGCGCTGCCTCCGTCCGAGCCATTCACCTGCCAGGTGATTCGCTGGTCGAAGCTGCCCGTCCCCTTCACTGTGGCGGAGAACTGCTGGATGTCGCCGGGAACCAGCGTTACGCGTTCCGGTGCGACCGTAACCGTCGTGACGGCCGCGGGCTGCCCGGCCTGACCGGGCGCTGCCTGACTACGCGTCGCTGCATCGCTTGCCTGCGCACCGCATCGGCTGAAACAAAAAGCAAGCAGCGCGATCGCGGCCATGAACCGCATGGCGATGATTGCGGTGCGGCGGAAGACGACGGGACAAACTGCGATCTTTGCCGGCGACGGCATTGGGCCCTCCGAAGCTGAGGATTGGCTTGCTCAGTAATCTATCACTTCTCCGTTGCTTCAGCATGAAAGACAAAGGCACTGCGGCTTTGCCGCGAGAATTCCATTGACGCCCCCGGGTGCGTCTGGCAGTCTCGAAGCATCCCCGGAGGTCCACTTGGCAACTGCACCCGCAGTGCAACCCTCAAGAAGCGTGTGGCATGTGCGCGGCAACTGGAGCGCGCGCGATGATCGCGTGCCGTCCGCTGTCTGGGCCGGCATCCTCTGGGTGGGCATGTTTGCCGGCTTCGGCACCGATATACCTTATTTCGTGAAGATCGCTCCACCGCCGCCCGCGGTGATCTGGGTGCATGGCGCCGTGTTCACCATATGGATGGTTCTGCTGACGGCGCAGGTGCTGCTGGTGCTGGGCGACCGCGTGGCCTGGCATCGCACCGTGGGCTGGTTTGTTGCGGGCTGGGCTTGCGTGATGGCCGTGATGGGGCCCTGGGCTGTAGTTGCCTCTGAAGTTTTCAATCTGCACGCCCAAATCCCGGGATTCCTCAATCCCCCCTTTCTCTCGGTAAACATCGTCGATATCGCGGGCTTTCTCGCGCTGCTGGCCTGGGGAATCATGCTTCGCAAGAATCCCGCTGCACACCGGAGGATGATGATCCTGGCCACAGTTTCGCTCGCCGATCCAGGCTTCGCGCGCTTCTCGGGCTGGCTCTGGCCCAATGAACCGCCCTCGGTCGCCGTCTGGTTCTTCTACACGTTTTATGGCAATGTGCTGCTGGTTGTCCTCATGGCGGCATGGGACTGGTGGCGCGGCCGGTTGATGCGCTCCTTCGTCATTGGCGCTGGGGCGCTGCTGGCGGCCGAATGCCTCGCCTCATTCGCATACTTCTGGCAGCCGTGGCAGGCGCTGACCACTGGCTGGGTCGAAGCCTGGGCAAAGCATCCTGCGTAATTGAATGGGCGCCTATCTCTTAATTGGTCACGGCTCGGAGTAGAAGCTCTTCCTGAAAAACTCCCGGCGAAAGGATCTGCTGCTTCCAGCCAGGCGAGAGGCGATCCAGCAAAATGGCCTGCGCCATCCCGCTATAGTAGAACCGCTTTTCGTCGCTGTGGCCCATCAGATGCGGGACCTCGTCGAGCTGGCGCGACCAGTAGAGCGATCGAGTTGAATAATTCTTGAAGTCGGCATCGGACTTCAGCGCGTCACATGGCTGGTAGCCACGCGCTGCCGCCGCACTCCGGCCAATGGACACTTCCGAGTATTTCGCCAGACCTTCGAGCCATTCGCGTTGGCGTTCGTAATCGATCAGATCGCCACTCAGCGAAGCAGCTCTACGTCGTACATCGCGCTTTTCGAGAAATTGCATGCCCAGAACTTTGGCTTCGGCATCTGAGCGGGCTCGGATCGCTTTAACCAGAAGAGCTGATTCCACTTGCCACGATGCATTGAACACTGGATCGTTCCACGGATACTTGCTTTCGAGGCGCACGGCATTTTCGGCCTCGTCGAGACGCGATGGTGCGGTCATTCCTTGGAACGCGTGAAAGGACTCGTGCTCCAAACCGGCGATATAGGTGTCTGTTTCACCCAAGAGTGTTCGCCAAATCAGCTTGTAAGGAACGATAGTTCGAATAACAGGAGGCAAAGAGTGATGTAAATCGGAATACAAATATATCTCCATGTACTCACGCGTCGGCATCGTAGCGACCCATCGGTCGCCGACGAGAACAGTAAACGATTGGGGCGTGTGACCTGGTTGGAGGGGCTGGTAATAATATGTTTCCCCAAAAAAGGTGTCGTCTGGAACCGGAATCCATTGGCCGCCTTGCTTCAATCGCTGCGGCACTTTGAGCCAACCGGGCGGAGGATTCTGATATCCCACCAGAAACGCGTTCTTCTCGTTGTAAACGATTATCGGGATCTTCTGTTCCGCCCATCCAGGCCAGACCTGGTCGCCGATCGTTTCACGAAGGTGAAAGGCTTCTTGAAGCCGCGCCTTTTCCAGAAAAGACAGGCTGTCAACCAATTGCGAGTGGGTCGGGAGAGTGAGATTGTTCAGAGAGGAGAGGCCGACGCCAATCACCAGGAGCGCCCATCCTCCAAGGACGAGCCATAGCAGACGCTTAGTCCACTTTTTCACGGCTTGCGGTTCCGTTCATCCGCGCAGATAAATTCTAGCGCCGGATTGCTCGCGAAAACCGATCCGCTCTATTAATGGAGGAATTGAAACCTTTCTTGCCTTGTTCCATATGCGATCCCCGCGGTTTGTCGACGAAATGACGGCTGAAAGCTGCCCGGTGCCAGCGGCGCTACTGCCGCAGTTCCACCAGCGTGGCGCCCTGGCCGCCTTCGTTCTGCGGAGCCTCCTCGATGCCGGCCACGTGGGGATGGTTCTTGAGGAACTCGCGCACGCCGCGGCGCAGAATGCCGGCGCCGTGGCCATGAATCACGCGCACCTTTGGCAGTCCGGCGAGAAAGGCGCGATCCAGATACTTTTCGAGCTCGCCGGTGGCTTCATCGACCGTCCGCCCGATAAGATTAATCTCCGCGCGGAGATCGTCGGTGTTGGCATTCGTGACCGAGACGTGGACGCCCTTCTTTTGGTTGACGGCCGCAAGCGGCGTCGCTCCGCGTCCCGGCTCTCCTGCAAAGCCCGAAGGGGCGGAGAGCTCATCGCGCTTGGCGCGCATTTTGATCGGGCCCAGCGCCACTTCGAACAGGTCCTTCTCGATCTCGCGCTGCACCACACCAACCTTGTTCACGGATTTGATGAGCACGCGATCGCCCGGTGCGATGTGCCGCAGCAGGTGCGGCTGGGCATTGGCGTCTCCCTGGTCGGCGCCGGTGCGGTGCGCGACTACGGCCTGGTTGAAGCTCTCCTGGAACTCGCGCCGCAGCCGCTGAATGCGACGTTCGGCCTCCTTGGAGAGTTTCTGTTGCGCCACGCGGTCGTCAATGGCGCGCACATTTTCGCGCATCTGGAACTCGAAGTCCTTGAGCAGCGAAGCGAGTTTTGTCTCGAGCTCGCGCACGCGGTTGCGCACCTCCGCGTCGCCCTCGCGTTCGAGCTTTTTGCGCTCCTGGTTGAGCGCGTACTGCTGCTCGCGCGTTTTTTTCTTGTCCTGGTCGAGTTCTGCGAGTTCAGAATGAAGTTTGTCGAGGAAGCGCGCAACGTCGGCCTGCTGCGAGCCCAGCCGCTGGCGCGCCGCAGCGATGATGGCGGCATTCAGGCCCAGCCGCTCCGCAGTCTGGATGCCCGCGGACGCGCCCGGCACGCCCAGATGAAACTGGTAATTCGGAACCAGGGTTTTTTCGTCCACGCCGGCGGCGGCATTGCGAACGCCCGGGGTGTTGGCCGCATAGATCTTAAGCGAGGTGTGATGCGTCGAGATCAGCGTCCAGGCGCGGGCGGCGAGAAAGTGCGCCGCCACGGCGACGGCGAGGGCCGCGCCCTCCTCGGGATCGGTGGCAGAACCCAGCTCGTCGAGCAGCACCAGCGAGCGCGCATCGGCCAGCCGCGACAGCCGGTCGAGATTGGTGATGTGCGCGGAGAAGGTGGAAAGCGCGGCCTCGATGGACTGCGCGTCGCCGATGTCGGCCAGGAAAGCGGTGAACACGGGAAACGTGGCTCGCGCGGCGGGCACCGGCATTCCCCCCTGCGCCATCATGGCCAGCAGGGCGACGGTCTTGAGGGCCACGGTTTTGCCGCCGGTGTTGGGACCACTGATGATGAGCTGGCGCTCGGCGGACGTCAGCTCCAGGTTGAGCGGAACGATTTTTCCGTCGGTTGCGCGGAGGCGCCTTTCGAGCAGCGGATGGCGCGCGCCTTCGACAAGCAACTGCTCCGGCCCAAACGAAGGCGTCACGCAGTCGAAGTGCCGCGCGAAGCGCGCCCGCGCCAGCAGGCTGTCGACGAGGGCCAGCACCCGCGCGCCCTCAACCAGCGAGTGCGCGTAGCCGGCCACATGGCGCGTGAGCGCCACGAAGATGCGGTGTATCTCCTCCTGCTCTTCTTCGATCAGCCGCACCAGCTCGTTGTTCTGTTCGATGGTTTCGAGCGGCTCGACATAGACGGTCTGCCCCGACGAGCTGGCGCCGTGAATCACTCCGGTGACGCGCCGCTTGAGCTCTGCGCGAACGGGAATGACGAAGCGCTCGCCGCGAATGGAGATGACGTCGTCCTGGGTGGCGCCTTCGCCCGACAGCTTGCGCAGCGCCGTACGCAGGCTCTCCTCAATCAGCCGGCGCTGACGCTCCTGCTCGCGGCGAATGCGGTTCAACTCGGGCGAGGCATCGTCGGCGAGCGAGCCGTCGGGCTGAATGGTGCGCTCGATTGACTCGGCGAGCGGCCGCAAACTCGTCGTAAGCTCCGCCGAAAGCTGCGATAATCCGGGCAATTTGCCCACCAGCCGCACGGGCGGCTCGCGCAGCAGGGCCTGCCACGAAGCCACGTCGTTGGCGAGCCGCGCCACGCTTTGCAGCTCCGTGGCTTCCAGCGCCGCGCCGGCGATCTGCGCTTTCGCAGCCAGTTGCGTGGGATCGAAGAGGCCGCCGAGCGGAATCGAGATCTGCTCTTCGACCAGCAGGCGCACTTCGGCTACGAGCTGGTGCTGGCGAGCGATCCAGGTTTCATCGCTCGAGGGATGCAGCGCCAGAATCGCCTCGCGACCTACTGGCGAAGCGGCGAATGCGGCGACGAGCGCAAGCAGCGGCTCCCACTCAAGCGCGGCCACGTCGGCGTGCTGCACCGACGACGGAATGGGATCGAGAAGCGGCATCATCTGTCTTATCTTAGCGGGGTTGGTGAGGGAACCCTTCGATGCGCGCCATTTCCGCAATTTCAAAATGGATCGCGGAGGGCTTCCGCCGACGATGTGCAAGGCGTCCTCGTAGCCACCGCCGAAGTCCACGCGGGTAATTTCTCGCAAGGGAATTCTAGCCGGCCGCTCGTCCCAGATCGCTCTTTCCGCTTGTGACGATTCACCAGGAAAGGGTGAAACCTGGCATGTGCAAGATTGGACGCTGATCAGCGTCTCCAAGAGCCGTGTGTCCTTGCTGGAAATAGGCCCGGATGGGTTCCAGAATCTGACGAGCGTTTTGTGTTGCATGGCTTGAGCCAGAAGTGCGGCGCTTTTTCGTGTCATTTGACGTGCGCCTCGATCTTCAGTCTGGAACGGGTGCGGGCTTCAACTCCCCTTCCCACCGCGCCACCACCGCGCTGGCCATGCAGTTGCCGATGACGTTCATCGCGGTGCGGCCCATGTCCATCAGCGTGTCAACGCCGAGGATGATCACGATAGCAGTGATGGGAATATGAAAGGCCGCCGCAGTTCCCATGAGGATGACCAAAACAGAGCGCGGCACCCCGGCCACGCCCTTGCTGGTGAGCATGAGCGTAAACACCATCACGAGCTGCTCGCCCACTGTCAGGTGCATGCCCGCGGCCTGCGCGGCAAAGATGGCGGCCATGGAGAGATACAGGCTTGAGCCCGTCATGTTGAAGCTGTAGCCGGTGGGAATGACGAAGGAGACAATCCAGCGCGGCACGCCGAACTCTTCCATGCGCTCCATGGCCAGCGGCAGCGCGGCCTCTGAGGTGGTGGTGGCGAAGCCGATGGCGGCGGGTTCGCCTACCGCGGCGCAAAACCTGCCGAGCGGCAGCCGCGCCAGAGCCACGATGGGCGCCAGCACCAGCAGCACAAATACGGCCAGCGCAGCATAGTATGTCACCACCAGTTTCACCAGCGGCAGCAAAGTTTGCAGGCCCATGCTGCCCACGGTGTAAGCCAGCGCCGCGCCTGCCGCCACCGGCGCCATCCACATCACAATGCGTGTAATGCGGAACATGACGTCGGTGAGCGATTGCAGGACGACGACGAGCGGTGTGCGCCGCGGCTCGGGCAACATGGCCAGCGCCACCCCGAACAGCAGCGCGAACACGGCCACCTGCAGCACCTGGTTCTGGGCCACGGCCAGCGCGATGTTTTCAGGGAATACGTTGAGGACCACATCCTGCCATCCCGGCGCATGCGCCTGCGTGGCGGCTGCCTGCGCCGCTGCGGGCAGCACAATGCCCCACCCCGCTCCCGACAGGTTGATGGCGATGTCGCCCAGGATGATTCCCAACGTGGTGACCACCTCAAAGAAGACCAGCGCCTTGATGGCGACGCGGCCCACGCTGCGCAACTCTCCGTGGCCGGCGATGCCCGTTACCAGGCCGCCGAAGATGAGCGGCGCCACGATCATGCGGATGAGGCGCAGAAAAATATCGCTCAGGAAACGCGTCTGCGTGGCGAAGCGCGGCGCATCGACGCCGAGTTCAGCGCCAAGGAGCATGGCGAGGAACGTCCACACCAGCAGCGAGCGGCGGCGCACAGCGACGGGCAAGAAAAGCGCGAAGCCCGCCCAGCGCAGGGCGGCCGCGACGCCGGAGGCGGCGTGCATCAGGCTCGCCGCGAATCCCGCAAGCAGCAGGATGCAGGCCGCAGACGCGAGCACGCGCAACGCAGCGCGCCCAGACGCCGGCGACGCCATGCCTGCCTGGCCGGGCTGGCTTGAAGTTTCTTCGACGGGATTGGAATTCATGCCGGAGCCTTGCTTTTCAAGGTCTCCATTATCCTATGGCAGCGCGACGCGCGGTCAGGTGAGCGGGTCAGGTTTTGGATGAACCGGATGCGGGGGCGGCGGACGTGGAAGGCGCAGGGCTGCCGGCTTTGCTATCGCCGCCGGTCGTCTTCGTGGATTCCGTCTTCGACTCGGTTTTGGCTTCCGCACCCGCCTTGATGTCCGCTTTTCCCGCCTCGGCCGGAGCAGATTCGCTGGACGAGCCGCCTTTTGACGCGTAATCGGTCACGTACCAACCCGCGCCCTTGAACTGCAGCCCCGGCGCGGTCAGCAGGCGCTCAAGTGTACCGCCGCACTCGGAGCATCTGGTCAAAGGCTTGGATTTGAAGCTCTGGATTTTCTCAAAGCGATGGCCGCACTGCGTGCAGCGATACGGATACAACGGCAAGGCGCTTATCCTCTCGGCAGGAACTCAGCTACGCCTTTCATTTTAGACGGGGTGGCAACTTTCCATGTTGGATGGGGTATTCAGGGGCCTGGAAGGCCCCTGCTCCCTCCGAATCAAACAAAAACCCTGAGAGCTGACCGGCAACGCCGCTGCCGCCCTTCCAGCTGCCGGAACTCAAGCGCTTCCGTTCAGTGCACCATGATGGGGACGGAGGCGCTCACCCACTCCCATGACAGCGTCAGCGTGCCGCTGCCGCCATTGATGGAGAGCGCGTAATTCAGGTCCTCGACCAGCGCGGACGGCTTCGACATCCGCATCTTAGTCCGGCCGAGATCCTTCGACGGGTCGTAGGCCAGTCCCCATTCGCCGGTCGCCTTGCTCACGATCAACGTCCAGTGCGCGGGATCGGAGATGTCGACGAAGAGCGTGTAGGTTCCGGCCGGGACATGAAGATCGCCGATCATCAGGTCTGCGTCGGTAATGAGCGTGGTGGCCGCGTTGGCCCCGGCGCGCCACACGGGGTAGTGCGGATCGTGGCTGATGAGCCCATCGCTGGTGAAGATTTTGCCCTCGCGGCCCTTCACCCGCGGCGAGCTGTACTTGATGGTGATGGTCTTGCCGTTGACGCTGGCCGATGCCGTGGCGGGCGGGCTGGCGGGCGGCGCTTTTTGGGCAAGCAGCGTGGTGGCGGCAAACAACAGGAGGCCCGTAAAGGCGAAAACTCGTTTCATGGCGATGCTTCTCCTGCCGGGGCTGAGAGCATTTTTTGAGGAACGGCCCCGACCCGAGAATTGTCGCACCGCATGCCCATGTTCTGAAAGCCGCATGTCAAAAATCCCTGCTATGATGCGCCTGAGGATGGGAGATGGCCGGCGAACCAACAGCTTCGGCAGGAGCGCGCTTGCGCGCGGCGCTCGCCACTGAAAAGCCGCTGCAGGTGGTGGGCGCCATCAACGCCTACGCGGCGCGGCTGGCCCAGGCCGCGGGATTTCGCGCCATTTATCTTTCCGGCGGGGGCGTGGCCGCCAACTCGCTCGGCGTTCCCGACCTCGGCATCAGCACCATGGAAGACGTGTTGATCGATGTCCGCCGCATCACCGATGCCTGCCCGCTGCCGCTGCTGGTGGATATCGACACCGGCTGGGGCGGCGCGTTCAATATCGCGCGCACCATCCGCCAGATGATCAAGGCCGGCGCGGCTGCCGTGCACATTGAAGACCAGGTGAGCACCAAGCGCTGCGGCCACCGGCCGGGCAAAGAGCTGGTGCCGGCGGCAGAGATGGCCGACCGCATCAAGGCGGCAGTGGACGCGCGCACCGATCTGCAGTTTGTGATCATGGCGCGCACCGACGCGCTGGCAAGCGAGGGGCTGGAGCGGGCGGTTGAGCGCGCGCGGGCCTATGCCGCCGCCGGCGCCGACATGATCTTCGCCGAGGCCGTCACTGAAATCTCGATGTACACGAAGTTTCGCAAGGCCGCGGGAGTGCCGGTGCTGGCCAACATCACGGAGTTCGGCAAGACTCCGCTGTTTACGCGCGAAGAGCTTGCCGGTGCCGGCGTCGACATCATTTTGTATTGCTGCGCGGCCTATCGTGCCATGAACGCTGCGGCGCTCAAGGTGTACGAGACCATCCGCGCTGAAGGCACGCAGAAAAATGTTCTGCCGCTGATGCAGTCGCGCGAGGAGCTCTACAGACACCTCGACTATCACGCGTACGAGCAGAAGCTGGATGCGCTGTTCGCGAACGAAGCAGGGAGCAAGGGTGCGAGGGGGCGAGGGCCCAAGCCGGCCTAACGGGCACTCATCGATCACCCGCCACGATTCGAATATCATGGGCCACGACTTTCCCCGGAGGTAGGCGTGAGTTCTCAGAGTATTGCTTTCAAGCCCAAAAAATCCGTCGCCTTGTCGGGCACGCCCGCGGGCAACACCGCCATCTGCACTGTGGGCCACAGCGGCAACGACCTGCACTATCGCGGCTACGACATTGCCGACCTGGCCGAAAACTGCGAGTTCGCCGAAGTGGCGTACCTGCTGGTGCACGGCAAGCTGCCCAACGCCGCAGAGCTGGCGGCTTACAAAGAGCACATGCATGGCCTGCGCACTTTGCCGGCCGAGGTGAAGCACGCCCTGGAGCAACTGCCCGCGCATTCTCACCCCATGGATGTGTTGCGCACCGGGGTCTCGGTAATGGGCTGCCTGCGCCCTGAGCCCGACGACCACAGCGAGGCCGGCGCCCGCGCCATCGCCAATTCCGTGCTGGCGGCGCAACCGTCGATGCTTCTCTACTGGCACCACTTCGCGCGCCACGGCAAGCGCATTGCGGTCGACGCCGACAGCGACTCGCTGGCCGCGCATTTTCTGCATCTGCTCCACGGCCGGCCCGCCAGCGCAGAGTGGATTCATGCGCTGCAGGTGTCACTCATCCTTTATGCCGAGCACGAGTTCAACGCCTCCACCTTTACCGCGCGCGTCATCGCCGGCACCGGTTCCGATCTGTACTCGTGCATCGTCGGGGCCATCGGCGCTCTCAAGGGACCCAAGCACGGCGGCGCCAACGAAGTGGCGCTGGAGATTCAGCAGCGCTACAAGACGGCCGACGAAGCCGAGGCCGACATTCGCCGCCGCGTCGCCAGCCACGAGGTCATCATCGGCTTCGGCCACCCGGTGTACACCATCAGCGACCCGCGCAGCCACTTCATCAAGGAGCAGGCGCGCGCGTTGGCTGTCGATGCCGATGGCCGGCGTCTGTTCTCCATCGCCGAACGCATCGAGAGCACCATGCACGAAACCAAGCGCATGTTTCCGAACCTCGACTGGTTCTCGGCCGTGGCCTATCACCTGATGGGCATTCCCATCGATCTGTTCACGCCCATCTTCGTGATGGCGCGAACCGCGGGCTGGTGCGCGCACGTGATCGAGCAGCGCCAGGACGGCAAGATCATTCGACCGTCGGCGATCTACACTGGACCGGAGAACCTGAAGTTTGTGCCGATTGAGAGCCGGTAGCCGGGGAGCTTGTCGCCAGTAGCCTGTAGCTTTCGGCTGTTGGCCGTTGGCTGTTTGCGTTCAGCTACCGGCTACAAGCTACTGGCTGTAATAGGGAGCCTTCTTGTCAGTGCACATCAGCAACGAACGCCCCGCGCCCGACAAGGTCCTTTCCGAGATTGCCGACTACGCGTTGAGCTACAAGATTGAAAGCGATCTCGCCTACGACACGGCGCGCTATTGCCTGATGGACACGCTGGGCTGCGGACTCGAAGCGCTCGAATATCCCGCCTGCACCAAGCTGCTCGGCCCCATCGTGCCGGGCACCATCGTCCCCAACGGCGCGCGCGTTCCCGGCACAAACTTTCAGCTCGATCCCGTGCAGGCTGCGTTCAATATCGGCGCCATGATCCGCTGGCTCGACTTTAACGACACCTGGCTGGCCGCCGAGTGGGGCCATCCCAGCGACAATCTCGGCGCCATCCTGGCCGTGGCCGACTGGCTTTCGCGTGTGGCTCTTGCCAACGGTCGGCCACCGCTGACGATGCGCGACGTGCTGACCGCCATGATCAAGGCGCATGAGATTCAGGGCTGCATCGCGCTCGAGAATTCCTTCAATAAAGTCGGTCTTGATCACGTTGTGCTGGTGAAGGTTGCTTCCACGGCCGTGGTGTGCCAGTTGCTGGGCCTCAATCGCGAGCAGACCATCAACGCCATTTCCAACGCGTGGATCGACGGCCAAAGCCTGCGCACCTATCGTCATGCGCCCAACACGGGCTCGAGGAAAAGCTGGGCCGCGGGCGACGCGACAAGCCGGGCGGTAAGACTGGCGCTGATGGCGCGCGCCGGCGAGATGGGCTATCCTGGAGCGCTCACCGCGAAAACCTGGGGCTTTTACGATGTGTTATTCCGGGGGCAGGAGTTCAAGTTCCAGCGGCCGTATGGCTCCTACGTGATGGAGAACGTGCTCTTCAAGATCAGCTACCCCGCCGAATTCCACGCGCAAACCGCGGTGGAAGCAACGATGAAGCTGGGCGCGCAGCTTGGACGGCGCGGGCTCTCGCCGCAAGCCATCAAGAGAATTACCATTCACACGCATGAGGCTTGCCTGCGCATCATCGACAAGAAAGGCCGGCTCGCCAATCCGGCCGATCGCGACCATTGCGTGCAATATATGGTGGCGATTCCGCTGCTCTTCGGCCGCCTCACCGCCGCCGACTACGAAGACGCCGTGGCCGCCGATCCGCGAATTGACGAACTTCGCGCCAAGATTATCTGTGTCGAAGAGCCGCGCTTCACCGCCGATTATCACGATCCCGAAAAGCGCTCCATCGCCAACGCGCTTCGAGTTGAATTGGAAGACGGGACCGTGCTGGAAGCGACGGTCGAATACCCCATCGGCCATCGCCGCCGCCGCGACGAAGGCATGCCTCTGCTCATCGAAAAGTTCAAGACGAATCTGCGCCGGCGCTTCCCCGAGCCGCAACAGCAGCGGATTCTTAACGCGTCGCTCGACCGCGAGCGCCTTGAAGCCATGCCTGTGAACGAGTACGTGGATCTTTACGTGGTATAGCCGCCTCGCGTTCCACCCGCACTGCACGCAGGACCATTCTGGGCTATAGTGTTGCCACAGCCATATTCAGCAATCGGGGGCATTTTATGCGGTTGCGTTTTCGTGCCTTTTCGCCTGCTTTTTTCCTTGTATTTGCAAGTTGCCTTGGAGCCGTCTCAGCGCAGCGCCCGCCCAACGCCAACCCCGCGTACCAGCAATTGCGCGGGCTTCTGCCAGGCGGCGAGACCATCGCGGTCAAGGACCTTGAGATCAGGCGCGGCGCCGCTACCTTTACCTTTCACCAGGGCAGTTTTGCTTTCTACGGACAGGTGAATGGCAAGGTGACGGGGGCCGTTTTCAGGGGCGACGGCCACGTGCACGTCGCTCCTCCTTCAACTCAGGAGCGGCACAACCTGGCCATCCTCACGCACAGTGAGGAGTTCGATGAAGACTTCGACCAGGTGGTTTTGCGCTTTACCGACGCGACTTCAGCCGAGCTGCACCAGGCTGCCGCCGGCACGGGCGCGCAGGATGGCTCCTACACGAAAGCCGCACAGGCTCTGCAGGAGTTCATGCGCCACCAGTTCCACGACAACCTCGATCTCCGGCTGCTTGAGGACGTTCTCAGCCCAAGGCCCGGCGAGTACTTTTTTGCCGCCATCCACGGGAAAAAAGATCACAACCTGTTCTTCATCGTTGATCCGCACGGCGCTCCGCTGGTCGATCCGGAAGAGGCGCTGCTGGTGAACTGGAATGACTGGGGCCCGGCGTTTCTAGCCGCGTACCATCCAGCCGTGCAGGTTGCCGGGGCCGCTCAAGCTAGCGGCGCCACCGAAAACTACAAAATCGATCATGAGGACCTGGAAGTCGGAATTGAGAAGAGCGGATTTCTCAGCGGCTCGGCCACGGTGCACATCACATCGCTCGAGGACGGCCTGGCGGTGGTGCCCATCGAGCTTTACCGAACCTTGCGCGTCAGCAAAGTGGAAACGGACAAGGGAGATCCGCTGGACTACGTTCAGGAAAACAAGGACCTCGATGCGGATTTCGGCGTGGTGCTCAAGCAACCGCTCCAGGCGGGCGAATCGGTTACGCTTCACATTGACTACGCGGGCAAAGACGTCGTCCAAAACGAGGGCAATTCGAACTATTATCCGGTGGCGCGCGAAAGCTGGTATCCCAACGCAGCCCATAGCCTTGGCGACTACACCACCTACCAAATGACGTTCCACGTTCCCAGGGGATTGCAGTTGATCGCCACCGGGACCAAGGTGAGCGACAGCAACGACGGCAAAATCAACACCACTGTTTGGAAGACCGATGTGCCGCTGGCGGTGGTGGGCTTCAATCTTGGCCAGTTCACGATGAAGGAAGGGACGGCGCAGGACAAGGCCGGCGATAAGCTGATCGTCGATGCCTACGCCAACACGCAGCCGCCGGATATGTTCAACAACATAGGCGAAAATACATTGCCTCAACAGATAGGGCCGTCGAATGACGAGATGAGCGCACCCATCGGCAAGATCAACACCGCCTCCATGCTTCCCGTGGAATTGAGCGAGGCGCAGGTTGCCGCGCAAATCTACTCCAACTACTTCGGGTCCATTCCGTTTTCCAAGGTCGCGGTGACGCAGCAATTTGCCTGCAACTACGGACAAAGCTGGCCCATGCTGGTTTATCTGCCCATCTGCGGCTTTCTCGACCAAACGCAACAGCATTTCCTGGGCCTGCGTCCTGAAGACATGTATTGGAAAGTAGTGACCGCGCACGAAGTCTCGCACCAGTGGTGGGGCCAGACCGTGGGCTTTCGCAGCTACCGCGACCAATGGATGAGCGAAGGATTCGCGCAGACGTCGGCGTCGATCTTCCTGCAGCTGACGCGGCCGAAACCCGAGGATTACCTGAACTTCTGGAAGGAGCAGCGCAAGCTGATCACAGAGAAGAACGAGATGGGCTTCCGCCCCATCGACGTGGGCCCGGTGACCATGGGCTTTCGCCTCAGCTCGGAGAGAACCGGGTACAACATCTACCAGAACCTGGTCTATCCCAAGGGCGCGTACATTCTGCACATGATCCGCATGATGATGTGGTCGCCCAAGGACGGCGACGCAGCGTTCATCGACATGATGCACGACTTTGTCGCCACCTATCGCCTCAAAGCCGCGACCACCGAGGACTTCAAGGCCATGGTGGAGAAACACATGACGCGCGGCATGGACCTGGAGGGCAGACACAACATGGATTGGTTCTTTCGCGAATACGTGTATGGAACCGATTTGCCCGCTTATCACTTCGAAGGCGACGCCTCACCCGACGGCGATGGATGGAAGATCCATTTCAAGCTGACGCAATCGGGCGTGGACGCGAAGTTTGTGAACGCGATTCCGCTCTACCTGGAACTGGCTGACGGCAAAATTCTCCGCCTGGGCATGATCACGCTGCACGGATCGAACTCCATCGAGCAGACGGTTCCCTTGCTGAAGGTTCCGGCGGCCATCAAGAAGGTGGTGATCAATTACAACTACGACGTGCTGTGCACGGACAACTAGCGCGTAGCACCATCAAGCTACGCGGAGAGATGCCGCGATCTTTGGACGCCGACGCCGCGAAGCGTGCCACAGATCATGCTGCTGCTGTAAATCGAGCCACAGGCGTGGCTGGGTTCCGAATGCATCCGAGAGACGCAGCGCCATTGCGGCAGTAACGCCGGCACGACCGTTGAGGATTGGCGATAGCGTGGAACGGGCCACATGCAGGCGCTTCGCGGCCTCTCTGGCGGACATTGAGCCGAGGTATTCGCGGATGAGTTCGCCCGGATGGCAAGGGTTGTACATCATTCCTTCCATGAACACCACCCCGCTAATGGTAGCCGCAATAATCGGTAGCGCCTCACGCGTCAAGGTATCTGCTTCATTGTCGTCATTTGGCCGCGCCGGCTTTTATGACTGCACCGCCTGGTGCGATCGGCCGGGGTGCTTGCCGGGCGCCGGGATGATGCTCGGCGAGGACCTCGTCAAGAACTCCCTCAATGACATCCACCGCGATACGCACCGGCTCAGTGGCTTCACGGCTGGCGGCGTAGGTGACGCATTCGATGGCCTGCAGCGAATTGCGGATGCGGTCCGTCATCCATTTGATGGTTTCGAAGCGCCGCAACATTTCGAGCTTGCGCTGCCGGACGACCAGCTGCCAGCGCCAGACGCCTGCAATCGTCAGCGCGGCTGCCAAAGTGCTCCCCACCACGCGCACGGGGCCATGGTCGTGCAGCCAGTCGTTGTAGATGAGCCACTGGATGAAGATGGCCAGGGCGAAGACCGACAAACCCGCCAGCACGGAGAAGAGCCAGATGGCCGGATCAGACATGATCTGCCGCGACAGCGGAGTTGCAGGCTTTGATGGCATCGGAACGCGGTTGCGGGACCCTAAGATATAGACCGAGGGTAGCACGATCTGGTTTCGCACCATTTCACAGGTTTCTGCGAGGCAGACAGCGTCTTGTGTGTAATCGACTGGGCGGAAAGGCGTTGGAAGGCGCCACAGGGTCACGGTGGCGGCCGAGCCTCCCGCGAACAGGGAGCAGCCAACAGCCAGTAGAAAGCAAGACGCCGAGCGGACAAAGGCAGAGGAGCCGGGGGAGGGGGACGGAGGTCTGTTGAAAGGAGCGGCGCAGAAATTCGACGTCAGCCGGGGAAATCGGGGGTATTTGCGCCAATTTGGAGCCATTGGCGCTACCATTTGACGCCGTTTTTGACCGTTTTTGACCGCGATTTTGGGGCGCTTTTGCTGATTCCAAATGAGTTAGATGCGAAACTATGCCCCCAGCTGGCTTTTGTGACTTTTTCTTTTTTATTTTTCGCGGATGTGCGCTGGTGGTGCGGCCGGGGCAGTTTCCAACAGTTTTGTCTCTGGCGTTTTGCATACTTCCTCGAACCGGTTGCAGAAATACGAGATGAGACGGAAAAAACACGCCTCAGGGGCTAAAGCCCCAGTGTTTATGCGGCGCTCACGGCACGGCTGGCCGTGCGCCTTCAAAACCGGATTCATGCAACCGGTTCTCGTTCATGAGGCGGCTCTCAGCTATCGGCTCAAAAAACGGGCGGCCCGGAGAAATGCCGATCGCCAACGGCATTCCTTTCCCGCCGGGCGCAAAAAACAGCTTTTAGCCTCCAGCTTTCAGCACCCCACTGCGTCTCCGGCCCGTGGGCTGCCGGCTATTGGCTGCCGGCTGGTCTTTGCGGCTCCCGGCTGGGTCCCGCACAGGCCGCCCATGCCTTCGCACGTCTGCTTTCTTGCTACTGATACTTAGTGTAGGAATTTCGTAGAAATAAAGTGCAAGGGGGCCGGAAAAAATAAGTGGCTTGGAATGAGCTGGTTGGGGAGAATGCGGGGTGGCGGAGGGATTGACAGAAACAGGGAGCGAAGGAACAAGGGGACGAAAGACAGGGCAGGTATCTGGGTGCGGTTGTTGGAGGCATTGGGACGTTGAGCGGGAGGGGAATTGGAGGGCGGGTTCTTGAGCCTGCGGGGGAGCGTTCGGCGGAGGAAAGCATTGGCGACGACCCGACCAGAAGTGAGGTTTATCCTTGCAGCGAGAAGTTCAGTGCCTAAATATTTAACCGCGCAACAATTCGGCCGGACGATGAGACTGAGTCTTTGGGCTTGGCTGTTATGGAGCCTCCCCATCTATCTGGTACTGGAAGTCGCTCTCTTCCTGATAATCGGGTTGGGTTTCAAGAGGACAGTAGGTGAGCTCGTCGGCCCCTATCTGGCTTTCGCGGCACCTGCTTTAATCATGATGCCGCTGGTTTGGTTGCTGCGGATGTGGGAGGGGCAGGGCGCGTCGCCCAAGCGGCTCGCGCGAGGATGGGGCCTGTGTGTGGTGCTCTTTGGCGTCGCGGTGCAGATCGCGACGTTCTATTCGGGCATCAAGCTTCGCCTTATTGATCCAGATGACGCCATTGGTGGCTTCATTACAGTGTTCTTGCTTGGCGTTCAGGAAGAGGCTCGCCTTTACTGAGTTGACCGGAAAGGCAGGTGCGATACAGCAGGAGCCGTTTTAATAGGCATGGAAGATTGAAGAGAGGAAAGCAAAAATCTCAAATCCCTTGCGGGCGCTGAACCCTGTAAATGAAATTCCGCATTGTCGCGCTGAACCAAGTGGATGATGGATCAAGAAGCGCTCGCTTCCAACTTCGTTTCATGTAACGCACGACGCGCCCATATTTATCTCCTTCCAAATCGGCTAGTGACTTATGCCATATATCTTCAGCGTCTCCAAGCTTGCTTAGCCATCCCCTCCCGAATAGCGTCTGCCGTGCCGTGTGCTGCGGCCATTCCTCGCCAGAGTCAAAATCAGAATAAATGGCAATTTTCTGGTAACCAAACTCATAGTGTTTGGTTGGGCACTCCCGAAAGCCTACCGTAGTGTAAGCTCTCAAGAAATTCTGCAAACAATAATCGGAGATGTCGCCGGTTCTTAGGCCGGGGGGCCAATAATCGTCAGGAGTAGGCTCCCAGCGAACTCTTGTCTCGCAGACTCCCCATGCGTGGCAGTTATAGTCTCGATGGATGGGGCTCTTGATTTTCCAGTCGTGGTCCTGTAGAGATGGGAATGCTTCTCGTAGTTGAATTGCCGCGAACAAGTGAAGACGAAACTCTGGTCGAGGCACTCAGAGAAGTCCCTCGCGCTTTCCCCATGTCACCCAATCATCGATCATTTTGTCGATATTCCCTTGATCTTCTATAGGCACAGGATTAGTACGAGTGAGATGACGGAGCGCCCAAAACCAAGAGCGGCCAGTTCTCTGTAAATCTCTCAAGAGAAACGGAACCACATCTGGCCCCATAGCCATGATCCTTTGGTAGGACTCGTGCAGCACTTTTTTCGGAGTGGAAGATAAAAACGTTGTCTCCCTATCCCATCTTTCGGCCTGTTCTAGGAATTCCCGCTCCAATGCTTCCGCGTTCACTTTTTCATTTGTAGCGGACGCTGCTTCGGGAGCAATTTTGCCTATTACAATTCCCTTGTGGTGAATTACGGAGAGGAAAGATTCAATATCAGAGAGGTGCAAATCGGGATCGAAGAAATCCCTATCTGAAGGGACATCGGAATCATAGCTCCACTCTGAATACGCCGTGATGTCTCGCGTTAAGCAAGATTCCGGCAATGTAGTATCAGTTGGCATTACTCACTCTTGTGTTACTCCAAAGACGCTGACATTCTTCAGGGCTGATGGTAGCGATTTGGCTTTGAGTTCAGCCCTTTCGATGACCTGCTTAAGCTCGCCGAGTTCCGACGTATCCAGGGCAACGTAAAATTCGCCGTGGTCGCCACCTTGTTCATGAAAAGCGAGTTTCAGCAAGTGGACCACAACCATTGCTTGTGGACCGTCTTCCACTCGTGGTCCGAAAACCGGTCTTAGATCAGTGATTATGCGTGCTTGGCAAAAGGTCCGTTCATCTTCAGTGGCAAGGTCGATTGCCTTTGTGACAAGGGCAAAGCTGCTCGCGTTAAGGAGGAGCCGCAGTTTTTCTGCATAGTCGTTCCGATTTTCTTTCTCAACACGTTGCGCAGGATCAAGACGCTCCATCGCGTCACAGACATCATCAACAAACTGATCGGTGTTAACGTCCTTGCGCGACTTAATGACGTAAAGAGATAGAATCGCCTCCAGAACTTCCCTTAAGTTTTTGATAGGAACATTGTCGCCAGAGGACTGAAGAGACTTGACGATGTCGTCTGGACTGATTGATTCCCAAGTTTTCTGATCAGTGGTACCACGGATAACAGATTGCGCCTCCTCCAAAATTGCCCTGATCGCACGGATGCTGTCGTCGGAAAACGATCGGATGGAGGAAAGTGCGGCGCGGTAGCGCGTGGGAATGTTGAGTCTCGCCAAGTTGATGCCCCTCACATCCCTCAATACGGGCGGGCGTCCGCCCTAAACATCAAGAGAAAAGTAACACGCGACTCTCAGATGCTGTGGAAAAACTGTGAAAGTCCTTGCAAACAAAGCACCGAACGAGCCACGTATATAAATAGTTTACCCCAATCGTTTGGGTCGCGCTTTTCGCTTGACACTACGGCTTGCGGGCTAAATCGACGCGTGAAACCACTGCCTAGCCCTGCCGTTCCCGGTAAGACCGACGCCGAGCGCTTCGACAATGCCGTGCGCAAGACGTTCACCGTCTCAAAAGAGGAAATGCAGCGCCGCGAAGCCGCGTGGCAGAAGACACAAGGAAAGAAGGCGCAAGCGAGAAAACCCTAGGGCCTGTCGTTCATATAGGCAATGAATTCCGGCCAGTCGATTTGCTTTCCATGTTTACCCCTCGTTCGGCCCTGAGACCATATCAGCCTCGTCTTCGTAATGAACCACTATAACCTTCTATGCGTTTCCAAAAGGAGAAACCATATGAAGGTGCACATCAAGGAGTTTGATGTCGAGATGGAATTGAAAAACAACGGCATCGAGCTAGATATTGCTTAGTCCATTTTGTCAAATATATTATTAGCCAAATCGGTAAGCAGCCGGGTGCTCCAGGGTGCTGATTCCGGGAGCGGGAAGTTGAGATGCTTCGGGTCGGACTCAGCCGAATAGCGACCAGCAAACTAGCCCTTGCGCGAGCGCACGGCTTCCTTGGCCTGGGCCTCTCCGCCGGCGGGGACTTCGGGCACGTCAGCCTTGGTGGCGCCGATGTTGAGGCGCTTGCGCAGCTCGGCGTCGATCTTGGCGTAGATGTCCTTGTTCTCTTTGAGGAAGGCGCGCGTGTTCTCGCGGCCCTGGCCGATGCGCTCGCCGCCGTAGCTGTACCAGGCGCCGGATTTCTCGACGATGTTGTGCGTCACCGCCAGGTCAAGCACGTCGCCCTCGCGGCTGATGCCTTCGCCATAGAGGATGTCGAACTCGGCTTCGCGGAACGGCGCGGCCACCTTGTTCTTCACGATCTTGACCTTGGTGCGGGAGCCGGTGACGGTTTCGCCTTCCTTCACGGCGGCGATGCGGCGGATATCGATGCGCACCGAGGAGTAGAACTTGAGCGCCCGGCCGCCGGTGGTGGTTTCAGGGTTGCCGAACATGACGCCGATCTTCTCGCGGATCTGGTTGATGAAGACCAGAGCGGTGCGGGATTTTGAGACCGTGCCGGTGAGCTTGCGCAGCGCCTGCGACATCAGCCGCGCCTGCAGGCCCACATGGCTGTCGCCCATTTCGCCGTCGAGCTCGGCCTTGGGCACGAGCGCGGCCACCGAGTCGACAACCAGCACATCGATGGCGCCAGAGCGAACCAGCGCTTCGGTGATTTCCAATGCCTGCTCACCCGAGTCGGGCTGCGAGACGAGCAAATTGTCCACGTCCACGCCCAGCTTCTTGGCGTAGCCGGGGTCGAGCGCGTGTTCGGCATCGACAAACGCCGCCATGCCGCCCAGGCGCTGCGCCTCGGCGATGACCTGCAGACAGATGGTGGTCTTGCCCGAGGCCTCGGGCCCGAAGACCTCGGTGACGCGGCCGCGCGGAATGCCTCCCACGCCCAATGCCGCGTCGAAGCTGATGGATCCCGTGGAGATGACGGCGATTGGAAGCAGCGCCTCGCGCGACCCCAGCCGCACAATCGATCCCTTTCCAAACTGTTTTTCGATTTGGGCGAGGGCAAGTTCTACGGCTTTGGCGCGATCGTCGACGATGGGCATGGATGAGGGCTCCTCAAAAAAATGGCCACCCTGCGCATCCTGTGCTTTCCCGGCAGGAAACGGCGAGGGCTCAGCTTTGATTTCGTTGGGATTGTAGCAGGATGGGACAGTGAAACAAAGGGAAAAATAGCGAAGAAACGGGGAAAATTCTGGGAGGTCGAGCCGAGGTGTGATTGGACTCACAGCCGAAGGAGCACGTCAAAATCATGATCCAGCATCAATCTGCGTAATCAGCATCAAAAGTGGAATCTTGCATCATTTTAAAATTTGATGCAGAATCAGACCATGAGGACCACGATCACACTCGACGATGACACACACGAGTATGCAGCTTATTACGCTCGCTCGCGAGGTGTCACCCTCAGCGCTGCTATCGACGAGCTGATCCGCAAGGCGCAGAACCCGACCCGGGAAAAGCCTGAGATCTGCATCGGCCCGAATGGCCTGCCCATGTTTCGTCCCACCGGAAGGACTATCACTGCGGAAATGGTGAAGGAACTCGAGGCCGAAGAGTATGACCCGAAGAACTTTATTGGACGTAAACGTGCTGATCGCACTTCTTGAGCCTGGGCATGACTTCTTTCAGCGCGCGCAGGAGTGGTTCAGCTCGTCGGGTAAAGACGATTGGGGCGTTTGCCCCCTGACCGAAATCGGACTCGTGCGAATTACGACGAATCCGTCTTTTCATCCTGGTCCACGCACACCGGAAGAGGCGATTGCGGCTCTTGAAAAGCTTGCCACGCGTCCCGGCTATCGTTACTGGCCGCTCACAGACAGCTGGGCCGCGCTCACCGCGCCCTTCGCCGCCCGCATCACCGGCCACCAGCAGGTGACCGATGCCTACCTTCTCGGCCTCGCCATCAAGGAAAACGGCGTCCTGGTGACGTTCGATCGCGGGCTCAAGTTCCTGGCCGGCCGGCAATTCGCCCGCAATCTGCTGATTCTGGAATGAGGGCGCTCAAATCGTGTACGCGCCGACGCGCGTCTCGCGGCCGGTAAGGGCATCGCACTGGCGATCGAGGACCTCATACTCGCTGTCGTGTTCCTTGCGGAAGGCGCGAAAGGCTTCCTCGCTGGTCCAGCGGTCGATGGTCAGGTAGCTGCCGGGCACGTAGGCGTCGCGAAGCAGCTCGGTTCCCAGGTAGTTCGCCGAGGAGCGAAACAGCTGCGCCCAGGAGCCTTCCGGGCCGTAAGCGGCCTCAAAACCCGCAATCTTGTCCTCGGCAATCTCGAATTTCCAAACCACGACGAACATGCCAACCCCAATTCTGTGTTTATGGTAGCGCAGTGGGTGAAGACGGCGAGACGACGCGCCGGCAAGCGCTGCAAAGGGGTCGGGCTCTCTTACCACATTATGGTATACCGTCTCTCAACAGGGGCGCATACTTGTTCTGAGCCGCACTGGCGAGGAGTAACCTTCCCCTAACAGCGATTGCAGTGTGGCCCCGGTGCCCAAGGTCGTTCCCTTTTTGAAATGTGCTGACCGGACATCGGCGTTGGGAGGCATTGGCACTCGATTCGCTGTATCGCTCCCGATTGCGAATCCGGCCGATCGCGTTGCAAGACTTTTTTGACAAGGCTGCGAAAGAAGGCTGCCTGATACGCGCGCAGACGCATGCATGCTGCGTGTCACAAGGCACAGAAAGAAAGAAGGATTGTGCGTGGTCTGACACCTGGCGCATTGTGACGCTTCATGGCACCAGGCCGCAACATCTTCCGAAGTGAGGGACATATGAAAGCTCGCTACCCCGGTATCCGCGTAACCGCCAACGGCAACCAGCTCGTCAGCTACCACACCGAGACGCGCGTGGCCGACGCCGGCGTGTTTTATCCCATCACGCCCTCGACCGAGGGCGGCGAGTTATTCCAACAGGCCTTCGCTGAAGGCAAGCTGAACGTCTTCGGCGGCAACACCATTGCCATCGAGGCCGAGGGCGAGCACGCGGCGCAGGGCGGCGCCATTGCGCATTCGGTTTGCGGCAAGCGGGTGGTGAACTTCACCTCCGGCCAAGGTGTGGTCTACGGCGTGGAGCAGTACTACCACGCGCCGGGCAAGGGCTCGACCATGGTGCTGGAGGTGGGCGCGCGCGCTCTTACCAAGCATGCGCTCAACGTGCACTGCGGCCACGACGATATTTATGGAGCGCTCGACACCGGCTGGATCATGCTTTTCGGCAAAGACGCGCAGCAGGCCGCCGACCAGGCGCTGATCCTGCGCCGCGTCACCGAGCTCTCGCTCACGCCGGGCATGAACATCATGGACGGCTTCCTCACCACGCACCTGGAGCGCACTTTTTACAAGCACGAGTCGGAACTGATCCGCGAATACCTGGGCGCGCCCGACGACATCATCGACTGCCCCACCGAGGCGCAGCGGGTTCTCTTTGGGCCCACGCGGCGCCGCGTGCCCAAGATGATGGATCTGACCAATCCCGTCCTGCTCGGTCCGGTGCAGAACCAGGAACATTACATGCAGGGCGTGATCGCGCGTCGCAACAACTTTGCCGAGCCCATCCTCGAGTTCCTTGAAGAGGCATATGAGAAATTCGCCGAGCTCACGGGCCGCCGCTACGGCTTGATCAGCGAATACAAGACCCAGGACGCGGAGACGGTCTTCGTGTCGCTGGGTTCCGCGGCGGAAAATATCGAGGCCGCGGTGGATTACCTGCGCGAGACGCGCGGATCGAGTGTGGGATCGATCCACGTGAACGTGATTCGTCCCTTCCCCGAGGCGGCGCTGGTGAACGCGCTCAGGGGCAAAAAGAACGTCATTATTCTGGAGCGGACCGACGAAGCGCTGGCCGGCGATAATCCGCTGGGCCGCGACATCCGCACCGCATTTTCCAAAGCCGTGCAGGGAACGGCAGGGTTGCCCAAGGCGGCGCTGGCCGAGGTGCCGCGCTTTTTCGGCGGCAGCTACGGCTTGGGCTCGCGCGACTTCCGTCCCGAGCACGTCATCGGGGCATTTGAATACGCCACCGCGGGCCGGGCGCGCAAAGACGGCAAGACGGCGGCCGAGGGCGTGAACTTCTTCGTGCTCGGCGTCGACCACCCTTACAGCGTGATTGCCGACGAAACGCCCTCGCTGCTGCCTGAGGGCGCGGTGGCTGTGCGCTTCCACTCGGTGGGCGGATGGGGCGCGATCACCACCGGCAAGAACCTGGGCGCCATCCTCGGCGACTTGAATGATCTTCTCTTCGAGCGCGACCATTTGACCGACGAACTGGGCAATCCCAAGGAAGTGATTCACGTCAGCGCCAATCCCAAGTACGGATCGGAGAAGAAGGGCGCGCCCACCAGCTACTTTATGGTTGCAGCCAAAGATCGCATCCGTGTCAACTGCGATCTGCGTCACGTGACAGTCGTTCTTTGCTGCGATCCCAAGGCCTTTACGCACACCAATCCGCTCGACGGCATGCAGGAAGGCGGCTGCCTGGTGTGGGAGTCGGATGTTGACGGCGAGCGCGCGTGGCAGAACCTGCCCATCTGGGCGCGCAAGCAGATTATTGAGAAAAAGATTCGCGTGTTCACGCTGCCCGGCTTCGACATCGCGCGCAAGGCCACCGATCGCGCCGATCTGCAGCTGCGCATGCAGGGCAACGCATTCCTGGGCGCGTTTTTCGCGGTCAGCCCCATGCTGCAGGAGTTTGGCATCACGCAGGAGCAGTACCGCGAAGTCGTTCACAAGCAATACGTGAAGAAGTTCGGCAAGTTGGGCGATGCCGTGGTGCAGTCGAACATGGAAGTGATGACGCAGGGCTTCGAGCGCGTAAAGGAGATCGCAATCGGCGATCTTGCCGCTGCCGACCACTCCACGCTGCGCGGCAAAGCGCTGCTGCCGATCTTCGAAGAGGTTGCGATTCCGGAATTCGCTGAAGCGGCCTGCACCACCGGCGTCGGCTGCCGCTCGCACGCCGCGCCCGAGGGCCAGGGCCCGCGTACTCCGATCTCGACGATTGAGGCATTCGATGCGGAGTTCCGCTCCCACTACGGCTACAACCAGCCGGCCACGCCGCTCTCTGCCATGGGCGTGATTGCGGCAGCCACCGGCGACACCGCCTCGAAGTACGTGGCGCGCCGCGAGACGCCGCTCTACATTCCTGAGAATTGCACCCAGTGCATGGAGTGCATCTCGGTTTGCCCGGATACGGCGCTGCCCAACTGCTCGCAGGATTTGAGCACCATTCTCAGTACGGCAGTTTCGCGCTACGTGTCCGACCCTGCCGAGCGCCGCAAGATGATCGACAAGCTGCCTGAGATCGAGAAACTCACGCGGCAGCGCATGCTGGCGGAGATCAAGCAGGGAACGCCGATGCCGGCCATCATCCGCGAAGTCACCGAGTCAGTCGACGGATTCTCACCCGAGGCCAAGCGCCAGTTCTTCAGCATCATCGACAAGGTGCCGATGGCTTACCAGAAGACCAACGCCATCTTCTCGTCGCCGGAGCGCAAGACACCTGGCTCGGGCGGCATCTTCTCCATCTTTGTGAGCGACCTGTGCAAGGGCTGCGCCGCCTGCGTCACGGCATGCGGCGATCACAACGCGCTGAAGATGGTGCAGGAGACCGAATACGTGAACGCCGAGCACGAAACCGGCACAGCCTTCCTGAACCTGCTGCCCGACACCACGCAAAAGTATCTGGGTCTGTATAACAACGCCAACCCGGCCGACTCAAAGACCGCCACGCTGCGCAACATGCTGATGGTGCGGACCAACTACGACGCGCTGGTGGCCGGCGACGGCGCCTGCGCCGGCTGCGGCGAAAAGAGCGTGCTGCGCTCCATTGCCGCGGTGACCGAAGCCTACATGCGCCCCATCTTCCACGCCAAGAGCGACCGCTTCGTGGCCAAGGCCGGCGAGCTTGAGAGAGTGGGCGCGGCAAAACTGGCGGCCATCAAGGCAAGCAATCCCGAAGACTATGCGCGCTTGCGCCAGGCCATCGCGCATCTGGTGATGAGCCTCGGCGGCGAAGACCAGAAAGACACCAGGGCGCGCATCGCGGCCTACGAGGCACAGCACGGCGCCATCACTGACGCACAATTGATTGAAGCCATCGCGGCGGTTCTGCTGACCGAAGCCTTCAACCACAAAAACCTGCAGCCCGTCGACGGGCGCCTGGCCAACGGCATGAGCGTGATGGCCATGGCCGCGCACACCGGCTGCAACACCGTGTACGGCTCAACCTCGCCCAACAATCCTCATCCTTATCCGTGGATGAACTCGCTTTTCCAGGACGGCATTACGGTGGGCTGGCTGATGGGCGAGAGCTTCATCGTCGACCACGGCCGCCGCTCGGTCATTCCCGAGCGGCTCGCCGACATCATCCTCACGCGCGACAAGGATGGCATCAGCGAGGAAGAGTACTACCATTTCGCGCACTTCACTGATGCACTGATGAGCGACGACGAAATCAAGGAGCTGCCCAAAGTTTGGGTGGTGGGCGGCGACGGCGGCATGGGCGACATCGGCTACCAGAACATGTCGAAGGTCATGCTGCAGAACCGGCCCAACGTGAAGGCCGTGATGCTCGATACGCAGGTCTACTCCAACACCGGCGGCCAGAACTCCGACTCCACGCCCATGCTGGGCGGCAACGACATGAACGTCTTCGGCGCGGCCACGCAGGGCAAGAACACCGAGAAGAAGACGGTGGCCGAGACGTTCCTCGCAGGGCACGGATCGCCTTTTGTAGCGCAGGTCTCGATGGCCAACGCGCCCAAGCTCTACCGCGCCATCCTCGACGGCCTCGAGTATCGCGGCACCATGTTCCTGCAGGCCTTCACCACCTGCCAGCCTGAGCACGGCGTGGCCGACGACATGGCGCTCTTCCAGGCGCAGCGCGTGCGCGACTCGCGCGGCGTGCCGGAGTTCGTCTTCAACCCGCGGCTCGGCGAAAGCTACCAGGAGGCGCTCGACGTCAAGGGCAACCCGTCCATCGATCTCGACTGGTACGAGACCAAGTCCAGGGCGACCGGCGAGCCCTATCGCTACACCGTGGCGCACTGGTGCACCACCGAGGCGCGCTTCCGCAATCACGTGAAGAAGATCAAGCCCGAGCAGGCAGAGAAGCTCATTCCGCTCGAAAACATGCTGGTCCGCATCACGCAGCAGGATGTGGTCTACCGTTACTACTTGCTCCCCGAGCACCGCAGCTACATTCCCGACTTCGGCGTGTACATCCAGATGGACGCCGACGGCAAGTCGGTCTACTACGCGCTCTCGCGCCAGCTGGTGATGTTCTGCGTGGAGCGGCGCAAGGCGTGGCGCATGCTGCAGTCCAAGGCCGGCATCGTGAACCGCGAGTACCAGGCGCAGAAAGATCTGCTGGCCGAGCTCGACGCGGGCAAAATCGCCAGGGACGAGTTCTTCGCCCACGGCCACGAGATGATCGCCGAAAAGCTCGGCAAGCCGGCGCTGGCGAAGGTGTAGAAGCAGCTTTCAGCTATCAGCTTCCAGTCCTCGGCAAACACGAAAGTGGGTGCCCTGCGATTGGGCCGCGGGGCGAGCCTTCCACTACAATCGGAATTCGGCAACGGATCAGATTCCGGAGGTGCGTATGAAACCGCTTTCACGCCGTGATGTGCTGAAATCGAGCCTGCTGGCGCCAGCGGTTGCCATTGCCGCCAGCGCGAACCCAGTTGATGCGGCCATGCAGGCTGCCGGTGAGAGCGCCGGGCCGCTGCCTGGGGGCGAGACAGCGAAACCCTCCTCGGTTCAATCGGGCGCCGGACGCGAGCGCCTGCTGCTCGACTTGGGCTGGCGCTTTCATCTGGGCGACGCGTGCGACGAGGCGAAAGACTTCGGATTCGGCAGCGGCCGCGGCGGGAATTTTCAAAAGACCGGCGGCTTTCTTACGGCAAGCTCTCCCGCCTTCGACGACAGCGACTGGAAAGCCATCGACCTGCCCCATGACTGGGCCATCGAGCTGCCGTTCACCAACGATCCTGCGCTCTTGAGCAAAGGCTTCTACCCGCTCGGCCGCAGCTACCCCGCCACCAGCGTGGGCTGGTACCGGCGCGTCTTTGAGCTGCCCGCCGCCGACAAAGGCAAGCGCATTTCGCTCGAGTTCGACGGCGCCTACCGCGAGACCATGGTGGTCTTGAATGGCTTTTACATCGGCCAGCACAGCGGCGGCTACGATCCCTTCCGCTTCGACGTCACCGACTTCGTCAATGCTGGCGGGCGCAACGTGCTGCTGGTGCGCGTGGACGCCACGGAAAGCGACGGCTGGTTTTACGAGGGCGCGGGCATTTACCGCCATGTCTGGCTTGTGAAAACCAATCCCGTACACGTGAAGCAGTGGGGAACCTTCGTGTCGTCGGGGATCAATCGCGGATCCGCGGCGCTTTCAATTCGCACCGAAGTGGCGAACGACGGCCAGGCCGCGGCCAACGCGCGCGTGGTGTCGACAGTTCTCGATCCCGACGGCAAATCGGTGGGGAAAGCGGTTACGGCCACGGTTGCGATTCCGACCGGAGCCGAAGAGGCCTACGAGCAGAAGATGATCGTGAGCCACGCAAAGCTGTGGTCGCTCGAAGACCAGAACCTCTACAAACTGGTGACGGAAGTGCGCACGGGCGGCGACGTGGTGGATCGCTACGAAACGCGCTTCGGCATCCGCTCCATTCATTTCGACGCGCAGAAGGGACTGTTTCTCAATGGCAAATCAGTGAAGGTGAAAGGCACCTGCAATCACCAGGACCATGCCGGCCTGGGCGCCGCTTTGCCTGACGCGGTGCAGTATTATCGCGTGCGCAAGCTGCAGGAGATGGGCTGCAACGGGCTGCGCACCTCGCACAATCCGCCCACGCCCGAGCTGTTGAATGCGTGCGACGAGCTGGGCATGCTGGTGTTCGATGAGACGCGCATGATGTCGTCGAACCGCGAAGGCCTGAGCCAGTTTGAAAATCTGATCCGCCGCGATCGCAATCACCCGTGCGTGTTCATGTGGTCGATGGGCAACGAAGAAGGCGTGGCGAACACGGACAGAGGCGTTCAGATTTTGACGGCCATGAAAGAAGTGGCCGTGCGGCACGATGGATCGCGGCCGGTGTCGATAGCACCTACCGGCGCCATCGGGACCGGCGGCCTTGCCGTCTGCGACGTCATCGGCTACAACTACGCTGACCCGGGCGCGGCGGCCTATCACAAGACGCATCCCGACCGGCCGGTCATCGGCACGGAAACGGTGAGCGCCGTGGGCACGCGCGGCATCTACGTCACCGACTACTCCAAGGGCTACGTTTCCTCGTACGATCCCTACACCACCGGCGGCCGGGCCTCGGCCGAGGGCTGGTGGCGCTTTTGCGACGCGCAGCCGTGGCTGGCCGGCGGCTTCGTGTGGACCGGCTTCGATTATCGCGGCGAACCCTCGCCCGACGGCTGGCCCAACATCAGCTCGCAGTACGGCATCATCGACATGTGCGGTTTTCCCAAGGACACGTTTTACTATTACCAGTCGTGGTGGACCGACAAGCCGGTACTGCACCTGTTTCCGCATTGGAACTGGCCGGGGATGGAAGGCAAGGAAATCGCCGTGTGGGTGCACTCGAACCTGGACAGCGTGGAACTTTTCCTGAACGACAAGAGCCTGGGCGAAAAACAAATGCCGAAGGACTCGCACCTGGCGTGGAATGTAGCCTACGCAGCGGGAGTGATCGAGGCGCGGGGCTACAAAGGCGGCGCGCTGGTGTTGAAAGAGCGGCGCGAAACCACCGGCGCGCCGGCCGCGCTGGCCATCTACGCTGACCGGGAGCAGATTTCAGCCGATGGCGAAGACGTGGCCATGTTCGCCGTGGAGGTGCGCGACGCACGCGGCCGGATTGTGCCTGTCACCGACAACCGGGTGTCGTTCAACGTGATGGGAGCGGGAAAACTGATGGGCGTGGGCAACGGCGATCCCACCGATCAGGATTCGGACAAGGGGGCGAGCCGCAAGGCGTTCAGCGGCATGTGCATGGCGATCGTGCAGTCGACCAAGCAAGCGGACAGCATCACGGTGCGGGTGACTTCGCCCGGTCTGGCTTCGGCGCAAGCAAGCGTTTGGACGACCGCGGCCACGCCGCGGCCGCAAGTGGCGGTTTGGCAGCGCGAAGTGCCGCGGGGCGCAGGCGTCACCGGCCTGTGGCGGCCGGCGCAGGGGGGCGGAGCACAGCTTTTCACGCTACATCAGGATGGCGACGATTTGACGGGAGGCGTGGAGGGTGGGGGCGGCGGCGAAGCGGGTATTGCGATCACGGATGGCAAAGTTGACGGCGACACCGTGAGCTTCCGCGCCGGCCCTGGCTCCTATTCGGGCAAGGTCAATGGCGATCAGATCGAACTGACGCGCACGCTGAATTTCCCGCAACGTCCCACACTGTCCGCAAGTGAATCTCCGGCGGGTAAGCCGGCGATTGGCCCGGCGCCCGACGGTTCCGACCCCTCGCGGAGCCCGCTGTTCCGTCCGCCGGGGCCAATGACGATCGTGCTGCATCGGGTGGAGCGGTAAAGCAGGGAACAGAAAACAGGGACCGAGGAAACAAGGGCCGAGAAGAGACGACGGCTGGCGCTGTTAGAATTCGTAGGGTATCTCAATGGCCGTCAAAGCCCTTTATCCCGGCACGTTCGACCCGCCGACCAACGGCCATGTCGACCTGATCCAGCGCGGCGCCAGGATCTTCGACCAGCTCACGGTCGCCATCCTCGTCAACCCGGTCAAGAATCCGCTGTTCACGCTGGACGAGCGCGTGGAGATGCTCAAGGAAATCGCCGTGGGCATGGGCAACGTTTCGGTGGCCACGTTCGACGGGCTGATGGTGGAGTTTGCGCGCCGCCTGGACGCGACGGCCGTGCTGCGCGGCATTCGCGCCATCTCCGATTACGAGCACGAATTCCAGACGGCGCTGATGAATCGCCGCCTGGCGCCGGAGATCGAGACCGTCTTTCTGCAGCCGGCCGGCCGCTACTCCTTTGTAAGCTCGCGCATGGTGAAGGAAGTGTTCAGCTTCGGCGGCGATGTTGCCGGGCTCGTCCCGCCCAATGTGCTCAAGCGCCTGGGCGCGCGGATCAAGAACGGAAACAGCGCCGGCGGAGGCATCTGAACACACCCGCACCTTTCGCACAGCGCTCTATTTTGTCATCGGCCGGAAATCTGGCAAGATGGAAGTATCATGACGGTTTCGGCTCCTGCAAAAATCTTTGCTGATCGCATTGGACGCATTGAAGTGTCCGCAACCATGGCGGTGGCCGCCGAGGCGGCCAAACTGCGCGCCCAGGGCGTGAACCTGGTGGATTTCGGCGCCGGCGAACCGCACTTCGCCACGCCGCGGCACATCAAGGACGCCGCCATTGGGGCGATCGAGGCCAACTTCACGCGCTATACCGTGGTGCCGGGCATTCCCGAGCTGCGCAAGGCCATTGTGGAACGGCATGCCTGCGACTTCGGCTCGGACTACACGGCCGACGAGGCGGTTTTCACCGCCGGCGGCAAGCTGGCGCTGTTCAACACCATCCAGATTCTTGTCGACCACGGCGACGAGGTGATTCTGCCCGTTCCCTACTGGGTCAGCTTCAAAGACATCATCCAGTACGCGGGCGGCAAGGTGGTGTATCTGGAAACCAGCGAGGCGGAAGGCTTCCGTATCACCGCCGAGGCCATCGAGCGCGCCATTACGCCGAGGACCAAGGCCATTATTCTCAATTCGCCGTCAAATCCGGCCGGCTCGGTGGTTTCGACGGCGGATCTTGATCGCATTGTGCACCTGGCCCATGACCGCGGGATTTTTCTGCTTTTGGACGAGTGCTACGTGTACCTCAATTACGCCGACAAGCCTGTCTCGGGGGGCTCGTTCACGTGGGCCAAGGAGCACATCGTCATCCTCGGGTCGCTTTCCAAGACCTACTCGATGACGGGCTGGCGCGCGGGCTATGCGCTAGCGGCGAAACCTGTTGCCGCCAACCTGAGCAAATTGCAGTCGCAGTCCACCTCGAACGCAACCAGCATTGTGCAGAAAGCCGCCATCGCCGCGCTCGCCGGGTCGCAAGAGTGCGTGGCCGAGTTTCGCGCCGAGTTTATCGGCCTGCGCGACTACATGCTGGAAAAGGTCACCGCCATCCCCGGCGTGACCTGCACCAAGCCGGAGGGCGCGTTTTACGTATATCCGAATATCTCAGCGTACCTGGGCAAGGGCGGCATCCGCTCTGCCACGGAGCTGGCCACGCGGCTGCTCCACGAGGGCCGCGTGGTGACGGTACCCGGCGAAGCCTTCGGCACCGGCGAGCACATCCGGCTCTCCTATCCCGTGACCCGGGAGAATATTGATGAGGGGACGCGGCGCATGGGCGAGTTCCTGACGGGCCTGAAGTAGCGGCCCATCTTCACGTTAATCGGTTTACTCGCAGGATCACCGCGCGGCGCCGGAGCGGCCTCAGGGTGCGGGAGGGCCTGCCGGTCCCGCGGCCCTCCCGCCCCAAATTAATTCGGGCCGCCCTGTGCAAACGTTGTCTTTGTCGAGTAGGATATTTCTTCAATGTTGAACGCTATTGATTTCCGTCCCGTCATTCTGGCGGGGGGCAGCGGCACCCGATTCTGGCCCCGCTCGCGCCGCGCCCGCGCCAAGCAAGTCCTCGCCCTCGACGGCGAGCGCTCCATGATCCAGCAGACCGTGGAAAGGCTGAAACCCCTGGCTTCGCTCGACAAAACCTGGATCATCACCAACGAATTTTTGGCCCACGAGATTGCCGACCAGTTGCCGGGCCTGCCCGCCGCGCAGATCGTGCAGGAACCGGTGGCCCGCAACACGGCTCCCGCCTGCGGGCTGGCCGCATTTCTGATCGAGCGGCTCAATCCCGGCGCGGTGCTGGGCGTTTTTCCTTCCGACCACGTCATCGGCGACGAGCCGCGATTCCTGAAGGCTCTGCAGAAGGGCATCGCGGTGGCAGCCGCGGGCGAAAACATCGTGGTGCTGGGCATCGAGCCTTTCCGCGCCGAAACCGGCTACGGCTACATTGAAACCGGCGATCTGGCCAAGGACGATTCGGCCCTGCACGTCCGGCGCTTCATCGAAAAGCCCAACCAGAACCGCGCCGACGAGTTTATCGCCGCCGGCAACTATTACTGGAACTCGGGCATGTTCCTGTGGACGGCGCGCACGCTGGCCAACGCGGTGCGCGAGCACCTGCCTGAAACCGCTCCGCTGCTTGAGACCATCGCCGCCGCGTGGGGCACGCCGCAATTCGAGGAAGTCTTCCGCGCGGTTTATCCCAAATGCGAAAACATCTCCGTCGACTACGCGGTGCTGGAGCCGCGTTCGGCCAAGGGCGAGCACATTTCCAATCTTTTCTGTATTCCGGCGGAATTCAGCTGGAACGATCTCGGCTCGTGGGCGTCGCTCTACGAGTACCAGGTGGAAACGCGGCTGCGCGGCGACTCCGAGGGCAACGTGGCCGATACCGGAGGCCACATCTCCATTGAGGCCAACGACAACTACATCTTCAGCCCCAGGAAATTTGTAGCGCTGGTGGGCGTGGAGAATCTGGTTGTCGTCGATACCGAGGACGCGCTGCTGATTGCCCACCGCGACCACTCGCAGGACGTGGGCAAGATCGTCAAGGAACTCAGCAACACCGGGCGCTCTGAGCTGATCTGACGCAGCCAAGCGCGTGGCTCCGCGCGCTGCGCTGTACAATGCTTGCGTATCTCAGCGCGCGCAAATTGCCTGAGCGGAGCAACATATGCCCGAAACCATCGATTGGCCTATCCGCGGCAAACACCGCGGCCGGCGCTGGCTTCTCTACCTTCTGATCGCCGCGGTTCTGCTTATCTTCATCGGCAGCCGCACCGCCATCTCCTACTGGGTTGACCTTCTCTGGTTCGGCTCGCTTGGATATGCCAGCGTGTTCTGGAAGACCTTCGCCCTGCAGTGGGGAACCTTCGCAATCTTCGCGGTGCTGACCTTCATCGTTGTCTTCGGCGCGTTTATCGCGCTCCGGCGCAGTCACTCCGCCGACCTGCCCGACACGCACACGATTTTCTTCGGGGGCCGTCCCATTGAACTGCCCGTCACGCGCGTCCTCCGCGCCATCGCCGTCATTGGCGCGCTGATCGTCTGCGTGGTTACCGGCTTTGCCATGGAATCGGAGTGGCCGACGCTGGCGCTCTACTGGTATGCGCCGCACGCGGCGACCAACGTCTCCGATCCCATCTTCGGCCGTCCGCTCGACTTTTATTTCTTTACGCTTCCCGCCTGGCAGCTCATAGCCGGATGGCTGCTCACGCTCGCCGTCATCGTGTGCATTCTGGCCGCGCTCTTTCTGGTTGCCGCCGGCGGGGGACGCGCGCTGAATTCCAAATTCGGCGCCGCCCTGCCCTGGCGCGGCGCCTGCTTTGCGGCGGGATTTCTCTTCGTCACACTTTCGATACATGAATATGTCAGCCGCTTCGAGTTGCTTCTTGAGCAGCACACGATCTTCGCCGGGGTCAGCTACACCGATGCGCACGTCACCCTGATCGGCATGTTGTTCATCACCTTCGCGCTCGCCTTGGGCGCGGTGATTGCTTTTGCCGCGGGGGTGTTACGCCCGCGCGGCCGCTGGTTGCTTGCCGCCGTGATTCCTGCGGCGGCATGTTACATCATCGCCGCGCTTGCCGGCTGGTATGTGAGCACCTTCATCGTCAAGCCCAACCAGCTGGATCGCGAGAAGCCTTACATCGCTTACAACATCGCCATGACCCGCCAGGCCTATGGCGTGGACCGCTTCGACCAGAGCGAGTTTCCCGCTGAAACCACGGTGGCGGCGGCTGATCCGGCTCACAACCAGGCGACGCTGGAAAACATCCGGCTTTGGGATGTGAGCGCCCTCCAAGCCACGTTGCGTCAATTGCAGGAGATCCGCACCTACTATGACTTCCCCGGCATCGACATCGACCGCTACCAGATCAACGGCGAGCTGCGGCAGGTGATGATCGCGGTGCGCGAGCTGGACGTGGACAAGCTGCCCGAGAGCAGCCGCAACTGGGTGAGCGACAAGCTGAACTACACGCATGGGTACGGCATCACCATGAATCCCGTGAACGGATTCACGCCCGAGGGGTTGCCGACGCTTTATCTGTCGAACATGCCGGTGCAGAGCACGGTGCCCGGGCTGAGCGTGACGCGGCCGGAGATTTATTTTGGCGAAAAAACCAACACCGACGTGTACGTGAAGACGCACCACCAGGAATTCGACTACTCACAGGGGCAGAACGACGTCTATGCGACCTACGAGGGCACGGGCGGGATTGTGATGGGCGGATTCATGCGCCGTGCCATGCTGGCCTTCGATCTCGGCGACCTGACCAAGGTGCCGTTCAGCGACGACATCACCGCCGACAGCCGCCTGCTGATGCGGCGCACGGTGCGCGACCGCGTTATGGCCCTGGCGCCGTTTCTGACGTTCGATAACGACCCTTATATCGTGGTCGGAGACGACGGCCACCTTTCCTGGATTATCGACGCTTTCACCTCTTCGTCTACCTATCCCTATTCGGCGCAGACTGATCTCGGGGGGCAGCCCGTCAACTACATGCGCAACAGCGTGAAGGCCGTGGTTGACGCCTACGACGGCACCGTCACGTTCTACGTGTTCGACAACGCCGACCCCATCCTGGCCGCGTGGCGCAGCATCTTTCCGGGATTGTTCAAGGATGCATCGACCATGCCCTCGTGGCTGCGCGCGCACGTTCGTTATCCCGAGCTGCTGCTCAGCCTGCAGGCCGACGTGTACGGCCTGTACCATATGACCGACCCCGAAGTCTTCTACAATCGCGAAGACCAGTGGACTGTGGCCACGGAAAATGGCTCGAGCCAGAGCGGCGACCAGACGGCGCAGCCCATGCACCCGAACTTCGTGCTCATGACGCTGCCCGGTGAAGCGGGCGGCCTCGAGTTTGTAGAGATTCTGCCCTTCACACCCATCAATCGCAACAACATGATCGGCTGGATAGCCGCGCGCAGCGATGGCGCGCACTACGGCACTGCCGTGGTCTTCAATTTTCCCAAGACCCGCCTGGTCGACGGGCCGCAGCAGATCGAAGCGCGCATCGACCAGAACGCGCAGCTCTCGGCGCAGCTCACCTTGTGGAACCAGCAGGGCTCGCACGTGATCCGCGGCAACCTGCTGGTGATTCCGTGCGGGCAGGCGCTGCTCTACGCCGAACCCATCTACTTGCAAGCCGAGCGGAGCCCCATGCCCGAGCTGCGGCTTGTGGTGCTGGCGCTGCAGGACCGTCTGGCCTACGGGCCGACCTTCGAGGCAGCGCTGGCTTCGCTGTTCGGGTCGGAGACACCTTCGCTCACGGGAGCCGAGAACGTGCCGCCTGCGACCGCGGCCGGCCCCGCCGGCGCCAAGCAGCCGGCAGCGGATGTGAGTGCGCTCGTTCACCAGGCAGCCAGCGACCTAGCGGATTATCAGCGCCTGACCTCGGAAGGGAAAATGGCCGAGGCCGGACAAAAGCTCGACGATCTCAAGCATGTGCTCGACGAGCTGAACGCGCACGCCAAACAGTGACGGAGAGATTCAATGCCTCGTTTCGCCGCCAACCTGACCATGATGTACAACGAGCACAGCTTCCTTGATCGCTTTGCGGCCGCGGCGCGCGACGGCTTCACGGCGGTCGAGTACCTGTTCCCTTACGAGCATCCAGCCGCCACGCTGGCCGCGAAGCTCAAGGAGCACGGGCTGCGGCAGGTGCTGTTCAACTCGCCGGCGGGCGACTGGAAGGCGGGCGAGCGCGGGCTGGCCGCGGTGCCCGGCCGCGAAAAGGATTTTCGCGACGGCTTTTTACTGGCTTTGGAATACGCCCTGGTCCTGCAATGTCCTCGCGTCCACGCTATGGCGGGGCTTTCGCAGCCGGGCGTGGAACGCGCACGGCTTCTCGGCATCTATAGGGACAATCTGACCTGGGCCGCGGCAGAGGCGCGGATTGCCGGGGTTGATGTGCTGATTGAGCCCATCGCTTTGCGCAATATACCGGGATTCTTTCTCCATCGCCAGGAAGAGGCGCACGCCATCGCTGCCGAAATCGGCGCGCGCAATGTGAAAGTGATGATGGATCTGTTCCACTGCCAGGTGGAAGAAGGCGATCTGGCCATCAGGATTCGCAAGTACCTGGCCGATGCGAAGAAAACGCGCGTGGGCCACATGCAGATTGCCGGCGTGCCCGAGCGCCATGAGCCCGATAGCGGCGAGGTCAACTATGCGTATCTCTTTGATGTGATCGACTCGCTCGGATACGAAGGCTGGATCGGGTGCGAGTACGCGCCGGCCGCGGGAACGTCGCAGGGGCTGGGGTGGTTTCAGAAGTGGAAGAGCGCCGCGCGTTAGGTCAATTCCGAATGTTGTTTGAGTTGAGATCGTGCTTTCCCAGGTGCCAGAAGCGGGACCTGGGGCACCCATTTCTCGATAGCGCTGTAAGTCAAATCAAATGAGCGAACCGAAAATTATGTTCAGATTTTTGTGGCAATTCTGTGCCTCACGCAAAGTGAATTCCGAATAAGACACCAAGCGGTAACACGGCTCAATGAGCGCCTCGCCCTGTTCTCGTCATTTCACAACACATATCTTGACGAATTGATAGTCGAATGGCTACCATCGGCCTCATTGAGGGTAGAGCGTCTTCTATGGCGAAAGAGTCGAAGCAACGCAGTGCCGTTCTGCAGGGATCGCTGGACATGATGATCCTGAAAACGCTTCTGTATGGGCCGGCGCACGGACATCAGATTGGCAAGCATATTCAGAGGGCCACGAATGAGTTTCTTCAGATGCAGCATGGTTCTCTTTATCCCGCCTTGCATCGGCTAGAGAAGAGAGGGTGGGTGGTGTCCAAATGGGAGACGGCGCCGGACCGCAACCGCGAGTTCAAGTACTACCGGTTGACGGATAAAGGCAAGAAGCAGCTTGTGGTTGAAGAATCGCAGTGGAAGCAGATGGCGGACGCGGTGGCTCGCGTGATGTGGCCTGCGGCCGAGGAGAGCTGATATGCGATGGTGGCCGTGGAA
>Ga0335078_10000194_pt1 | contig 101009 bp, 94 predicted proteins | sample Lox_Sample_32_FD_206711 | JGI IMG/M metagenome (GOLD analysis project Ga0335078, IMG submission 206711) | Soil microbial communities from Loxahatchee National Wildlife Refuge, Florida, United States - Lox_Sample_3.2 | ecosystem: Environmental > Terrestrial > Soil > Wetlands | place: USA... | reverse complement strand
CACGCCTTCGCATCCTCGCACGGTCATTGAACTCGATATCCTTAACGCCACCTGGTCATGATGGGTGCTCACGCGGCTGATCTTTGGCTGCCTCCAATGGGACGAAGTGTTCTGCTATGCGGCTTCGCGCTTTGCTTGACCCGATGATCAGAAGCCGATCCTTTTCTCTCAGTACCGTGTCTGGCTGAGGCAGAAGCACCTCTCCGCCACGCAGGATCGCAATAATCTCCAAAGAAGTGCCGGCTGCAGCTTGATAGCAAGCCTGAATTGTTTTGCCCACAAACGAGCTCTCGGGCCGCAGAACACCCACACTCAGCTCTTTCCGTCCCGGCATTTTGACGGGCAGCCCGGAATCCAGCAGTGTGACTAGATCTAAATGACCGATACTGGCAGCGTTAGGAAGACGCTGCGTGCTGAGGAGTTGAAGAGCCAGCTGAACGCTCTCGACGTAACGCGCAGGCGACTGCGCCCGCCTACTTGTGCCTCATACAGGCTCTGGTATTTCAGGTGGGCCGAGAACTGGGTTTGGATTAGATAACTGAGCAGAACTGCAAAGGCAGCCGGAGGAAGCAGGCGGTACCCTCCGGTCATCTCCGTAACCATTAAGAGGGAGGAGATTGGCACTCGAGCAGCTGCTCCGAACGTGGTCAGCATTCCCAAAACCACAAACATTGCTGTCGGTAGATGCGACACGGACGCCACGGCTCCGCCCAACATTGCTCCCACAAACAATGTCGGAGCAAACACGCCACCGGATCCTCCGGAAGAAACGGTTAAGGCGAATGCAGCCATTTTCAAGAAAAGAAGAGCCAGCAGGAGCTTGAGCGCAATTCCACCATTAATCGCTTCCTGTATCCAGCCGTAACCTCCTCCGAGGACTTGAGGGAATTTGAGAGCAATCAGACCAACCCCTAAACCGCCGATGGCCGGGTTCAAAGCGGGTGGAAGCGGAAGCTCGCGAAAAAGGTCACGCAGTCGATAGAAAACCACAGGCAAGAGGGTGGCTACGAGTCCCCCTGCAATTCCTAACACTCCTAACCAACCATACTCGAGAGGGTGTATCTTAGCCGGCACAAGCGGAAAATAAAACAGAGGCTGCCAGCCGACGAAAAACCCATTTACTGCATACGCCACGACCGAAGCAAGCATGGTATACAGCAGTCCTCGCGCTTCGAACTCAATGCCGCCGTAAAGCACCTCGATGGCGAAGAACGCGGCTCCGATCGGTGAGCGGAAAATCGCTGCCAACCCGGCAGCCATACCCGCGAGTAGTAGAATCTCCCGCGCCTCGTCGTCGCGATGAGCAAGCGTGGCGTAGAGAGAGCCTACTCCGGCGCCGATCAAAGCCGTCGGACCCTCGCGGCCGGCCGAACCACCGGAACCTATGGTGATCGCGGATGCAACAAGCTTCAGGGGCGCGACCCGCGCTCGTACGAAACCGCTGGCGCGGTGGAACGCTTTGACAACAGTGTCGGTACCATGGCCTTCCGCCTCTGGTGCCCAGGTGTAAACCAGGAATCCCGAAAGCAGACCACCAAGAGTAGTCGCGAGCGGCACTAACCAGAGCCCATGCGACCCGATCACTTGGCGCAGCACGCCACCCTCTTCGGGGAGGCCGGGAGGTTGATAGCCTGCGAGCCAGCCTAGAAAGAAATGTGTGCAGAGTCGCAGCGCCAATGTGAAGAGCTGGGCTACGAGTGCTCCTACGGCCCCTAGCACCACCGTCTCAGCAACTAACCGTGGCTCGCTCTCCTTCAACAAAATGCCTCCAAAGACAAACCTAGTACCCGGTCAACCTATACATTTTGCGTTATACGAAGGCATGATATTGCCTTGGGCAGCGATCAGCGATCAGCGATCGCGATGCTAAGGTGCGACCCGCTGGCGCAGCAAACATTTTCCGAGGCTGGAGGCATGGCTGAGAGACGCAGCCGTATAATTTGCGTGATCGGGAACGCAAAAAGAATCGAACACGCGCCGCGCCGAAGCTAGACCAGCGATGCCTCAAATTCACATTCATCGTATTCTTTTGGCGACAGATTTTTCACCTTGTTCGATGGCGGCTTTGCCCTACGGAGTAGCCATCGCCCGGCGCTTTCGTTCAAAACTCTATCTTGCGAATGTGATTCCTACTGAGGCGTACTCTCTAGTGCCACTGGATAAGCGAGATTCCGCACTCGAACACATAACGGCGCATATCGGGGAACAGATGGCAGGACTGCGGGCAATGTCGATCCTGGGCGGCGTTGCGCACGAGGTGCTGATCGATCACGGAGACATTTGGCCGACCCTTTCGGCAATGATGGAAAAGCATGCAGTCGACTTAATTGTGATCGGCACGCACGGCCGGCGCGGGATTGAGAAGTTGCTGCTCGGCTCAACCGCGGAGGAAATACTCCGGCTATCGTCGAAGCCCATCTTAATGGTTGGACCAGAAAGTTCAGTGGCTCCGGAAACCGAGCTTCGGTTGCAGCGCATACTGCACGCCACGGATTTCTCTCGGGAATCGGAACCTGCATTGCATTATGCATACTTTCTGGCCAAGGATTATGGAGCGTCTCTCGCCTTAATGCACGTCGCCGAGGACATCTGGAAAGAGCCGCTCTCAACCCGGTTGAGGCCTGCCGATTTCTTTCTTGAGCGCATGCTGGAAAGACACTGGAAAGTGGAGGATCAAGGATTAAAGCCAGAATATTACGTTGAGTTTGGCCCGCGGGCTGATTGTATCCTGCAGGTCGCGACAAGATTGCAGAGCGAGCTAATCGTCATCGGCGTCCGTGGCAGCCGCCATCCACGAGTCGCCGCTCACTTACCAGGTCCGACAGCTTATGACGTGGTAACTCATGCTCGTTGTCCCGTCCTGGTCATACGTGGGGGAACCTCGGGGCAGGCATGACGGCTACAGCGCGAGGGTTCGAATCTGGTAGAGCATAGAAAGGCGGTCCAATTACGCCACTCGGCCAGCTCCGAATCGCGTGGATTCCGCGTCTACGGGCAGATTGCTGCTACGAGATTCCGCAACGATAAGCCATGCACCCACACGGCGCCACACCCGGAGGAACTTGCCGTCATCGGCCATGCTTTTGTCTTTCCCCTGGATCGTCACGCTGTAGCGGCCGGCCTCGAAAGCCATATCGCCTGAGTGATCCACGCGGGCCGTGACGAAGCGCAGGTCCTGGTAGCCGCTATCACCCAACTCCCGCTGCACCCGCTCGATCGCTTTTGGTCCCTGCGCAGTTTCGCGGTGCGGCGCCATGAATAATCCGTCGGGAGCAAACAGGGCCGCCACCTGATCGTAGTTGCCGGTATTGAAGGCTGTACAAAAATCCTGGGTAAGATTACGGATGGTCGACTCCACATCCGAGGATGAGGAGCCCGAAGAAGATACGGGGGACGGCCGGTACATCAACTACCTCCTGTAGGGGAACAGGCGCGTTTGCCGTTTCTGCCAACTTGAAACCGGCAAACCGAACTGACATTCTACCTTAATAGGAGTGGAAGTCACGCCGTTTTTTTTTGGAGTTGGTTGAGAGGAACTAATTCATATTAAACGTTGAACGCTTACTTAAAATTATGTATTAACTCTTTGGGGGAAGCGTATGTACTTCGAACAGTTCTATCTCGGTTGTCTGGCGCATGCCTCATACATGCTGGGTTCCGCAGGCGAAGCCGCAATTGTCGACCCGCAGCGCGATGTGGATATCTACTTGAAAGCCGCCGAGGACCATGGTCTGCAAATCCGTCACATTTTTGAAACGCATTTGCATGCGGATTTTGTTTCCGGCCACAGGGAACTCGCCGAGCGCACCGGCGCCGTGATTTACGTTGGCGCCAAGGCTGGCGCGACCTTCCCTCATGTGGACCTGAAAGACGGTTCTAGGTTGCGCATTGGCGACATCGAAATTAGCGCCCTCGAGACCCCCGGCCACACCGCAGAGGGCGTTTGTCTGGTAGTCACGGACAGAGAAAAATCTGCCAGGCCCTGGGCAGTGCTCACCGGTGACACCCTGTTCATCGGCGACGTTGGCCGGCCCGATCTCTCGGCGGTTTACTCCCCGTCGGACCTCGCGGGGATGCTTTACGACAGCCTGCACCAGAAACTTCTGACTTTGCCCGACGAAGTCCTCGTTTACCCTGCACATGGCGCAGGATCACTGTGTGGCCGCAATATGCGCGCCGAGCGATCATCAACCGTCGGCACCGAGCGCCTCACCAATCACGCTCTGCAGATCAAATCCAAGGCGGAGTTTGTCCGCGAATTGACAACCAACCTGCCGGCCCGTCCGGAATATTTTCTCCAGGATGCTCAAATCAATCGCAATGGCGCCCCCGCGTTGTCTGATCTGCCCAGGTTGCAGGCGGTCAGTCCCGCCGATCTAGCACACCTATTGGATGAAGACGTCATGGTCCTTGACGTCCGCCCCTCAGACGAATTCGCATCGGCACATGTACCCGGGTCGGTGAACATCGCGCTCTCGGGACAATTCGCAAGTTGGGCAGGGGCCCTCCTCGGCCTGTCATCGAGACCAGTGCTAATCGCGAACGACCCAGAACAGCTCTCCGAGGCTCGAATGCGCCTGGCACGAGTTGGCATCGAAGACGCTGGTGGATATCTCGAGGGCGGAGTCGACGCCTGGAGACAGGCCGGATTTCCGGTTGCGCAGCTTGAGCAACTGACGGTGCAGCAGCTGCAGCAGCAGCTTGATGCGAAAAAGCTGGGTGTTCTGGATGTGCGCCGTGAAGGTGAATGGAATGCGGGACATATCGCCGAGGCGGTCTTTTGGCCCCTCGACAATTTCAAAGCTGCCTTGCCAGCCGGAGACAAGGACCGGGCGCTCGCTGTTCACTGCAAGAGCGGATATCGCAGCATGATCGCGTGCAGCCTTCTTCAGCGCGCCGGTTTTACAAAGGTTGTAAATGTAATGGGTGGATTCGATGGATGGAAAAATGCGGGTCTGCCGGTGGCAGAAGAAAAGCTTGAAACCATAGCCGCGAATTAGCGGAGTCAGGTGTTGGTGGTGGCGGCGGTAGGACTCGAACCTACGACCTACGGATTATGAGACCGTCGCTCTAACCACCTGAGCTACACCGCCACGCTGCAATCTCATCATAGCATTGCAAAATCGGCCTCCGATCGGCACAACCCCGCCGGCCGTCGGAGAACTCTGAGCTTGCCATTACAATAGACACACATGAGTACTTCCCCCGTTTCTACAACTGCTCCGGCGATCGACCCGCCCGAAGCCAGACGCTATAACCGCATCCACCGCTGGCTCGGCATAGCCGATTTTGCCCTGGGTCTTGCTTTTCTTGCCCTGCTGCTCGGTACAGGCTGGAACGGTAGTCTCCGCGATCTCGCTTACCGCGCCGCTTCTCAGCACTACGCCGTTGCGGTTTTGTTCTACGTCTTCATGCTGCTATTGATCAGCAAAGTCCTTGGCCTCGGGCTCGATTACTACGGCTTTCGAGTCGAGCACCGCTTTCATCTTTCCAATCAGAACCTGCGTAGCTGGTTTTGGGATCAAACCAAGGGCTTTTTGGTCGGACTGGTGCTTGGTGCTATCGTCGTCGAGTTGCTGTACCTGATTATTCGTGATTATCCTCAGCACTGGTGGCTGCTGGCCTGGGTGGTCTTTCAGGGCCTGTTCATCCTGATTTCGCAACTTGCACCCGTGCTTCTGTTTCCCATTTTCTACAAATTCGAGCCGCTGGAAAATGAAGAACTCAAGCGTCGCTTGGTAAGCCTGAGTGAACGCGCCGGGACTCGTGTCCGCGGTATTTACAAGTGGAACCTTTCGGAGAAAAGCAAGAAAGCGAATGCTGCATTGACTGGCTTAGGCAATACGCGCCGTATCATTTTGGCTGACACGCTGCTCGCTCATTATTCCAATGACGAAATCGAAGCCGTGCTGGCGCATGAGCTTGGCCATCACGTTCATAAACATATTTTCAAGAGTATTCTCGTTCAGGCGGGAATCATGTTCGCTGGTTTTTGGATTGCGAGTTGGACGTTGAACTACTCAGTGGATCACCTTCACTTGTTCGAAACGCTTTCGGATTTCGCGAGTCTGCCGCTCATTGTGCTCGTCTTCACGGTGCTTTCGTTCCTGTTGATGCCGGCGCTGAACGGTTATTCTCGCTTCAATGAGCGGCAAGCCGATCGTTATGCGTTCGACTCCATTGGCAATGTCGAGCCGTTTATTTCATCCATGAGCAAGCTGGCCGATCAGAACCTCGCGGAGCGGACGCCATCGAAATTTGTTGAATGGCTCTTTCACTCGCATCCAGCGATTTCGCACCGAATCGAAGCCGCAGAAGCTTGGCAGGAACTGCATCCCGCAGCTACCCCGGTTGGTTAACCTCTCGCCTGAGAATTTCCTCAACGCGCCTTAGGTCCTTTTCCGTGTCCACGCCGACTGTATCAAACGGCGTTTCGGCAATCTGAATGGGTATCCCGTTCTCGAGAAACCGCAGCTGCTCCAGCCGTTCTGTGCGCTCCAAAATCGACTCTGGCAAGGCGCAAAAACGGTCCAGTGCAGATTTCCGGTAGCCATAAATCCCGAGGTGTTTGAAATAGCCCGGCCTTGCTGCATCACGGTCATAGGGAATTTTCGCCCGGGAAAAATAAAGCGCCCGCCCGGAGAGATCGCGAACAACTTTCACTGCATTTTCATCCGCGATGTCCTGATTTGCTGCCGGGGTTTCAAGCGTCGCCACCTGCACAGCTGGGTTGTCCATCAGTTCAAGCAAGCAGGCGACATGCTCCGGTCGAATCAGAGGCTCATCCCCCTGCACATTGATGTACACATCCGCTGCATGCCGATTTGAAATCTCGTGTACCCGTTCCGTCCCGCTACGATGTGAAACAGAGGTCATCTCGGCAGGAATTTGCAGACGGTCGCAGGTTTGCATGATCGTTTCCGAATCCGTCGCAACTAGCACCTCATGCAGCAGCGGCGAGCGTCGCACGGCGTGATAAGTCCATGCGATGAGCGGCCGTCCGAAGATCTCCCGCAGCATTTTGCGCGGCAGTCTTGTGGAATCCAATCGGGCCGGAATCACCGCGATCGCTCTCATTGACTTTTCAGTCTCCGGTTTTTGGAGTTTACTTGCAACTTCAAACTGCGGAGAAATAACAAAGAGAAAAGCGGCAGCCAGTTGGGTGGCTGCCGCTTGCAGTTTGCGGTGGCGGGAACTGGTTAGAAGGTAAACATATCGGTCAAATCGCCGATGGCGGGCTGGTTGCCGGGGACATACGGCGTCGGCCCGGCAGTTGGGTTTGGCAGGTTGTCGCGACCATAACCGGTTACGGGGGAAAGACCCCAGTTGTACTCGATGAACTTGATCACGGATACATGGTCGTAATACGTGTGCACCACGCGTCCGCCGGTTGAGTAGGGAGAAACAACGATAAACGGTATCCGGGTTCCATCACCGAAGAAGTCGATTGGCTGCACATAGCCCGAATCCCAGTCTCCGCCGCCCTCGTCAAAGGTGATGAAGATCGCTGTACTGGCCCAGAGGGCAGCGTTGGCCTGGACTTCTGTAACAATCTTTTGCACAAATCCTTCCAACAGGTCGAGCTTCGAAGACGCTGGATGGCCGTCCAGGAATCCTGATGGTTTAACGAATGAGACCGCAGGGAGGGTGCCGTTGTAGATATCATTGTAGAGATCAGTGACATCCTGCAGGTGCTCGCTGCGTTCCTGGTCGTTGGTCATGATGGACGATGTGTACTGGGCGAAGTTGCAGATATCGCAATACCAATTCCAGGGATTGGAGAAGGTTGGGTCCTGCAGGTAAACATCCCAACCGTCTCCGTAGTACTTCCACGAAATGTTCGCGGTATTCAAAGTGTCACCGATAGTCTTCTGTGAGACCGGAGGAATCGCGAATTCGTTGGTATTTACCGTTCCATCGCCGTAGTACCCGGGAGAGTAGTTGTTGAGAAGATAATAGGAGTTGGGCTGGCAGATTGCCGTACTCGTCTTGTATGGCAACGTTTTCAAATACTTGTAAACCGTGCTGACACCCGGCTGAGACTTGTCTGAGCAGTCACTGTAGCTGCCGCCGCTGTATCCGTCCTGCGTGTACCAGTTGTTGGTTCCGGGCAGCGGATTGGGATTTTCAATCTCGTTGCTCGGTGGAACCTCGAGATTGCCGTTCCCATCCGTATAAGCGAACGCGGTGCCGGAGCCCAGCATGATGTGGTTTGCGCCGGTGCCGCCCATGACTGCCTGGTGCATGTTGTCAGAGAGCGTGTACTGCTCCGCCAGTTGAGTAAAGTAAGGAGCGTCACCTTGTTGCACGTTGAAGAATTGCATCGAGATCGCCCCTTCGCAGGTGCTCATCAGGGTGAAGGGCGTCGGTGGCGGATTTCCGTTGCTACCTGCGCCAATCGTCACCTCCACCCATGGGAACAGATCGGCGGCGCACCCGCTGGGGTTTGAGGTGGTCGCATAGCTCTTGTTGCAATCCAGTTGCTGCCACATCTGATAGAAGCGGTGGACTGGGCTGCCCGCATAGGCGTCGTACGGAACGCCGGGCGTCAACTGGTAGGGTCCGTTCGCGAGATGGAAGACATTATTGATACGGGTATCCGCAACGCACTGTGCTAATCCAGTTGCGCCAGTCGTCAAAATTCCATAGTCGCCGGGAAGAAGTCCTGGTTCGGCCAGTTCCGCGGCCTCCACCGTCTGAAAAGGCGGCGGGGTCACGTCACTGGAAGCAGTTGGCGCGCCCTGCGTGCTGGTCGGAGGCAAGTAGGACCATGGTGTCTTGCCTTGCGGGCTGACTTCATACGCCTTCGTGTCGATCGCCTTGTACTGCGCCGCTTTGCTGAAGTTGGGACCGGGTTGACCTGAAGCCGTAATGATCCCTTCTGAGAGAAGATTGTTTACGGTTTGCCCAGCGGGTGGCTGATACGTGGCGAAAACCGTATCGAAAGTGCGATTTTCTCCGATGATTACAATCACGTGCTGGATGGGTGTTTTTGTGTTTCTCTTTACGGTTTCAGCGGATGCGATAGGTGGGGTAATCAGGTTCGCGACGGTCGCAAGCAGCGCCGAACCTAGGCCGATATATTGGCTGGTCGCGCGCAGGGCATTACGTAATTGCATACTGCCTCCTCCAGATTTTTCAAATTTTCCGAAGCATGTACCCCACGCGTGATTCAGGTTAGGCTTGCCGACATTACAGTCTGGTGAACTGGCGTTTAAATTTACTTGAATGGCAAGTAGCTGCTGTGGAAAGTCAGCGACTCACATCAGAGACCCACGTAATGAGACGCGGAAGCGAAGTCTCAGACTAAAGAATGTGTAATCGCGAAAATGTGGACCAGAACTTTAAGAACAGGAGCTCAGATCAGCTTACGTCTGCACAATTGTTGGTGCGTCCCTTTAGAGTTGGGACGACTTCTTTCCGAAGCAAAGTCATGGCTATACCTCAAGACTCGAATGTTCATCTTCAAGCTAGTTGCAGGTTGCACAATTCAGTAGGACTCGCGTCACCAGCAGGAGTGATTCTTTGGCCGTGAGTGGCGACGCGTCACACGAAGATCACGGCAAGAATTTGAGGTGTGGCAACGTGTCAAACAAAAGGTGGGGATAACGGCCGAGGCGTGGTCGAGCGACTTGCCTGCACCGCAGTGAATCGATGAATTGTCATCGCGATCGAGCGTATTTTGCAAAGCTAGGATCTGAGGTCGGCGCAAAGTCTCGCGTCCTGCGCGAGACGGGAATCGCGTGTTTGGCTCGCTTCCTTTTAAGGGTACGCCTGGACCGAAACCTGACAACACGCTACCGTTTATAACCAATTTTCCGCAGCAAGTTTTTTCGCCAGGCGACGTCCGCTTCTGCTTCCACCCCTTTTGGCGAACTGCCGTCGATCACCCCGAGCACTCCTCGTCCCTGCTCTGATTGCGCAACGACAATCTCCACTGGATTGGCCGTCGCGCAGAAGATTGAAACCACCTCAGGGACACTGCGGATCGCATTCAGCACGTTAATGGGATACGCATTCTGCAGCAATATAACGAACGTATGGCCGCATGCCAGCGCTTGTGCATTGCGTACTGCCGCTTCGCGTAGGGCCAGATCATTGCCCTCGGCGCGCGTCAGACATGCGCCCGACGCTTCGTTAAAGGCGAGTCCGAATTTGGCCTGAGGAACCGTTGTAACCACCGCTTCATAGAGATCCTCGACGGTTTTGATGAAATGAGACTGTCCAACCACCACGTTCGCGTCAACTGGAATTTCTATTCGGACGGTCTTGAGCTCAAGCATGAATGCCTCTCCACCTCGCAGCCGGGAACTTGTCTTTAGGCCACGCGCTTTGCACGTGCACGTTCCGCATAGGTTGCCTGCAAAATGCCTGCGCCTTCGAACTTGATCGTGAGGCTGAGGAAGAGCATGAGTATCTACTCTCCTGTGTTTGATTCTATTCGTTCTGATGCTCGCCTTAGCGCGGTCGTAAGAAAGGTCTTTTCCGGTGACGGTTGTCTTTCCACTTATCCGGCGCGCCGTCGCTGCCCTGCCATGCGGTATCGCTTAAGTTTGTGGTAAAGCGAGCTTCGCGGTATTCCCAGCCGCTTCGCGGCGGCTTCAACGCGGCCATTCTCCTGGTAAAGAACTTCTTCGATGTATTGTCGCTGAAGTTCTTCCAGCCTGAGATTCTCTGGCGAGAATACGCGCCGGATGCGCCGATTATCAAGGCACCGTTCAATAATCGTCAACAATGCTTCAGGTCGCGCACTCTTGTTGAGGAAGTGCTCCGCGCCCGCTTTCACCGCTTCCGCGCTCATATCCGTGAACGCCAACCCGCTCAGGATGATGATTGGAGTAGAGGACGAGATCGCCTTGAGCGTGGCTAACAAATCGATGGCATTACGATCCGGCAATTCGTATTCAATCAAGGCGACGTCGGGCTCAAGCCGCCGCCAGAGTTCCTCGCCCTCCAGGGCTGTCGCTGCGCTTGCAATTTCGAGCCCTGCGCTGCGGAGAAACTGCCTGAGGTTGCCGGATGGATCCACTCCGTTGCCGATGAGAAGCACTTTGGATTCGGTGGGCATCAGTAAGTTTGTTATCACGAGAATCGTCCTAAAGGAGCAGTGCCTTCATTCTGTTACAAAAACAGAACAGGAATTAAGACTCTCGCCCTCAAAAGGGTAAGGAAAAAGGCCTAGTCGCTGGCTTTGGCGGTTTCTTTTTCGGAGGTGGTTTTCTGGTCGGGATAGTCGTAAACGCCGCGTCCGGCCTTGCGTCCCAGGCGGCCGGCTTTGACGTACTGCACCAGCAGGGGCGCGGGTCGGTACTTCTCACCCAACGACTTATGCAGGTACTCGAGGATGTGCAGGCGGGTATCCAGACCGACGAGATCAACCAGTTCGAATGGCCCCATGGGGTGGTTCAGACCGAGCTTCAAGGCTTTATCGATATCCTGGGCCGAAGCGATGCCTTCCTGCAGCATGTAAAAGGCCTCGTTGCCGATCAGGGCGTTGATACGGCTGGTGATGAAACCGGGCGACTCCTTGATCACGACAACTTCTTTTCCCATGCGGCGGCCAACTTCGGCTGCGGTTTTAACGGTGTCATCGTCGGTTTCGAGGGCGCGGACGACTTCGAGCAGCTTCATCTTATGGACGGGGTTAAAGAAGTGCATGCCAATGCATTTCCTGGCGCGATAGGTCACGCTGGCAATTTCCGTGACACTGAGAGACGAGGTGTTCGAAGCTAGAATCGTTCCCGGGCGGCAGATCTTATCGAGTAGAGTGAAAATCTCGATTTTGGATTCCATCTCTTCCGGGACGGCTTCAATTATTAGCTCAGCTTCTCTGGCTGCGTCTTCGACCGATCCAGCAAATTCCAGGCGTCCGATAGCCGACTTAGCATCTCCGACCGAAACTTTCCCAAGCTCGACCGCTCTATCCAAATTGGTTTGAATCTCGAATTGCGCCTTGCGCAAAGCACCGGGAAGCAGGTCTTCAAGGATGGTGCGGTATCCGCCCAGAGCGGCAACGTGGGCGATGCCGCGGCCCATTGTGCCTGCGCCAATTACCGCGATGGTGTTGACCGATGCCACAATTTGCCTCACTTTTCCAGTTGGGCCACTACGGCATGCAGATTGTTTTCAGCGCCGCGCAGGCTATCGGCGAGCCGCTTGCGCTCCTCCTGTTCCATCAGCGGGATGAACGCCCCGATGCGACGCAGGGTGGCATTGATGTCGTCGACATAATTGATTAAGCGAATGAGTTCTCCGGAAGTCGCCATAAATATCCTCTTTCGAAATCGGATTGATGTGCGCCGCTCAGCCTGTTCTGGGAAGGCTGAATGAACCACTTATTCTCGCCTCACCCATCGATTAAGTAAAGGCAGCCACGGCTCATTGCTTCCCTGACCAGAGTTGCTGCATACTCTCTAGACCCGTTAATTAACCATCAGGAGGTAGTATGAAATCCAAGTTGGGTATGTTTGTGTCGTTTCTGCTGTTGTGCTCCGTTTCGCTGATGTATGCGCAGGTTGGGACCGATGCCGACAAAGCGGCGAAAGATACCGGTCACGCGACCAAGGTTGCGGCCAAAGACACCGCTCACACCAGCGAGAAAGCGGCTGATAAGACCGGCAAGGCAACCGACAAGGCGGCGAAGAAGACCGGACATGGGATTAAGACCGGCGCCAAAAGTGTGGGCCACGGCGTAAAGAAAGGCGCGGACAAAACTGCCGACGCTGTGAAATAGCTTCGATTATCCAAGAATTCTCATCCTGAGGCGGGGAGTCCTTCGCTTGCGAAGGACTCCCCACGAAGCACTTCTGTAACGCTGTGCCCCTCTGTGTCCTCAGTGGTTATCATTTAAAATCAAGGTTCATGCTGACTGGCACGCAAATTCGCCGCATGTTTCTGGATTTCTTTGTCCAGAAAGGCCACCGCGAGGTGCATTCGTCGTCGCTCGTCCCGCACAACGACCCCACGCTTCTTTTCACCAACGCGGGCATGAACCAGTTCAAAGACGTCTTTCTTGGTCTGGAAAAGCGCGATTACAACCGCGCCACAACTTCCCAGAAATGCGTCCGCGCCGGCGGCAAGCACAACGACCTTGAAAACGTCGGCTTCACCAATCGCCATCACACGTTTTTTGAAATGCTGGGCAATTTTTCTTTCGGTGATTACTTCAAAAAAGACGCCATCGCCTACGCATGGGAACTGATCACGTCGAAAGATTGGTTCGGGATTGCGAAAGAAAAGTTGTATGTGACCATCTTCAATGGCGAAGGCGGAGTGCCGCGCGATGATGAAGCAGAGCGGCACTGGCTCGCCGTAGGCGTGCCCAAAGAACGCATTTTCGCCATGGGATTGAAAGACAATTTCTGGCAGATGGGCGATACCGGCCCCTGCGGCCCCTGCAGCGAGATTCACTACGACATGGGCCCGGCAGCCTCTGAGCAGGGCCACACCGATTGCGCCTTTACCTGCGACTGCGGGCGGTATGTCGAGATTTGGAATCTGGTCTTCATGCAGTTTGACCGCGATGCGAGCGGCAAGCTGAATCCTCTGCCGAAGCCGTCGATCGATACGGGTGCGGGTCTCGAGCGCATGGCGGCAGTACTGCAAGAGGTGGTCTCGAATTATGAGACCGATTTATTCGTGCCGTTGATATTAGAGGCTGCTGCCTTGACATCGTGGCGAGGTAAGAGCCTTCCGATCACCGAAGAAGAAGGCAACGCTGCCCTTCGTATAATCGCCGATCATTCGCGAGCTGCAACTTTTCTTATCTCCGATGGGGTCACGCCTTCTAATGACGGGCGCGGCTATGTTCTGCGGAAAATCATTCGTCGAGGGATCCGCCACGGTCGCCTTCTAGGTGCCCAGGAGCCATTCCTTCACAAGATGGTGCCGGCGGTACGAACTCTGATGGGCGGGGCGTATCCGGAGTTGATGCTAACAAGCGAGCACGTTTCGCAAGTTATTCTCAGCGAGGAGACCCGCTTCGCGCACACGTTGGCGGTCGGTCTTCAGAAGCTTGAACAGGACATTCTTGAGCTTTTCGACGAGCAGGAGAAGGCGGAGACGGCGGTCAACTTCCATACGTTCGGGGCACGGGGAGGAGAAGCTCCGTCTTACTCGCCCAAAGAAGTCGAGCAACTTGAATCCACAGCGTTCGGCACACCGACCCTCTCAGGTGGGAGTGCGTTCAGACTCTACGACACCTTTGGCCTGCCGAGGGACTTTATCGACGATGTGTGCCGCGATCGTGGCGTGAAGTTCGATGGCGCCGGGTTCGACCGCGCCATGGCCGAGCAGAAATCGCGTGCGCGCGCCTCCTGGAAAGGCGCGGCCAAGCAGACGGCGAACCCCACGTACCAGCAGCTTCCGAAATCTGAATTCGAAGGCTACCGCCAGACGCGATCAGAGAACTGCGAAGTGCTCGCCATCATCAAGAACGGTCAAGGAGTGCAGGAACTCAAACCCGGGGAGCATGGCGAAGTCATCCTTGACCACACGCCCTTCTACGCTGAATCCGGCGGGCAGGTCGGAGATCGCGGATGGTTCTACTCCCACGATCACAACACCGTCGTCGCCGAAGTTACGGGATGCTATTACCCGATTCAGGGCGTGAGAGCGCATCAGGTTGTCATGAAATCCCCACCCTCCGCAAAGAACGCGGAAGGGTGGGCCACCCTTAAAGTCGGCGACAAAGTCGATGCCGTCGTTGACACCAACATTCGCGAAGCGACGATGCGCAATCACACCGCCACGCATCTTCTTCACGCCGGATTGCGCGAAGTGCTGGGCAAGCACGTGAAGCAGGCAGGATCTCTCGTTGCGCCCAATCACCTGCGCTTCGACTTCTCCCACTTCACCGCAGTCGGGGACGAAGAACTGCAGGACATTGAAGACATCATCAACAAGGAAGTCCTGCGTAACGAAAGAGTCGAGGTCATTCCCGACGTGCCCATCGATGTTGCCGTCAACGAATACCACGCGATGGCGCTATTCGGCGAGAAGTATGGCGACCGCGTGCGGGTGATCAAGATCGGCGATTTCTCGACCGAGCTTTGCGGCGGCACGCACACCGACGCGACCGGCGAGATCGGCCTGATCAAGATTTTGAAAGAGGGCAGCGTGTCGTCCGGTGTGCGGCGAATTGAAGCGGTGACCGGGGAAGGATCGCTGCAGCACTTCCGCAAAGATCATCAGCTTGAAAACGTAGTCGCCGGCCTCTCAGTTAAAGAGGCCGCTCTGTCTCCGGCTCAAGCACTGAAACTCGAGCTGGAGAAAAAAGACGCCGAGATCAAGCGTCTCGCCCGTGAACTCGATCAGGCGCGGATGAAATCGGCATCGTCTTCGACAGCGAACATCGGTGAGAAGATCAAAGAGGTGCATGGCGTCAAGGTTCTTGCCCATCGTGTCGATAACCTCGAACGCTCGCAGATGCGGACACTTGTCGATCAACTGCGGGACAAAATCGGGTCGGGCGTAGTTGTGCTTGGCTCGACGTCGAATGGCAACGTTGCGCTAATCGTTGGCGTGACAAAAGATCTCACTGGCCGAATCCAGGCGGGAAAGGTGATCGGCCCGGTCGCGCAGAAAATCGGCGGCAAAGGGGGAGGCCGTCCCGACCTGGCTGAAGCCGGCGGCAAAGACCCGGCCGCGCTGGATGCTGCGTTGAGCGACGCCTACGGGGTCGTTGAATCCATGCTGGGTTGAACAAATTGGGCGTATAACGCGTATCCTATATACGGCGAGAGGAGGTCCTATGTACTGCAATTACTGTGGCAAGGTGATTCAGGACGACGCCAACGTGTGCGCGTATTGCGGGACGCGGGTGGGGGCGGTGATTGCGCGCAAGCGGCTGGTTCGTCCTCGCGCGGGGCGCAAAATTGCCGGCGTGTGCATCGGCTTCGCTGAATATTTTGACCTTGATGTAACGCTGGTCCGCCTGGTGTGGCTGATCGTGTCAGTGTTTACGGTGGTGGGCCTGCTTGCGTATCCGATCGCCTGGATTGTTATGCCGGAGGAGCCGCTTGCGCTGCCGACCGCTCCCATCGGGCAGCAGGTCACGAACCCGTAGGCAATGCTCGTGTAGGGCAGGCCCCTCGCCTGCCCGGCAGTTTCGCCCCGTACGGAAGCTCCTGTAGCTCATGCCCCACGTTAAAAGCGGCGACGCGGAAATTTTCTACGAAGTTCTTGGCGACGGGCCGCCAGTAGTTTTGCTGCATCCTTTTCCCGCAAACCACAAACTTTGGCTGCCTGCGGTGCGGGCGCTGACCTCGCGATATCGCGTAATTCTTCCTGATCTTCGCGGTCACGGTCAGTCCGGCTTAGGTGAAGGTCCGGCCACAATGGAAAAACACGCCGCCGACATTGCGCGAGTGATTGATGATGCCACGGTTGATCACGCGCCGCTGGTCGGCAATTCGATTGGTGGATACGCTATTTTCGAGTTCTGGCGGCGCTATCGCGAGCGAGCTTCCGCGCTGGTTCTCTGCAACACCAAAGCTCAGGCGGATACTGCCGAGGGTCGCGCCGGACGATTGCAGGCGGCGGATGACGTAATGGACCGCGGGACGGAGCCGTTTTTCGAGAGCATGGTTCCCAAGCTGATGGGAAAGACGACTGTCCGCTCCCGGCCCGATCTGGTTGACGGCGCGTTGCGCATGATGCGCGAGATGTCTCGCGAAGATGTCGCGATGGTGCAGCGCGGCATGGCCGAGCGGCCGGATTCCATTGAAACGCTGAAAACCATTAACGTGCCGACCCTCATTATTACTGGCGATGAAGATACTTTGACCGGAGTGGCGGAAGCCGAGTTGATGCGCCGAAACATTCCGGGTAGTGAGATGAAGGTGATTTCGAAGGCGGGACATTATTCGCCGTGGGAGCAGCCGGGAGAGGTGGGAAGAATCCTGCGGCAGTTTCTGGATTACTAGCTCGGAATTCCCAGTAGTGGGTTCGTATCTTTTAAAAGATACGAACCCACTACTAAATCCCAGCGCCACCCAGCTTTGCTACAATTCTGGCCATGGTTGATGCTTATCTGGTTCCGGAAAAGACCGTTGTCAGTGGCAAAGGCGACGGGCCTGCCGTTGATCTGACCACGGCGGGCAATCGTGTATTTCTGCTGACGCTCGAAATCACGAACATCGTCGAGCAGGAATCGTTGGATGTGACGATCTTCGGCTCGGCCGATGGCGGCACCTGGAGCGCGAAGCCGATCAGCACCTTCCCGCAGAAGTTCTATCGCGGAGAGCATCCTCTTTTGTTGGATCTCACCTCCGACCCTGAAACCAGGTTCGTGCGCGTGCACTGGGAGGTGGGCCGCTGGGGCCGCGGATCGGTAACTCCGATGTTCGAGTTTCAGGTCAACATCAAAGAAGTTCCCGCCGATATCCTGCATCAGGCGACCGCGGAAGCCAAAGCTCTGGCCTGATGTGGCGCGGGCGCCCTCGCCCGCGTGAGATTTCCATTCCGCTATATTGAAGACGAATGACAAGAGGCTCTACCGTCGTGGTTCGCCCTGCGCGAAATATCTCCGGCTCATTGCGTCTGCCCGGTGACAAATCCATTTGCCATCGTTACGCAATGCTTGGCGCAATTGCCGAAGGAACGACGGTGCTCGAAAACTACTCTCCCGGCGCGGACTGCGCCAGTACATTGCACTGCCTGCGCGGTCTGGGCGTGGATTGGAAGAAAGAAGGCGACCGGGTCACGATTAGCGGCAGCGGGCCGGAGCTGAAACAACCGGGCGAAGCTCTCGACTGCGGCAACTCCGGTTCGACTATGCGGATGCTGAGCGGCATTCTCGCCGGACAGGAGTTCACCACTGAACTCGTCGGTGACGAGTCGCTTTCGCGGCGGCCGATGAAGCGGGTCATCGATCCGCTTCAGCAGATGGGAGCAAAGATTGAGGCCATCGCCCGCGCGACCGCCCCCTTGCACATCACCGGCGGCCGGCTTGGGGCCATCAATTACACGATGCCAGTTGCGAGTGCACAGGTAAAAACTGCGATCTTGTTTGCGGGATTGTACGCGGATGGTCAGACGAGGGTCGAAGAGCCCGTCTGCACGCGCGATCACGGAGAAATTGCGCTAAGGGCTTTTGGCGCTGACGTACGCACCGCCGGAAACGAAATCACAATCTCCGGCGGACAGAAACTGCATGCGATCAACGCGACGATTCACGGCGATATTTCAACGGCGGCGTTCTTTCTTTGCGCCGCGGCGCTATTTCCGGGATCGCGGTTGATTATCTCTAATTTGCTAATGAATCCTACGCGCTCCCGCCTGCTCGATGTTCTTGTTGTCCTCGGAGCACGCATCTCGGTGAGCCACCTCGAGCAAAGTCACGGTGAGCTCACGGGGTCGGTTGAGATCGAAGGGAAGCTCCTCGAAGGAGCCACAATTTCCGGAGAGGAAACCGCCGGGTTGATCGATGAGATTCCAGTGCTTGCTTCTATCGCGCCCTACACGGAGAAGGGAATGGAAATTCGGGACGCGCGGGAGTTGCGAGTGAAGGAATCGGATCGAATAGCAGCGATAGCGAGAAATTTACGCGCGATGGGCGCAGAAGTCGAAGAACGGGAGGATGGTCTAAGGATTCCTGGAAATCAGCGGCTCCTCGGCGCGGAGATTGATTGCTGCGGCGACCATCGAATCGCGATGGCGTTCGCTATTGCCGCGCTGCGGGCGTCAGGGAAAACTGCAATCCGGGGCGCCGACGCCGCCGCAGTTTCTTGCCCTGCTTTCTTCGAAATGCTTGAGAGCATCACGCAGAGTTAGCGCGATTGCTCAAGCCGCTCGGTCTTGCCGTTGTACTTTACGACGCCGCTGTTCTGATCGGTCTCGGCATCAAGCCGGGCAACATCATCGTTGGTGTAAACACGCGCAGCTTTTTGCGGCTTAAGTCCCTCCTGAGCCATTAACTCCGCCACGCCTTCGCTAGCCTGGAACTGCGCTATGCCGAGATCAATGCGCCCATGTGAGAAACCGGCTATGTCGCTCGCTTGGGGCGCAGGTTCCGACATTTGGGGGGCAGGGGGCTGAAACCCGATCTGCGCCGCGGGCGAGTACGCGGGCTCGTACCAGCTGGGAACGGCAAACGGCCCGGTTTCAGGAAGCAGTGAAACAGTGGCACTGACTGCTCCAGCCACGTTTCCCGTTGTTGCGTTGCTTGCTCCGACTGACAGTCCTTGTACCGTATCGAGCGAAACCTCCGGCGTTCTTACCAGCGGAGGATTTGGCATGGCATAAGCTCCGGGCGCCATGACCCAGTTGCTGGCATATCCGCCGATAACAGTCGCCTGACCTCCGGTTTGAGCGAAAGCAAGGACTGAAAACAGCACGACTGCGGCGTTGAGAGCAATCGTACGCATAAGAACCTCCTGTGCTCCATCGAATCAGATTCGCCCTGCGAAAGGCGGGATGCCTTGCTGCTGGCTCGTTTCGAGGGAAATGATTCGCATCTTCGCAACCAACTTACACCTCTTTTCATCACGGTGTACAGCCCAATGTGCAAGGTACGCTTAAAGGTGCAAAGTCTTTACACTTCGGTGCAAACCACAGACAGAGATTTCGCTTACAATTGACTGAACGGTGCAAGTTCAGTTCAGCGGTACGATCAGCATCTAAGGAAGCAGTCCCTTTAAAGGCGGAAGTCACAGATATGAAATTTGTGCAGAGTTGTGCGTGTTTTCTGGTACTTAGCTCAGCGGCGTGGGCGGGAGCCATGGGGAGCTCCGCGCGCAATGTAATCCCCTCGACGGTCCAACAGGTGATTTCGGTGGATTACCGGGCGCTGAAGAACTCAGATACTGCCATGGCTTTGAAGCAGCAGGTGCTGCCCGAAGGTCTGAAAGAATTCGAGACCGCGCTCAAAGAAACCGGCATTGATCCGGATAAAGATATCGATCAGCTGACGTTTGCCTCCTACCGAAGCCAGAAGGAGGGTTTGAAGATCATCGGCATCGCCCAGGGTGCGTTTGCGACCAAGGCCGTCGTTAAGAAGATGTCGGTGCACAAGATCAAGCCGGCAAAGTATCACGACAGCGACATCTATCCGATGAACGGCGGCATGCAAATGACCTTTCTGGATGACAGCACTCTGCTCTTTGGAGATAGCGGCGCAGTACGGGGAGCTTTGGATGCGCGAGACGGCTACACGCAGACCCTCGATTCAAACAATCAGATGGCCGATATGATCGGTGCATCGGAATCAGGAACAGTGTGGAGCGTGCTCGACCAGACAGGTACGCAGAACATGCTGCTTTCCGCGCTCGGGCAGGCGGGGAAGCTTGCCGACTTCGATACCATCAAAAAGCACGTGCTCGGTTCGCACTACACCATGAACTTTAATAACGGGGTCAACTTTGATCTGGATATCGTTACCTCGGATTCGGTGACGGCGATGACCCTGTCATCTCTGGTGAAGGCGGGCGTTCTTTACAAGAAGATGACCGCAACGCCGACGGAGAAGATAGCGCTGGAAAACATGTCCGTGAACTCTGACAGCTCAGACCTGCAGATGCACTTCAAGGCGGATGATAAGCAGTTTCAGTCGCTTATGCACTCGGATCTGTTTGCCAGCGTGTCCAGATAGTAGTCGGCGATCCACGCTTAGGATTAGGAGCGGGAGACTTTATAAATGGCAAAAATTGCAAAGACAGCAGATCGCAAGAAAGAAATGGATACTACGAAGAGCACCGACTGCCCGAAATGCGGCAAGCCCACGCGCATCGTCAAGCGTGTGAAGGACCGCGAGCGCGGCGTACCGGGCGGAATCTTCATTTCCTGTTCGGCGTGTGAGTTCTTCGAAAAACTTTGATTCGGGGAATTCTCGCAGCACCGGTTTCATTCCATTGGAAAGAAGGCCAGAAGGCCAGGACTACTGAGCGGATGCTACGGCTGAAGCTGGTGTGTGCCGCTGCTTCTGAAGCTCTATGAGGAAAGTTTCTGTAGGTAGTGTCCCTTTGTTGCGAAAGAGATCAAGCAGAGGATCTTCGCCGGTAGCGACTGGAATGGGATCAACCGCATCGGCGTCTTCGAGACCTTCAGGCTCAACAGCGATATCAGGCGTGAGCTTTGAGCTCACGAGAGTCTGGATGAAGGTTTCTACCTGCTGCCGCTGCTCGGTGGTTGCGCGAGTGAATTCCAGCCCCATGCCCTTTTCGGCGTGGGTTACGCGCACAATTCCCTGAGCTCGCACTTTCATGTTTGAAACGCCCATGGAGAGAATCACGCGCGTCCGCACCGGGAACGGAGCGGGTAACTCCAGGTAACAACCCCCGAGGCTCAAGTCGGTGAGTTTGCACTGGGCGGGCGGATCGTCCGGTTCGAGATCGGGAGACTGGCGCGTCAGCCATGCCTTGAGCTCGTCATGCATAGCAGGTGACATGTCAACGAAACGTACTCCTGTCTGCGCTTTGGGATTTTCCCAGGCAATCTGTACCGCGCATTCGAGCTCAGAGCTGCTTCCGGGCAAGGTAAACTTTACCCGCAGCGGCTCGGTCCTCAGAGGCGGCACAACGCACTTGATAGCCATTCCTCCTTCGCCCAAGTCGAACGTCTTGGCATGAATTGGCTTTGTGCCGAGCATAAGGGCAACAGGAATTTCCACCGGCACACGCGCATTCCGGCGGCGCTCGCATTTCATGAGGGCGCGAGCGGCGCGAAAGCTGGTGCGTGCCCGCTCGGTAGACAGTGGCTTATACAGCACGAAATGGGCGCCAAGCGTGAACGCGCTGCGAACCGCTTTCTGGCCGTCAATAACGGCAACCGCAACTGCATGCTTATTGCAGGGAGCGGAGCGCGCGCTTCCGAGTAGTTTCGCGGCGGCCGCTTCTTCCGCGCAATCCACGACCACAGCTTCAAACCTCTGGCGCGTGATGCGATGCAGAGCACCATTCACATCCGTGCAGTGCTCAACATTGATATCGAGATCGCTTAGAACGCGGCGCAGAACGCGCACGATCTTGTCATCCGAGCAGAATAGAAGGGATTGCAGTGCCATTCCTTGGTTTGTTCCCTGAATGGAATGTAGGGACGCAAGCGAAAGTGGTCAATGTACTCCAGTGGTTTGGGTGTTACGGGGGTAACAATATCTTACGTGCCGGGAGAAAAATCGCGCGGGGATGCAAACTATAAACTACTGATTACAAACAGGATATAGCGATAGACCGTCGCGTTCCATGTTTGGCATTGACTTGCTGAGGAATAAGGATAAAATACATCACTCCCGGTAGAGATTTGCCGAAGAACCGATTATCTGCCCGATTTTGGGGTGGTGAATCGATCGTTGCTTTTGGCGAATCTAACTTGGGGAGTTTTATAGGAAGGCGAGGCATTCTTAATGGCTAAGAGACGAGGAAATCCGAACTGGGGTAAACCAGAACCGATCGGTCCCATTGTTCCTACGGTTACGGAATTTGAACAGGTGGTGAAGGAGTACAAGTTGACTCCGGACCAGTACCTGCGCTCGACCCGCCTGCGTGAGTGGGCGCGCCGCAACAAGAATTCGAAGTACATTCCTGAGCCGTTGCTTGAGGCATGGGGATTCGAGATCGAATCAACGCTGTAATAAAAACTTGAGAACAACGGCCATCCTGCATGGATGGCCTTTTATTTTGCGTTGCCGGATTGGGTAAAATTTGAATATGCCAGTCTCGTTCTTTACTGATGTTCCTACCGCCATCGATGAGATTCGCCAAGGTCGCATGGTTGTCGTGGTGGACGATGAAGATCGCGAGAATGAAGGCGATCTGACGCTGGCGGCAGAAAAAGTTACTCCTGAAGCCATTAACTTTATGGCGAAATTTGGGCGCGGGCTGGTTTGCCTGGCGCTGACCGAAGACCGTCTCGACCACCTGCGGCTCGGGCCGATGAGCGCGGAGAATACCTCGAATTACGGCACGGCATTTTGCGAAGCGATTGACGCTCGCGATGGCGTGACGACGGGTATCTCGGCCTATGATCGCGCCCGGACGATAGCCGTTGCCATCGATCCCGCAACGCGGCCTTCCGATCTTGCCCGGCCGGGGCACATCTTTCCTTTACGGGCGAAAAAAGGGGGAGTTTTGGTGCGGGCCGGCCAGACGGAAGCCTCAGTCGATCTGGCGCGGCTGGCGGGAATGGTTCCAGCCGGCGTGATCTGCGAGATCATGCGAGATGACGGCAGCATGGCTCGCGTTCCTGATCTGATCGAATTTTGCAAAACGCATCATTTGAAAATGTTGACGGTGGCCGAGCTCATCCGCTATCGCATGCAGCACGAACGCTACGTGCATCGAGTTGGTGAGGCGATCATCGGGACGAATCACGGTGAATTTCGGCTGATTGCATACGAAAGCGAGGTCGAGGGCGGTTCGCACGTGGCGTTGGTTCGCGGTGATGTTGAGAACTCCACTGAACCAGTGCTGGTGCGCATGCATTCGCATTGTCTGATGGGTGATGTTTTCGGCTCGACGGCATGCGACTGCCGCGCGACCATCGAGGGATCGATGCATGCGATTGCCCGTGAAGGGCGAGGCGCGCTGATCTATCTTCATCAGACTTCCAAAGGATTTTCAGTCGACCATATCGGACCGCGTGCGGTGTTGACCTTTCATCGCGAGCGCAGATTGCCTTCATTGCCCGAGAGCGAACGAAAAACTCAGCGCGACATTGGCATCGGCGCACAGATTCTTTCCGACCTGAATCTCAGGCGGATTCGAGTTTTGACGAATCACCCGCGGCGCGTGCCGGGACTGGAAGGATTTGGGATCGAGATTGTCGAGCAGGTTCCGGTGACGCTGGAAAAGATGAAAACACCCATCTAGCCGTTGGCGATGGTTCCGGCATAGGTTCAGAACGGTTTTCGAATCACCACTTCGCTGTCGTTGATAAAAAACTGGGCTGAGCAGTCGCGCGAGCCGCAGATGACGGGGAGCAATCCGGCGAGCTGCTTGCGAGTAATCAGGCCGAGCGTACCGCATTGTGGGCAGGAGAGCACCGCCCAGTAAGGATCGTCTTTCTCGCCGACGCGGCCTGCATTTTCGAGCACGAAGATCGTGCCGGGAACCATTTGTTCTGGGATCCATTCACTCAGCAAATCCAGTTCTGCGACCATCTCGCCTCCTGTGGCGTTACCCCGGATTTCGACTATGAAGCCTTTTTCAGCCGCCGTACTGAGCGGAACCTATGAGACCCGTTGTTTTTTTTAGCGCGATGAATCTGTGCGCGTACCTGCCGGACCGTGTCACTGAGGCAAATGCTCAGCAGCGGCTGGCGGGAGTTCTTCAAGATATCCACGATCTGTTGTGGCGAAGTTTCGAGATAAAGCGTCTTACCGTCTGTGAGAAGGTGATAATCGGAACTTCCGCCGACCGTTGCGGCGAGGCGCTTGCTGAATTCGCGCTGTAGAAAACGAACTACCTTGCGCACTCGCTGCAATGAGAATCCCCGTTCGCGGAGCTCACAGATCACGGCCACCTCGGCCAGGTCTTCCATCGAATACATGCGTCGATGCCCCTGACGGGAGGGAACCACAATTCCGCGCTCGTCCCACCACTGCAATTGCCGTGGGGTAATGCCGGTCAGCTCAATGACCTCGCGAGATGTAAATTGCTGTTGCTCCATTTGGTGCAGAAATTGTTTGAAACATTGTTGACGGTAAATGTTTTCGTCATTGTAGGCGCGACTTCATCACTGTCAATGTAAATTTATTGGAAAATCAGTGACTAGAAGAGTTCCGAAAGTAACGGTGGGATGGCCGCGAAGCTAGGACGGAATCCACGCAGTACTATATGAACTGGCTGTTTTTCGGGAGATTGTGCCATGAAAGCGGTGCGCATTCATCAGTTCGGTGGTCCGGAAGTTCTGCAATACCAAGATGTGCCCGATCCTAAGCCGCGCAAGGACCAGGTGCTGGTGGGCGTGAAGGCCTGCGCCATGAACCACCTCGATCTGTGGGTTCGCAAGGGGCTACCCGGGGTGAAGCTTCCGCGCATTCTGGGAAGTGACATCGCGGGGGAGATTGCCGAAGTCGGGGAATACATCTCTGGTTTCCAAGCCGGGCAACGGGTTTTGCTGGCGCCCATGCATTTTTGCAATCATTGCGCGAAATGCGTAGCTGGTTTACAGAATCAGTGCCCGGAGTTTACCGTCCTCGGCAATGGAGTCGATGGCGGCGACTGCGAGCTGATTGCCGTCCCGGCGGTGAACGTGATTCCGATTCCCGAGAACCTGGAGTTCGATCAGGCTGCGAGCGTGCCGCTGGTTTTTCTCACTGCCTGGCACATGCTGGTCGGGCGGGCAGGAATTCGGCCCGGGCAGACGGTTCTGGTTCTCGGCGGAAATTCGGGTGTCGGCATTGCGGCCATTCAGATCGCTAAGCTCTTCCACGCACGCGTAATAGCCACGGCAGGGAATGAGAAGAAGATCGATAAAGCGCTCGCCTTGGGCGCAGATTTTGCCATCAACCACTATGCACAGAAGATTTCCGATGCGGTCAAACAGATCACAAACAAAGAAGGCGTGGATATCGTGGTTGAGCACGTCGGTGCGGCGACCTGGGAACAAAGCATGCGGTCTCTCAAACCGGGAGGCGTGATCGTGACCTGCGGCGCGACCTCAGGCCCGAACGCCGCCTTCGATCTCCGCTTCCTGTTCTCGCGGCAGCTTGCCTTCCTGGGATCTTACATGGGTACCATGGGCGAGCTGTATGAAGTCCTCGGGCATGTCTTTGCCGGACGTGTGAAACCGGTCGTGGACCACGCGTTCCCGCTCAGCGAAATCCGCGCAGCCCACGAGCATATGGAAAAAAGCGAGATGTTCGGTAAGATCGTGCTGAAACCGTAATTTTCTCTAGTTATCTTTTACCGTCGCCCAGCACGTAATGGCGCTGGGAATTGTCGTCCAGTAGCCGAATTTTTCGTAGATCTGGGCTGCTTTGGTTGCAGCTTCTTTTTCGGTCAGCCCTGAGTCATCAATCTGCGGATCGGAGGCATTTCGAATGGCTGTCCACTTCGGCGCACTTGAACCGATCTGGCCGATCACCAAACCGAGCACCGCGTCCCCCATTTCCACAGCTGCGCCGAGGCCTTTCAGGCCAAAAGTGTTGGACGAATCATCGAAAGCGAAGAAATCTGTCGTCACCACATCGGGCACCTTCGCATCCGCAGCCGATTTGGTGAAAATCTGCGGTCGTCGCGAGCTCTTTGCCAGGTGATCGGCGTTAGCGGCAAACAGCTTTTCGGCCACGGAATAGGACGAGTAGTTCAGCTTCGATGTGTTGTACGAGCTGTTGTGAAACGGCTTTGACTTAAAGGTCTTTTGACAGTCGAAGCGCACCGATTGCGCAGTTACAACATCTCCGAGTTCTACTTTCGATCCAATTCCACCGGCCGTTCCGGTCGTGATAAGCAGCCTTACCCCGGTTTCCTCGATGATTTGCTTCCAGAGCTTCGCGATCGGCATCTGTGGTCCGTCCTGACTCAGGTGCAGCTCGGACTTCATGCAGAGTACATCTTTTCCTGCGATCGAGGTCATGAAGTAGCTGGCCAGCCGCTTGCTTTCAAGCGAAGGCGCGCCTTTACGGATGATGGGCACAAATTCCGACTGGAAATTGTGGGTGTAGTAATACCACGCTGTTTTGCTCGGATAGCCCGTCGTGAGCGTGTCAGCCAAGGCCCTCGCCTCCTCGACCGTCCAGGTGACGATTACGTAATCGCATTTCGGCAGCGGATCTGATGGTGAGGGTTTGCGCGACATTGGTTTCGGGATTGGCGCTGTGCCCGCAGGCCAGGGGATGGGGGTGCGCGTTTCAGCAGCCATGGTCATGGCTGGTGGAAGTGAATGGGGTGAGTAGGTGCTCGGATCATCGCGATCGTACATGATGATGTGCCGTGCCAGATCTCCCAACGGTTGAGTTTCGCCTTTACGAACAGGGGTTCTAGCGCGTTTGGTTGCAACACCTGGGGCCATAAGGAACCTCCTGAGAGTATGAGTGCGCACTTAATGCGTGAGAGCGATGACGAAAAACCGGGAAACAGACAGAGAGGACAGCAGAAGTCTACGCCGAAGCCGGGTCGTGTCAAGTGGATTCCAGTCAGCGAGGTCGATTGTCCGGACTTTGGACAACACGCCCAGCACGATACAATGAAATACATGAGTCGAGAAATCAGCTTCGGCCCTTATGTTGATTGGGAGCACGGCAAGAAGGTTGTCAAAGAACTCACTTATGGAAACCCGACGCCGGAAGGTGTCGTGCTTACTACTATGGATGCGGCCGTCAACTGGATGCGCAAGAACTCCATCTGGCCGATGACATTCGGCCTGGCCTGCTGCGCCATTGAAATGATGTCCATGGGAGCCTCGCGATTTGACATTGCGCGCTTTGGAGCAGAGGTCTTCCGTCCTTCGCCTCGGCAATCAGATCTCATCATCATCGCTGGGCGTGTCTCTAATAAAATGGCGCCGGTTATTCGTCAGCTTTGGGAGCAGATGCCTGAACCCAAATGGGTGATCTCAATGGGTGCCTGCGCTACCTCAGGGGGCGTGTTTCAGAATTATGCTTTGGTTCAGAGTGTGAACCAGGTTATTCCGGTTGACGTGTACGTTCCCGGTTGCCCGCCTCGCCCTGAGCAGTTGATCTACGCTATTACGCTGCTGCAGGACAAGATCCAGAAAGAACGTGGGACGGTAAAGCGGGCGTTAAACCTGTCCTAGTACAGTCCGGAGTGGTCTTCCTACGGAGCTTTGAAATTAAGCGTGATCTGCGTCTGCATGGGAATCGGCTTGCCATCGAGCAGGAACGGCCGATAATGCCATTGCCGAACCGCATCGGCCGCCGCCTGCGCGAGAATAGCATTGCCGCTGATGACCTTTACGCTTTCAACCTTTCCCTTCTCTGAAACCATCGCCATCAATACGACTTGTCCTTCCAGCCGCATGGCAAACGCTTGCGGCGGATACGCAGGCTGTACCTTATGCTCGATGACGGGCTCTGAAACTCCTTTCGAAACCGGCGCGGCAAACTTTGGCAGGACAACCTGGTTTGGGAGCAGATTGCCTAACGCTGAGGTTTTGTCTGTAGAAACCGGGGATAGCGCTGGCGGCGTAAGATTTAGCGCCTCATTTTCAGAAGAAGATTTTGCCGCCTGGGTTGATGTGCTATCAGCCGCCTTTGAGTTTCTTAGGGGATGACGGGTTATATCCGCGATCCCGATCTTTCCTCCGTGACTGATTGAGCGGTTAGCGCTTACAGCGGGCGACGGTTTTGCCGGCCCTGGAGCTCGCCACGCGCGGCCGTTCGTGGCAGGTATAGGCGTTGATTGCTGGGGAACCGGAGTCGTTGCTGGCATCGATTGAACGTTGCTGACCAACGGCTTTGCCGACCGCCCTCTCCAGAGAAAAAACACGGCGGCGATAAGAAATATCAGCGCCGCCGTCGCAATCACCATGGCTTTCCACTTCGCAAAGCTGGCCCCTTGCTGCGCTTGCGCCGGTGATTCCAGTACTTGCGGCTCGTCCGTTCCCTCGGCGGGCCATTCCTGGATTTCCGCCGGGTGAGTTTCGACGTAGGGCAGCGGCGCGGATAGCGGGCTCGCGCTTGGCTCCTGGGCAGCCTCGGCAATTACGGCCAGGCGATTCAGGAAATCAGCGTGCTCCGTTGTGAACGCATTAGAATGATTGGAGAAAACCTCCAGAATCCCAATCGGCCCGCGACGTCCACGCAGCGGTGTAACTGCGATGGAACGAATGCCCATACGGAAGCACACTTCGGGATCGACTCGATAATCGTTTTGCGTGTCATCGCATCGCAGCGCATTACCCGTTCGGAGGCATTCGCCAGAAATACCCGAATCGAGCTTCAACTGGGCTCCGAGACTCGGCGCAATGTCGCCACTCCGGGAGCGGCAGACATATCCTCCCTCCGACTGGACCGCCAGTGCGGCACCGGCAGCATTGGTGAGAGACTGGGCTGCTTCGGCAATGGCGCCAAGAATGATGTCGCTTGTGACCACCTGGTTTACAAGCGCACGAGATAAGGTGGCGATCAGCGCATCCGGATCCGCTTCGCCCGAAAGCATGCCTAACTGAAGCGGTCCGCGACGAATGCCGGGGATTCCGGGCTTGGATTCTAGAGCAGTCGAAATAGACGAAAACGACATAACCGGGAGCCAGGTTGGGATCGCGCAGGCTGGAAGGGCGAAGCCCTGAGTTTTGCCAGAGTGTCCCTCAAAACTGCACGGCTGTCAACGAGAAAATGGGGCACGCGCAATTAATGTGGGCTCATACCCATCCGTACCTGCTGAGCGACTTGCTTTCCCCACCCGGGTTGCATAGTTTAGGAAAGCTATGCGGCTGAGGCCGCATCCGAGGAGGACATTCATGAAGCTGATGAAGAATAAGTTGATGAGTATCCTGATCGTAACCGCGTTCATGCTGGCCCTGACGCCTACATCTCCGGCGTTTCAGCGTCACCCAGAAATTGCCGACGCGATCAGAGCTCTACATCACGCCAAGGACCATCTTCAGCAAGCGGCGCATGATTTCGGCGGGCACCGCGTACAGGCGATTCAGGCTATTGATGAAGCCATCCACCAACTGGAAATCTGCATGCAGTACTAGGATCAAAATCCCCACCCTGACCCCGCAAAACCCGGTTGGTTAAGGGTGGGCACCCTTTTTACTTTTTGCCTAGCCACTGATCCACCCAGTCGTTGACCGTCTTGTACCAGAGCTGGGAATTCTGCGGTTTCAGGACCCAGTGGCCTTCGTCAGGGAAATAAAGCATTTTCGAAGGCACTCCCAGCCGCTGCAATGTCGTGAAAAGCTGAAATCCTTCTGAAACATCGAGACGGTAGTCGAGCTGGCCGTGAACGACGAGCGTCGGCGTTTTGAAGTTCGTAGCCGACAAATGCGGGGACCATTTGTCGTACAGCGCGCGATTGTTGTAGGGTGTGCCTTTGAACTCCCATTCGTTGAACCAGAGCTCTTCGGTTGTGCCCCAGGCTGAAGTCGCGTTGAACATGCCGTCGTGCGTCACGATGCACTTGAAGCGGTGGGTGTGCCCGAGCACCCAGTTGGCCATATATCCGCCATAGCTGGCGCCCAGCGCGCACTCGCGGTCTCTATCGATGAAGGGATAATGTTCTTCGGCGTAATCAAGCCCCTTCATCAGGTCTTCAAACGGAGCGCCGCCCCAGTCGCCATTGATTGCGTCAATGAACCTCTGTCCGTAGCCAGTCGAGCCATGAAAGTTGATCATGACGACGACGTATCCGTTGGCCGCGAACAGCTCGGGATTCCAGCGATAGCTCCAGTCATCTCCCCACGCGCCCTGCGGGCCGCCGTGGATGAGGAACTTGACGGGATACTTCTTAGAAGCATCGAAGTTTGGCGGCTTGACGATGAAGCCTTCGACTTTGTCGCCATGAGCACCGGTAAACCAGAAGGGCTCAAGGGCAGACATGGCGACCTGTGACAGCAAGGCGTCATTCAAATGGCTAATGGGTATATGCGCAGGATTTTCGAAACCGACACGATAGATTTCCGTCGGGTGCTGCAAAGTCATAAATGTGAAGAACAATGTCTTGCCGTCGGGAGATAGAGCCAGGTCGTCCGCGTAGCCACCGGGAGCCTCCGCTGGAACCTTGGACCAGTCAGATGGAGAGCCTACAGGCTTATCGATATCCGCTATCTGAAGCAGACTCCTGCCGGCGTTTTCCCAGGTGAAATAAATCCTTTTGGAGTCTTTGGCCCAAATAATCGTCCCCACCCAGCGATCGAAGTTCTCCGTAAGATTTTTCTTTTCTCCCGTCTTCCTATCGTAGAGCATCAACCGGAACCGATCACTCTCATATCCCGGGCGCTGCTGGGCCAGATAGGCGATGTATTTGCCATCGGGCGAATAAAGGGGAGTCGAGTCGCTGGCCTTGTTCTCGGCGGTTATGTCCTTCGATGGCCCGCCATTCACCGAAACCATGAACAGATCGTTATTGGTCGAAATCGCAGGCTCCGGGTCGTGGTTCGAGGCGTAAGAGACCTCCTGCCCATCGGGCGAGAATGCGTAGTCATCCTGCCCGCCCAATGAAAACACCGGGGCATCATAATTTCCGGGCGTCAGGTCGCGGCTCGGGCCTCCTGCTGCCGAAACAATCAGCAAGTGACTGCGCTTGCTCTCCTTGTATCCGTTCCAGTGGCGATAAAGCAGATGGGTGAAGATCATCGCCTTGACCCTGGAGTTATCCGATTGCTCAAGCTTCTGCTTGTTGCAGGCTTCGTCGGTGCATTCGGGATAAACGTTAGAAGTAAAGAGAATGTTCTTGCCATCGGGCGACCAAAGCTCGCCGTCGGCTTCGGTCGCAATCGATGTGAGCTTATGAACGCCGGTCACGGTTCCATTCGCATCATCGAAATCGGCAATCCAGATCTGCGATCCGCCTTCTTTGGTCGAGATGAATGCGAGCTTTTTCCCATCCGGCGACCAGCGCGGCCGATCGGCGTTCTGATCCGAAATAATTTCTTTCTCTTGCCCGCCGGCAACTGGTACAAGCCATACATGCGGCGTCTTTTTGTTCGCCGGAAGATCCACATCCACCACGCTGAATACCACCCATTTGCCGCTGGGCGAAACTTCCGGCTCGCCCACTCGCTTGAGCGACATCATTTCTTCGAATGTGAACGGATGCTTAGCTTGAGCGAACAAGGGCAGGGAACAGGTGAACAGAAAAATAGCCAGAACGAAACGACGCATGATTTCCTCCGGGAACAAACCGGGTAGTGTAAATCATCGCGAGCAGACGATGCACTGAGACAAGCAGTTTACTCCCCGGCCAGGGAAGCAGAACTGCCTGGAGTGAGCTCAAACCACCGCCCGGTCACCGCCCCGAAGATGAAGCCCCCGACATGTGCAAGGTAAGCCACTCCTCCGGTCTGTGTTTGTGCCACGGTCCCCGCGTAAAAGAGTTGGGTGAGAAACCAGAAACCGATCAGCAGTGCCGCTGGAATGAATGTGATTCGCACAAAAATCAAGATGAACAAGACCGCCTTAATCTGATCGCGAGGGTAAGTTACGATGAACGCGCCCATCACGGCAGCGATTGCGCCGCTGGCTCCCAGGTTTGGGATTGTGGAGTGGGGATCGGCAAGAGTCTGGGCCAGCATCGCAACACCGCCGCCGAGCAGGTAAAAAACCAAATACCGTCCCCGCCCCATGGCATCTTCAATTTCGGGAGCAAAAGCCCAAAGAAAAATCATGTTGCCGATGATGTGCGACCAGCTTCCATGCATGAACATGGCGGTCAGAATAGTAATCAATCCATGGCCAGAGGTGATTTGCGCTGGAACTACGGACCACTGAGTTACGAATGCGTCTCCGCGCGAGAGCTCCAGGAGAAAAACCAGGGCATTCACCACGATGATGAAAGTGGTGACTAGTGGAAAGCGCACCGGGCGTCGCGACGCATCACTTAATGGGATCAGACCTCCCATTTTCGTTCCTCTCCCGCTCTCATTCTGGCTTCAAGGCAAGACATAACTCTCCGCACCCGCTGAGCCGTATTCCGGCCTCGCCGACTCAGCCTTTATGCAATCCCTCCCGCGATCTACGCTGCCATGGAAGAGGGTGCGATTGTCTCGGCTGCGCGGCGCACTGCTAACGAGACCATCACGACCCTCAGTCCGCTCATGATGAAACTCACACCGACCAGCGTACCGATAGCCCACAGTGAACTCGATGGCCACGGAACGTAAATCATCAGGCCGAGCAGTAACGTGACGATCCCGTCCAAGAGGAACCAGCCTGCTCCCCGGGCTGAACGGACGCCGAAAAATGCAATAATGTTCAGAACCCCTTCAACCAGAAATAGCGATGCCAGCACCAGCGTAAGCGAAGCCACGCCAACGGCGGGACGCGCGATCAGGTACCCGCCAAAAAGCAGATACGCAAGGCCAACAAGCAGTCGCCAGATCACGCTTCCCGCAGCTCGAGCGTGGAAGGCAGCCATGAGATGCACTACGCCCGCCAGCAGGATCAGCCACGCGATGGCAATGTCGACTGCGACCGCTGCAACAAGCGGAGCGCCGATCGCAAAGACGCCCAGCACGATTAGCAGAACACCCCACAAAATCGACCATGTCGAAGCTCGTTGCACAACATTTTGCTGCGCCATTGAAACCTCCTTCAAACGACGACTGGAGTGTAGCGCAACCGTCAATGCGATCCAATATCTGAGATCGGATTCAGCCGGCGTCTCACGTACGACTCGCGACTATAAGGTCATATTACCCAACCAGTTACAGCAAACTGTTGATCAAATTACAGCTTCAGCCTGATCGCCTGAACGGCTGCCGTTTCATATGCTGGGTTCGTGGAAGGCAGACTTATCACGACTTAGGAGGGTCTATGCTTTACTGGGCATTGGTATTTTTGGTTGTCGCGATCATCGCGGGAATTTTTGGTTTCGCGGGAATCGCCGTAGCCGCCGCAGGGATTGCGAAACTGCTGTTCTTTATCTTCCTTGTGCTGTTTGTGATCAGCTTAATTGCCCACCTGGGCCGTCGAGGAACCTCGGGAGTCTGATCGGGAGAATTTTCGGAAACTTGAGCCCGGCGCGAGCTGGGCTTTTTTCTGCGTCAAGCTACGTCCCCCGGCATCGCGACCGAAGGCGCATGCCGGGGGGCCGAAAAGGAAGGCCCCCTTACGGGAGCCGTCGTCGCCGTTGGTTGTCTTGGCCCTACTGTTGGGATCCTGAGCCGTTCATTCCGCTGCTTCCACTCTTGCCATTCATGGGGCAGTGGTCGGAGATCATATCCACGCTGGTCACATTAAACGTATGGTCGCCGCTGCCACTTGAAGTGGAAGACATGCTTCCGCCGCCCCAAGTTCCGTGGACGGCCACTTCATGTCCAACGTGCGCGGAAACATCGCTGCCGGTCAGGTTTATCATGTGACCTTTCTTGGTTTCGAGCACATATTGCCCATTCTGCTGTTGAATGCAGCCTTTCAGCTTCTTTTCTTTCATGGAAGATGAGCTATTGCCCATGGTCCCGTTACCCTGGCCCATAGTGCCATTTTGGCCGGACTGCATCGATGGCGATTCATTGGCTGTACCCTGAGTACCCATTCCGCCCTGGCTGGACGGCGTAGTTTGCGCAACCGCCATGGCAGCGCAAAATAAAAAGGCAACTGCAATACTCGTAAAAGCCTTGCTCATATCTGCTCTCCTGTTCCTTAAAGTTGGTTAGAAAACCCGGTCGTGAACCGCTCCTACGCGGCGATTGTTTGATGCTGAGACGCGGCTCGGAGCGGGCGAGGTTGCAGCGCGGGGTCAGGTTTACGGAGCAGCAAACGATTCAGAATGGCGAGAAGCTTCTCATGCGAGCCGGCCTTATCGCAGAAACCATCTACTACGTTCCTGAAACGTCCTGGCACGTCAGATCCAGAAAACATAACTACCGGCAACACCGGTTTGTGTCGTTTGATGTGACTGGCTAAGGTCCCGCCATCCATTTCAGGCATTTCGTAATCGACAACAACCGCGTCGATGCTTCTTGAAAGCGCCAGATCCAGACCCTCGATCGGGTTGGCGCTGGTCAGGATGCGGAATCCGAATTCTTCAAATACGGACTTGTAAACCGAAAGTCCGAGCTCGTAATCATCAATCCACAAGATCGTGGGCCTGTCCCTGTTCGTGAGCCAAGCTTTGTGGCGCGGAAGCCCGATGCGAACTTTATGCTGCGGCCGAACTCCTTTGTTAGGTTTGGGTTTGACGGGAGAAACCCACACGCGCTTGGCTTGAACTGGCGGCATTTTCAAACCTTATGATGACGAGCCGGACGATGGAATCAGGTTCAATGTGTATTTGACCTAAGTAGAAGCCGGTTTACTTAGGTCGAACACCTTACACCGGGGCTTTGGTTTCAGGGCACTGACTTTCTAACTATTACGAAGCCCGCCGAAGTCCCTCCTGCCGGCCGGCTTCGGCCTGCGCTTCAGCTCGACCCACGCTCTCAATCAATTTTTTCATATCGTCGGCGTGTTCTTCCTCTTTGGCCAGAACCTCTTCCATCACTCGCCGGCTTGTCGGGTCATCGCTGCCGAGGTAGCGAATAATTTCGCTGTAAGACTCAATCGCGATGCGCTCTGCGATCAGGTCCTCGCGAATCATGTCCACGAGACTGGTGCCCTCGACGTACTGCGAGTGGCTCCGCTTCGCCAGGACCTCCGGATTGAAGTCCGGCGCGCCGTCGAGCTGGGTAATGCGCTCGGCGATCTTGTCCGCGTGCTGCTGCTCTTCGTTAGCATGCTCGAGAAATTCCTCGGCAACCACCTGAGCGTGAATTCCGGTCGCCATGTAGTAGTGTCGTTTGTAACGCAGGACACAGACGAGTTCGGTTGCAAGTGCCTCGTTCAACAGGCGGATCACCGTTTCCCGATCTCCGCGATAGGCTTCGGTGACCGCCCCCTTTTGAATGTGCTCTCTTGCGCGGCGGCGAATCTCGTTAAGGTCAGAGACGAACTGCCCATGACTCTGCGACTGGCGTAAAGAGTCTTTCATACTCCACTCCCGGTGCTTCGTGTTTTAGATGTCGGCTAAAAGCGCCCCATTAGCACCAGAATAATAAGAATCAGAACAATCAGGCCGAGCCCGCCACTCGGGTAGTAGCCCCACCCGGTGGAATAGGGCCAAGTTGGAAGTGCACCGATCAGCAAGAGGATCAGAATAATGATCAGAATGGTTGACATGCGAGCTCCTTAGGATTCTTGTCGATGGTCGCCCTCGGCGAGGTCTGGCCAGAAATCACGAACGGCAAAACGAGCGCAGACAGCGACCTAGGCACGAGCTGCAACTTACAGCATGAGGGCTGCTGCACCTATAAGGTTGACGCTGTAAGCTAAGCTGAATCTTTCTGTAAAAGCTGCATGGAACTCGAAGTACCACGTCCACTCCGCAGTTGGCATCCTAGTCTGGCGAAGTGAACTCACGACTGTCTCAAGGGGAATTATGACGGCTGCAGAAGCAATGATTGATCGCCTGGTTGACTGGGGAGTGCAGGTTATCTTTGGCCTGCCGGGCGATGGAATTAACGGGATTATGGAAGCCCTGCGTACGCGGCAGGAGAAGATTAGATTTGTTCAGGTAAGGCACGAGGAGTCGGCCGCGTTTGCGGCTTGCGCTTATGCCAAGTTCACCGGGCGTTTGGGGGTGTGCCTCGCAACCTCGGGTCCAGGAGGTATTCACCTGCTGAATGGGCTCTACGATGCCAAGATGGATGGCCAACCCGTGCTGGCCTTGACCGGCTTGCAGTTTCACGACCTGGTAGGCACGCACACGCAGCAGGATGTGGCGCTCGACAAACTCTACATGGACGTGAGCGTCTTCGACGAACGAATTATGGGCCCGGCTCACGTTGAAAACATGGTCGATCTCGCCTGCCGGACAGCCTTGAGCTATCGCGGCGTAGCGCATCTCACGTTTCCAGTGGACTTCCAGGAAGAGGAGATGAGGAAGTCGGACCGGTCGAACAGAAATATCGCGGGCCACACGTCTGACACATATGCCCCGCTGCCTCCGTTACCGAATGAGGCGGCGATAAAGCGCGCAGCCGACATTTTGAATGCCGGGAAAAAGGTCGTAATTCTTGCGGGTCGTGGTGCGCTTCACGCGGCCGAGCAGCTCGAACAGGCCGCCGAAGCGCTCGGCGCGCCGATAGTGAAAGCTCTGCTCGGCAAAGCTGCCGTGCCGGACGACAGCCCTTACACAACAGGGTCCATTGGTCTGCTCGGAACTCGCCCGTCGCAGGAGGCAATGGAAGCCTGCGACACCATTCTCATAGTCGGCAGCGCCTTCCCCTATATCGAATACATGCCCAAGCCCGATCAGGCGAAGGGTGTCCAAATCGATCGCGATCCAATCCGAATCGGGCTGCGTTACCCGGTTGAAATCGGATTGGTCGGTGACAGCCGGCAGACGTTGCACGCGCTCATCCCCTTGCTCAAGCGCAAATCGGACCGCAGCTTTCTCGAAAAAGCTCAGGAGGGAATGAAAGGCTGGTGGAAAACGATGGAGGAACGCAGCAGGCGGCAGGACATACCGATGAAGCCGCAGGTCGTCGCTTGGGAACTGGGCAAGCGTTTGCAGAACAATGCAATCACTACTTGCGATAGTGGAACGATTACAACGTGGTGGGCGAGGCACATCAAAGTCCGTCGTGGGCAGATGCATTCGTTGTCTGGGAATCTGGCAACCATGGCCTGTGGTCTGCCTTACGCGCTTGGCGCGCAGGTCGCGTACCCGGATCGGCAGGTGGTCGCTTTCGTGGGCGACGGCGGATTCTCCATGCTGATGGCTGACTTCGTCACCGCCGTGAAGTACCAACTTCCGATCAAGGTCGTGATCATCAAAAACAATGTTCTGGGACAGATCAAATGGGAGCAGATGGTTTTCCTCGGGAATCCTGAATTCGGCGTGCAACTGCACCCGATCGACTTCGCGGAATTTGCTCACGCTTGCGGCGGTGTGGGATTCACGGTCGAGGATCCCAAAGAATGTGCCTCGACCATCGAACAGTTTCTCGCTGCTCCAGGTCCAGCCGTCTTGCAAGCCGTTGTAGATCAGCTCGAGCCGCCGTTGCCCGCCAAGGTTACTTCAGAGCAGGCGGTGCATTTTGCCCAGTCGCTGGCGCGTGGAGAACCCAACCGCGGCAAGATTGCGTTAACAGCCCTCGGAGAGAAAGTGAGAGAAATGGTCTAGCGGTTTTAGCCAACGTTGTGATCACTAGACGTCGAAGACCCGGTAAACCGCCGAGGGCTGCCGCGCCTGCAGCAAAGTGATTGCAACGTTGTATACCGCAATTCCTGCAGTCGTTTTGCCTTCGTGGGTGCCGTTGTGAGCGTGACCGTGCACCACAAGATCAGCCCCATGCCGATCGATGACTTCAGCCAGGCGCGATGTGCCTAGGAACGGAAATATTTCTGGCGCCTCTCCTTGAACGGTTGCAACGACAGGAGAGTAGTGCAGAACAACCACGCGCTTCTTCGTTCGCAGTTGTGAGATGGCCCGCTCGAGCTTGAGCGTCTCGTCAATCGACGTCCTGACGAATTCTTTAACTTCGCGCTCACCAAAGGCGGTTAAAACCCCGCGCCCGAAGCCGCCCACAAAGCCTTTGGCGCCCGCAAATCCAACCCCGTCGCGCTCGTACGCACTGCCATCAAGGACTTTGACCCCTTCGGCGGTCATCATTCGCATGAGTTCAGCTTCTTTGCCGCTCTCGTAGTCATGATTTCCCAGCACGGCAATGATAGGGATGCGCAGCCGAACCAGAACATTCAAAAGCGGCTCCATTTCATTCGGCTGCCCGAAGTTGGTCAGATCGCCGGCAATGATTAGCACGTCAGCTTCATCGCGAACCTTATTGAACTGGTCCTGCAAGGGAGTGGATCGCTCTGCGCTGAAGTGCAGGTCGGCTGTGGCTGCGATTCTCATATGCTCATCGATAACGAAGCGTTAACAATGGTCTTTGTGTTCGGATGCGATTTGCTCAAGCCGGCGTGCGCGGTAGTCCTCGAGCACGTTCTCCAATCCCCATTCGTTTACGTCAATAGCGAACATTTTGTCGTCCACCAGGCTGCCCCGGAACTGGGCTGTTTTGTCTGCTTGCGTCAGAACGTTCTGAAAGCGGCTGAGCAGGGTCTTCCAAACGTAGTCCGGGACATAATGCGTTTGGGCAGGATAAACATAACGAAAAAGCAGCAGCGTCCACAGCAGCATCTCCCAGTGTTCGCCTGCCAAAGCGAGCAGGTGCTCCCATTCGAGTTGGCCCTTTGTTCCGTAAATTACGTGAGCAATGTCCGCTCCGTCGAAGCGTTCCCGGCGGGTCACGAATAGTTTCGATGCGATGAGTTCCTCGGGCGCAAGAACATTGGTCGGCACTTCGTACACGACGGCAGGCTTGGCCCGCGCAATCCATGAGTCCTCGACAACGATGACTCCGTTGCTCATTCCCGTAATCAGGTCAACAAAAAACTCGTCGCTGCGGGTTTTATACAACCAGACGGGATCGCAGACCTCACACTCCAGCCCTTCCAGCCTCAAGCAGCAGAGAGCGCGTTTCGCATTTGCGTCAGTGAGAAAAATATCGAGATCCTTTGTAAAACGGCAGATACCTGTGTGCTCCTGCAGGGCAAAGGCCCCCGATACGGCATACGGAATCCTTTTTTCATTCAGCAAAGTCAGAACTCGCCGAAACAGCATAGTTTGTTTCTCGTCGAGGTCGGGGGGTACTGAAGAGGTGACTGGCAACTTCTGTTCCGGATTGTTATGTGCCGGCACGAGGCGGTTAGATGTGCCTCCGAGTCAGTGCTGTTGCCGATGCAACTCCTCGCCTGCGCCATTAATTCTGGCGCCGGCTCTGTCTTAGTGCACACAACTCTAAGCAAAAGAACCTCATCTTCCACTACACCGAACTCATCATGACCCCAATCTCGGAACCGCTGCTCGATGGACGGAGCAATGTAGAGGAACGAAAGCTGGCTGCACGAGTGGCGGAACTCGGGCAATGGTTTCATAACCTGGATTTGCATGGGGTGCAGACTGCGCCAGACCACTTCCTGGGCGATTTTCCCAATGTTAAGTGGAAGCAAATCGCAGGTTCGATTCCTCAGGACCTCTCGGGTGCAACCGTCCTCGATATCGGTTGTAACGGGGGTTTTTATTCGATCGAAATGAAGCGGCGAGGAGCGAAACGCGTCCTGGGTATTGATGTGGATGATCGCTACCTTAATCAGGCACGCTTTGCCGCCAAGACTCTTGGCTTCGATATCGAGTTTCAGAAAGGCTCGGTTTATCTCTTAGGTGACGTTCCGGGCCAGTTTGACTATGTTTTTTTCATGGGAGTGTTCTACCACTTACGTTATCCGCTACTCGCTCTGGACAACGTCATAAAGAAGGTAGGCGGCAAGCTGGTGTTTCAAACGATGATTCGCGGATCGCAGGAGACTTGCGATTGGCAGCAAGACTATCCGTTCTGGAACAAGGAGATTTTTCGCAATCCGGATTTTCCAGCTATGTACTTCATCGAGAAAAGCTACGCCCAGGATTACACAAATTGGTGGATTCCGAACTGTGGAGCGGCGGAGGCCATGTTGCGCAGCTCAGGGCTTGAAATCGTAGACCATCCGGAATCGGAGACCTGGATTTGCGTACCCATCAATTCGCAGCGCAACGGGCGTTACATTCTCGATCTGGAACTCGAAGGCAAGTTGTAGTCTGTGGCCGCTCAATTCTTTCAATTCTGAAAGTCGCCTTATGGTTGAAGCTGTGATGCTGTGGAATGAGCCGAACAATCTTTCGCACTGGGACTTCCACATTGATCGTGACTGGAGCATCTTCGCCGAAATGGCAATCGGCGCAGCGCGCGTAATTCGCGAGGTCAACCCCGGGCTGAAGATCGTTCTGGGCGGGATGTCTCCCATAGACCCCAATTTTGTGCGCTTGCTTGCGACCAAGGGTGTTATTGACGCCGTTGACGTTGTGGCTGTGCATGGATTTCCGCTCGACTGGAACCATTGGAACATTAACGCTTGGCCGCGAAAAATCGAAGAAATTCGTCGCGAAACCAGCAAGCCGGTGTGGGTCTCCGAAGCTGGCGCCTCGTCGTTTGGCGCTGAGGACGTGCAACTCTTCGGATTGAAGAGAACGGCGGAGTTGCTATTGCCCGTCGTTGAACGGGTGCACTGGTATAGCCTGTTCGATTTGCCGGCCACGTGGACGGCGACTACTCGGCATAAAGAAGCGGAAGGCAGCGCTTACTATCGTCATTACTATATGGGCCTGCTACGCGAAGACGGCACGCCCAAGCTGGCCAGCGCGGCGTTTCCGGAAGGTATGGGAATTTGTCAATGGTTTCACTTCGAAGACCCACGCCTTGACTGCGGCGTCGAATGGCTTAGAAAGCTCAATGTTCATTACTTGCGAACTGGCCTGAGTTGGGCAGATTCATTCCGCCCGAATGCGGAGGCCTGGTTCGATCGGCAAATGCAGGCGCTGGATGAGTTCACAACGACATTGACATTGTGTTTCACGCCAGAACATCTGGGCCGGGCTGCGCATCATACCAGTCCTCCGGCAAAAATCGAGCAGTTCGCAGATTTCGCGAGTTGGTGTGTGCGAAAGTATGCGCCAGCCACAGTACGAAACGCCGGAATTGGCAATGAAATCTCATCCCGCATCGGACCGGATCTGACGTTGCAAGCTTAACGCATCGTAAGGGTTACGAGCTTCACGACCTACCCTCGTACACTCACATAGACATCTCAGGAACAAACCTTTTCATCCAACCGCCACGAACGAATACAGACGTAAATTGCTGGACGCTATTTGGCCATGTTAGCCGAGTTCCTAACGCAAATGACTAGGAGAAAAAGTTAATTGAAGGCAAGGAAGGTCTTGATCACCGGCGGCGCAGGGTTTGTCGGATCCCATACTTCAGACGCACTCCTGGAGCAAGGCCATGCAGTACGAATTTTAGACAACCTGTCCGAGCAGGTACATCAGGGAGAGATCCCTGCCTATCTTCCGAAAAAAGCGGAGTTCATTTTCGGGGATGTTCGCGACCTGCGCATATTATCCGAGGCGGTGCGAGGGGTTGACGTGATTTATCACTTCGCTGCTGCCGTCGGGGTCGGACAATCGATGTATAAGATCGCCTATTACACCGCTGCGAACAATCAGGGCACTGCCAACTTGCTGCAAGCCATTCTGGACAGCGGCTCCCGTCCGGAGAAGATTATCGTCGCTTCCTCAATGTCCATTTACGGGGAAGGGAAATATTTGTGCGCGGAGTGTGGCGACGTTGTGCCTCCTTTGCGGCCGCAGCAGCAGCTGCATGTAAAGAAGTGGGAAACTCTCTGCCCCCACTGCGGTGAGGTAGTCACGCCCATCCCTACCAACGAAGACAAGCCCCTGCAGTGCAGTTCGGTTTATGCACTCTCAAAGAAAGACCAGGAGGAGATGCTGCTGCTTTTCGGCCGTACGTATGGAATTCCGGTTGTGGCCCTTCGTTATTTCAATATCTATGGGACAAGGCAGTCACTTTCAAATCCTTATACAGGCGTAGCCGCGATCTTTGCCTCGCGACTGCTTAACGCACGAGCGCCGGTAATTTTTGAAGACGGAATGCAGATGCGCGATTTCGTGAGCGTGCATGACATTGTGCAGGCGAACCTTCTGGCGATGGAGAAATCAGCCGCGGATGGAATGGCGCTTAATGTGGGGTCGGGTGAGCCGGTTACCATCCGCCACGTGGCCGCTGAGCTGGAAGCCGCTCTCGGGGTCTCAATTCCCTTGGATATGACCGGATTTTACCGGGCAGGAGATATACGCCACTGTTTCGGGGACATTACAAAAATCAGCAAGCTGCTTGGATATCGTCCGCAGGTGAATCTCAAACGAGGAATGCAGGAATTCGTCGGATGGCTGAAAGTGCAGGGGGCAAAAGATCATTCGCACAAAGCTCTCGAGCACCTGCAGATGCACGGGCTGGTGGCGTGAAAAGCGAGGACCAACCTCCGGTGCGACCATTTTTATGAAATTTGCCCTCATCAATCCAAACTGGACCTTCGATGGTTCAACTTATTTTGGTTGTCACGAGCCGCATTACCCGTTGGAGCTGCTGTTTGCCCGGGACAAGATCGACGCTGCGGGGCACGAGTCACTGCTCATTGATGCGCAACTTGAAAACCTGAGCATTGGTGAGGTAAGGCGGAGATTGATGGCATTCAGCCCTGGCTTTGTCGTCATAACGACTGCGCCTTCCTATCTATTCTGGCGCTGCCCGCCGCCCGAACTGCGCGTGCCGCAGAAATGGTTTGCGGAAGTTGAGACCACTGCAGTCAAGATTGCGATTGGGCCGCATGGATCGGCCACACCAGCAGCAACGCTTCGCAAAGTCAGATGTGATGTTGTGCTCCGGGGCGAGCCTGACGAAACCATCGTGCAGCTGGCCACCGACCCGTGGGCAGAAATAGAAGGCTGTTGTTGGATGGACCAAGGCGGAACGCACATAAGCAGCTCGCTGGCAATAACGGACATGCAAGGCCTGGGCAATCTGAATTTCAGGGATTATCCGGTCGAAAGTCGATCGCATAGGCATCATGTATTTTCCGGCAGTGGACGGGGTGCCGAACTGGAATTCGCGCGCGGCTGTCCATGGGCGTGCAGTTTCTGTAACAAAACGCTGTTTCGAAACAAATTTCGCGAGCGCGAGGTTTCGGCGGTACTCGCCGAAGTGGACGCGTTGATCGCTCGCGGCGTTGACTACGTCTATTGGATTGACGAGATTTTCGGCGTCGGCAAGAATGTTCTACGCCTTCTCGAAGAACTCAAGGAAAGACATATTTCCATCGGTATTCAAACCCGTATTGACCTTTGGAACGAAGAGACACTTGACCTGCTCGGCAGGGCCGGCTGCATTTCCTTCGAGTGCGGAATCGAATCCATCACAGATGAAGGTCGCGATGAGCTTAACAAGAATTGCCGTATGTCTACGGAGCGGCTTGCAGAGTTGTTGATTTACGCGAGGCAGCGCATCCCCTGGGTGCAGGCAAACCTCATTCTCACCGAGCACGACGATCGTGACCAGATTCGTGCCTGGCAAGACCACCTGAAGGCGCGTGACGTATGGGTGAGTGACCCGGTGCCCATGTTTCCGTATCCGGGAACACCGTTTTATCAGCAAGTGTTTGGGCCGCCGGATGATTATGCGTGGGAAAGGGCGCATAACCATTACCTGAACGCATTCAAAGAAAAAGGTTACAGCGATATTCAGGAACAGCACCCTGAAGCGATCGAGGACCTCGAATGCACATACTGATGACTGCCGATACGGTGGGTGGAGTGTGGACTTACACTCAGGAGCTCGTCAGTGATCTGCTGCGTAAGAAGCACCGAGTCACCCTCGTCAGCGCGGGTGCAGAACCGCGTTCGGACCAGATCGCATGGCTGAAAGAACTAAATCTCGACTATCGACCTACAGCTTATCGACTAGAGTGGATGGAGAATTCCCGGAAAGATGTTGAGGAATCCAAAATCTATCTGGAGACATTGGTGCGCGAGGTTCAACCTGATGTCCTGCATTTCAATCAGTATTGTTATGGCAATCTCGCGGTAGACATCCCCAGGGTTGTTGTTGCGCATAGTGATGTTGTCAGCTGGTGGGTGGGTGTTCACGGGCACGAACCGCGGGACGGTGAGTGGATCCAATGGTATCGGCAGACTGTTACGGATGGGCTGAACGCGGCCGATATTGTGGTCGCGCCTTCCCACTGGATGCTTAACTGCATCCGCACCTATTACACGCAGCCACGATACGGCATCGTGATCCACAACGGCCGCGACCCGCGGTGTTTTGACGCGAATCGCACCAAGGAACAGTTCGTTCTGTCCGTGGGCCGCTTGTGGGATGCTGCCAAGCAAGTATCGCTGTTGGCGGATCTGCATCAGGCGATGCCGATCTGTATTATCGGCATTGCCGAAGAGCCGGGAAAGCAGCATCGCGGAAACCGGGCGCCGCAGGCCAGCTTTGAATTTCGCGGTTCCCAGTCACAGGCGCAGTTGCGGGAGCTCTACGCCACTGCTTCAATCTACGCTGCGACCTCACGCTACGAACCATTTGGTCTGGCTCCCCTTGAAGCGGCTTTTTCTCGGTGTGCCATCGTTGCCAATGACATTCCGAGCTTTCGGGAAATCTGGGAAGAGGCGGCCTGCTACTTCGAGACGAATAATGGGTCCGATTGTGCGCGTGTGATTCGCGAACTCCGCGATGATGCTGCGCTGCGCCGGAAGTACGCAGATGCGGCCTACCAGATGGCTTGCGATAGGTTTTCCGCTCGGAAGATGAGCCAGCGCTATGAAGACGTGTATGAGAATGTTATGGCGGTAGCGAGGGCTGCATGACCCAGCGCCTGCGTTTCCGGCTGTTTGCGCATTCATGGATCTCTGATTGGAATCATGGCAACGCGCATTTCCTCCGTGGCCTTGCCTCTGAGATCCACCGGCTGGGACACGAAGTGCGGTGTTTTGAGGAAGTGAATTCGTGGTCATTGAGAAATTTGCTGCAAGAGGGCGACGCTGGCGCATTGGCCTTTTCGCGGTTCCGGAACACATTTCCTGAGCTCGAGCCGCGTTTCTACCAGGCTGACCAGGGGTTCTGCTCGTTTGCCGAAAACGAACTGCGCGGCGCCGAGGTGGTAATCATCCACGAATGGAATGACCCCGCTATTGTGAGGACTATTCTTGCGCTGAAGAAGAAGCTTGGATTCATAGCGCTTTTTCACGACACCCACCATCGCGCTTATACATCCCCGCAGCAAATCCTCTCCATGCCGCTTTGCCAGTTCGATGGAGTGCTCGCCTTTGGAGAAGCAATTCGCCGCATTTACTCATCTGCATTTGGGGTGAAGCGCACCTGGACATTTCATGAAGGCGCCGATATTGTCCACTTTCAGCCGTTGCGGGCAGCGAAGGATCTTGACGTCGCTTGGGTGGGAAATTGGGGAGATGAAGAACGCACGAGAGAGTTACAGGAATTCTTGGTCGCTCCGGCGGCCGCCTTGCGCCATCGCAAGTTTGCCGTCTATGGAGTCCGCTATCCCGATGCTGTCCGCCACCAGCTGCGCGAGGCAGGAATTGAATTCCGTGGCTATTTACCCAATCTGGACGCGGCGCAAACTTACGCCGCCAGCCGGACCAGTTTGCACGTGCCACGCCGTTTTTATGCCAATGGGCTGAGTGGCATTCCGACTATTCGTATGTTTGAAGCGATGGCCTGCGCCTCGCCGCTCATCTGTTCACCATGGACAGATACCGAACGATTGTTTTCTCCAGGCCAGGACTACCTTTGTGCACAGAACGGAACAGAAATGCAGGCCCAGATCGAGTTCCTGCTGAAAGATGAAGTCGCGCGAAAACAGCTGGCAGAAAACGCGCTGACAACAGTCCGCGGCCGCCACACCTGCGCTCATCGCGCGGCGGAACTCCTCGACATTTGCCAGGAACTATCAAGATGAAAATCTTTGTCTTCGGTTCCAGCATTACCTCTTCGTATTGGAATGGCGCAGCCACCTATTATCGCGGGATCTACAGGAATCTGCACCGGTTGGGCTATGACATTACTTTCGCCGAACCCGACATATACGCGCGTCGGCAGCATTGCGACGTTCAGCATCCTGATTATGTCGGCGTGCGAGTCTACCAAACACCGGATGATCTTAGACAAGTTCTAAAAGAAACGCGTGGCGCCGACCTGGTCATCAAGCACAGTGGCGTGGGCGCCGACGACGAGCTGCTCGAAGCAGAAGTTCTCCAGCTTCGCTCGCCCCAGATGAGGGTCGCTTTCTGGGATGTTGATGCCCCGGCAACGCTCGCCCGAGTCGAAGCGAATTCTGCCGATCCTTTCCGTGCGCTTGTTCCACAGTACGATTTCATCTTTACGTATGGCGGCGGTCCACCGGTCGTCGACCATTACTTGCGCCTGGGCGCGAGGAATTGTACGCCGATTTACAACGGCCTTGATCCGGACACTCACTACCCGGTTTCTTCCGACCCTCGAGTCAGTTGTGATCTGGCATTCATCGGGCACCGGCTTCCGGATCGCGAGGAACGGGTCAGGAGCTTTTTCTTCCGTGCGTCTGAGCTCGCTCCTGAACTTTCTTTCATACTTGGCGGTGAAGGCTGGGGCAATTGTGCTATGCCGCCGAACGTGCGCTGGATCGGACATGTGGGGTGTACAGATCACAACCGCATCAATTGTTCTGCCCGCATGGTGCTGAACATCAATCGTGAATCTATGGCGCGGGTTGGGTTCTCGCCGCCGACCAGGGTTTTTGAAGCCGCCGGTGCAGGGGCCTGCGTTATCACCGATGCGTGGGCGGGAATTGAACAGTTCTTTCAGCCGGACGAGGAAATACTGGTTGCTCGCTCGGCGGAGGAGATCGTCGCGTACTTGCGAAGCATCTCAAGCAGAGCAGCTGCGGATATCGGAAAGGGGATGCGGAGGCGCGCGCAGAGAGATCATACATACCAACAGCGAGCCACGTTGTTCGATCAGGTCATGCGGAGTTCAGCGGCTCGCGTGAACAGACTCGGAACTGAGCTGTCCGCGCTGCCGCTTCCCTCGGCTGCGTAAGTGGTGCGAGAAACAAATTTGAAAATCACTATCGTCGGTCTCGCAATTACCTCATCGTGGGGAAATGGACACGCCACCACGTATCGCGCTTTGGCGCGAGCATTACGAAAGCGCGGACATGAAATTGTTTTCTTCGAACGTGATCTGGAATGGTATGCCTCCAATCGAGACATGCCCGAGCCACCCTTCTGCCGCGTGCATATCTACGAGCGCTGGGACGAGGTAGTACCCAGCTTGCGTTTTGAGTTAAGAGATTCTGATGTCGCGATCATCGGTTCATACTCTCCTGATGGCATCGCGGCAAGTGAGGAAATTCTGAACGCGTCCGTCCCGGTCAAGGCGTTCTACGACATCGATACACCGATTACAGTCGCGAAGCTACGGTGCGGCGACAGGGAATATCTAACGCCCCAGCTCGCCTCCGGATTCGACATTTATTTCAGCTTTACGGGCGGCCCTTTACTACGGGAACTTGAAAATGAATTCGGTGTGGCAATGGCAGTTCCCCTGTATTGCTCTTTTGACCCTGAGAGATATCGCACGTGCACACGAGAGCCGCGGTTCCGCTGCGACTTGAGTTATATGGGGACATACTCCCCTGATCGCCAGGAGAAGCTTGAGCACTTCTTTTGCGCACCCGCGCGACTTCTCCAGAACAAACAGTTTCTGCTGGCCGGCCCGCAGTATCCGAAGAACATCGCCTGGCCGCGCAATGTGCAGACAATGATTCACCTCGAGCCAAAGTTTCACCCGGTCTTTTATAATTCTTCGTGTTTTACTTTAAACATTACCCGCAAGGAAATGTCCGCAAATGGGTATTCGCCATCGGTAAGGCTTTTTGAGGCCGCCGGCTCAGGCGCGGCCATCATCTCTGATAACTGGCCGGGACTTCAGTTTTTCTTCACGCCTGGCGAGGAAATTCTCTTAGCCAGCTCAACCGATGACGTGGTTAGGTTTCTAACTGACATCAGTCCGGCGCAACGCAAACTTATTGCCCGAAATGCGCAGCGCCGCGTGCTGGAAGAACATAGCTCCGGCCGCCGCGCGCAGGAGTTCGAGGACTACATCGAGGCATTTCTTTCGCGCGATAGAACTCCTCAAGACGTTCTGAGTGCGTAGAAAAAGCCAGGCAACACGCCTGGCCTTTTGACGTAGCGAATTACCTCCTGGCGGTTGTTGTTGCGCCGGAAGTGTATTTCTTAATGGTTGCGAGAAATTCACCCGCACCCTTTGGAGGAGACACCTTGCCGGTGAGAATTTCTGACGAAGGAATCATCTTGCCGTACAGAATGCGAGTCTCATCCTTGTCCTGCGTTACGCTGGCGCCATTCAAGTCGATTCCTGCAAACACGCCTCTTGCGCGGGAGTAGCTCAACATCTCAGCTTTCATTTTCCAGTCAGTATCAGCCGCGGCGTCACGCCCTACCGGGCCGGCAGCCGCAGATGCATCCGCGCCGATCTTGAATTTGCTCGAGAGCAGGTGGTCCATACCCTGCTGATTCATGGCTAGCATTACCAGGTCAACCGCCTGTCCGCCAAGCTGCAACCCCCAGCTGCCGCCGGTAATGGTGATCGGAACCGGAGCACTCCAGGAGCCATTCGCTAGACGGCATGTGGCAACGCCTTTGCCGTGGCTTCCGCCAAAGCCAATCGCGATCTTCACCATCGAGGGAACGACCGCAATACACTTCGCGTCGGACAGAACTTTGTCCGGAATTCCTTTATCCGGCGTGGACATGATTTCCGTAAACACCTTGGCGGAATTGTCCAACCGCTTCACCACATCCGACGTGTCCTTATCGCTTTCCGCCCAACCAGCGGATGCAAACAAAAGAACTGCGATGCTGAGCGCCAGGAGGAAGCTCATCACTTTGTTTCGAGAGTTCATTTTCATCCAACCCTTCTGTGCCCAGGGGGAGCACCAGTTTTTTCGTCCCGCCACAGACTAGTCCTCTGGCCAGAGCTCGTACCATCCGGTGGAGCCTGTAATTGCAGCGCGACTGTGCTTTACGATTTCGAGCAACGATTTATCGCAGGTTATCGCCGCAGGAGAAGTCCTGCGACCAGGGAGCCCAGACCAAGCATTCCTACGAGGGGGAGCGGACTGGGATTTTGAGGCAACACGTTGCTGCCGGTGCTGACCAGGGTAGCAGCTTGGAACCCGCTGGTGCAGCGGCGATCCCTGTTCACCATGCCGAATGCCACCGCGGTAATCACAAATAATAACAGGCACACCCTTAACATCATCCTCACCTGAGAGGTGTCGTTTCGGCGCTGCGCGAGACGATGAAGCGCGCTCTGACGGGGGGCTACAGTGGCGCTGGAGATTTCGCCGCCAGGGACCGACCCCGAGTCCCTCTTGCTTTCTCCAAGTTAGAGAGGAGTAGCAGTGGCTGCTATCCACGATAGGCTTCATTTGGACGAGGACATTCATGTACTCCGGATTTAAGGTGTGCTGCCGTAGGTTTGGTGTCTGTTCAGCGCACAACCACGTCACACTCGCCTTGCTTGCGCGGAACTTCAACCTTTACGTTGCTGGTTTTGCTTTCGATATAGAGGTCAAGAGAACAGTCCCGGGTCTTGAGCCCGCGAATCCACAGGTGATTAAGGCCTTCAGGCAGAAGTGGTTTTTCCAGCATGATTCGTTTGCCAGGACCGTCAATGCTGATTCCAATACAAGCTTGCAACAGCATGAAAACTGCGGCGGCTGACCATGCCTGAGGAGAACAGGCGACCGGGTAGAGAGTGGGTCCTTCGCCACGCCGGCGCTCTAATCCACAAAATAGTTCAGGCAGGCGGTGGAGTTCGACCGCGCTGCTGACATCGAGTAGACCCAGCAAAATGCGCCCAGCCAGCTCGCGGAAGCCGTAACGTGCTAAACCGGAGGCGACAATGGCATTGTCGTGCGGCCACACGGAGCCATTGTGATAGGACAACGGGTTATATCTTGCTTCTTCTGTGCCGAGGGTGCGGACGCCCCAGCCGGAAAGGAAATCCTTGCTCATCAAAGTGTGCGCAACCACTCTGGCTTTCGCCCGGCTGGCAATTCCTCCGAAAAGGCAGTGACCCGCGTTCGAAGCGCGCACCCGGCAGGGCCTCTTATCGCCATCCAGAGCCAAGGCGTAAGTAGAAAGCTCTTCGCACCAGAACGATTTCTCAAACGATTCCTGCAACTCCGCCGCTTCTGATTCCAACGCCGCCCGACGATCCTCGTCTCCGCGAATACCGCTTAACTTCGCCGCCGCCAGTTTGGCCGCATATACATACGCCTGCACCTCGCATAAGGCGATGGGAGGTTCTGCTATCGTCCCATCGGCGTGGAAAACCGAATCGTTGGAGTCCTTCCAGCCTTGCTGCACCAGGCCCATCTTGCCGTGGCGGGAATATTCGACAAAGCCATCCTTATCTGTGTCGCCGTACTGATCGATCCAATGCAACGCCAGGTCGACATGCGGCCAGATCTCTTCGAGCAGGGATCGGTCTCCCGTATAGTCGTAATACATCCCCGCCAGCATGATGAATAATGGTGTTGCATCGACCGAACCGTAGTAGCGGCCGAAAGGCACCTCACCGAGGGATGCCATCTCTCCGCGCCTCATTTCATGCAGAATCTTGCCGGGTTCAGCTTCGGCTTCTTTATCGACCTCCGTGGCCTGAGTAGAAGCCAGATACTGCAACACACCTTTCGCGATGGCCGGATTGACCCATAACATTTCCATCGCGGTGATAATCCCATCGCGGCCGAAAATCGTGCTGAACCAGGGCACCCCGGCGTAGGGAAAATCGGTTTCCGGATTACCTATAGTCATCATTTCGACGTCCGCCGCAGAGCGGCGGATCCAGCGGTTGAAGCGGTCGTGGGAGGCCGAAATTCGGCAGCTCTCAGTGACAGCGGCTTTGAGCTCGCCATCGGCAGCGGCAACCGCACGCGAGTAACCGACCTGCGCCGTTCGTTCCGGGTTGCAACTCATAGTGAGGTGAAATTCGGTGGCCCGCTTGGAGCGAAGCGCAATCTCAAACTGCATTTCCTCAGCAGAGATCTGAGTTGGCGTGAGATCGGATTCAACCCTTGTGCGACGGATGACATGGTCGAGGCCTTCATAAGCCATGGTCACGGCGCTGGCCTCAATTTTGTCGTCGAGCCGTCGTCCTCTGCCTTCACGCCTTGTTCCACGTACTTCGAAAATGTCGGCAAAATCGGCGCCAATTGCGATGCGAATCGGAATGTTCACCGGCTCGAGACCGAAGTTCACAATCCGAAACTCTTCATAGCAGTTGGCTTTCCACAAGAACTTCGAACGCAGCACATGGATGGTGCCACGCGGCACCGCAATCGCGTGCTCTGCCGCGTCATAAACATCGAGGTTGGTCAGATCTGCGGTGAAGGTGAAATTGTCGGCTTTGACCGTAGAGCTGAGCAGCAATGGGGGGGCGCCCCACGATTGGAACCCCAGTTCGGAAAGGAAACGAGTTCCTTGAAAGAATACGCCCTGCTCTCCCATGCCAAGTGGTTCAATATCGCCGTGCCGATCAAAAACAGCGAACATCTTGCCATATTTCAGCACTCGAGCGCGCTCGTCAGAGGGCGACGAGCGAGTGGCTATGTAGTACTGCTGGGTGATGCTAGCTTCATCCAACTGACATCTTCCTCCGCAACTGCCATGGACGTCATTTCTTGTCCCACCAGATTTTCGTAAATGGCAAGGTAGTCTCGCGTCATGCGCGATGACGTAAAGCGCTGTTCGAAGCGCTGACGGCAAAGCCGACGATCAATTTCGAGAATATTCTGAACCGCCTTGACCGCGTCCTCTGCACCAGCTGCAATGAATCCGTTTACACCTTGCTCGATAATCTCAGGAACAGATCCGCGGTTATAAGCGATGACCGGCGTCCCACAAGCCATGGCCTCGATCATCACAATGCCGAAGGGTTCTGGCCAGTTAACGGGGAACAGCACTGCGGCGGCGTTTCCTAGAAAAGAGTTCTTATCCGGGTGACCGATCTCGCCCACAAACTCAATCAGAGGATGATGGAGCAAGGGTTCAATGTTCGTTTTGAAGTACTCCGAATCTACCCGGTCGACCTTAGCCGCGATCTTGAGTGCCAAACCAGCACGCTTCGTGATCTCAATTGCTTCCTCAAGTCCCTTTTCCGGTGAGATACGACCGAGGAAGGCGAGATATTTTCCCGGCTCATAATAGGGAGTGAAGCTGTCCTTCGGCAACCCGTGATGAACCGTTCCTTGCCAGTTCACGTTGGGCAACGGCATACGCTGCGCATCGGAGATGGAGATCACGGGCTCAAACGGAAACTTCCGGTAAAGCGGAACCAGATCGGGAATGTCCAAACGTCCGTGCAGAGTTGTCACATGCGGAAAACTCTGCCGGCTGCTGTAGGGGAAGTGTAGGTAGTCAATATGGAAGTGCACGAGGTCAAAGTTGCTGACTTCATCGAGCACTTGATCGAGCATAACTATGTGATGCGCGAGCGAATCGATGCACTGCCGATTTAGACGAAGCGACTTCGGGCAAACTGGAGCCAGCCGCGCCGTGGTTATGGAATCGGCGCTGGCGAATAGGGTCACGTCGTGGCCCAGGTTGACCAGTTCCTCTGTCAGCCATGAAACTACGCGCTCGGTTCCTCCATACAATTTGGGTGGGACACTCTCATAAAGTGGAGCAACTTGTGCGATTCTCATCTACATTTTTTCCTTCGAGTCGAACAAAGGCGCATTCCTTAATCTTGACCTAACAAAATGCTGCTGATCCTGCAGCAAGCGATAGCAGGCAACTTACAAACGAGCAATCCCGCTCCTGCAGAACGCGTCCGAGCCACGCTTGAATTCTAATTTCGTCTTACCGTGCGAACCATCCGGTACATGCTGTAGCGGAAATCGGCAACCAATCGCAGAGGCTACCACACACCTTTGTCGCTGCCGGTTACGCGATAGGCGACCAGTGCCGAAAGTGCAAGTGGTGGAAGAAGAGGCAAGCGGGACATCGCGCGGAGATCGCCTCGCAATCCGGCGTTGGCGAGTTGCGAGGCATATAAACTGGCAGCCGGCAACTTGGGAACCCGAAGGAATTGTCCGCCAACGAACACACGAATGTGTGGAGAGTACGAAGAAATGATGATATTTGCGGGAAGCTCAATTTTTGCTCCGAACGACTGCGCATATTTCATAACAAGAAAAAGGAAGGTCGAGACTCCCCGCCAGATTCCGCCGGTATTCGCGGCACGGCGCAATTCGTTGAAGTCGATTTCGTTGTTCTGTAGCAGCGACGCCACGTCGCACATGTCACAGAGGCGGAAATAGAAGTGCCGGTACATGCGCTGCAGAGTCGAGATTACGACTCTCTCTTCCGGAGCCGGGACGAAGAAACTGTGCCCGTTGATTTTCTTCCGGACTCGACGCTGAACCACCCGGCGCGCCATTTTCTTGTGCTCACCAGTCTGTCCGAGGTAGCGAACGTGAATCTCGACCAGCTCAGGTAATCCGGGAACGCTGAAGTTCCACTTGTTGGCGAGTTGATCCCCCCAGCTTCGCTCCACTGGTTCCGCGCCGAACTGCTCATTCATCACCCTGGCAACCTCAGCCGGGTCGCCCGTTGTATACAAATCAAGGTCGGACCCAAGATCTGGCCAATGGTCCAGGGACTTAATTACCGTCGTGGTGCACCCCGCATCTTCCAGCGCATCGCAAATAGGATTGAGCACTTCGATGGCATGAGTAATTCGGGCTTGCTCGCGCTGCAAGGCTTCGTTGCACCGCGTGGCCATGTTTTCAATACCAAGCTGCTTTGCGGCCTGCTCGAGCGCACGCAAGGCGCGAACCAGCACATGGTGGGTGTTGGCCAGATCGAGGAACTCTATCTGTTCCTCTTCGCTCAGGTTAAGAACATAATCTGCTTCGGGATATATCCGTTCGAGATTGCTATTCGGATCGAAACTGCCTGAATATCCTCTAAAGATCAGCCGGGAGAGGATGTCGAGATGTTTTTTTGCTTTGGGCGAAGGCGAATTGGCAGGCATTTTTCCGCAGCTCCCCTGTTAGTTCTTGGATGGGAATTGCGGGAAGTACGTTGTTTTCAAGAGCAGTAGATAACAAAAAAATCGAGAGTAGCTGTCACGAATGAGCGACGCAGTGTGATATGCCGTTTTCTATCTGTGTCCCTTCCTCATAGTCGTTCCAGGTGGCAATGAGCATGAAGGGCATGTGAAGTTCCTCGTCATATTGCCGGAAGACATGAAGCGTATCGTCGAAGGTTTTGCCGCAACGGCGGTCGATGTGACGGTTCAGACTCCAGGAGGCCTTGCTGTCATCAAAGCCGGGCCACACGGTCCCAACGGTGATCTTGTTCGGACGATTCTCCATCCTCTCGTAAAAGGCTTCCAGGTAACGCTTGCCCCATCCGCTGCCATTTGCCGTCCAACCCTCCGGGCCGGGATGGACCCATGCATACTGACCGTCAAAATCCCCCGCATACTCGGCTGAAGGGTTGTCCTTGTAGATCAGGATGGGCGGCTTGTCCCAGCTGTTTACAGCCTGGCGAACCTGGTTCCAATCGGTATGGCCACGCTTGGGAAAGATGAAAATCACCGGGCGGTCCTGGTAAAGAACGTAGGCGTTGCGGTAGGGAGCTGATGGACCGATATACAGCTTGTAGGCCTTGTCGAACGCCTGCAGAGCATCTTCAGTCGCCTGGCCGTTGTCCTCCTGGGTTTCGTCATACATGAGGCATACATGAAAATGATTTTCGCTGGCGATCTGCTGCAACAAGGCATAGCTGTGGTCAAGAAAAGGTTCGCGGTCGCCATACCAGTCTACGGCGAAGGCGTAGATTCCCATGTCTTTCGCTTGTTCTGTTTGTTTCTTCAAAACCGCGGGATCTTCAGTCGAATAGCCGACATTAATGTGGTGCGGGTCACCGAACCACGGTTGGTAATCAGCCAGAACTTTGGGGGAAGAATCTACCGTTCGAACGGTCTGATTGAGAGACTGTTGCACGCCGCGTCGATAACAGCCGCTGGCCGGAATAAAGATTACGGCAGCCAAAAGAGCGATGATGATTGGCGTGTCTCTCATCTTTTTGAGATGCCTGCCGCTTGTGCCCGTAAGGGAATGCAACGCGTTCAGCGGTTTCCCTCCGGCACTGCTTGCAGGTCGCGAACCAGCCAGCGGTCAGCACCCGGAGTCATAAGGACGAGATACTGCAACGTGACTTGATCGGTATGAATAACTTTATCGCCGTCGAGAGTCTGGATCTCAAGACGGGCACTGTCGCGCAGTTGCATGGCATCGCCGCCAGGCGCGTAAAACAGTGCATCCAGCTTGTGCCCATGATCCACATAACGGATGTGAACTCCCGTCCGCGCTTCGTCGGCGACCAGCTTCGAGAGATGGTATTTTGCCCAACCCGTGAAATACTCGTCCAGCAGGTCGGCTCGTCGGCTCGCCAGCGCTTCGGCCATGGTTTGCCATGCATGGGCATAATCGCGGGTGATCACTTGCGATGTAAGTTCCTCGATCGGACGCGGACCCAGATTATCCGCATTCAATTGAACCTCCGGCAGCCCGTTGTCAGCGTGGGCACATGGGAGAAGAGAAACGCAAAGCACCGCTGTGACAAGCAGAAGCCGCGCTATAGCGTAGCGTTTCATTCGCTTCTTCCTTCTACGCTGAGCTCGTTGCCGGTAACAACTCCGGACGCGACCGTGATGTGAGCCTTTCCGTCGATCGGCATTTCAACCTTTGCAACGCCTTTCTTTATGGGCACGTCCACGGTCGTTTTGCCCGCGGAATCCATCTTGGTAAAGCTCACAACGGTTCCGTCGGGAACATTGTTGCCGCTGCAATCGCGCACCGGATCAGTCTCTACCCAGAACGTTCGTCCGACCCACTCAGGTTTGATGTGGAGATTGCAGGCGTCAGCTGCCACTTGTTGTACGACGCGCACTTCCGAAGCATTGGCAATGGAGACGGCAATCTTCGCCGGGCCCTCGCTGTGAGCCGACGTCAGGCGTATCCATGCATGCCCATCCACCGTCTTCAATTTCTCGGAAGCACCTGTGCCCTCTTTGCCCAGAATGCTGAAGGCAAGCTCCTCTGGCCGCAATTCGAGATTATGGAACCGGTCGAAAACGAAAGCCACCGCGCTGATTGCATTTAGATCGGCGACCGGAACGCGTGAAGGGTGCACAAGCAAGCTGATGCGTTCCGGATCGGCGGCCTCCACGTAGAAGCTCGTGCTCGAACACTCGTCCGCGCAGACGGTTGCTGTATAGCGGCCGGCCTGCTCAACTTCCTCGGGTTGAACCGCTACGCCGCCACTGAGCTCGATGTCGCGCTTGACGACGGCCGATGGGCCGATCAGATAAAAAGTCGCTTTGCCCGAGCCGCCGGTCGCGAGGGTGAACCCGCTACCCGCGGTGACTTTCCCAGGCGCGTGAAGATCAGCAGCCGTCGCCCATTGAGCGACGAGCAAAAGCAGAAATGTAACAAGCAAAGTGCGCGGACGCATATTTATGAGTTATTCACCGTGTCGTAGTAGTTCACTACGACGCGATAGCTCTGGACTTTAGGCGCGACATCCGCGGGAACATCGACCGCAAAAGCGGTTGGAGTTTGCGGCATCAATTCCTGGTCAACGTAGCCGTCCGAAACCCAAATTACCTTTCCGTTGTTATCGTAATAAGCCGCGATAACGTGAGGAATATTGACAATTTGTCCGCTCTCATCAATCAGCTCTCCCTGTAGCACCATCTTTCCCAGAGGATCTTTTTCGAGCTTCTGCTGATTGACCTCGATGACAGGATCGGCGCTAGCGGGAACCAGCATGGCCTTCGCATCCATGCGAACGCTCTTGACCTTCTCCAGACGCATATCTGGAAAATCAATTCGATACGGCGAAACCTGCTTCGGCAGCAACGTGTGCGAGATCTTGTCGAAGCTGCTCTCCTCCGCGAGTTCCGTTCCATCCGGACCCAGCAAGGTTGCGCCAACGTTCACGTAGGCAGGAACGGTGTCCTCATTGACGATTTCGCCGACAATCACCACGCGGTCTGGCCGCTGAATGGCATTCATGGAGATGATGCGAACCTGGGGATTATCAACGTTTGAAACTCCCCAGTCGTCCTGCGCGCCGCGATTGATCACATCCCAGCGCAGGTAATTCACCGGAATGACCTGCGGCGGCAGTTTGGGAACCGTGGTTTTCGGCCAGTAAACCTTCCATGTGTCGCCCTCGTGCAGCACTTTGAACTCACGTATGTCATCCAGCGGGCCCACCGCCGTTGAGTAGTGAAGCCGCGCGCGAAAAGTCGCCTCCTGGCCGTTGTTGTGCAAGCCCCAGACATCGAAAGTTTCCAGTGAGGCATAGGTCAGCAAGCTGCCGTTTGATCCCGCGAATTCGCGAACCAATGCAGCTTTTTCAACTTCGGTTTGGTTAGCCAGGCGGGAATAGGCGTTATCCCAGTCGTGGGCCCGGACTTCCGTCAGCATGAGGCGCAGTGCTTCATCCGGAGTTTGTGCCGAGCGCATGCGCTCCGCGGCAACACCTCCGGACTGCACCCAGGCGATTGCGATCATGACCAGCGTCAAACCGATGATTCCGATTGCCAGCAGCCGGCTCATCGCATTCCCCCTACCACGACGTGCTCGTCTGGAGGAATATGCGCCGGAAGTTCCTCAACAACAGGTTCGGGCACGAGTTCGCGTTCGCGATCTGGCCAGAAAAAAACCAGAAGGATAGCGAGTACGCTGCTGCCAAAAGGCAGTGTTCCCCACATTATTCCTTGCCATGCTGGCGGAATGGCGTCGGACGGGATCGGATGCGCCGGCGGCACATCGTCTTTTGACCATACGCTGATCGAACCGGAATCGTAGCTTTCAATCTTTCGCCAGCCAGCAAATGCAATCAGCGGCTCGTAGTAGGGATCGTGGACGAAGATGAACTTCAGACCATAGTGATTTGCGTGCTTCAGCATCGCGCGCAGCGACTCCATTCCCTGGCTGCCGAAGAATTTTGCGCTGGTCAACTGGGCGGAGCCATAACGTGTCATTTCGGGCAAAAGGCGAGCAGAGTTGTACTCGCCGTCCACGCTGCTGGCGTCGGTATAAGTCGAAACCTTGGGTAGAGCATTACCAAAGCCGAGAGTTATGTACCGGTAACGGTCGTGTCCGTCGTGATTGAGGAACGTGATTACTGAATCGACGTTCAGTCCGCCAGTCGGCCGGAATGGGCTCCACGTGAGCCAGCCCATGGCCATTGCCATGGTAGTGATTGCGGCCAGAGTCACACCAACTGCTGCCGGAGTGCGGAAACGCTCGACCAGCCGTTCAACCAGCAACCCGATAATAGGCAGCGCAAGCAAGGCCGCCAGCAGCGTAAAACGCTCGAAGGTCAAAATCTCGAAGGCGCGGCCAAAAATCCACTTCGGAATGGGAGTGGTCCCGCCCAAACCGAAAATGAAAGCCGCCCAGAATCCAAGCATCAGGGGACGCAATCTGCGATTTGCAGCGCCTGTCCAGACGATGAACGGCAGCGCGAGAATCAGCGCTCCGTATGGTACGAAGAAATAATTGATTGCGTAGTTGATATTCAATAGCAGATTCGAGCGGCTGGCGTGGGGAATCGGAATCTGCTCGATTGGATGTTTGATGATGGCAATCCAGTACGGCAGCAGCACAACTCCTACGCCGATGGCGGCGATGGCCGCGAATACCCCTGCCCGCGCGAGGATCGGAGCTGCTGACTTGTCCTCGTCGCGGTCGACGATCGCCAGCCAGAGCACGGGCAACGCGAACAGGAACGAACCGAAAATCAAAGTGACGTGGTGAACCGATGCAGCCGCTAACGTGATCACCACGCCTTTCAGCAAGGCCTTGCCATCCGAAAACCGGGACCAGTTGTAGAAATAAGGCAGCGCCAGGAGGTAAATTGGCGCCGACAGCGTGGTCGAGAGTTGTCCGGCGGAATAGACCAGGAACGCCAGGGTCCCGATGAACACGCTCAGAAAAGCTGCGTAACTGCTGGCCCGTTCATCCACCCAAAGCCTTGCGAACCGGTATACCCCGACCGGAACCAGCACCACCGCGATTAACTGGACGAGCATCAATGCCAGTGGCAGCCCGACGATGTAGGAAAACACCGCAACCCATTGGTGTCCTAACGGAGGATACGTGGTCTGCGAGAAGCCGGCGAACCACTTGGTGTTCCACGGATCGAACCAATGGTGCGCATAATGCGAAGCAAAGAAAATATGAAAATTGGAGTCATAGGAAGTCTTCAGCGGCAGCTCCATGATGAGCAGCGGGCCGTGTACCACCAGCGCAAGCAGCACGCTTACACCCAGTGGTATTGGCTTCCTTAAGTAGCTGGTTTGCACGGTGCCCGAATCCTCCTCACGAATTGTGAGCAGCAGATGTTTGATAGCACTACGCCTGTGAAGGGTTGCCGGTCCAGCACTCAATGGTCGCGAGCAAGTACCGTACTAGCCCGTGCGCAGCTACTCTGTAACCAACCGTGTTAACCCCAATCGCATCAGAGCCTCTGCCGCAGTCAAGTTTCTTCGGGGGAGTTTCGGAACTGGGTTGCTGCACACCGCATCATGGCAGGAAAAGTGTCTCGTACCGCGCGTTTCGTGCTCTGGTTGCTGATGGCCTCCGCAGCCGTTGGCCAGACCTTCGAAATAAATCAGAACAGCAACAATTCCACTCAGCCGCTCAAGTCAAAGAAAAACCGCTCTGCCGCGCAGCAGCAAGCGCCGGCGCAAACCGAAGGCGGCATCGGATGGGGCTCGGGAATTGAGACGGCACGGCAGGCCCGCGCGGCGCAACAAGCGCTCGACAAAGGCGACTATCGGGCTGCAGTTTCCGCAGCGTCAAGTGCGGCGCGTTCTGCGCCCGGTAACACCCAGTTATGGTTTCTGCTCGGCTACTCGGCCCGGCTTGCGGGTGAGTATTCGGTTTCAGTGGACGCCTACAAGCATGGCCTGCAACAGCAGCCTTCATCGATTCAGGGACTTTCAGGCCTCGCACAAACCTATGCGAAGCAAGGCAAGCTGGCGGATGCGCAAGCCCTTCTGAAACAGGTTCTCGGCGCAAACCCCCGCAGCGTCACTGATTTGCAACTCGCCGGCGAGCTGGCATTAAACACTGACCCAAATACCGCGCTCGATCTTCTGAAGAGAGCGGATGCGCTGCAAGCTTCGGCACGCACGGAACTGCTGATCGCACGCGCCTATCAGCGTCTGAATCAGCCGGATGCTTCAAAGGCTTACCTGCAAAGAGCGCTGAACCGTGCACCCAAGGATCCGACCGTGCTTCGAGCCGTGGGCGCTTATTACCGCGATGCTGGCCAATACGCCGATGCGATCGCTACGCTGCAGAAAGCGGCTGCGGCCAAGGACCCAGAGGCTTTGCCCGAGCTGGCCTACACCTATCAGCTGGCAGGGAAGAAAAAAGAGGCAGCGGAAGCCTACGCGCAAGCCGCCCAACGCACCCCTCGCAATGACAGTTTGCAACTCAGCGCCGCCCAGGCTCTGGCGAACGTTCATCAGTTCGATGAGGCAAACGGCTTTCTCAAACAGGCGGAAACGCTCGATCCTGAGAACTATCGACTGCATGCCATACGGGGGCAGATTGAGGCTGATGAAAACCACAATGACGAAGCCATTCACGAATATCTTTTTGCTTTAAGCCACATGCCGGAGGCTGTTCCGGAGGGTCCGCTCTATCCGGTCTCGCTGCACCTGAGCTTGTATGAGCTCTATCAGCGGACCGAGCAGGACAGCCAGGCTGCTCAACAGTTAGCGCTGGCTCGCACCGCGATTGCGAGCGCGGCCAGCATGATTGACGATGCCACTCGCCCGGAATACCTGAGAATGCGCTCGGTGATCGAAGGAGCCGGTGGCGACTACGCTGCGGCTGAAGCCGACATTAAGCAGGCCGAGACGCTTGATCCGCAGAGTGTCAACATCCTGCTGAATTACGCGAACCTGATGTGGAAGATGAATCGCACGCAGGATGCCTCGGACTTGTACAAGAAAGCGCTTGTGCTCGATCCCAATAGCAATTCAGCTCTTACGGCAATGGGCTATCTCGCTCGTGATATGGGTGACACCGCGGCAGCGGAGAAATACTTCACTCAATTGGCGAAGACCTATCCCGATGATTTTGTTCCATTTCTCGCCCTAGGCGATCTTTACACCGCCACGCACAGATTCGACCTTGCGCAACAAAACTACGCAAATGCACATAAACTGGCGCCGGATAATCCTCTCGTGGTAGCAGGCGGAATCAACTCCGCCCTGGAGGAGCACAACAACTCGACCGCAAGGAATTGGATTGATATCGCCGCCGCCAATCCGGGCATCAATGACAACCCACCAGTCATGCGCGAACGCGAACGCTACCTGACGCGTACGGGCGACTACGCAGCCTCGGCGGAACTGGGCTTCAAAGTCATCGAGAAGCTGCCCCACGATCCCGAAGCCCCGGTTTACCTTGCCTACGACCTGCTCTTTCTCAATCGCTATGACGAGGCTTATAAGATTGTTCAGCAATTCGAGCCGATCCTCCCGCGAGACAAGGATCTTCGCCTGATTGGCGGCTACTATTTCGCTCACATGGGCGAGTTGCAGGAGTCCGTCAAAAGTTTTAGTGAAGCGCTTGAGCTTGATCCCAACAATCCCACTGGCCATGTGAACCGCGGATATGTTTATAACGATCTGCGCCAGGCTAGCAAAGCTGAAGTCGACTTTCAGGCGGCCATCAAGGAGCGGCCGGATTATGGTGAAGCTTACCTCGGCTTGGCCTTCTCTTACCTGCAACTTCGCCGCGCCCGGCCAGCCCTGACAGAAGCCGGCATGGCCGAAAAGTACATGGGAGAGTCAGGCCCGGTTCACCTGGCAATGGCTGAGGCTTATCGCCAGGAGATGAAGCTGCACGATGCTGAAGCGCAATACCGCGCGGCACTGAGATTCGTTCCGAACGATGTTCAAACACATTTGGCCTTGGCTGACGTGCTTTACCGAATGCACCGTTACAGCGACGCCATCACGGCGCTGAAAGCGACCATCGGTTTGGGACCGGACGATTCGCTGGTTTACGCCGAGTTGGCCCGAAACTATGCACAGCTGAAAGACCGCGATCAGGCAGTGCTGGCGGTCTCCCAGGCAGAGAAGCGGGGCGATGATAGCAAAGTCTTCATGGCTACCGGCGAAGCGTTGCTGGCGATGGGAGAAAACAAGGCGGCCATGGAACGTTATTCGCGGGCTCTCGATGCTCCGCACTCCGATCGAGTTGAAGTCCGTTTGGCGCTGGCGCGGCTGTTCGTGGTTTCCGGGCGTCGTGCTGAAGCGCAGGAGCAAGTCGGATTTGCCTTAGCCGAGGCTCGAATCGGCGAAGCCAATGCGGTTACGCCTGAAAATCTGATTGAAGCCGGGCAGATCTTGATGTCGCTTGATGACTTTGTTTTGGCTCGGAAGTATTTCGAACGCGCGCAGGCCGAAGGCGCCGATGCCGAATCCGTGGATATTGGCCTGGCTAATGCGTATCTGGACGAAGGTAAAACCCAAAGCGCCGCCCAGCTTCTCAAGAGTCTGTCAAACGATCCCGACGCCAACCAAGATTACGACTACCTGCTCGCCGAGGCCAACGTGTACCGTCAGGAACAGAACGAAACCATGGCACTCGGAATGTTTGCTCGCGCCAACCAGTTAGTGGAAGGAAACGATTACTCGCAGTTTCAGGAGTTGAGCCTGGCGGGAGACCAGGGTCAGCAGATTAATGACAAAGTCAGCTACCTGCCCGGCGCCTCGTTCAGCCCGATCTTCGAAGACATCAACATCTATCAACTTGACGCTCGAATCCGCGGCATTGTAAGGCCGAACTTACTCCCGCCGCCCCGATTCAGCTACGAAAGCCTGGGTGAAACCCGTTTTCGCATGCATTTTAACGGTATCCCCGAGATTACAGGATTGTTCGAGGAACGAAATCAGCGGGGAACACTTTCGTTTCCCAACCAGTTAGTCATCCAGAACCGCAACACCTTCGACACCATCCTTAATGGCGGAATCACTCCTGTCCTGCATTTAGGAGACAACAATATCGTGTTCAATCCAGGCCTGCAGTTCACCATTCGTCGCGACACCGAGGCCGGATACAACATGGACCAGAATCTGTTCCGCCAGTATCTGTACATGTACAGCAGCCCGTTCTTCAATTGGGTCCAGATTTCCGGCAGCGCAATAAGAGAAGCCGGGCCATTCACCGAGCAAGACCTTCACTCGCGCGATGCCGCTGCAACAATCGAATTTACCGTGGGACGCCCTTGGGGACGGACCGCCCTGATCACTGGCTACGAGGCGCGTGACGTACTCTTCCGGCCCTCATCGGGTACCTATTGCGGTACAAGTACCATCACTAGCACGACGGGAACGACTATTACCACCAGCAGCTCCGGAACGATCGATTGTTACGCAGAGTATTTCACGACTGACAGCTATGTCGGCATTCAGCGGAAGATTAAGTCGAGCTGGAAAGCAGCAGTTTTTGCTGAATATCTGCGCTCATGGCGTGTGCAGGCATCCCTCTACGCAATCGCACAGGCGATGCGTCCAGCGTTTCGCCTCGATTATATGCCGATCACGTCGCACTGGGCGGTTCATGCCGAGGGAATGTGGTCGCGTGGCGAAGGTTTTCACGATTACGACAACGTGAGTAATGAGGTCACAGTCTCGTATACAAAAACCATGCAGCGCCCGCTTCATGACGGGGATGGCGAAGTCCCGGTAGCGTATCCGATTCGCTTCTCCGTTGGAATTCAGCAGCAAACGTTCTACGACTTCCCCGGTAGTGTTGGCCATGGCAATTTCCTGCCCGTTGTCAGGCTGAACTTCTTTTAACGCGAGACCCTATGGGCCCCACACCCCGCATCTTAGACGTTATTGCCCGCAACGACCCATGACAGCTAAGAACCCCATTGCGGTTGCATCAGAGGTTTTAGGCGAGAACGTCCCCATCCCCGCCGGGGCCGTATCGTCGCGCAATCTCCGCGCTCGTGTGCTGAGCGGGAGCATGATCATGTTGATCAGCTCCGGCCTCGTCGGAGCGATGAACCTGCTGTACAACCTTTGGATCGCCCACGCTCTGGGCGCAGACAGCTTTGGTCACGCCAGTGCCGTTTATACCGTCCTGATGCTGCTGTCGTCCGTCACCCTCTCGTTTCAGCTGCTTTGTTCGAAATTCGTGGCGAAGAACGACTCCATCGCGGAGAAAGTCGGAATTTACCGCTACCTCCATCGCCGCTCGTGGATCTTTGGCATCGGGATCAGTGTATTGCTGTTGTACAGCAGTTCGATCATTTCCAACTACCTGAATCTGCCCACACGCAGCTACATGATGTTGCTTGCCCTGGGCGTTGTCTTCTACGTTCCGCTCGGCGCGCGCCGCGGCATGATGCAGGGAATGTACGATTTTCGCTACCTGGCGATTAATTTTGTTCTTGAGGTCGTAGTAAAGCTCGGCGGCGCGATTCTATTCATCGCTCTGGGCTACGGAGTATTTGGCGTGATTGCGGCAGTGGTCGCGTCAATCATTGTCTCTTATGTGTTTGCCAGGCCGTATCGGCACCTGCAGAAAGAATCGCGGACTACCTTGCCCATGGCCTTTGGCGAGGGCGTGCAAGCTTCGGTGTTCTTCATCGGTCAGGTCATAATTAACAATCTCGACATTATCCTGGTTAAGCATTTTTTCTCCGCTACTCAAGCGGGAGTTTATGCGGCGATCGCCCTCGTCGGCCGTGTGGTTTACATGCTTTCATGGTCGGTGGTCAGTGGGATGTTTCCATTCTCGGCCGGAGTACGCTCGGAAGAACGCGACGGGCGCGCCGTACTGGGCACAGCCCTTTTGCTCGTCATCCTTATCGCTTCTCTTTTCACGCTCGGCGTGTGGGCTGCGCCGCGCTGGCTCTGGCATTTGTTATTGGGCTCTGGTTTCCCCTTGGGCGGGCGAAGTACCTATACCAATCTCCTGGTGCTCTATGCCGCAACCACAGGAATCTACTCTCTGGCGGTTGTCCTGATGAGCTACGAAATCTCGCGCAAGATCGGGAATGTCAGCTGGCTGCAGCTCGGATTCAGCGGTGCCATTGTCGCGGGAATTTATCTGCTGCATCATACGTTGCATGATGTCATCGCAGTTCAGCTTGTCTTGATGACGGTGCTGCTGCTGGTTGTATCGGTGCCGTTCTTTCGAATCCAGGTTCGCGAGCGCTTTGCCCGTAACTCTGTCCCACTGCATGCCCTCGGGACTGTGACGAAGCTGCGGAGAGTAACGGAAAATGAAGTCATTTCAGAATTCTTGAAAAGCGAGTTTTATCAACGTGAGTTCAACCGCTATCGTGCCCACTTCCGCGACATCGTTGAAAATCCCGATCTCAGCAACTCGCAGGACAACGCCGTGCGAAAGGCGCTTCTCTACCAGCGGCGCGGCCGTTTGTGGCGCGAGCTTCCCTTAAACACCGAGTGGTGGGAAATCGAACTGCAACCGGAGGATCTTCGCCGAATCCGGGTGTTCCCCCGTTCGCAGTGGCGCAAGCACGCGGATGACAGCTATTACTTGTTCGATCTGTCTGAGCGCATTCGCCAGCGCATCCTGTCGCATTCATCCAGCAACTTCATTGCTAAGCTGAGGTCGCTCACGACGGAACTCGCGAGCACGCAACAGCGGCCGGAAGAGCGCAGCTCGGTTTTGCTCATCGGCCTGGATGAAAGCAGCCCACTAACCATCATCGAAGGCAATCACCGCATGACAGCGGCTGCGCTCGTGTCTCCGGAAGACGCCCACCTTCGCTTCCGCTTTCTGTGCGGGTTTTCTCCTCGCATGATGGAGTGCTGCTGGTATCAGACCGATCTGAAGACCCTCTGGCGTTATGGAGTCAATTCACTGACCTGGCTATTCGAGAACCGTACGCTGGTGATTGAAGAGGCCATGCGCCGGCAGATCGGTCAGGCTTAAAAGCAGCGTCTCGACCCGTGGACTCCTTTATAGATTGCGCCTGCTGCTACGCACCAAACCCGCCGGCTACGGGCCCATGTTCGCCGGCGTGCAAGTTGCACTGGCTTTCGAAGTTGAGTATGGCGTCGGCGGTGTCGGCGGAGCTACCCACGGCACATTCGTGAAATCAAAGAATTCAGTCAGGTCTGGCTGCGCGGCATCATGCGCGGTCAAATGTGTGCCCGCGCCGATAAATCTGTTCTCTACGAAACTGATCACGGCGGTGTGGTCCATGGGCGTATGCGAAACGTAATGCATGCGCACATACGGGGAGATAATCATGTTCGGCAAGCGAAAGCCGAGTTGCGCCGCGAACCCCTGCACGGCAGGAGCGTCGGCGGAATTGACTCCCGGGTCGTCGTACGCATGTTCCGGTGTGGTCCAGAGATCGCAATGAAGCGTGGCTGCATCGTTGGAATCGGCCGGAACGCACGGATTGTAGGAATCCGGATTTACTGCAATGCTTGAGATGTCGGTCGTAATGCCAAGGCCCGGGTCTGTGTTTTGGATGGTATGCCCGGGAACCGGTGGAACATGATCATATGGGCCGCCGCCTTCGTCGTAGCTCCAGAAGAAAACCGAGCTGCCCCAGGACGAACTCGCCATTAATGCGTTCATTAGGCTCGCGACTTGCGCTTGCCCCAGAAGAATCGATTGTCCTGAACCGGGATGCTCATCGTTGACGCTATATCCGGGCTCAATCCACGCGAATGATGGCAATGTGTTGTTCTGCAGATCGATGAAGAATTTGCTCACCGGCGCAATGTGCGTTGTATCAATGCAGAAGTTATTATTCGGGTCCCCCACCGCCGGCCCTGACGGCATCGTCGGCGGAACGCAAGCCGGGCCGCCTTGGTTCCCGTAAAGATAGTTCTGCGAATATTTGAAATATGTAAATGTCGTGGAGGGAAACTTCGGGTATTCCAGCCCTCCAGTGCCGCAATCGCCGTCGTTGCTTGCGAGGCAAGCGTCCTCGGTTGCCGTGTAGTAGATTTTCCACGACACTCCGGCCTGATCCAGCTCCTGAAAGATCGTTTCGATATCCAGGAGAACGTTAAGCTTGTCTTCGCTGCCGGGGTCGTGCACCAGTCCTTGGGTAGTTCCTCCAGTCATAGTCGCGATCCGGTTGGGTGTGCTCTCGGCCGAAACCGGTGAGAACCAGCGATCCGAAACCGCAAACTGGGACGCCATGTAGTAGTAGTAGTTCAGGAATGTCTGGTCGTAATAACCCATCGCGCGCTGGCCGGTCAGGTCGGTGAAGTCCCCGTTGCCGCACCCATCCCCGCATTTCGCATAACCCTCAGCGGTATGAACGAAGCCGTCCATGTTGATCGGACGGTCCTGCAGAAAGTCGTACCGGTTCACGTCCCCGTAGCTCTGCAGCCAAGCGGAAGAATCGTCATCAATGCAGGTGCTTGCCAGCTTGAATAAGCTGAAGCTCTGGCCTTCGTCATCCACGTTGCTGATAGTATTCAGCTTGTCGTCAATGCCATCAACAGTATAAGTATGGCCATCCTCACTGACGGTCCACTTGTTCGCCACCCGATACGGATTGAGCATCCCGAAATAGTTATCGAACGTGTGGTTCTCCTGCATTTCAAAGATCACGTGCGTGATGGAGTCGATTGTTGCAGGGTTGACAGTGACCTTGACGGTTGCAGTTTCCTGCGCGTTTCCCGCGAAGGTCGCTGTAGCTGTATAGGTGACTGTTTTAATCGGGTAAACAGTTACGCTCCCGCCGCCAGCGGGAACCGGGTAACTGTTCGTATCGATGTTGTCTGTGACTACAACGCTGTTGGCGCCGCTGACGGTCACCGCGAGAACAACCGGTTGCCCCGGGTCGACGGTAGTTGGTTTTGCCGTAATGGTCACCTTAATGACAGTTACGGTTACGGTCGCGGTCACCGTTCCGCCATTGCTTCCATTGGCGGTGAGGGTATATGTCGTCGTGGTGGTGGGCTTGACCTTAGTGCTGCCCATTGCACTGACCTGGCCAATTCCCCCACTGATCGTGGCCGTGGTTGCATCTGTGCTCGTCCAAGTCAAGGTTGTGCTTTGTCCGGGCAAGATGCTCGCCGGGGACGCGGTGAAGGTGACCGTTGGAGGCGTAACAGGGCCGGCGGCCAAGCCAACGCAACCGGTCAAACTTGCCGCAAGCAGCACCAAAATCAGCAGTTCAGGTTTTTGACGAACTATCAGGGCAGATGAGCGGGGACCTTCAAAATTCATAGATTTTTCCCGTATTCCGACGCCAGATAGCCGGTCAAAGTTGCTTCTGGATGGCTTCTGCGGATTGGAGGCCAAAAAGCGACGCCGAAGCGACGAAACTGAAATCTCTTGCACACCGTTACTTTGGCTACTCTCGAATTTTCGCTTAAATCGCTTATTCTTCTTGTCTTAGCTCTGTTTTTGGCGTCCTCCGATTGGAAGCGAGATTGCGCCGGTTTTCCTTTTAATCCAGACATTTGGCGCAACTTCTGAAGGGCAGCCAGATGAGTGTTCTAAAGGTATCCTGAAGCGATAGTGGCGACGACACTTCAAGCTCCGGCTCCCACCACCGCGCGCCGCTTCGCGGGCGCTGCCGGAATCGTCATGGCGAGCGTGATGCTCAGCAGGGTCCTCGGCTTTTTGCGCGAGTGGACCTTAGCCCATCAGGTTGGCTCAAACGCTTCCACCGACGCGTACTACGCCGCCTTTACCTTGCCTGATTTTCTGAACTATCTGGTCGCGGGCGCATCGTTAAGCGTCATCTTCATCCCCGTGTTCACAAAGTACGTGACTGAGGGCCGAGAGGATCAGGCCTGGCACGTCTTCTCGACGGTGACCACCTTCATGGGCCTGTTGATGGTCGGCATCATCGCGTCGGCCGAGGTCTTTGCGCCCCAGATCGTAAACATCATTTCGCCGGGTTTTCCTCCCGCCGCCAAGGAGGAAGTCGTCTTTCTTACCCGGCTGATGCTGCCAGCCCAGTTCTTTTTTGTGCAGGGGAGTGTGCTTGCAGCCGTGCAGTATGCCCGCAACCGGTTCTTGATTCCTTCTCTCGCCACCGTCATTTACAACCTTTTCATCATTCTCGGCGGCTGGTTTCTGTATCCCTATGTCGGCATCAAGGGATTCGCAATCGGAGTGCTCGTGGGTGCCACTCTGGGAAACGGCGCTTTGCAGCTCTACGGCGCGATTCGTACTGGTTCGCATTTCAAGCCGAATCTGGACTTGCGCCATCCCGGCTTCATCCTTTTCTTGAAGCTGGCGGTTCCCATCATGCTCGCGCTTTCCTTGACCTTCACCGATGACTGGATCATGCGCTGGTTCGGTTCATACCTGCAGCCTGCCTCCATCACCTGGCTGAGCTATGGCAAGACTCTAATGCGGGTGGCGCTGACGGCCGTGGGGCAGGGGATTGGCGTGGTTTCGTTCCCCATCCTGGCGCAGCTTTATTCGGAAGGTAAGTTCGATCAGTTGAATCGAATCCTGAACTCGACAGTCAAAGGGCTGCTGCTGTGCATTGTGCCGATTTCGGCTCTGACGATTTCCCAGAGTTCATCAGTGATCTACTTCGTGTTCTCGCACACACGGCTTCACGGGACAGACTTCCAATCCACTGCGCTCGCGCTCTCGGTATTCTCCTTGAGCATGTTCGCCTGGGCAGCGCAGTACATTTATTCGCGAGGATTCTATGCTACCCATAACACGTGGACTCCCGCGGTTGTGGGAACTCTGGTAACCGCTTTGAACCTGCCCGTGTATAGGCTCCTTGTTCATCGCTACCAATACTTAGGCTTGGCGATGGCCAGTTCCATCGGAATCTTTTTCTACATGGTTGTTCTATTCTTCCTGCTGAACCGTCACACCAGAAACCATGAAGGCGGGAAACTGGTGATCTTCTTCCTGCGAGTCTCGGTTGCATCGGCTGTGGCAGGAGTGGCCTGTTATCGCCTCACCGAATGGTTTCACACCCGGATTCCATGGCGGACGCGCTCCGGCGCGTTCCTCATGCTTATCGTTTGCACCACCGTTGGAGTCTTTATCACTGTACTCATGTGCAAGCTCCTGGGCATCAGCGAACTCGACATTTTCTTCGAAAAATTCCGGCGCAAGCTGTTCCGAACGCCCATAGCGGCTGATTCTGCCGCCCAGTAATCAGGGCTAACTTATCGTTCGATACAATAATCATAGTGACACCCCAGAATCCACGCTGCCTTCCTCCGAGGAGAAAGACGCTTCTTTGGCATCTCTGACGCGACGGAGATTTCTCCAGGGGAGCGCCGCTGTTGCTGGCGCAACAGGTCTGGTACTCGAAGTTGACGGTTTCATTTTCGAGCCCAATCACCCCGAGATTATCCACGTCGATGTGCCTGTTCGAAGGTTGCACGAGGCTTTCAACGGCTTCACCATCGCTCAGCTCAGCGATTTTCACTACGACCCGTTTTTTTCTGCCGCACCCATCCGCGCCGCGGTAGAGATGGTGAATCGTTTGAATGTGGATCTCGTAATCCTGACGGGGGACTTCGTTACTACTTCGATCTTCGTCGACTACCTGCACAACTGGAAAGAAGCGGCGGATGCCGCTGAGCCCTGCGTAAAGCTTCTTGCTCCCTTGCGAGCGAAGCTGGGTTGCATCGCTATACTCGGGAATCATGATGTAGCCTCCGATCCCGCGCGCATCATGAATGTGTTGCAGTCGCATGGCATACCAGTGCTGCGGAACCGCTCTATGCCGATTGAAAAGGACGGTGTGCGCTTTTGGCTTTGCGGCCTCGATTCGCTGATGGAGGGAACGCCGCATATTGAGCGCACGCTCCAGGGAGTTCCAGCGAACGAGCCGAAAATTCTGCTTATACATGAACCTGATTACGCCGATACGGCTGTTCGGTATCCGATTGACTGTCAATTGTCCGGCCATTCGCATGGTGGGCAGATCTGGCTCCCGGTCGTGGGTGCGCCCTGGTTGCCGGACTGGGCCCGGAAATATCCCCGCGGCATGTACAAAGTCGGTGACATGATCGTTTACACCAATATCGGCTTAGGGACAATTCGCGTCCCCGTCCGCATAAACTGCACGCCGGAAGTTACACTGATTACACTACGCAGCGCATGATATGAATCTTCCCCGCCCATTCCTTGCCCTTATTTTCTCAACCCTCATGTCGCTTGGCAGCTGGATGCAGGCTGCAGCTATGCCGCGACAGCCGGATACAAGCGCGCCGCATGGCTCCGGGCAATCTGCCGCCACAGAGCCCAATACCGGCCAGGCGGCGACGCAAGATCAGAAGATCTCTCCGGAGCAGGCACAAGAGCTTTTCCGTGATGTTGATCAGATCCTGAAATTCGCCAGTGAAGACACTGCTCTGCCCATCCAGCATGAGGTGAAGCGCCGGTTGACCAGTCGCGACGAAGTTGTGGCTTATCTCGAAAAGACAATGGCGGAAGACAAAGACGCGCAGCGCCTGCGGCGGTCGGAACTGGTGCTAAAGAAATTCGGTTTGGTACCACAGGATTTCGATCTGGAAAAATTCTTGGTTTCCTTGCTGCGCGAGCAGGTGGCGGGTTACTACGATCCTAAAACCAAAACCGTAAACCTGCTCGACTGGCTGGGAGCCGACCAGCAGCGGCCGGTGTTGGCCCATGAGTTGACGCACGCCCTTCAGGACCAGTCATTTGGCCTGGAGAAGTGGATGAAGGCCGGGGATAAGGACATTGACGACATTAGGCATCCTACCGCCCAGGATTTTGAAGACGACGAGATCAGTGAGGCTCGGCAGGCAGTTGTCGAAGGACAGGCGATGGTTACGCTTATCGACTATGAACTGAAACCGGCTGGTCAGTCATTACTCGGCACTCCTGAGGTCGCGAAAGCTCTGGAAGAGGGCATGCTGCTCGGGACCGCCGATTCTCCTGAGTTTCAAAACGCACCGCTTTACATGAAGGAAGCGCTTACCTTTCCTTATCGCTACGGGCTGGAGTTCACGGCAGAGTTGCTCAAGCATGGAGGGAAGCAAGAAGCCTTCGCTGATGCGTTTGAGAATCCGCCGCATACGACGCGTCAAATCATGGAGCCGCAAACTTACCTTTCCGGCGAGAAGTTGGACCCCATGCCGCTGCCGGATTTCGATCACGATTTTAAGAACTACGATCGTTTCGATCTGGGTGCGATCGGCGAATTCGACGTCGCCATTCTGGTCGATCAGTATGCGGGAACCGAGGCCTCGCATAATTTGTATCCCGATTGGCGCGGCGGCTATTACTACTCGGTCCATCCCAAGGGAGATCCGAACGCGCCGCTAGGAATTCTGTACGTCTCCCGTTGGTCGAGCCCTCAAAATGCGCAGAAATTTGCTGATATCTATGCGAATGCCTTAGAGAAAAGATACAAGCATGTTCACGCGGTGGCTGATGGCGTTAACGCCGCAACCAACCCAGTCAGCTTGCCCGCCACGCATAGGTGGCTCACCGAAGATGGGCCAGTGTCGATCGATGTCTCAGGCCCTCTCGTCGTGATCACCGAAAGCCTGGATGAGACTACCACCGGTTATTTGGACGAGGAGTTAGCTCCGGCAACCATGGTAGCGCGATCTCACTGACCGCCTCGCACAATCGTTTTAGCCGAAACCATATTGTCGTAGCGATCGTATACGCGAACCACGACCACGTGCTCCGGCGCTGACGAATCATTGTTCTTCACTACCGGCGTAGGGGTGTCAGATGGATCTGACGACGGCACGATACGAAAGTCATAGCTTTCGGTCTTTGCGTCAGAGATTTCACCAACTGGTTCTACAAACTGCCATGGTCCCGCGTCCACCGAGTATTCCGCGCGCTTAATCACGGAGAAGCCATCTGTGGCACGGAACGTGACGTGGAGCTTGCTGCCTTTACTGGTCGCGGCAAGATCGTCAATTCTTGGCGGAGTTGTATCTACTTCGAATCGTGCGCTCTCCTTTTCCGCGGAGAGAGCCTCGCCCGGTGAATGCGAGGGTGCGTCCGATGCCACAATTTTGATCGTGTAACCGTCATCCGGAAGCAGGGAAGCGTCAAACGAATAGAACTTGTCGCTGAGGTCATCTTTCAGGAGCAGCCATCGTTGCTCACCATCACCCCGGTAGTAAACCGAATAAACCATCTGGTCGTCATTGTCGTCGTGAGCGCTCCACTTCACGCCGATGGAGTCGCGATCATGGGTTGTCGTTGGTGGAACGTCAATATGCCCGCCCGGCGCGCCGGCGTCGCTCAGCTTCGGTATCGGTAGATATCGTGTTGCTGGCTGCACGCTGATGTCATCAATTTCCGGCGCGACATTCTTCGACAGATAGTTTAGGGTTACGCTTTCGAGGCGCGGCGCAATCCCTCCTGAGAGCAGAACTGCCCTCCATTGAACAAACCGTGCCGGAGGAATAACCAGTTGACCCTGCTTCTGCGCATCGACTTTTTCCCATGCGCTCCAGTTCCGGTCAGGGTTGTCCACATTTCCGCTGCGCGCATAAAGCTCTACCTTTCCTGCACTGCGATAATATGCGCGCCCCCAGCGCGAGAAAATATGCGCGTCAAAGACGTCGCTATCATAACTTCCCTCCGCAGCCGGATGTGCACCCAAAGTAAAAACTTTCCCCAAATTGCTACTTGAGGCGTAGAGCGAGCCATCCGGCGCACTGGCAAAAGCCGTGACCTGGTTGGCACTAGCGATGAGCAGGTCGGTGTAATCGTCTTTGCCGTTGATCGCGAAAATATGGCCGCGATTGCCGGTGCCCGCAAGCAATGTACCCTTTGCATCGAAGCTCAGTGCGTAGACCAGGTCGTCATGCGAGTTCCACATGCGGGTTGGCGAACCATCCGATGCAATCCGATATATTTCCGATCCTGTGGTTGGGCTGGAGAAACTGACCGGAGGAGTCGTGCTCGTCGAGGGTGTACTCGAGGTTGAGCTCCCGCTTGGCGCGCTGGCGCTTGCCCCCGGTGAGGGCGGAGTTTGAGGGGCCGTAAGCGAATTTGGACTTCCGCCACGCTTCTCGCCTACGCCGGCAGCATATATGTTGCCCTGCTTGTCTATGGCCAGAGCCGTGATCTCTTTCTTCGGCGCACTGTACAGCACAAACGCATCACCCTTGGGTGAGATTCGGTAGATCAAGCCGCTGCCGTCGGTCCCGGCGATGAGATTGTTCTTCGGGTCCAAGGCGAGTACGCGAATATGCGGCTCATCGCTTTGAAAAAAAATTGAGTGCTCCCCACGCGGGGTCACACGAAAAATCTGGCCGTGATCGCCTGTCGCGACGAAAAGGTTTCCCTCATCATCGAGCAAGAGGTTCCAGATGTATTTGGTCTGCGGATCGAAATAGACCGACGCGCTCCATGCGGATGACGACGCGCCAGACGCCTTCGTCGAAGCGGCTGATTCAGTTCTGTGTATCTTGTAAACTTTGCCGTCCGGATTGGTTGCAGCGTAAATGTCGCCGCTCTTGCTTACCGCAATGCTTTGTACTTGCAATTCCTGTGGCTCAAAAATGACCGAAGACTTGCCGTCCGGAGAAATCCGGTAAACGCGCGCCGGCGATCCTGCGGCGGCGAAAACATTTCCTTGCTGGTCCGTAGCAACTGACCAGATGTAACTGGAAGGCGTAGTGTACAGCGCGGTGAATGAAGGTGCGAGCTCCAGGCCGCCGCTGCTGCAGATGGCAACTCCATGCGGTGTGCCCCTGATGAGGTCATCGAACTTGGATTGTTCCCAGGTCTTGGTGCCCTCGGCGAGTGCGCAGAGAGACAGAGCCATTAAATAGATCGAGAGAAAACAACACGTACGCGAAGAAAACAGCACCTTGATACCTCAAATGTTATGTCGGAGGAAGTTTCAGGTTAACACGAGATCTGCCTGGTTACGCGCGTCCGCAGCGGTTCTCAACGTATGTCAATGGTGAGCACCTGCGACCCGGCGACAACGTACTCCAGCGGCCCGGTTGCGTCTTCGCTCAGCGACGACTCGTTCGACACGGTCATGTCCTGCGTGCCGCGCATGCCGTCCATCACATTCATGACCGAGAGCGGCAATGCCGGCATGATCTTGTCCGCGACCATCGCTTCGGGATCGGCTTCCAGCAAAGAAACATACACGCGGTTGTTAACGTGCTGCTGGTTGAGGAAAGAAATAGTCGAAGCGAGATCGAGCTTCCGCAATGAGGAGCTGTGATGCAGATGATCAACGCTTTCTCCATCGCTGACCAGAATGTGCAAAGGACCCCTGGAAACTGACGTCGGAATGTGAATCGGAATTTGCTCGACGATCGATTCGCCGCGGTACGGCCGCAGAAGCGCCTCAATCGTTATCTCGTCGCCCGGTCGCGCTTCGGTTACATCGGTGCGTGCGCTGTCGAGATGTGCCCAGCGGCGCTCGCGCACGATCTCGAAATCCAAATTCACGCCGTGAATCGCGGGCAGGCTATAAGGATTGTCATAGATCCGGCTGAATCGGTCGCCGAGAGATGACGCGGCCAGCATGGCAGCGGGTGTTGTCCCATCCACGGTGGCAAACATATCCTGCACCGTCACCTTTGGAAAGCCCTCCACGTTGATTTGCCCGGACATTCTGTATGACACTTCGTCGCCGTACTCGTTTACTCCATGCAGCGCGTTAAATACGGTCGCAGTCATGGCCACCGGGCTGAGGCGCGGATTGTTCAGGACCTCGTAATGGAACTCCTTGTCGGAAGAGCCGCCATGGATGGTCAGCGTCACCGGAATCATCTCCGGTTTCTTGCCGAATTCGCCGAGGATGCCAGTGTGCCGGTCCTGCACAAATGCTCCGATCGGTTCGGTTGCGTTAACGATTTTGAAAGCATTGAGCGGCGAAGGCAATGTTGCCAGCACCTGTGCCTTGGTCATCGGCATATCGACGGAGCCGAATTGCATCAATGGATGCCCGCACGCCAGCAGATGTTCGGCATCCATATACGTCACTGTGCAGGTGGCGGCAATGTCCATGTCGCCCCGCACCAGGATTGCGCTGACCGCCGACCCGGGTTCGATTGGTTCCGGCTGCTTCGCATCGCTCACCGAGCCCGCGCCCATCACGGGCACAATTCCTGCCGCCGAAAACTGCTGCGCAAAACGCTGGATCGTGTCTTCGGAGAAGCCGTTAAAAACCAGCGGCGTCTCGATCGGCTGCAGGTAGTCAGCGAACTTCTCCGCGTTGAAGCTGCTCAGACCTGGGCCAGAGGTCTTGCCCGTGACTGTTGCAGCGGTCTTCGCCTCCAGCGGAGCCGGCATGGGACTCTGATCCAGAGCGCTGATTTCCAGCATCTCGGCAATTGGCGTGACGCCGGCAATGGGTTCTTTTGAAAACTCTCCAATCCGGAATGCCAGCGCGCCCGCGAGCTTGCCGTCAAAGTAAACCGGGCTGCCGCTCATCCCCGCCACCACGCCGGTGTACTCGGCCTTTGCTCCCGTTAAGCGCACGAGAATGATATCGCCCTTCGGTCCATTCGCGTTTTTCAGCACGCCGAGCACTTCGACTCCCATCGCCTCGGGTCTCGTGCCTTCGAACACGGTGTAAGCTACACCTTTCATTCCGGCATGAATCTGGCTAACCGGAATGGTTTCAGGTTTCGCAGGTTGGGCTTGCGCAAGGGAGGGAACTAACCAGCAGAGCAGGGCGGCAACCAGAGTTGCTCGTTTCATGTACACTTCTTCCCCAGAGGACCGGGAGCGGTCCAGCTACTTACAACCGTTACACTTCGCGCACATCTTTCAACCAATAGTTCGCGTGGCAGGAGAGAACAGCCGGAAGCCAGCGAAACATCCCCAATCGCGAAGCTCTGCGTCATATACTAGCATAGGGTTTCCCGAGGACATACATGTTTTCTTGCAGGTTTTTGCGGGCTTTTGCCTTGGTTCTTAGGGGTTTTCTGCCGATTTTTCTAGCATTTACGCTGCTTACATCCCCCATTTTTGCGCAGCAGGACCAGTCGGCTCCGAATTCAGGCGACAATCAGCAAAACGTCCCGCCCGAGGCCGGCGGACCCGATACCGGGGTCGGTCCTTATGCCATTCCAAAGAAAAAAGAGGAGCCGCCGCCCCCTCCGCCCGAGAAGCCGAAAAAAATTGAAGGCATGCCCGACTACTCCATCCACGTGGACGTGCCCACCGTGACCGTCCCAGTCATGGTGACGACCAAAGATGGCCAGTTCATTTCCACCCTCAAACAGGACAACTTCAAGATTTATGAAGACGGGGTGCAGCAGAACATCAGCAGCTTCGAGGTCACCGAAGCGCCGATTACAGCTGTCCTGCTGGTCGAGTTCGCCTCCACCAATTACGCCTTCATGATCGATGCTCTGCGCGCGTCATACGCTTTCGCTCAGAGCCTAAAGAAAAATGATTGGGTTGCGGTTGAGTATTACGACATCAAGCCGCAGATTCTGGTTGATTTCACCCAGGACAAGGCAGCGATCTACGGCGCGCTGAACCAGTTGCGTATTCCGGGATTCTCAGAGACCAACCTGTTCGACGCTCTTTACGACACGCTCGACCGGCTGGATCGCGTGGAAGGGCACAAGTACGTCATTCTTATCAGTACAGGTTTCGATAGTTTCAGTAAGCTCACGCTCGACCAGATCACCAAGAAGATCAAGAACACGCACGATGTGACCATCTTCCCGATCAGCATCGGCTGGATCGCCCGCACTATGTGGGAGGCGAATGGCGGGGCTGCTCCTCATGGCATGGGCATTCCGATCAACAACATGGACTATCTGCAGGCTGATAACGAGATGCAGACGTTCGCCAAATTGACGGGCGGCAAGTTTTACCAGCCGCGTTTTCAGGCTGAATATCCTGAGGTCTTTCAGGAGATCGCCGGTGACATTCGCCACCAATACCAGATCAGCTATCGTCCAACAAATACCAAGCTGGATGGCACCTACCGCAAGCTGAAGGTTGAAGTGGTCGCCCCTAATGGCGGCCCTCTGAAAGTAAAAGATCAGAAGGGCAAAGACTTGAAGTACCAGATCATCGCACGGGAAGGATACACCGCCAAGCACACGGTTGAGTAAGGTACGTGTAGGTCAGGTGTGCTCGCCTGTTCAGGTCGCCTTAATGCACGTGAGCGATGTGCTCAATAAGGAAAAACAGCCCAACTCCTAGAAAAACCACCAACGCCATGCCCGCACCTGGCTCGCGGTTCACCTCGGGGATCAAGTCCGACGCGGCGATATAGATTGTAACGCCAGCCGAAATCGGCAATCCAAAGCTCACCTCGCGCCGGAAAAGTGCCATGGTCAGCACACCTGCAAAGGTGGCTGCCCCCATCAGCACCGACGCCGCCCACGCGGTCTTTCGGCCTCGTCCGCTTGCCAGCATGACCGACGTTGCCGTGAATCCCTCAGGAATTTTGTGCAGAATGATGGCAAGAAAAATGATCCACCCCAGCCAGTTGGAAATCAGAAAGCCTGAGGCGATGGCGATTCCGTCGAAAAATGTGTGAATCACCAGTCCACCCAGCACCGAAAGTCCCTTGTGTGCGTGCAGAAATGCATCGCGGTGCGTTTCTTCACCATAATGAAAGTGCGCCGTTACCGTGTGCTCAAAAAAATGAATAATCAGATATCCAACCAGCACTAGAAAGGCTGCGCTTTCGCCCCGCAACTTCAGGCTCTCAGGGAAGATCTCCACGAGAGCCGTGGCCAGCATGAACCCCGCACCCAAGCCGAGAAAATAGCGCAAATACGCCCGCTCCCAGCTCTTCTGCACGATGATGGTGCCGCCGAGTACGTTGGCGGCCGCAGCTGTCACTCCCAGCAAAAGGCTTAGGCTGATGGGGTTCATGTCCGAGGGAGGATGATATCAGGGACTCAGACATGGGGCTAACCGAAACCTGAATTCATGCATGGGAGCTGTTGCGACTGTTTCGGGTAGCTCGGGTCCGCGGGACTGCTGGAGATTAAGACGAAATCCACCGCTTCTTGCGCTCCCGCAAGGTCAATAGTCACATACCTTTCGTGACATCCGTCACCATCAAGTCAATCCGTGAAAGGGTACGCTGACAATCGCCGGCGGCGCGCTATTTCGCGCGACAGCATCCATCCGTCTACTCGAATGCTTTACAAGACGCTCAGTGCCGCAGTCTACGGAATCGACGCGAACATCATTGAGGTTGAGGTCGACGTCTCCGGCATCAAGACCAACGAAGACCACTTCCACACGGTAGGTCTGCCCGATGCGGCCGTGCGCGAGAGCAAGGATCGCGTGCGCGCGGCGTTAAAAAACTGCGGATACGATATCCCTCCCACTCATATCACCATCAATCTCGCGCCTGCCGATGTTCGCAAAGAGGGCTCAGGCTTCGACCTGCCGATGGCGCTCGGTATCCTGGGTGCCTACGGCGGATTGAACAAAAAGGAAGTTCCTGACTGCTTGTTTGTTGGGGAGCTTTCGCTCGACGGCGGCGTGCGCGGCGTACGCGGTGCTCTGCCCATTGCAATCGAAGCCCGTGGCAAGAAAATCTCCCGCCTGGTAGTGCCTGAACTGAATGCCAAAGAAGCCGCCATGGTTGGAGGAGTTGATGTTTATCCTGTGAAATCGCTGCTCGACGTAATTCATTTCGTGAACACCGGCAACGGCATCGTCCCTCTGACTGTGAAGACTGAGGCCCTGCTCGGAGAATCGCAGCAGTATCCGGTTGACTTCAAAGATGTCCGTGGACAGCAAACCGCAAAGCGCGCCCTCGAAGTGGCCTGCGCCGGTGGGCACAACATTTTAATGATCGGTCCCCCCGGCTCAGGCAAGACGATGCTGGCCAAGCGAATGCCGACCATCTTGCCGCCATTTACATTTGAAGAAGCTCTGGAGACCACAAAAATCCACAGCGTCGCCGGCGTCCTCGACTCCGGTCTGGGCCTGGTCGGCGCGCGTCCGTTTCGCTCACCTCATCACACAATTTCTGACGCCGGCCTCATCGGCGGCGGCGCCGTGCCCCGGCCCGGCGAAGTGTCTCTCGCGCATAACGGAGTACTGTTTCTGGATGAGCTACCAGAATTTCCGAGAAACGTTCTCGAAGTCATGCGCCAGCCGCTCGAGGATGGAACCGTGTGTATCGCCCGCGCTTCGATGTCACTGAATTTTCCGGCGCGCTTCATGCTCGCTGCTGCGATGAATCCTTGCCCTTGTGGCTATTTTAACGACCGCACCCGCGAGTGCCACTGCACCTCGCCCATCATTCAGCGCTACATGTCGAAGATTTCGGGCCCGCTGCTTGACCGCATCGACATTCACATTGACGTGCCGGCCGTGAACTACAAGGAAATGCGCTCGGGTGCCGAACCGGAGAGCTCAGGCTCCATTCGCAGCCGAGTCGTGCAAGCGCGCGAGATTCAGCTGAAGAGGCTCTCGGGTGTCAGCAAGGGCAAGCTCTTCTGCAACGCACAAATGGCGCCTAAGGACATTCGGGCTTTCTGCCAGCTCTCCGCCGATTGCGAACGGTTGCTCGAGCGCGCCATGCTGCAGCAAGGTCTCACCGCCCGGGCACATGACCGAATTTTGAAGGTCGCTCGCACCATTGCCGATCTCGAAGGAGGCCCTGCAATTGAACCCAAGCACATTGCCGAGGCCATTCAATACCGCACTCTCGACCGCACCTTCTGGGCATGAATGCAACGATCAGCGTCTGAGCGTCAGGTCACCTGCAATAAAGATGAAAAACACAACTGAAATCACTCCATTCGCGGTGAAGAACGCGGCGTCTAGCTTGCTCAGATCATCGTGCGATACAAGAGAGTGCTCATAGGCAAGCAGCAAGGCGACAACGACAACTCCGGCCATCGCCAGCTTTCCGAGCCCGAAGACAATCACCAGGGCAACCAGCAGACCGACCATGAACACGTGAAATACGCGCGCCAGCCAGAGCGAATTCGCAATGCCGAAATAGCGTGGGATGGAGTGCAGCTCAGCCTGGCGATCGAAGTCATAATCCTGGCAGGAATAAAGAATGTCGAACCCTCCGCCCCAGAACGTAACGGCAGCAGTCAGCAGCAGGATCCGGGGATCCAGTGAGCCTCGTACCGCGATCCAGGCCGCCGATGGAGCGATTCCCATCGCGAAGCCGAGAACCAGATGTGACCAGCGCGTGAATCGCTTGGTATACGAATAAAGCAGAAGGATCCCGAGCGCCACGGGTGAGAGCGTCAGAGATAAGCGGTTCAGTTGTGCCGCCGCGAAGACGAAAATCCCACAAGAAGCAACGACGAAAGCCGTAACAAATCCCGACGTAAGGACGCCCGCCGGTAGCGCTCGCGTCCGCGTCCTCGGATTTGCGGCATCAATTGAGGCGTCCGCCAGCCGATTAAAAGCCATAGCGGCGGACCTGGCTGAGATCATTGCGACGATGATCCAAATCAGGGCGTGAGCGCTGGGCCAGCCATTTGCCGCCAGCATCGCCCCGCACAGCGCGAACGGGAGCACAAACACCGAATGCTCCCACTTGATCATCTCCAAGGTAACCCGCAACTGGTAAAAAAACGGCACAGGCCGATTTTAGAACACCCCACTCGGCGCCAAAAACGGGCTACACCTGCAAAATTCAGTCCTATCGAAATTCGCCTCAGGTTATAATGTGCACGTTTGTCGCGTTGCGGAGTGCAATTGCTCCGTGCCACGAATTTTGGCATCCAATGATTTCATAGCCCTGAATCCGAACGCTGAAAGGAACCTCCATGGCCATTGATAACCCGGAAAAAATTTGGCACAACGGCAAGCTGATCCCCTGGGACCAGGCGCAAATTCACGTCATGTCTCACGTGGTGAACTACGGTTCGTCCGTGTTCGAGGGGATCCGTTGTTATTCGCTGCCATCCGGTCCGGCTATCTTTCGTGCCAAAGAACACATTCAGCGGCTTCTGGATTCCGCCAAGGTTTATCGCATCGATGTCGATTTCGGCCGTGACGAAATCATCTCCGGAATGGTCGAAACGGTTTCGCAGAACGGCGTCTGGCCCTGCTACATCCGGCCCATCATTCTCCGTGGCTATGGTCAAGCGGGCGTAAATCCGTTCAACTCGCCGACCGAGGTTTATATCTGCAATTATCCCTGGGGCAAGTATCTGGGAAGCGACGCCGAGCAAGGCGTCGATGTCTGCGTTTCGACCTGGACAAGGATAGCTCCGAATACGCTGCCTGCCATGGCGAAATCGGGCGCGAATTACATGAACTCGCAGCTCATCAAGATGGAAGCCATTGTGAACGGCTACGTCGAAGGCATAGCTCTCGATGTGAACGGCTACGTCAGCGAAGGCTCGGGCGAGAACGTCTTCGTGGTTCGCAACGGCGTCTTGAGGACAGCTCCACTTGGCAATTCTGTGTTGCCGGGCATCACACGTGACTCGGTTCTCCGCATCGCCAATGATCTGGGTATTCCAGTCGTGGAGCAGGGTATTCCCCGCGAGCTGCTTTACATTGCTGATGAAGTTTTCCTCACTGGCACTGCAGCTGAGATTACCGGTGTGCGATCAGTAGATAAAATCAGCGTTGGTAAAGGGGTGCTCGGGCCAATTACCAGGGCGATCCAGAAAGAGTTCTACGGAATTGTTCGCGGCGAAAAGGAAGATCGCTTCCAGTGGCTTACGCCCGTGCCAGTCAAAAGCAGGCAGCCGGTTGGCGTGTAGCGACCGGCTAACAACTCGAACTCAGATGAATCCCTCGCTCCCGCCCACCGCCGGATGCGTTACTCACCCGGCCAATGTCCCATCATCTGCCCCGCCCATTACTTAGGTCATCTTGGGGTCAGTCACGTTTTGCTTGATGATACCTATGTCCTGGTACCGTCCTGATGAATATTGATGATTTGCTTCGTATCGCCATGGAGCGGCGCGCCTCCGACTTGCACCTCAAGGTCGGGAACTATCCACATCTCCGCATCGATGGTGAGCTGTTTCCCCTGACCGATCAGCCGCGTATCAGCGCGGAAGACATGCTGACTATGGCGTTTAGCATGATGTCGGCCCGCCAAAAGCAAAAGTTCAAAGAGACTTCTGAAATTGACATGGCGTATGGCGTTGCCGGATTGGGCCGTTTTCGTGTGAACGTATTTCAGCAGCGCGGTAATGTCGGCCTGGTCCTCCGTATGATTCCGACTAAAATCCGGGCGCTGGACGAACTCTATCTACCGAAGATCGTCGAGCAGGTCTGCGACATGCCACGCGGCCTGATTCTCGTTACAGGCGTGACCGGTTCAGGTAAATCGACCACCCTCGCCGCCATGGTGGATCGCATCAACTCAACTCGTGCTGAGCACATCATCACTATTGAAGACCCGATCGAATTTCTGCACCGGGACAAGAAGGGTTACGTCAATCAGCGCGAGATCGAAGTCGATACCCCAACCTTTTCAGCTGCACTCCGCGCCTCGCTGCGTCAGGATCCCGATGTGATTCTGGTCGGCGAAATGCGAGACATAGAGACGATCGGTACAGCGCTGCATGCCGCCGAAACCGGCCACATGGTTTTCTCTACTTTGCACACTCTCGACGCTGTGGAAACGATTAACCGTATCATTGCTGTCTTTCCACCACCCGAGCAGAAGCAGATCCGGCTGCAGCTCGCCGCAGTTCTCCGTGCCGTTATCAGCCAGCGGCTGGTAAAGCGTTGCGACGGAGATGGCCGTGTACCGGCCGTCGAAGTCATGATCAACACCGCATATATTCGCGAATGTATTCTCGTCCCCGAGAAGACCCGTGCTGTTCGTGACGCCATTTCGGCCGGCACTTCGCAATACGGCATGCAGACCTTCGATCAGTCTTTGTGGGATCTGTTCCAGGCTGGCCTGATCGCCTACGAAACCGCGCTCGAGAATGCATCCAATGCCGACGATTTCAAGCTGCGCATGGCGGGCATTTCATCAACCAGCGACATCTCCAAGAACGCCATGCAGTCGGCGGGTTTCGGCGGTTAAAGGTCGGGGCGGTCATTCCGCTACGCTTTCGGCCTGAGCTTAGTGGCTTCGCCCGGAACCGTACAAACCTGTCGAGCTTCACCCAGTTCCCGTTGCAAGGCCAATCCAGCCTCTGCCAAGTCACCGGTGCTCATCACCTTTTGCATTCCCTCAAACAGTTGCCGCTCTTCCTTGCGGATATGCTCCGCTAGTAACCTGGCAAAGATTTCCAAACCTTTTCTGTCCAACCTGCCATCTTTCGCTTCGGCAAAAAGCCAGCGCAAGCGGGCGTGTTCGCCGATAAGCTCCTGCGTGACTTCGCAGAGTTGGAGATATTTCATGGCGGCGGGGAACAGATGTTTCTCTTCAGCCTCGAAGTGAATCGCAATCTCCTGCTGAAAAATCTCTGCAATCTCTGCCTGCCAGGCGTTCAATTCAATCTCTTTCGCCCGCAACGCGCGATCCAGGCGCACACAGAGTGCCAGGGCATGCTGGTGCTGGCGCGAAAGGGGAACCAGGTTCTTATCTCGCAGCATATGGTTTTCTTTCGGTGCAAAAACGATTTAATAGGTGGTATTGTGAATGGTTCTAGCCGAACTCAGTCAATCAGCATGATCATAAGAGCTACCCGCAAGGTTGCGCTTCTTTTCCTGACAACAGCTGCATTCACCCTGAATTCGCTTCCTCAAACGGTTCATGTGGATGTCACTCCCGGGCACTCCACCAATCATTTCATACCCGATCAAACTTTGGGTGCAGGCATTGATCGCATTGCCACTGAGGCGATCGACAAAGACCTTGTTGAACCGAATCTGTCTCGCGTGCTGGAGGCGGGCTGGCAGCCAATCACTTATCGTCAAAACACGGAGCTTGCCGTCGAAGCCTGGCACTGGAATCCTGAAGGTACCTGGAGCGACCCAAGCGGCAAGGGCTACTTCATCGGTTCCGCAACTCCTACCCAGTTCATTCGTTATTCCTACGGCTATTCCTTGCCGCATCGTGGATTCACGCGCAATGATGGCACCGATAATGCCGGCTTCTCCCGCATGACCGACGGCGATCTGAACACCTATTGGAAGAGCAATCCGTACCTGACGGAACATTTCACAGGAGAAGCCGATTCGCATCACCCCCAGTGGGTGGTGATCGATCTGGCTCAAATTCAGCAGATCGATGCCATTCGCATCGCGTGGGCTGCTCCGTTTGCCATCGATTACAGCCTGCAATACTGGACCGGCGACGATCCCATCAGAGCGCCAACCCGCGGTGTGTGGGAAGCCTTTCCTCATGGAGCCATCACGAAGGGCAAAGGAGGAACGGAGACCCTGCGGCTGAGCGACAATCCAATGCCAATCCGGTATTTGCGTATCTGGATGACACGGTCATCCAATACCTGCGACTCACACGGTTCTTCTGACTCCCGCAATTGTGTCGGTTATGCGATTCGCGAGCTTTACATTGGCAGCACAACCGCTGATGGGGAGTTTCACGACATTTCCCGGCACACGCCCGATCAGGAACAGACGACAACCTATTGCTCATCGGTCGACCCCTGGCATGAACCATCCGATATCGGGCCGAAAAAACAGGCTCAATTAGGATTTGATTTTTTCTTTACCAGCGGCATAACGCGCGGCCTGCCGGCGATGATGCCAGTTGCGCTTCTCTATGACACCCCCGACAATGCCGCCGCCGAAATTCAATATCTCGAAAATCGCAAGTATCCCATCTCTTATATCGAAATGGGGGAGGAAGCCGACGGTCAGTATATGCTGCCGGAGGATTACGCCGCGCTGTACATTCAGTGGGCGAGTGCTCTGCACAAAGTGGATCCGCACCTGAAGCTCGGTGGGCCGTCGTTTCAGGGCACGAACAAAGATATCGAGGTGTGGCCCGATGCGAACGGAAGAGCTTCATGGCTTGGCCGCTTTCTTGATTACTTGAAACAGCGCGGCCGCATGAGCGATCTTTCCTTCTTTTCGTTCGAGCATTATCCCTACGACCCCTGCCGTATCCCTTGGGGGAGCCTTTATGATGAACCCGATTTGATCAGCCACATCATGCAGACCTGGCGCGAAGACGGCGTTCCCGCGGACGTTCCGATGTTCATTACGGAATCGAACCTCTCTTCCTCCGCCAGCGAGACCTACATGGATCTGTTCGCGGGACTCTGGCTGGCCGACTACATCGGCTCTTTCTTGAACAACGGCGGCAACGGCGTTTATTTTTTCCACGATCTTCCCCTTCAAATGGAGCACGGCTGCGACGATTCCCCGGGCACCTTCGGCATATTCACGCTGGATATCAATTACCACATCGAGCAGCCGCTCTCGCAATTCTTTGCCTCGCAAGTCATCAACCTCGATTGGGTGCAGCCCGGAGCAGGCGAAAACGAAGTCTGGCCGGCAAAGTCGGATATTGACGATGGCGCTGGTCACGCCTTGGTGACTGCTTATGCGCTCAAACGGCCCGATGGCCAGTGGTCGCTTCTGCTGGTGAATCGCGACCAGATGAATGCCCATGATGTACGCATTTCATTTGAAGACCAGGGCGTGCCGTCAAAGACTTTCATCGGCCCGGTACAACTGTCGACCTTCGGACGTGACCAATATGAATGGCACCCCGCAAAGACGCGCTTCATGGCCCATGCCGAGATCCCCGCGGAGCACTCTGTTGTGAGCTACACTGCTGGCCATGCGGACCCTGACGGTCCCATTCTGCAGATACAGAAGACTGCGAGTTCGGTTACGTCCTACCAAATTCCCGCTGCTTCCATTATGGTGATCCGCGGAAGCATCGCTTCGAGCTCATCCCGGCAGCCGAAAGCAAAATAACCGTTTGCTATCCATTTACGGGGCTGGTGAGTCTAAATGATTTTTTCGGAGGATTCACTTATGCGTCGCGTTGGCTTGCTCTTTGTTCTCTGTACTTCATTATTTGCGCAGAACTATTCGAACAACTCGTTGACGCCGCCCGGAAGTTCAACTACCAGCCAAAGCGCCGTTTATGCCGCGGATGGCAGCCTCATGTTTCCGGCAGATTATCGTGAGTGGATCTATCTCACCTCGGGCATCGATATGAGCTACAGCCCAAACGCGATGCCGGGGCACTCCATGTTCGACAACGTGTTTGTCAACCCTGATGCTTACAAGTCATTCCTGCAGACAGGCACCTGGCCTGACAAAACCATTCTGGTGCTCGAAGTTCGCGGCGCTGCCTCAAAAGGCTCAATCAACAAGACGGGGCATTTCCAGACCGCCGAGTTGATGGGCAGGGAAGTGCATATCAAGGATTCGTCACGATTCGCAGCTACAGGTGGTTGGGCGTTTTTCGGATTTGACAACGGTGACAAAGGCATCCAGTTGCCGAAAGAAGCTTCCTGTTACTCCTGCCATCAAGAGCATGCTGCTGTAGATACGACATTCGTGCAGTTCTATCCCACGCTCCTTGGAATCGCCCAAGGCAAGGGGACACTCACCGCGAATTACAGGAAGGAAGAAGCGGCCGCAGCCGAAGCGAAGGAGAAGAAGTGAATCGGTATCCTGCTTCGGGGATGCTGAGCTACACATATCTGGAAAGCCCGATCGGCCCCTTGTTCCTGGCCGGGGACAATGCCGGCATGCGGCAGATTCTTTTTGTGAATGGACGAGCAACGGTTGGGCCGCTGGAAGGGTGGCGAAACGATCCCGCTTCTCTTTCCGAAGCCGTTCGCCAACTGAGAGCTTACTTCGCCGGAGAACTGCATGAATTCGATCTGCCTGTTGCGCCGGAAGGAACTCCGTTTCAGCTTCGAATCTGGCGCGAGCTTCAGAAAATTCCTTACGGAGAAACGATGACTTACGGCGAACTCGCTCGCCGCGTCGGCAGGCCAAATGCTTCGCGGGCCGTAGGGTCGGCGAACGGGGCGAACCCGATTTCGATTGTTATTCCCTGCCACCGGGTAATCGGCAGCAACGGACGGCTCACCGGATATGGCGGCGGCATCGAGGTGAAAGAGAAGCTGCTTGCGCTTGAAAAGCGACAGTTGCTGCTGTTATAGGGACTCACCGCACCACTTTCTCCGTTGCTACGCATGCGATTCCTGCCCCCTGAAACGGAACCGTCACGGCGGGAGTTGCGTATCATAGCTTCAGGAACGTGTGTACGTCTTTCTAAGGAGCATCCGCCATGCTTCGTAAAACAATGATTCTCAAAGTTCTCGACAATAAAAGCAAAGCCCTTATCGCCATCGCGTTTGCCGGGTGGCTCACTCTTCTTGCCTGCAGCATCAATGTGAAAGATCACGACGCTAACGGCAATAGCAAAGTCGATATCAACACGCCCATGGGGCAGATTCATGTCAACGAGGATGCCGACGTGCGCGATACCGATTTGCCGGTTTATCCCGGGGCAACGCTAAAACCCAAGAGCGGCAATGACGGGGACGAAAAGAGCGCCAACGTTAACATTTCCAGCATGGGATATGGGTTAAGAGTTGTGGCCCTGGAATACGAATCACACGACTCCCCGGACAAGGTAATTGCGTTCTATCAGGACAAGATGAAGAAATTTGGCAGCGTCCTCCAATGCCACACCAATAAGCGTGACGGCGATGCGGAGGCAAGCTACTCGGGAAAGAACGATCTTTCGAAACCCGTGTCCTGCACTAACAGCTCAGGGCATGTAGTCGAACTGAAAGTCGGTACCGAAGGCAACCAGCACATTGTCTCAGTTGAGCCTGAAGGCAAAGGCTCAGACTTTTCGCTGGTCTACGTTCAGATCCATGGCAAACAAACCATCTAGAAAAAAATGCCCTGCCTTGCGGCAGGGCATTGCAAAGCCACAAAATTATTTGCCTCTATACGTGATTGGCACGCCGATACCGGTGCAGATATCCCAGCCAACCTTGCAATTGCTGTTAGTGCCGGTGATGTCGCGCCAGACCTGCTTGTACTGATTGGCGTTGGCATATTCCTTGTAGAACTTGGTCAACTCCGAACCAGTGGTGCTGGTGCTGGTGAGCGTACCCGCAGCGTTGATGATGCCAGCCAGCGCCGGTGAAGAAACGCTGGTTCCGCCGATCTGCAGCCAGTCGTAGACGAATCCCTCGTAGGCGTAACTGTCATATTCGGCCACGCCGGTGGCCGGGTCTGCCACAAGCGAAATATCAGGCACGCCACGATGCGTTCCGACGATGCTCTTGATCGGAGTCTGGTAGGGCGGGATCTTCTCGTAGGAGCTGATGCCGCCGCCGCCGCCGCCGTATTGGTTGTCCCAGTAGATCTCGGTAGTGAAGTTGCCGGAAGAATCGCGCTGGACGGTGGTGCCGCCAGCGGCCACTACGTTTGGAGACATTGCGGGATACCCTTTGGCAAAAGCTGAATCCCCCGTCGAAGCGAAGAACACAACGCCCTTGCCGGAGAAGTAATGATCATCCGAGGTCTCGCCGCTGAACTCGCTCGAGCTCCAGCTGTTGCTGACCACCCCACCGCCGGCTGCCGCTACGGTGTTGTAAGCGAACGTTTCGGCATTGTACAGATCAGTGTCGCTATTCGAGGCCGCCTCGACGAGGAACAACTGGGCGGCTGGCGCCATCGCGTGCGAAATTTCGATGTCTAGCGCTTCCTCCAGTTCCCAGCCACCGGTCGGATCCACGCCCGGTTTCTTTCCGCTGGCATACAGAACCTGGAAAGTGGCCGCGGGCAAACCAAACTGGCTGGAATAGGTATTCAGGTCACTAACGGCATTCGGGTCGTCATAGGCATCAACAATGGCGATCGCGCCTTTGCCGCCACTGGGATTCTTGGTAGTCGTGGCGATCGGGCAGCCACTGACTAGCGGCGACACCAGCTTGTAAACGCAGGCGACCGAGGCCGGCGTGTTGGCGGCGGTCGGTGGCGAGTTCTGAGCGATGGCGTTATCGGGAAGTACCGCGATCAGGTTTGTGTGGAAATGCCCCGGCTGCTCAAGGTTCGAGGCCGGAACGCTGAAATGCGTTCCCGCGGCTTGCGCAAACGCCGAGGTATTGACTGCAAGAAACAACGCGACTGCCGTGATAGTCAGCAGCACGATGGAACGTTTCATCGGTTTACCCTTTCGAATGGATTTTCAAACTAAACTTGCACAGGTTCTGCCTCGCGCCTCCGGGGGGAGCCCTGAAACACACCCTGCCACTCCACGTGGCTCTATGAACTGTGAATCATTCGAACCTGGAGGAAACAGCAAGCACCCAAGGAGATGGAGTGTAGCACGACTCTCTCTCCGCCGAACCAGCAAGTTTGTAAATAATTTGTCTCATGGGTCACGAATGCAACTTTTTGCAGAATAGTGGCAGCAGGTTTCCGTAGCTGGAAAACGGCTCTGGAAGCGGGTTGCAGAAGCAGCTTGCCCGTCTTCCAGTGGGAAGTGAAATGTCGCCAGCAAGAAAGCGCACTTCAACTCGTCCGCACTACGATCACTACAATGCGGTCGTTCATGGTTTCGACCAGTGACTTAGCTTGTTTTTCATTGATGCCGCCGAGAAGTTCGAACTCAAAAGTCGCATTCTTTAGCGGTGAAATTGTGTGATGAAAAACTTGCAGTTGAATGGCAGGCTTATCTTTTTCCCCAATTGACTACTTTGAAGCGGCAGGTTCCACGTTCGATGGAGTTGTTCATCCTGTTTTTATATTCGGCGGGGAACGGAAGTGACTGTTCGAGGGCGGACCATGCAATCAGTCCTTCGCAACTGTTATAAAAATAGTTGGTACGTGAAACGCAAACCAGAGCCACGGAAAAAGCGCGGCTGTCAGGAGGAGGCAGCCTTTCTGACCTTGTTGCGGGTTACCGACAGACTTTCACGCGGCTTGACGCGGGTGCTCAAGACTGAAGATCTTTCGCTGACGCAATATAACGTTCTGCGCATCCTGCGCGGCGCGCCTGAGGGTCTGTCCTGCGGCGATATTGGCAGGCGCATGATTACGCGCGACCCGGACATTACCCGTTTGCTCGACCGGTTGGAGAGGCGCAGGCTGATCTCCCGCTGCCGGGAGTCCTGCGACCGCCGCACGGTCCTCACGCGTATCACTGGCGAGGGGCTTGACGTTCTCGCTAGGCTCGACGGACCGGTGCATCACGCGCACCGTAAGCAATTAGGGCAATTAGGTAAGCAGCGGCTGGACCAGTTGACCGAGATTCTGTGTGGCGTTGAGGGGTGATTTCTTGCGTACATTATTCGTTGTAACGAATATCGTTGTAACGCATCAAATCCAATTGTGGGGAGGAAGCCAGCATGAACGCAATCGCTACACCCCAAACCGCAAGCGCGGCCTGGAATATTGACCCGGCCCATACTCATGCCGAGTTCAAGGTCAGGCATATGATGGTTTCAAACGTCAAAGGGCATTTTGCCAAGCTCCAGGGATCTTTGATCTTGGACGAAAACAATCTTACGAATTCAAAGGTTGAGGCCACTATTGATGCCGCCTCCATCGAAACTCGTGAACCACAGCGCGACGCGCACCTGAGGAGCGCGGACTTCCTTGATGCCGCGAGGTTCCCGACGCTAACCTTCAACTCGACGAATGTGATCCGCCGGGGGGAAGGCGAACTTGCGGTGGAGGGTGATCTCACCATTCACGGCGTAACCCGGAGGGTGGTGTTCAATGTGGAAGGTCCTACTCCGGCGTTGAAAGACCCATGGGGAAACACTCGGATCGGTGTATCGGCCACCACCAAAATTAACCGCAAAGAGTTTGGCCTGACCTGGAACGCTGTCCTCGAGAGCGGCGGCATTGTGGTGGGCGAGGAGGTCGCTATTACCTTAGAGGTCGAGTTTGTGAAGGCGTAAGCAATTTGTGCAGGGCGGGAAAAAAGAGGAATTTATGTCGTTAAGACCGGTAAAACAAATCATTCAGCCGAAGCCCACCATCGAAGGCGCAGGAGTGAAACTGCAGCGCGCCTTTGGCTTCGGCAAGACTAAAGATTTCGACCCATTCCTTCTGCTGGACGATTTTCGCAACGAAGATCCAGCGGATTATCTCGCGGGATTTCCCTGGCATCCGCACCGCGGGATCGAGACGATCACCTATGTTCTCGCCGGCTCCGTCGAGCACGGCGACAGCTTAGGCAATAAGGGAAAAATGACGGCTGGGGACGTGCAGTGGATGACCGCCGGCAGCGGCATCTTGCATCAGGAAATGCCCAGGGGCGATCAGCATGGCCGGATGCACGGCTTTCAGCTGTGGGCAAACCTGCCCTCTTCTCTGAAAATGACAGATCCGCGATACCAGGACATTCCGTCGACCGCGATTCCGGAAATCACCGATGATGATGGTACGCAGGCTCGGGTCATTTGCGGCGATTTTTGGGGCAAACGGGGACCGGTCGAAGGCGTTGCCGCCGATCCAAGTTACGTGGATATTTCCGTGCCGCCAAACCGGAAGAAACGCGTGAAAATCGAAACCACGCGCAATGCATTCGCCTACGTTTTTGCCGGCTCGGGCACCTTTCGTGATGCCTCAACTCCGCAAGCTGTGCTGACGGAGCGAGTCACGAAACCGGATGCAGCTCCGGTTTACGACGCCGGTAATCATTCGCTGGTGTTGTTTGATCGCGGCGACGAAATCGTGGTGCAGGCCGGACCCGAGGGCATTCGCTTCCTGTTGGTTTCGGGTAAGCCGATCGAGGAGCCAGTCGCTTGGTACGGCCCAATCGTCATGAATACCCAGGAGCAGTTGCGGCAGGCCGTCTCCGAGCTGCAGGCAGGTACTTTCATCAAGCATCGCTGAAAATGAGGGCCTGGGCAACTTGTCAGCTTCGGGGACTCTCTTAGCTCAATGCTTGAAGGGAGTCACAATGAAGCAGTTCGCGATTCCAGCCATTCTCGCCTCAGTCGTCGCCCTCGCCGCCTGCGGTAGCGGCAACACCAGCAACTCCGGCACGATCAATGGCAACTGGAACGCCAGCCTGACAAATCCCGATAGCAGTCCTGCCTTTGCATTTACAGCTTCATTAGCGGCAAGTAACGGCAGTTCCACCCTGACAATCTCTAACTTCAGCTTCACCACGGCAGGCTCTTGCTTTACGTCACAAACTACCGAGACCGGAACCTTCGGGCTGGCCGGAAACTTCAACGGCAACGTCAGCGGGTCATTTGGAATGCAGATTTCGACGACCTTTCCCGGCAGCCCGAATAATGTGCTGACTCTTCAAGGAACTGTCAACAACAACACCATTACAGGGACATGGAACTTGACCGGTGTGCAGGCCGGATGCACCGGTTCCGGCAATTTCACCATGAACAAAATGTAGGGTTATTCGTATTTTCCCCATCGATCTACGTCCTCCAGGGGCCTCGTCTTAGTCCTTTGCTGTTGCCTCTGGGGATGGTTTCTGAAAAAATACCTAGGGCCTTTCATGTCACAAATAGGTAGTTTTGCGCTCCTGCTCGCCTTGGCGCTGAGTGCGTATTCTTTTCTCGCTGGAGCCCTGGCGCTTTTCAACCAAGGATATGGGTCGGAACGGCTGGGTGAAACCGCTCGCCGCGCCGGAATAGCAGCGTTTGCCATCGTTCTGCTCGCCGCCGTGGTGCTGGTCGTTGCGGCGTTTCAAAACGATTTCTCAATCGCTTACATTTTTCACCACAGCAACCGTGATCTCCCCGCACCCTATAAATTTGCGACGCTCTGGTCGGGCCAGGAAGGCTCGTTGCTCTTCTGGTCTTTGCTTCTGTCCGCCTATGGACTTGTTCTGCGCCTGCGCTACAAAACTGACGTCCGGCTGTTCGCCTATGCCTCTGTCATCATCGCTGCCGTTCAGGTCTTCTTTTTATTGGTGCTGAATTTCGCCGCCAATCCATTTGGTGTGATGCAAGGCTCGCTGCCTGCCGACGGCACCGGTTTGAATCCGCTGCTCCAATATCCCGAGATGGTGATCCATCCGCCCATGCTTTATCTCGGTTATGTCGGATTTACTGTCCCGTTCGCCTTTGCACTCGCGGCTTTGATCATGCGTTATCCCGGCGAGAAATGGATTCACATTACCCGCCGCTGGACCATGGTGACCTGGGGCTTTTTGACCTGCGGAATCTTTCTGGGTGCGCACTGGGCCTATTCGGTGCTTGGTTGGGGTGGCTATTGGGGATGGGACCCGGTCGAGAATGCTTCACTGATGCCCTGGCTGACGGGCACCGCATTTCTGCACTCGGTCATGATGCAGGAAAAACGCGGCATGCTGAAGACCTGGAACATGTGGCTGATCTTTTCCACCTTCATGCTCTCGATCTTCGGGACATTCCTGACTCGCAGCGGTGTAGTCAGCTCAGTTCATGCGTTCGCGCAATCTTCCATCGGCGACTGGTTCGTTGTTTTTCTCGCCCTGATCGCTGCCACCTGCGTCTTCTTCTACGTGAAGAACCGCTCCCACCTGCGCAGTGAGCACAAGCTCGAATCGCTCGTCTCGCGTGAATCGAGCTTTCTGTTCAACAATTTGTTGCTGCTCGTTGCCTGTTTCACGGTGCTTTGGGGAACTTTGTTTCCGGTGCTCTCCGAGTGGGTGCAGGGAACGAAGGTCACAGTCGGACCTCCGTTCTTTAATCGCGTAAACATTCCAGTCGCGTTGCTGCTTTTGCTGCTAACTGCTATCGGGCCGCTGCTCGCCTGGCGCAGGACTTCGATTGAGAGCCTCAAGCGCAACTTCTTGTGGCCCACGGTGATCGCGCTCGGAGCCGGCATCCTGCTGGTCGCCCTCGGCATGCGCCCGTGGAAGGAAGCTTCCTATTTTTACTCGTTGATGACCATCATGCTTTCGGTTCTCGTTGCAATGACAGTCATCTCTGAGTTCGTTCGCGGGGGACGCGTCATCAGCGGCCATAGCGGCCAGAATCTCTTTGCCTCGATGGTGCAGTTGGCTCGTCGCAACACGCGGCGATACGGCGGCTACATCGTGCACTTCGGCGTCATCGTCATCATGATTGGCTTTGCCGGCTCCGCGTTCAATCAGGACAAAGAAAAGGAGCTCGGTTACGGAGACAAAATGACCGTCGGTGCATACACGCTGGTCTGCCGCTCTTACACACAGGATTACAACCCGAACTACCAAAGTGAGTGGGCGATCATTGACGTGTTCAAAGGGGGTAAGCAGATTGCTACTCTCAACCCCGAGCGCCGTTTTTACTTCGCCAGCCAGCAGACCTCGACCATAGTGGCCAACCGCTCAACCATGCGAGAGGACCTGTACCTGGTTTACGAAGGACTAAACCAGGACACCGGCAGGCCGATTATTCGTGTGCACCTGAATCCGCTAGTGATGTGGATATGGGTTGGCGTGTGGATCATGATCTTCGGCACCGCGCTGGCATTGGTGCCGAACATGGCGCCCGTGCGCGTGCCGGCCCCCGCGCGGATGCACGTCGAGCCCGTGGGAGCAGGAGATTGAGCTTGCCGAAAAATTCCCAATCTTCAGCAAACAGTTATCCTGAAGCACTGCGTCGTCTCCACCGACGCGAGGAGTCTCGCGTGTCTTCCCGCGCATCGCTTATTTTCAAGTCTGCCTTGCTCTTACTCGCCCTCTACCCCTTGCTTGGCGCCGGAGACGAGGCCGCGCGAGTCAATGACCTCGGCCATCGTATGATGTGCGTCTGCGGATGCAATCAGATTCTTCTTGAATGTAATCACGTGGGCTGCGCTTACTCCGAGCGCATGCGCTCGGAATTGATCGCTGCCGTGGATCGCGGAGATAATGACAACCTCGTGCTCCAGGCATTCATACAGAAGTACGGCACCACAGTTCTGGCGGCTCCGACGAAGACCGGTTTCAATCGCGTGGCCTGGATCACGCCTTATCTCGCGCTCGGGCTTGGCATTCTTCTGGTGATGTTTATCGTCCGCGCCTGGCGAAAGCGGCCGCTGGTCCTGCCCGCCGATGCAGTTGCTCCGGTCTACGGCGTCGAGCTCGACCATTTCCGCGAGCAGGCGCGAAAGGAAACCGAAGTATGACGCTCGCTATCCTCGCCTGCATGATGATCTCCGTCGGTACGCTGGTGTACGTGTTCTATCTACCGGGAAAACTCTATCTCGGCCCGGAAAAGACCCGGTTGGCTTATCTTCGCGAGCGCAAAGAAGTGATCTACGACAACTTGCGGGATTTGAATTTCGAGTACAAGGCAGGCAAGTTTCCCGATTCCGACTACCAGGCGATGAAAACTTCTCTGGAAGAGGAAGCTGCTGCCGTTCTGGCCGAAATCGCTCGCCTGGAAGAAGCCGCACACCTCGCTTTCAATGTGAGCAAAGGAGCAAGAGTTTGAATATTTTGGATTGTCATCCTGAGCAAGCCTCTCGCCTGCCGCAAAGAGCCTGCCCCGAGCGGGCGGCGCGAGTCGAAGGGCGCGCTTGGCGTGCACCCTTTTTGAAGGCAACCTTCGCTCTTTGTGTCCTCATTATTTTCGCTGGTCTGTCATCCGCACAGACTCTGCGTGGCCATGTCAAGAATGGCACTACCAACAAGTCAGCCGCAGGCGATGATGTCATACTGCTCAGCCTGGGCCAGGGCATGGAAGAATCCGGTCGCACCAAAACCGACGCCCAGGGCAACTTCAGTTTCAAGTTGGATAACTCCGGCGGCCCGCATTTGATTCGCGCCATCCACCAAGGCGTGACCTACCATGCCATGGTGCCTCCCGGGACCACCTCGGCCGACGTTATCGTCTATGACGTTTCGAAAAAACTGGATGCAATCACTGCCACCGCCGATGTTATGCGCTTTCAGGCGCAGGGTAATGAACTCCAGGGCATCCGACTGTTTGCCGTAGATAATTCTTCCCAGCCGCCACGAACCCAGATGAGCGATCAAAGCTTCGAGTTCTATCTCCCCGAAGGCGCTCAAGTGGACCAGGGAATGGCCATGACCGCTAATGGCCAGCCGCTGAACACCATGCCGGTTCCTCAGAAAGAAAAAAATCGCTACGCATTTATTTTTCCTCTGCGTCCGGGAGAGACCCAGTTCCAGGTCGGCTTTCACCTGCCTTATAACGGCACATTTGCCGTCGATCCTAAACCGCTGTACCCGGCACAACACTTTGTGGTGATGATCCCCAAGACCATGCAATTCGTCGCTTCTCCCGGGAGTGCATATCAGGCCATGCAGGATCCGCGCCAGGCGGATGCAATCGTTCAGGTCGCGTCCAATACTAAGGTTGGTCAGTCGCTCGGATTCAAGATCTCTGGAACCGGAATGTTGGCTCAGCCTGACGAAAACGCTGGGGCGCCGGGGCCGGTGCAAGGAAATGAACGTGCGACCAATGGTGGCGCCGTGGGGCGCGACACCCGCCCCGGCGGCGGACTCGGACCTCCCATTGACGCGCCCGACCCATTGGAGAAATACCGCTGGTATGTCCTCGGAGGCTTCGGCATTTTACTCGCGGCGGGCGCGATTTTCATTCTTAGCCGCTCGGGCAGGAACACACCGGTTCCAGATTTCGTTGCCGCGGATGTTCAAGTCCCCCACGTTCCTCCGTCTCCGAAACCGCAGCCTTCTTCTCGCTCGGCAGTCCTGCTGGAAGCATTGAAAGAAGAGCTCTTCCAGCTTGAGCTCGATCGCAGGCAGGGCAATATCTCCCAACAGGAGTACGTGAAGGCGAAAGAGGCCCTCGATCAGACGCTGGATCGGGCGCTTAAGCGCGAAACCGCAAAGGCTTAGGCCGTACCTCGGGTGCTTTTGAGGCGTAGCGCCCAAAACGCTGTATGCTCCTTAGGGATGAATCCTGCGGTTCGCAGCCCCATCTAATATCCTGAGAAGAACCTATGGGAAACACATTCAAGACAGCGTTTCTGCTGACCGCACTGACTCTTTTGCTTATGTTGGCTGGCGATGCTTTTGGCGGGCAGCGCGGCATGCTGATGGCTCTGGGCATCGCAGCCGTGACCAACTTTATCGCTTATTTCTATTCCGACAAGATCGCGCTGGCGACGTATCGCGCACAGCCGGTCACGCGCGAAGAACTGCCTAGAGTTTATGACATCGTCGAGCGCCTGGCGCAGAAGATCGGCATCCCCACTCCAAAGATATACGTCATCCCAACCGATTCGCCGAACGCCTTCGCAACCGGGCGCAACCCGCAACATGCCTCAGTCGCGGTTACCCAGGGCATTCTGCAGCTGCTCAACGACGAGGAGATGGAAGGTGTGCTGGCGCATGAACTCGGGCACGTGAACAACCGGGACATCCTGATCAGTTCCATTGCCGCGACGATCGCCGGAGCCATCACGGTCCTTGCCCGCTTCGGATTCTTCTTCGGCGGCATGGGAGATCGCGAGGACCGCCGCGGTGGTGGAATCGGCGCTTTGCTGATGCTGATCCTTGCCCCGATCGCCGCCATGCTCATCCAGCTTGCAGTCTCGCGCTCACGCGAATATCAGGCCGACGCCAGCGGCGCGCATTACACCGGCAATCCGTACGCGCTGGCGCACGCGCTCTCCAAGCTCGACGCATACTCTCGCCGCTTGCCAATGACCGCCACGCCCTCGACAGCGCACCTGTTTATTATTCAGCCGCTGCTGGGGATTAATTTCGGCAATCTGTTTTCAACTCATCCGCCGATTGCCAAGCGGATCGAACGCCTTACCGGACGTCCCGCGGAATTCACGCAGTAAGGATTATGATGTGGGGCGGGCGCCCTCGCCCGCCAAAGGCGCTCTCGTACTGATTATGCGAAAAGTCTTAATCCGTCACAGCATGTGCCGCGACTGTTGGAAGAAGGCCCGGCCAGGCTCCAGTTCGGTCGGGCACGAAACTCCAGCCCGCCATCGTGTGCAAGAGATCTGCTGCTTTTGTTTAAAAAAACACAAATCCGGGATTCACGTTCCGAAGGACAAGAACGACCGTAGCGTCAAGTGCACGTGCACCAGCCAGTGGGGCGTTTCAAATTAGCCACGTTTTCGCACGCCTTTCGTTTCCATTTTTCCTGTCCGAGTGGTAACGTTCCGGCATGTCATTTTTTCGTTACATCCTAGTTCTGACGCTCGTGTTCTGGATCGGTGGAATCATCTTTTTCGCCTTCGTCGAAGCTCCCGCTGCTTTTGCCGTCATTCCTGCGCGTAACCTGGCCGGCAATGTTGTCGCGCGCTCCATCAACTCTCTTCACTGGATGGGGATCATCTGCGGCCTGATATTTCTGCTCGCATCTTTCATTTACGCGTATCTCAGCACCGGTGGAACGCACCCGTTTGCCGCCCGCAATCTTCTGGTTGTGATCATGCTCGCCCTCACCCTCATTTCGCAGTTCGGCATTATCCCGCGCATGGATTCACTTCGCGCCTCGATTGGAACCATCGACTCCGTTCCTCCCAGCAATCCGGCCCGCATGCAGTTCGACGCGTTGCACGTCTGGTCAACCCGGGTCGAAGGTGCGGTTTTATTGTTGGGTCTGGCGCTCATCTACTTGACAGCCCAACAGCTGGCGGCCGAAGACCGGTAAAACTCGAACATCTTATTACCGGTGGTGCATGTACTTATTTCTGATTGACTTACTGGAATCACTGTTCAAAGCTTAAGGAGTGCAACCGTGAGTAGCTGGCTTGCATCCAGCTAAACAGGTTCTCTGATTCGCATGCGCTGCCACTTTGATTCGGGGCTGGCCGCCCTGACCGTGTTAGCAACCTTGCTGCTGTTCCTGTTTCCGCTTGCCAGCGGTCCGTTTACAGTCGTCCATGGCCCGGCAACTGCGCTGCGAGCTGTTCGATTTTGGTTTCAATTGTTGTTCTTCCTGTTCGCCGCGCTGCCCTTTGTCGCCGCTTTGATGGGCTCCTGGATCGGGCTGATTGGTAGCGGCCGGAGTGCTGACTCTCCCGGCTTGCAGGCTTTTACCGTCCTTCGCTGCTGAAATCTCCTCTTGTTCCCGTCTGTCCGCATGTTTGCAGATTGACGTGCGCTAGTTACTACATTTGCAACCGCAATCACAAAAGGAGATGTCAATATGAAGATAGACAGAGTCGAACTATATTCAGCGGCAGTAGTTTTAAGCATTGTTTTGCTCTTGAGCGGGTGCAGCAAGAAAGTGGCGAAAGTCACACCCCCTCCGCCACCCTCACCCGCCGCCCCAACCGCGACTTTGGCGGCGAACCCGAGCATGATTCAGCAGGGCCAGTCAACCACTTTGACCTGGACCACCACGAACGCATCGCAAATTAAGATCACTGGCCGTGGTACGGTTAGTGCCTCGGGTTCTCAAACCGTTACTCCAAGTGCATCCACTACATACACGCTGCAAGCCGAAGGAGCGGGTGGGAGTCAGGAAGCGTCAGCCCGCGTCACCGTAAACCCAGCAGCAGCAAAAGCGATGTCCACCGGGCCCACCGAAGCGGAGCTTTTCGCCCGCAATGTTCATGATGTTTATTTCGATTTCAACAAAGCGGACGTGCGTCAGGACCAGGTCCCGAACGCGCAAAACAGTGCACAGTTCTTAACTCAACATCCCGATCTAAGAGTTGTCATCGAGGGCCACTGCGATGATCGCGGCTCGGAAGAGTACAACCTGGCGCTGGGAGCCAGCCGCGCTAACTCTTTGAAAGACCAACTGACAAGAAATGGTGTACCTGCCAGCCAGGTCACAACCGTCAGTTACGGCAAGGAAAAGCCGTTTTGCAGTGATCAGGACGAGCAGTGCTGGCAACAGAACCGCCGCGATCACTTTGCATTGCAACAATAACCCGGTTGCGGGGAGGAGCATGGTTCCTCCCCGCAAAAAGAAGTTACGCATCACAGGGCAGCCTGCATCAAAGCTAGTAAACGAATTTGGGATGCGCTACCGCGGAACAACTTCGAGTTTGCTGATCCGAAGTCTATTGACAGGCTTCGGCGTCCTGCTGATCCTGTCGATTGCCGTGTTGCTGTTTCTTCCCATAGCCAAAACCTATCACCAGGTCTCTCAGCACCGGA
>Ga0335078_10000193_pt1 | contig 101321 bp, 143 predicted proteins | sample Lox_Sample_32_FD_206711 | JGI IMG/M metagenome (GOLD analysis project Ga0335078, IMG submission 206711) | Soil microbial communities from Loxahatchee National Wildlife Refuge, Florida, United States - Lox_Sample_3.2 | ecosystem: Environmental > Terrestrial > Soil > Wetlands | place: USA... | reverse complement strand
CTGGGCCGTGCAGCCGTGGCTGCCGGATCCGTTAGCGCACCAGACGAGCCCGGTCATGATGTTGTTCCCGCCAGAGAACGCGGAGACGGAAATAGTCTGGTTGTCGAATGATATGGCCAGCCAGTCGGCCAGCTGCGGTATGCAGCTCGCCCCGAGAGGTATTACCGGCTGACCCGCTGCCGGGCACGGTATATTACCGCTGGTCGCGTTGAGGTACATGCCGCCGTTCGGCTTGGCGTTCAGACCTGACCCGCTGTTCTTGTAATAGGCAACAGAGATATTCCCGTAGGAAACGGCCACTGACTCGATGACGATATTAGCGGAACTGTACCCGGCTGACTTGAGCCGCGTGTAGGCCGCCGCCATGAAGCTGATAGGCGACGCGGAAGTCCAGGACATGACTGAGCTGAAATTAGAATTGAACCCGTTCTGCAGCGGGTCGTTGGCGCTGGCGTAGCCGCTGGACGGGCCGACCTGAGCCCATGCGGATGTGCCACCGCCCGTCCCGGCCGTGGTGCAGATCCAGATGAGCCCGGTCTGGTCAATGACGAAATCGCCGGCCAGGTACGTTCCCGACCGGGGGGCGCCGCCCGCCGTCGCTCCCGCATACCGGCTGGCTGCGGTAGCCCCCGGCAGCCCTGCCGGAGCGTAGTCAGGGAGACTCTGGCCTGCCTGCGCCCAGGTGGCAAGAGTTCCGGTCCCGCCCGTGGTGCAGATCCAGATGAACCCGGTCTGGTCAATGACGAAATCGCCGGCCAGGTAGGTTCCCGACGTCGGCTTGCCGCTGACAGTCGCGCCGACAAAGCGGCTCCCGGCACCGGCCCCCGTTATCATGCTCCCGCCGCTGGCCGCGACAAGGCCAGCGGCAGCGAACGCCTGCGCGCTTGCGACCTCCTGGAAATTAGGCCCGGTTCCGCAGTTGATGATGGTGGTCTGCTGCAGCGGCACGTTGAGCAGCGGCTGCAGCCCCCAGTTGCCGACCGTGTCGAGCAGCAGGCCCGTGGTACTGCTGTCTGCGTAGACGTGGAAGTAGACGCCGGCGCCGAGATTGTGCGTAAGCTGACCGGATTGCCGGACTATTATGTTGCGGCAGGGAGTGCCAGCTGTACTTTTGGTGAACTGGAATGCGTTTCCCGTCCACGAGCTGGCGTCCCAGCCGCGGACGTGCTCTATGGTAACACTGAATCCGGCTGCTATGTTGATCAGCCCTGCGGGGGCCAGCTCAACGACGATGTTCCGGAATAGCATATCCTGTGCGTATCCGGCTGCATTCTGCATGTCAAAGTTAAAGAATGGCACAAAGTTATTGTTGCCAAAATATCCGGTGTCCAGATCTTGCCAGGAGCAGGATGTGACGCCTACCTGCAGTGAGTTCCAGGCGGAATTAGTGGCCAGCGCGGAGCCGTAAATACGGCATTCGCCGTACACCACGAGATCAATAGCGGTGCCGCCGAATTCCGACCAGACGCTGTGTGCCGGATTATCCTGCTGAGCCTGGACGCCGCAGATGCGGAACTTGGACAGCCCGACGTTGCCGCCCAGGGTGAAGGTGGCAGTGCCTGCGGCGCTGTCGGTGGCAGGCTTGCTCAGCACGTATCCGGGGCCGGCGTCTCCGGGTGTTATGTAAGAAGAGATAACCGTGGACGCCTGTATGTTAGTTCCGCTGATCGGGGCGCCGACGTCGGTGGAGACCGCCGACGGGTCATATACAGTGGCTGAGCCGTTACTGGTCGTGCAGCCGGTATCGGCGCGCCGTGTGATATCCCATACGTGACCGGTAACCGGTGCGATCGTGACTGATCCGCCGTTGATGCTGCCGGCTCCGGTGATGCTGAGCATGGGGGCCTGCCCTGGCGCAGGCGCATATGCCTGATTGTTGAAAAGCACCAGGTAAGCAGTCCCGGCCGGGACGGGAAACGTGTACGGGCCGCCGGCCACTCCCGTCAGCGTGGCAGTGCCTGTTGCTGTCGTCGGAGACGGGTAGCCGACAGATGCGGTGAAGGAAACACTTGCGCTTGACGCCGCCTGCGCAGACGACAGGGATACTGTTCCGGTGCCTGACGGCGAGACGGCCCCCGTAACACCCTTCCCCGAAGCATACAGGAAACAATGCTCAAAAGTAATGTCGTGAGTGTTCTTGTACATGGTGAAGAGACTCGACACGGAATTTATGATCGAGCCGCCGGCGCCGCTGCTGCTGTTCGGCCCGTCGATGTTCGAGCCGCGGACATGCATGCCGCTGTACATGGAGATCGGAGTCGACGTCCTGAAGCCTCTGTTGCCGAGATCCACGATGCCGGACGCAGCCTGTGCGGCGGCGAAGCACGCGTGGACAGGAACGTCGTCATCAGTAACGCCGTCGCCGGCGGCACCGAACGACATCGGGCTGAAGATGCCCTGGGTGGCGTTGACGGCAAGCGGAACACCGGTGAACGCCCCGGCGGAAACGACCTGGCGGACGGTGAACCCTGCGGCGTGAGCGACAGGAACAGACGCCAAAGCGCCGCGGATCACCGTCCACGTCACGCCGGATACGTCCGTGACCGCAACCATCTCGGAAGACAGCACCGGATCCCCGGCATAGAACGGGTTCCCTGCAGACGGGACCGGGAACCCGTCCGACGATGCGACAGTCCACGTCTCGGTGCTGCCTGGCGCAGGCGCGCCGGTGCCTCCGGCGGTCACCGTGGTCGTGGCGAGCAGATTCCCGGCGGTGATCTTCTTGGTGGTCCCGGACCCGGCCATGGAGAAGTCGCTGGTGTCGACCACCGGGAACAGGTCACCGGGCTGCAGGCTGGACCCGGCCAGCGCCCCGTATTCGCTGATCTTGCCCATCGTGGTCTCCTAACGCCCTGCTGCCGCCCTGGCAGCGGCAGCGGCGTAGATCCCCATGCTGCCGATAATCTTGTCCGGCTCGCCAAGGATCTCGTCCAGCGCCGGGGCAACCTCACGGCAGCAACAGCGTTCCTCCCTGTCGTGACAGGCCAGGGTGCCGCCTGCGGCGAGGAGCGGCAGGGCAAGGTTCACGTCAGCCCCGACCTGCGTCCCGGCGTGGTCGCCGTCGATGAAGATAAACCCGAACCGGGTCCCGGCTGCAGCCATCCCCGGTAGAACATCCTGGCTGGCATGGCGGAGGATGGTCACCTTACCTGCCGCCCCGGCGAGGAGCAGGTTAGCGGTCATCACCGGCAGCGAGTCCAGCCAATCATGCGGATCCACTGCGGTGACCGACCGGGCACCCCCGAGAGCCATCACGATCGCCGAGTACCCGAACGCTGAGCCGATCTCCAGGACATCCTGGTCTTTCGCCATCCGGGCAAGCGCGGCGGCTTCTTCCGGGAGGACCGAGGTCGGGATGGTCTGCGGATGCAGGCCGCCGACCGGCTGTTCCTGCCACGCCAGATGCATGCTTACCCGGCGGCGGGGGTTTTCGTCCAGGTGAACCGGGACGGCCCCGAACTCCCCGCACCCGGGTTCCCGGCGCCCTGCAGGCCGCCGGGCTGAATGCCCTGCGTCCACCCGCCCGAGGGCGCGGCGGGCCCGGCGGCGGGGCTCTTGCCGCCGTCTTTCCCTATCAGGGTGGACACCGGCGCCGGGGCGCCTGGCGGCAGGACCGGCAGCGGCAAGACCTCCGGGCCCGCGCCAGGATCACCCGGCGACGGGCTCGAGATCGGCACCGACCCGGACCCGGACTGGCCGAGATCGCCGTGGACCTCGCCGCCCGCGCTCATCGAGGACGGGACCAGCGGCGGGGCGGTCAGGTGCTGCACCATCAGGTCTGCCTGAACGGGCCGGAGTCGCCGTCAAGATACGGATAGTCCGCAGTCTTCATGAACCCGGCGTTGTTGGTGCCGCCAGGGTCGGTCGGCTGCGGCCGGTCCACGTCCTGCGCGCCGCCGTAGTTCACCGGATCGCTGCGGTCCGGCATGCCGGCCACCGCGCCCTGCCGGACACCGGAACCGCCGGGAAACGTAGCCATCTACCGCTGTCCTTTCTTCCAGCCGCCGACCATGATGTTCCCCTGCCCCGCCCCGTCAGAAGTGGGGTAGAACCCGCCCTCGACGAGGGGCCGCGCCGGCGGGTACGTCCCCGCCGGGGCGGTCGAGTCCGGGCCGACCACCGCGGACACGACATAGTTGCCGGTGCCGCCGCCGGGCTTGCCGTACACGGCGTTCGGGTCGGTGACCTGGATGGTCATGCCGGGCTGCTGGATCTGCCCGGCCGGCGCCCCGCCGGACCCGGGCGCGCCCGTGCCGCCCAGCGGCGTCCCGGCCAGCGTGTCATTAGCCGGGTAAATTCCCGGCGGAGCCGTCGGGTCAGACGCCTCCCCGGCGACTGACGGCGAACCGCCCGCGCCAGTCGAGTAGGAAAGCGGGATGCCGAACGCCGACGCCGGGTCCTGGCCGGGCGCCAGCGTCGAGTCATTCGGGTTCGCGGGGACACCTGGCGCGGGGGCGAAGCCGTCCCCGGATTCGTCCGGGCCCCTGTACTTCAGGTCAGCCATCACAGCTCCTCGCTGCCGGTTTCCGTTGGACCGCGCCGGGCCGGGCGTTCACAGTCGCCCGGCCCGGCGCGCACCTTGACTGCAGGTGGCGGCAGCCAAGGAAGATACAGGCGTACAGGAAGGATCAGGTACTTCCTCCCACGTAGTACTTCATGCAGTTGCCGGTCCGATCGACCAGGGTGCCGTCGCCCCTGATCACGGCCCGGAACGTCACCAGGTCAGTGTTGAACTGGTAATCATCGGACCGCTCGAACCGGACTGGGCCGACCAGCCGCACGAAGAACTGGGCGAAGTCGCCGAACACCACCGACTTCGCTGACGTCGCCACCGCCGGCATGAACGGGTCCGCGACCAGCGGCTTGCCCAGCAGCAGGTCCGGGGACCCGAGGACCACCGACGGCTCCCAGATCGGCCGCAGGTTCGCGTCGAGCAGCAGCCGGAACCCGGCGATCGTCTTGTCCGCCGCCAGCCAGTAGCAGCTGCGGGACTGACGGTAAGGAGCGATAACGCTGTACTCCAGGTTCACCAGGTCCGAGTACTGCGGGGCGCCGGTCTTGCCGGTTGTGGTGCCGAGGACACCCTGGCCTGCGTTCTTGAGCAGCCCGTCCGGCTTGGTGGTGCCCGTGCCGGTGATCAGGTCCGAGCCGAAAGCGTTCCCGATCGCCCGCCCCGACGACATGGCCAGGTAGCCGACCAGGTCAACACCCGAGTCGTCGAGAAGCTCGCGGGCCACGGACAGGAGCACGCCGTACTTGTAGGCGCCGAGCGTGACGACGTCGAACTGCGGGTCAACCTCGTTGATGGAGCCGATCTGCCCAGTCAGCGCCGCCGTGGTGTGCGACGTGGTGCGGGGCACGGTCAGGTTCTCACCGCCGGCAGTGTTCAGGATCGTCGGCCCGGCCTGCAGCAGCCCCGACACCTCGATCAGGTGGCTTATGAGCTGGTCGTAGAAGTCCGTCGGGGTCAGCGCCCCGCCGGACGCAGCCGAGTAGGTCATCAGGGCCCGGTAGTTCACCGGCCCCCGGGCCGGGTCGTGGCGCAGTTCCAGCACCCGCGGCGATCCGGCGTCGCCGCGGAACCAGGCCCGGATCTCGCCGTCCGACCCGCCGCCGGGACTGGTTTCCGGCTGCCGCCACGCCGACTGCCGTTTCTTGTCGACGTCCTTGCCGACAATCGAGTTGAACGCCGCATCCGCGTCCTTCGACCGCTTCTCCGCCTCGAGGACGGCCTTGATGCGCTTGTCCAGGTTGTCGAGTTCCTCGTTCGCCGCGTCCCAGGAACCCTGCTCCTCGGCGGTCAGCGCCCGGTTCTCTTCCGTTGCCCGGTCGGCGATGGCTTTTGCCTGCTCCCAGACGTTCAGCCTGCGGTCACGCAGGGTCTTGGCCACTTCGGACATGTGACAGTTCTCCGTTTCAGTAGCGAGGTGTCCGAAACGGCGATCCAGCGCGGCCCTGTGTTGTGTCCCGGTGCCTGCCTCGCGGCCGGGAGTCCGTGCCAGTGATGCGTCCGTGTCACGCCTGTCCAGGTGGTGTCGAGCCGGCCTGGAGGCGCCGTGCGCGGGGTTGTGCTTGTTCTTCCGCTTACATGCGGGAAGCTGCGTGCGGTACAGGACGGTGCGGCGGGAAGCACGCCGGCGTGCCCGTCAGCGGCACCGACGGGTAGTAGTCACAGGTCACCGCGTCCACCGACGCGCACGTGATGCCGGCGTCCAGCCACCGGGAAACCAGATCCCAGTCATCGGCGCGGATCAGGCTCCGCCACGACGCCACGTCGAGGAGCTCACGGCGGTGCAGCAGCATGCACGACAGCACGCGGCCGTGCGCCAGCGGCCCGTCGCCGATCCGCAGCACGCTGTCCCCGGCGCACTTGATGACTGCCCGCGAGTACGCGAACCCCGCAGCCGGGTCAGACTCCAGAGCATCAGCCAGCAGCCGGAGATGGTCCGGCCGGTAGGCGTCGTCGTCGTCCAGGTAGGCGATCAGATTCCCGCGGGCGAGAGTGAGAGCGTGGTTGCGGGCATCCGCCCCGCCCGGCCCCGTAGTGACCGTCTCGCCGTACACGACCGGCAGCCCGGCGACCAGGGCCTGCAGTTCCGGGTCCGGGTCGGAGACGACAACATGCTCAACGTCGGGATACGTCTGCGCCCGCACCGACGGGACACAGCGGCCCAGCAGCAGGTCGTGCCTGTGCCAGGTGGGCGTGATGACGGAGATCAGCCCTCGTCGGCCCACGGGTCCTCACGGCGCCCCAGCAGCGTCGCCGCCGCGGCAGCACCCAGCAGCCGCTTCGGCTGCGGCCGCGGCTTCACAGCCACCGACGGCCGGTCCGTCCGCACGAAGAACCGCCGCAGCTCATCCTGATCCGCGAGCTTCCGGACCTCATCCACCTCAACACCCATATGATCCGCCAGCGACCGCAGCCCGGCCGACGCATCCGGGTACGCCGGGTCGACTACCGGGGCCACATCCACCAACTGCACCTCGACCAGCGACCTGACCGGATAGTTCGTGTCCTCCGTCAGATCCCACTCCTCGCCCCCGGAGGGCACCCGGAACGCGAAACTGGAATGCTGCACGTCACCCCGGCCCACCAGCTCGAGAATGTCGCCCCGGGACTGCGGCGGCAGCACGTCATAATGCAGCCCCACCCGGTCAACCTCGAGCCTCAGCGTGTTCCCCGCCGTCGTGCCCAGCAGCATGTCATCGGAATGGTTGTACCGGCACACCGCACCCGACCAGCCGCCCTGCCGCGCCTGGTTGAACGCCGACGGGAGGACACGCTCCACGAACCCGCCCAGGTTCCGCGACGTCACCGGCCGCTGCGTGGTGTGGAACACTGCGCCGTAGCCGACGATCCGGTTCCCCTCAACCTCGGAACGGCATTCGACGGGGCCGCGGGTATAGCGGCGCTCCACCGGGACACGCTCGAGCATGGACCGCCCCGCATCGGACGCGACCTTTATGCCCATGCGTTCGGCCGCTGCTTTGATCTTCGGAAGGGCTTTGTCACCGAATGGGGACTGAGGGGCGCGAGCTAGGGCATTCCGGACATGAGCCTCGTCATGTATCGGAAAATGCCGCAAACTACGCGGAACGGTCTTGCCCTCTGCGTCTTTTGAGCCGCCGCTCTCCACGAATGCGAACTGACTGTCCGGGAGGTCGTTAATGTCCGATGTGGACATCTGTGTCATAGTTGCGCCCCAATCGGGTTAATGCCAGCCGTTCGCCATGATCTTGCGTATTGCATCTGGGTCCAGCGGGTCGAGGTCGTAGTCCCCGTCCCACCTAGCGCGGGCCGCAGCCGCAGCGGCCTGCGGGTTCCCCGCCGCGCCCTTCCCGTTCGCCGCAGCCGCAGGCGCGGCCTGGCCAGGAGCCTGCGCCTGCGCAGGCTTCGTCTTCGCGATCGTCTCCGCCGACTTCATCGCCAGCAGATCCGCAGGCCCCGGCTGCACAAGCTTCTCCATCGACACCGGGATCTCCTTGATCCCGCGTGCCATCGCCACCAGCACCTCGAGCGGCATCGGGTCATCCCCGATCGCCCCGGCCAGCGGCTCCTCTTCTTCTTTCGCCCGGACCTCGTTCGCCGTCATCATCCCGATGTCACGGGCCAGCTTGTAAATGTTGAACCTGGCCTCAGTCGTCGTCTTCAGCATTGCTGCAGTGTTGAACCGGACGTACTGGGCTTCGGGGAGGATGCCGAACAGCGCGGTCTCGAACCGGACCAGCCACGGCCGCAGCGTGTCCGTTACCAGACTGATGGACTCCTGCTCTTGGGTGGAATAAGTCAAACTGCTACCTCTTGACCCACCGATACGCTCTGGAGGCAGCCCCAGGATCGCCGCGATCTGCGTCGCATTCAGCTGCATGGAGTTATGGGTGATCAGGCCCTCGGTGACATGCGTGTGCGTGCCAGCCACCGTGACCGCGTAAGTGTGCTGATCAGGGGCATCCTCGACAGCGACAACCCTGGTCCATCGGACGTCCGAACGGGCGCCGTTAGTGCGGTACCCCGTTGCCGCGGCGGCCCAGGTAGCTAGCCGTGCCGCCTTTCTTGGGTGCGCGGGCGTCAGCAGGCCAGCTAGACGAGCAACGTTGCCGCGGCCGCAGACCGTCAGAGTCCAGCAGTCCTTGGCGTTGCATTCCTGCCCCATGACCATCCGGACATGGGCGGCCTCATGGAGCCGTATGGCCGACTGGACGCCCATCATGGCAAGCATGTGCTGGCACTCATCAAGAAGCCGACGGGACACTGAGGCCCAGTAGACGATCGGCTGAGGCCGAGTCTCAGCTACTACACAGCCATCCGTGTCCAGGTATCCGCTGAGGAACGACGCCTGGGCCTTACGGCCGCCAGTCAGGACAGCTTCGGGTACACGCTTGTGTTCTGCGCTGAACCCGAGGACGCCGAAGTCGCTCAGTTCCTTACGTAGTCCGCTGAGACGCCCAGGATGTCCGCCAGTTTTCATTCGGTAATTGCCGGGGCGCCTCCGTGGCATAAGCGCCCCACCGCGCTCACCAAGCCAGTCATCTAGCCTGCTGATGATCGCTGGCTCATCGCCGGTGAACGAGGAGTGGCGCCCGGTCAGTCCACCGTCGCCGACAAGCGCGCCCAGCGCCCATGCGGTTTCCGTGTCGAGGTCTCCGCCGCCATCCCAGTCCAGTGCGACCCGGACGTAATCGCCGACCCGCAAGTCGCTTGCTTTGACCCATCGGGCGTTATCGTCCAGGGATCCGTAATAGCGCTTACCGGGGGACCGCGGGCGGCGGGACGCCCAGTACGGGTGCTGCGGGGATGTTTCCAGTTGACGTCCACACTGGGTGCGGATCCGGTTCACCGGGCCTGCTGGCTTCTTGGCGACAGCAGCGACCGTGGCGGGCACCAGTCGTGTACCGTCCCACGACAGAACTTCATCGCCAACTGCGAGTTCATCGGCGCGCCGAAGGGCGCCGTTCGGTAGGGAGAACATACTTGATCCTACCGCGCATTCTAGAAACTGCGCCTCACTTGGCGGCACCGACACGGGCTTGTAATCCCAGTCCCGTCCGTACACCAATGGCTCACGGCGGCGGATCGAGTTGCTCAGACGGCGGCGGATCTCATCCGCCTGCTCGCTGTCGACCTCGATTTCCGTGTTCTGGAATGTTCCCGGCGGCCACCCGCCGGCCCGGTACCACGACGCCCCGTACTCCAGCGCATCCTGACCCGAGTTGATCAGGTTCATGAACAGCCGCAGAGGCGACAGGCCCAGGACTTTCCCCGGCACGGAGAACGCCCGGATGTGGAACAGGTCCGCCCGGTTCAGCTGCGTCCCGTGGAACAGGATCCGCGCCCTGAGCGGGTTCCAGGGCTGGTCGTCGTCTTCGATGACCTCGACCCGGTCCATCGGCAGCCACTCGATGCCCGTCGGATACCCGTAGCCGTCGCGGCCGGTGATCAGGCCCATGGCGTTGCCCTGGAGGATCAGGGACACCATCGCCATGTGCACCCAGTCGTAGATGGTGCCCATGGCGGACGGCTGGGTCAGCAGCTGCCCGGTCGTGACTTTGACGGGGTCGCCGTTGGGGAGTTTCCGGTACTGCTGGATGGGGAGCGAGGCGACCATGTCGGCGATGAGGCGGGCGCCGGCGTAGAGGGGGCCGAGGCGGAGGGCGTGCTCGACGCCGACGACCATCTGCGAGGGATGCGCCGGCCCGCCCGCGCTGTAGGGCACGTAGGGGCTATCCCAGGGGCGCCAGGGTACCTGGATCGCTCTGCGTTCCTCGCGGGAGGCGGCGATCCGGTCCAGGAGACCCACAGCGCCCCCTCCGGCGTGTCGCATGCCTGTTTGCGGTGTACCGACAGCCATCACGGTGTACGGTGGCAGACATGAGCATGGAACCCATGGTTGAACAACAGCAAGCCGACGCCCTCGCGGCCCTCATCGAGCCCGGTCGCCGCCGCCGCGCCGCAGTCACCACCGCAGCCGACGCTGACGCCGAACTGCACCCGCTCGTCGTCGCCGCAGTCAAAGCCGGATGCTCCTACCGGCGCATCCGGCAGCTCACCGGACTATCCCTGGACACCATCGGCGCCTGGGCAAAGGCCGGACGATGACCGGCGGCTATGCGGCGTTCCTCGCCGCCAAAGCCCAGCTAGACGGTGCCGCTGGCTTTGAGCCCTCATGGATGCCGTCCGCCCTGTTCCCGTTCCAGGTCTTCCTCACCGAATGGGCTATCCGCCAGGGCCGCGCTGCCCTGTTCGAAGACTGCGGTCTCGGCAAGTCTTGCCAGGAACTGGCCTGGGCGCAGAACGTCTACAAGCACACCGGGAAACCCGTGCTGATGCTCGCCCCGCTCGGGGTCACATTCCAGATGCAGGCCGAAGCGGAGAAGTTCGGCATCGAGGCAGCCATCTCGCGGGACGGATCGGCACCCGCCGGGATAACGGTCACCAACTACGAGCGGCTGGAAAAGTTCGACTCCAGCCGGTTCGGCGGCGTGGTCTGCGACGAATCCAGCGTCCTCAAGTCTTTCGACGGGGTACGCCGCACGAGGATCACTGAGTTCGCGCGGACCCTGCCGTACCGGCTGCTGGGCACTGCGACAGCAGCCCCGAACGACTACATCGAGCTCGGCACGTCATCCGAGGCACTCGGATATCTCGGCCACATGGACATGCTCGCCGCGTTCTTCACCAACAAAGAGAAAACGATGAAAGCCATGGGCGGGAAGTGGCGGCCGCGGACAGGCGAGGCGTGGCGGTTCAAAGGCCACGCCGAGGACCAGTTCTGGCGGTGGGTGTCGTCGTGGGCCCGGACAGCCCGGAAACCATCCGATCTCGGATTCGACGACAACGGGTTCATTCTCCCGCCGCTTGAGGAACGGCTGCATATCGTGAAGGCCCGGACGCTGGCCGACGGCACCCTGTTCGACCTGCCCGCGCACGGCCTGCAGGAAGAACGTGAGGAAGCTCGCCGCACCCTGCCCGAACGATGCGAGAAAGCCGCCGAGCTCCTCGCCGCCGACGACCATGGTGTCGCCTGGTGTCACCTCAACGACGAGGGAAAACTTCTCGCCAGGCTGATCGACGGAGCCGTCGAAGTAGCCGGATCGGACAGCAACGAAGACAAAGAAGAGAAACTGGCCGCGTTCGCCTGCGGCGAGATCCGCGTCCTGGTAACCAAACCGAAAATCGCATCATTCGGGCTGAACTGGCAGCACTGCCATCGGATGACGTTCTTCCCGAGCCACAGTTACGAGCAGATGTTCCAGGCCATCCGGCGATGCTGGCGGTTCGGCCAGACCCAGCCAGTCACCGTGGACATGGTCGCCACCGAAGGCGGCGCGAACGTGCTCAAGAACCTCGAGCGCAAAGCAGCCGCCGCCGACCGCATGTTCGACTCCCTGACCGCGCACGTCAACGACGCGCTGTCGATCCGCCGCAGCCAGACCTTCAACCAGGAAGCAGAGGTGCCCTCATGGGTAACGTCCTAGACCAGGAAATCACCGGCCGGTGGGCCCTGTACAACAGCGACTGCCTGGAAGTGATGCCAGGACTACCCGACGGCTCCATACACCTGTCCGTATACAGCCCGCCGTTCATCGGCCTGTACGTTTACAGTTCCTCAGACCGCGACCTGTCGAACTGCCGGAGTTACGACGAGTTCTTCACCCAGTACGAGTTCATGGTCGAGGAGATCGCCCGGCTGACCATGCCAGGCAGGATCAGCGCCGTGCACTGCATGGACGTCCCGTCCGGGAACTCCGGCGGAGACTCCCTGACAGACTTCCCCGGCGACATCATCCGGCTGCACTGCCGCCTCGGCTTCGAATACGTCGGCCGTCACTCCATCTGGAAAGAGCCCCTGGCGGTCCGGAACCGGACCATGGTCAAAGACCTGACCCATCAGACCACCGTGCAGGACTCCGGGCTCGCCGGGATCGCCTCAGCGGACTACCTGCTGATCTTCCGCAAAACCGGGACCAGCCCCGTCCCGGTGACACACCCGAACGGGTTCACCACCTACCACGGTGCCAGCAGCCCGCCAGCCGACGTCCTCCGATACCAGGGATGGACAGGCAACCAGATCGAGAACCGGTACTCACAGTGGGTATGGCGCCAGTATGCGTCGTCGGTGTGGGATGACATCCGCGGGAACCTCGGCCAGTGGGACAAGCGCCCCGGCCAGGAAGGCTACATAGCACCCGTGCTTCCTTACCGCGAGTCCCGCGACGAGGAAGACGAGAAGCACGTCCACCCACTGCAGCTGGATGTAATCCGCCGGGTCGTTGACCTGCGCACCAACCCAGGCGAGGTGGTGCTCACACCGTTCCTCGGGGTCGGATCAGAGGCATATGCGGCGGTGGAACTCGGCCGCCGGGCGATCGGCATCGAACTGAAGCCCTCCTACTACCGGCAGGCCGTCAAGAACCTCCGTGAGATTCGGCACGACCAGGAGGCCGGCCAGGCTGACCTGTTCGAGACAGCGGGCGTGTCATGAGCCTGCAGGACCGGGTGGTTGCCTACCATGAGGCCCGGTTCCCGGTCTGCACCCCCCACGAGGTGATCCTCAAGGCCATGGCGGAACTCGGCGAGGTCGCCGACGCAGCCCAGATCCAGATGCCCCGCGGCGACCTGGTCGAGGAAGCCGCAGATGTGGTGATCACCATGTTCGCACTGACCGGCCGCTGGTACGGGGCGAACCTGCTGGACGCGGTAGAGGCGAAGCTAGGGATCCTGTCGACGCCGGGGGCGCACCGGGCATCCCTGGCTGGCTAGCGGCCCTTCGCACGGCGGACGGCCTCACGGGTGGCGTTCATCGCGGGCTGGTCGCCACCCATCCGCTCCAGCGCGGCCCGCATCGCCAGGTTGTCTTCCACCAGGTCAGCCTTGGACGGACCCTGCCCGCGGCCGTTCTTCCACCCCAGCGCAGCAGCAGCCCACGACCAGGCCATCACCGCGAACAGGACGGTGAACACCTTGCCGACCAGCCACGCAGCCCCGTACAAGACGGAGGCAACCCCGGTAAGGAACGCCTCGCGTGGTTCCGCCGCATGGGCACGGGCGGAAATCTGCTCGAGCCGCTCATGCCTGCCGGCCGCCCGCGGATCGGAGACACCGGTCAGGTCAAGCTGTTCGGTGAGATCAGCGGCCAGCGCCATAACCGGTCCTTCCCTGCCTCGCGCGGCGGATGGTGACGGATGTAGTGCTCCCACGGCGCCTCGTAGGTCGGGTGCTGCCCGCAGGCGTTCTCGACGCGGCGGTGCAGCGGTTTGAGGATGTACATGCGCCGGCCGGCACGGACGCCAATGAGATGCCCGTGGAGCCGCAAAAGGTACATGTCGCAGCCGTAGCGGACGACGACATCGACGGGGTTCCACCATTGCGGGCGGCGGACGTTCAGCCCGTAAGCTGCCAGCACCCGCCACAGCCGGTCCACGGACGCCTATGGCATGCGGGTCATGAAAACACCGCCGCTGGGTGCCGAGTTGAGTTCCTCGGGCATGACTTTCCCGGAGCCGCCACAGTCGGGGCATTCCCGGCCGCCGTTCATGATGGTGCCAGTGCCGTCACAGGTCGGGCAGGTCACCTCGCCGGGAGTACCCGTGTCCGGAGGCTCGGGCATGGGCGCGGCGGCGCGGAGTTGGCCGACCGTGGACGCACGGACCACGGCACGCTGCCGGACCTGGCCCATCAGTTGCCCCCCGGAAACAGTTCAGGCGATTGACGCAAGCGGGTCATAAGTGACGCGGGCGTACTTGTTGTGACCCCACGTAGCCAAAGTGACTGCGATCAGCGGGCTTATGTCCACTGGCGTGAGTTTCCGGCCCCAGGCATGATTCCCGTCACCAAGATCCCGCTGCACTGCCCCCGCAACCGCAGTCCGCAGATTCGGCTGGCTATCCCCCAGATGCACAAACGTGCGATCCTTCACGCTAACCAGGAACAAACCGAAAGCCTGAGCCAGCTCAGTAGACGACGGCCGGGTCACCTCAATCCGGGCCCGCTCCACCTCGTCAATCAGATGCCCCGCCGGCCCATGCGGATCAATCACAACCGCAGCAGGCCGGTACTTCGCAGTCAGCTCAGCCAGCCGGTCAACCACCCACGCAGTCCCCGGCCGGTGATCACCAGCCGGGATCTCCCCCACAACCTTCCCATCCGGCCGCCGCCCCGCAACCGCAATCGCCGCAGTCGCCCCGCCCTCCGACGCATCCACCGCCAGAGCCAGACCCCGGCCCGACGGCCGCCGCGTCACCGGATCAGCACACGCATCCCACGCCAGCTCACTGATCACCATCCACCCGGCCTCATCAGCAGGCCAATCCGACACAGCCAGATGCGACGCCGCGAACGTCCCCGCATCCATCGACGCATACGCCTTCGACAGATACGCCTGCGAAATCCGGATCCCCATCCCCGGGTTAGCCTTCGCCCACGTCGCCGGCGACCCCGGGTCGTCATGACGGGTGCAGTTCTTCTCGCACATCTCATGACACAGCTCGGCGGACCACTCAGCCCACATCAGGTCGCTGGCGCCGCCGTCCATGCCGCGGCGGCGGATCCTCGCCAGGTGGAAGGCGTCCGCGCGGCCCTCAGACGCCGTGTACCACAGCTGCGGGTTCGGCCTGGTTGACATGGTGGGCATCGACGCGCCGACTGCCTCAGCGGACAGGATCATCGCCTCGTCGTAGTACAGGCAGTCACACGTGAACCCGCGCGCGCTCGACCTCGAGCGGGCCAGGAACCTCAGCCGCCGGGAGGCCAGGCCGCGGCGCACCGAACCGCTGTCGGAGCCCATGATGATCGTCGGCGTCGGGTAGAGCTCGATGCCCTCGGAACCATGCGACGTGATGATCTTCCGGACCAGGCGGCACAGGTCCGGGGTTGTCTCCACGAGGGCCTGCATCCGCAGGAAATGTTCCTCAGTCGTCTTGAACTCGTGGGATGTGTGGATTTGCAGCAGGTCGTCTAGCAGGAACATCCCCGCCAGCTGCCGCGCCTCAATTATGCAATTCTTGCCATTCTGGCGCGGGATGAGGAGCCCGACCTCGAACGCTGCCCACTGACCGCCCGGCAGAGTCCCCATCGACTCCCGCAGAACCCACGCTTCCCACTCATCCAGAACCAGCCCAGCCGACGCAGCGAGCTCCACCGCGTCATCGCCCTGCGCATGCGACACCGCAGGCGGCGCCCAGAACACCCGCGGCCGGGGATTCCCCTCAGCCTTCGGCGGCGGCGCGTTCCGCGCGTCTCGCCCTGAGCTCGTCAACCGTCGACCCTTCCGACTCCGGCGGCGCCAGAGCCGCAAGCTCCGACAGCGTGATCCGCAGTTCCCGCGCGACCGCTGTCAGATCCCCCGCATTCACGCCACCGTCCAGCCGCCGCGCCAGCAGGCCAGCCAGCCGCGCCGACGCAGACATGCGCAACTTCTCCGGCAGCACACCCACATCCGCCACAACAGCCGACTCCGTCTCGCCCGGCGCCAGCGCGGGGCCGACCGCAGTGCGCCGCTCCGAGATCAGCAGCAGCCGGTCCACCGCCCGCAGCACCATCGTCGCGTTGTTGGCTTCCGCGGCCTGGCGGAGCACCGCCTGGCAGCACCGCTCAAGCTCAGCCAGCCGCGCCTGCTCTGATTCCGCCCAGGCCGTCACATCATCCACTCGGTTCCCCTGCCTTAACCACCCGGCGGGTTGCGGCCACGTTCCCGCCGCAGCCGGGCTGCGGCGGCACGCCTTCGACGCTTCTTCTCGTCGTCGGACAGGCCCTCCGGCGGCGGACCGCCGCCAGCACCCCCAGCACCCAGCACCGCCCCAGCGCCGAGCAGCCCAGCAGCCGTCTTCAGACCGTGGCCGCCGCGGCCGCCAGCACGGCCCCTACCCCCGCCGCCGCCTCGACCGCCCACTCCCGTCAGCCCCCTGCCACCGCGTCGGGTACAGCCTGACCGGCACACCGTGAGTATCAGCGCCTGGCGGGAGCTTCCCGTACACCAGCAGCACCGACGGGGCGACACGCTCCGCCAGCGCGCTCAGCCCCGCCTGGAACCCCGCATGCGCCGACCGGTCACGCACCACACCCACCGCCGACACCGCCACCGGACACCCATGCGGCATCGTCCCGAACGCAAACCCGAACGTCTCCGGCCCAGCCCACTGCGCCGTACAGATCACCCGCACACCATGCGACTGCCACCACGCCGCACACCAACGAGACCGGTACACCTGCCACGACTGCACAACCCACGGCGCACCCCGCCACAACGAGAAATCCGGCGACAGCGCCATGCACCCGGCCGTCTTCAGCCGCGCGACCGACTTCTCCGCCCGCGCCCACATCGACTCGAACCGGTAATCATCCAGGAACGAATGCGCCGCCGCGTTCGGCCCGGCATCGGCCAGGGCCGCGCGGTCCGTCCACGCCAGCATTCGCTCCGGCACTGTGTACTCCGCCGCGACGTCTGGAATACCCCACTCATTTGAGCTCGGGAACACGGCCCGCAGGTTCAGGTCGTCAAGGTGGCCAGGCGGCTTGGACAGCCACAGGGCGCTCGTCCGGGTGCCCGCCAGGTCAAACGCGCCTGGCTGCTCCGGAAACAGGACTTCCTGCAAGCTCGAATGTCCGATTTGAACCTTCCAGGGGGTTCTGAATGTCCGAAATAGCCCCTGAAAGTTGCCTAGGGAGAGAAAAACCTAAATGCACCTGGGCATCCTCAGTGCGATCATGAAAAAAACGACCGCGTTCATCGCCGGGCTGCTCGCGTTCTCCGGGTGCTGTCCGGCCTGTCCTGTTTGATCGCATCGCGGGCGAAGGGGGGTGGCTTGTCTGAGTCCTCGGCGCGCGCCCTCAGTCGTTCGGTCCGGGGTCTCATCGCAGGCACATGCCGGGAGGTTCCCGAAGGTACTGGAATCAGGGACTCGGTCACCGACTCCCATTCCTTTAAATGGGAACTACTATAGTCATACCATCTTGTTTATCTTGAATGCTTATCGTGTAATGATTGCTGTCACATGCACACATATGTGTGGATGGTCGCATGCGGCAGGCATACGGGCAGGGCATGCCACCACCCCCCTGCCATGGGCACCACCCCCCTGCCATGGGCACCACCCCCCTGCTGGCAGGCACTCCCTCACCGTGGCCCTCTAATCACCAGGACCGTCCGCTGACACTCCCTCACCGTGGCCCTCTAATCACCAGGACCGTCCACTGACAGGCTGCGGCTGGTCGCCACGCTTCACTGCGTCAGCATGCTCACGACTACAGGCAAGCTGGCTGGCACGGGTGGCACGGTAGGTCACGTGGCAGATGGGGCAGACACGCTGGCGTGTTCTCTTGCCCTGCCTGCTGGTGCCGACGACACCGCCGGCTGACTCGTTGCACCGGTCGTGCTCGAGTCCCAGGTAAGCGCGCGGGCCTGCGCCGTCGCGGTGGCCGAGGTGCAGCTTAGTGGCGTCCCACGTGGGCTGGCCGCAGCGTGCGCATGGCTGGCCCGGGCGCCAGCGGGCGATGAGCCTGGCGCGCATCTTCTGGTGCGCAGGCCCGTATTTGGAGCCCTTGGGTGCCATCGTTCAGCCGATGTAGGTTCGTTCGCCGTTGAGGACGCGCACTGCGGTGATGGCGTCCATGATCCTGAGCACAGGCTCGCCCCACCGCTCGCTGAGTACGCCAAGCGGCAGCTGGTGGTCGGCGTCAGGCAGCGACTGGACTTCTTCCATGAGTCGCTCGAAGGGCATCCGCATGGGTCAGCGCCTAGTCGGTATGGCGTGTGCGAGGCCGGCGAGGTAGCGGACCGGTCATGGTTTCCCTGTGCGGGCATGAGGTGTCAGGCCCAATATCACCACACATTTCGGGGTGGTGTCTAACCGTCCGTAAGACGCGTGCGAGCCAGGGTCCGAGGGCGGCGTGGAGGCGGAGGAGTTCCTGGGCGTTGTAGGTGAGTTCCGGGTGTCCTCGGCGGCCGGTGTAGCGGTAGCCGGTCGGGAGGAGGCCGAGTGCGCGGACGATGGCGCGGAGTTGTCTTGTGGTGATGGGCGGGTCGAGGAAGCTGGCGGCTTCGGTGAGGGTGAACCCTACTTCTGCGGGTGCGGACACCGGTCCAGATTAGCGGTGTGTAATTGTTTTAGCGCTGTGTGGTGACTGTGCGTATTCGGCGGATGTTGGCCGTAGCCGCAGCATGATCTCGGGTGTTGTGTAGATCGCCGCTGACGGGTAGTGGCGGCTGAGTTTGTCCTCGATCTCGGCTTTAACCAGGTCTGTGTCGGGTGACGGCACGAGCCGCTGGGTGACTGCATGTCCGGTGAGTGCCTCGAATGTGGCTGCGCCTGCGGGGCCGCGGCGGAACATGTTCGGATGTGGTGTCCAGCGCCGCTGGCCGCCGCCGGCTGGGATGAGGTTTTCGTGGTCGATGGCGAGGGCTACGATGCGTGCCCGCGCGGAGCGGAAGCCGAGCGGGCCGCCGATGACTTTCCCGTCGCCTTCGATGACGCCGATGATGGCGTTCTCGGGGTCGTAGATGGGTGCGTGGGCTCGTTGCCAGTATGCCCAGAACCCGCAGCCGCAGCGGTACGTGAACCCGGCGGGCTGGAGGTTCGCGGGACTTTTGTAATAGTCGAAGTCGACGGGCGGCTGGTGGGTGCGGTCATTGGAGCAGACGGCCTGGTTGTCGCCGTCTTTCCACACGTACCAGTTGGATCCCCGGAGCATGCCTTCGCCGGTGAGCGTCCAGGTGCGGACGCCGAACACTGACCCGGCGGTGAATAACCCCGGGCCGTTCTCGTGGAATCCGTCTGCGCTCATGCGGGGATGGGTTCCCTGGCGGGTGCAGGCTGCGCCGGTGCTGGCTGCGGTACGGGTGCTGGTTCCTGTGCTGGGTGGTCGGGCCAGCGTTCATATTCGCGGACCCATTCAGTTTCGCCGATGTTGCCCATCAGTCCGCCTCGCTGTCGGGTTGCGGTGGCACTGGCGGCACTTGTATCTGCCCGTCTGCCCATACGAGCATCGGCTCGCCGGATGCCTGCCCTATCTCCATGGTAGCTGTCGGGCGGCGGCCGGAACTGTCGGCGCAGTCCCCGTACCAGCACATGACAACGCCGGTGCGCTGTGCCACGCGAAGGGAGAATGTGGAGCAGTATGGGCAGCGTGGCGGGAGGCCGTCGGGTCCTGGCAGCAGACGGCGCCATACGGGTGCGGTGTCGATGGCGGGCAACTGCTGGGCTGCGGTGATCCACCGGGAGACAAGGTGCATGGCAGTGGTCTCGGCGTCGGTGCCGAGCTGGACGCCGAGCATGGCGATCGCGTCGATGGCTGCGAGGGTGTGGGCGTCGCTGCCGCCGCGGCGCCTGCCTGGCGTGCCGGTCAGGGCGAGCCGCATGGATGCCTCGAGGCGCCGGGATCCTTCATGCACGTCGGTGATGACAGCGGCGACACGGGGGTTCCACGGTGGCGCGGAAGTGGCCTGGCCGTGGCCGTGGACGCCTTCCTCGTCGGGCTGGGTGATGAGCGCTTCGACTTTGGGCATCCAGGCTGCGAGGTCGTTGCAGGCGTCGGCGAGCTCGGATGGCCGTTCAGCCGGCATGGGTGTCTTCGGGTTGCTCGGTGACTTCGCCTTCTCCCCGCACTGTGACCTGTGGTTTGTCGCCGTGTGTAACAATTTCGTCACGCATTGCGATCCGCGAGCCTATACCTTTCCCGGCGTAAAGTTTTAGGTTGCGGTCTGGGTTATAAGCAGCGTTGGATTCGTCCGGGACTACAGCGGCCTGAACGACGTGCCATGGGGAACAGTCGCGCATGACCAGAGTGTGTCCGCCCGCGCCGAAATTGCAGCCGCAGTCGCGGTTAAGGCGGTCACGCTCGGCGGCCAGGCCATACCGATTCTGGTATGACGGTCCGGTGGAGACACTACCGTCTGGGTGCATGATCCCCCATTCGCGGCGGTCAGTCGGCATGTGACCAGGTGGTGTCGGGCGGGGGCCTGAAGGTAACCATGGGCAGCGGTTTGTCCCGTTTCAGTGTGCTGGTGTCTTTGCGTTTGATGCGGCCTTCGGCGGCGAGGCGCATGATGACGGCGGTGACGAGCCAGGAGGACATGGGCTCGCCGTCGCGGGCGTCGTTGACGGCGGCGAGGACTTTCGCGGGCATTCTGGCCTGCACGACGGGTGAATTGGCCACGTTTTCTACTGTATTACAGGTTGCCGGGGTCGGCTGGGTCGGGGATGCCCTGCTTGAGGACGACGACCGGGATAGTGGTGGTGCCGGTGCTGCTCGTGGCGGTGCTGGCGCCGAGGGCATGCGCCAGGCGGAGTGAGATGGCGTGCCTCAGCCATCCCGACCGTGTCATGTCGCCGCGGGCGTCGTCGATGGCCTCGAGGGTCTGCGCGCTGACCTTGACAGACAGGGTGGCTCGTTTGCCGGCGGACCGTGGCACCTGGCCAGCGTAGCGAAACGTGAGACACGGGACACGGGGTGTCGTTAGGCTCCCGCGTCATCAGGCGCTCGGAGGAACGCCAGCAGGACCGGCGGTCGTCCGCATGGGCGCGAAGCGCGCGAGAAGGACGTTTATGGGCCGCCATAGGAAACCGTCACGCCTGCTGACAGGTGCGACCGCTGGTGCCGCTGCTGCCCCCGCGCTGGCCGGGGTGGCGGCGGCTTTCTGTCTTACTCAGCCGCCGCCGCAGGAGCCTGCGGTGCTGCCTGACGTGCAGCATGTGGCCATGGCTGCCCTGTCGGCGCCAGCGGGGACGTACACGGTGCAGCCAGGCGACACCCTGTCAGGCATCGCCGGCCGAGTGTGGGACAACCCGGCCGGATGGACAGAGATTTACGGCCAGAACCGGCAGGTGATCGGCGGCGACCCGAACCTGATCCTGGCGGGTGAGCGGCTGACGGTGGGCGCCGAGTTCCCGAGCCGGCCAGTGCAGGCTGCGCCGGCGCAGTCCGTGCCGCACCTGCAGGGCACTTACGGGCATCCGTATTACTGCGGTGACGGCGACGGCGACGGCTTCGACATGCCGTGCTGGAAACTCCACCATGATGCTCCTGGACGGGCGTCCGCTCCCCCACAGGCGCCCGTCCAGGGATACCGGGCACCCGCGGCACCCGTGCAGGCCCCCGCCCGCGCGGTGTCATACACAGGCTCCGGCGGGTTCCAGTCATGTGTGATCGCACGCGAGTCGGGCGGGAACAGCCAGGTGATGAACTCGTCGGGGCATTACGGCCTGTACCAGTTCGCCGCGGGCACATGGGCGGCGGCGGGCGGGAACCCCGGCGACTTCGGGCATGCGTCGGTGGCCGAGCAGAACCAGGTGTTCGCGTCCGCGTATGCGAAGTGGGGCACACAGCCCTGGGCGGGTTACGACGGCTGCTGAGGAGGGCTGGTTGGACGTTGCTGAGGTTCTCGGACTTTTGCTGACCGGGCTGGCCGGGGTGGCGTGTGTTGTGCTGCTGCGGGCCGTCCTCCACGTGATCCGGCACTGGAGGACGGCCCGCGACATCATCGACGACAGCTAGCCCGTAGCTAGCACCGGCTTGTCGAACGCCCGCACCTTCCCGTGCCAGGACTCGACCATGTCGAGGATGATCCTGGCCTCGGATACGTCCACCCGCAGGCTGCGGCGTTCACCGTGGCGGGCGCGGTCCATGACTGCCAGCAGCCTGTCCGTTGCGGCGGTCAGCTGGCTGGCCAGGTCCTCACCGCACGCCGGGTCGGATGTCGGCCAGTGGTCGCACTCGTCGGCGACGAAGTAGCCTTCCGGAGCGAGACCCGGGCTGGGCTCGAGGTGGACTGGGCGGCCTTCCTGCCAGTCCCTGAGACAGGCGGGGCACATCAGCTCGGGTTTTGTCATTGTGGTCCTTTCCTGTTGCCGCATGTGTAGTGTCCGCGGTTTTGCGAGCAAAGCTCGACGTAGATGTGCTTGTAGGCGAACAGGGTGTCGGTGGTGGAGAAGTGCGTGCCGGCGGTCCCGCCGTTTTCCGCGGTTCCGACGGTGATGTCCTTGGGGTTGCTGACCGTGTCGTAGTGGAGGTGGAGTTTCGCCCATCCTGTGCGGCAGGTGGATTTGAGGGTTCCGTCGACGTCGAGGTAGTGATCGCCGAGGGGGTGCGTGCCCCAGCCGATGGTGCCTTTCCATGTGGCGCAGCTGATGGCGGAACTGTAGTGCGCTGCGTACGCTACTGCCGGCCTGGGTGGTGGCTGCGTGGATGCGCGGGCTGCTGCGGGTGCGGCCAGCAGGCTGAGTGTTCCTGCGGTGGCCAGGATGGTGCGTGTCCTCAAGTGTCGCCCTTTCGCTGGACGGACACCAGCCATGCGGACGGGAAGATGACAGAAACAGGTAGGATCATCGCATCTGCACCGGGTTCGCGTGGTCGGTGTGGGTCACGGCCTGGGACGCTCGAACGTCGCCAGGCCACTTACGTTGAGTATACCAGCCATCACCGCAGGTTAAACGGCTGTGCTGTCATACACAGTGGCGGTGGTGGCGCGGTGGCGGCCGACCGAAGCCGCCCCGCGCCAGACAAGCCTACGCTGGCCACAGTCACCCAGGCGGCGGCGCGTACGGGTCGACGGTCTGCTGCGGCAGCGCCGGCGCCCCCGAGAACGACGGCGCCGGGCCGTTGTACCCGCCCCCGCCGTCGGGTACATCCGGGGAGTCCTCGTGCACACGGCTGCACGAGCGCGCCGACGACACCGGGACGCCGACGAACACGATCGCAGCCGCCAGGACTGACGCTAACCGCCGCCACTTCACCATTCCACCACCTATCTACCCGGATTGATCAAGGTTAGCCGTTGACGTCGCCGCCGCCAGTTTCGCCGGACGACGGGTGCTTGTGCGCCGGCCAGCAGCCGCTGACCGCCACCGGGACGCCGGCGAACATAATCGCAGCCAGCAGGATCGCAGCCGCCCGCCGTTTCTTCATTCCACCGCCTACGGGATGATCGGGCCGGTTGTCATGGGCGTCGGCGCTGTCGGGTCGCCGTTCCGGCACACCGTGTCGCATCCCTTGCTAAGGGTTCGCAGGCCGGGCCCCCACGGGCTCCCGTATCTCCTGCGCTTCGATGACCGTTTGCGCCACGGCCTAAGGTCAAGGATAGTAAGGAACACTATCACGCTCGACCACGCGAAGGCCCCGTGCTTATACTTGCCATGTCACACACTCAAGCAGCACCATAGGTAATGAATCCACCTGGTGATGGTTTATGTGAATCACACCATTTCCCGCCTGCGTATAGTCGTGGCGGCTGAGTGCAGTCAGGCACTATGCAACCTGTCACCTGCAGCACTGGCTCGGCGTTCTCCTGCCGCATGTTCTCGACCAGATTGAGATCGCAGATCCAGCAAAGCTGTCCAGGACCTGGACTGCGGTTACCGCGTCCCGTTTTGTGGTCGTGCGGGTTAGCCGTACGCCAGCGATCTAGTTCCGCCAGCGCCACGGGATCGGGTTCCCCAGGGCGCATGTCACACAGGCATGGGATGTGACCATGATAGCGACATCGGCCAGACTTATACCGTTGGGTTCGTTTCGTCTGAAACGCGCTACCAGGCATCCATGTGCCTTGACCATCAGTCAGATGCTGGTAACGCTCAAAGCAAGACGAATGAACTAGGTAAGCGTGGCCGTCCCAACTGCGCAGCGGAACGATCTCGCCGGCTGGCACGCCGACGACGACATCATCGACAGACAATCCCAGGGCGGGCGTGAGGACTGGATGCTCGCGACCGCAGGGACGTCGACTGCCGTCTGGGCAGCGGGGCAGCAAGTTGTCGAAGGTCGCGCACTTGCGGGCTTCGACAACTCTGAGGCCGGTCGCTGTGACCGCGCGGCGTGGCGGTACACCTTCGCTGAAGATCCTCGGATTGTTGCAGCCCAAAGCTGGTACGGAGTCAAGCATCCGAGGCCGTGGGCCCCAGTCGTTGAACCACGCTGGAAGATACCCGGCAGCGTAGTACGTTTTAGTTCGATTGTTGATCTTTCTGGAATGTTGCTCGTATCGCTGGATTTCGATGTCCGTTGGCACGACGCATCCTGTGATCGCCACATCGAGAACGCCTCCGTCGACCACAACCTCCTGGCCAACGGTCATCCCGGCGTCTTGCGGCGGCCGAGCACAGTAGTCCTGCTCATTCTGATGTTCAGCGCTCTTCCTGCTGATCTCATGATCATCGTCGTGCCGGTCGTGGCCTTCCCCCGCGAAGTGCCGCGCAAAGTATTTCTCCGGTGCGCTGGATGTGGCTTGCCGTCGAACGACGTGCATCGCCCCGTCCCCACCATGCTCTAAGCAGAGCAGAACTCGATCATCGCGCTTGATCTCGTTGTGCAGACTGGTGATAACCCGGTAATCCGCGCCGGACAGCTTGCCGAGATCCAGGTCGCGATGTTCAGGGACATAATGTACACGGCCGGTCATTGGACACCTTCACGAAGTCATGGATATGCATGACCTCAGGGTATACGGACCCTCGGACACTCTGATGTCACGGACGCGCGGCCCTTGACACGCAGTCCAGGGACAACGGGACATCGCGCCTGCCGTGGCCGTCGCTGGCGGAGGATGAGCTGGCGCGGTTCGCGGCGAAGCGGCTGTCCGAGGAGATGGCTGAACGGCAGCGGCAGGGCCAGGCCGCCAGGGCCAGGGCTGTGGCCGGGGACTCTGGTGATGCGGCGTGAGAACCGACCTGCGTATCGCCTGCGACCGTTGCGGCATCGACGCCCCGGACATGCCCGACGTTCTGCGCTGGCTGATCAGCGATGAGGCCGGTGGCGGTGTCCCCGCTGTCTGCCCGGCTTGCCAGACCCTGGCTGAGAGGGGTCTTGTCGCAGCGGCTCACGAGGGGCTCCGGTGGATTCATGACAACGCTGGTGTAGGCGGTCCGGGGACGATGTTCCTGGATTACGTGTCCTGTGTCGGTGACCAGCTGGTTCGCCGTCGTCATCGCCGGGGTGACCATTCCCGGTGTTACGCGGACGACGGCTGCCGTTCTGCGGGGGCGCGTGTGTTACCGCCGGGGTGACCCCGGATATGCGGAACGGCCGGGGTTACCACGCCCGGCCGCCCGCCAAACCAGCCCGGCTCCCTCAACAGAGCCGTCCAACAGCACCGGATCCCCACCGTCAAGAGAGGCCCAGATATGGAAAGAGTACCGGAAGAGGCCGACAGAACCACTGCTCCCCGGCCGGCTGCGTCCCGGCTGCATCGCATCAGCAAAGGCCGGTGGGGGTCGCACCTCTCGCACCCGCTCCGCGCTGGCTCGGGTCAGAGGAGGCGTCGCACCTCTCCCGCCCGCGCCGCAGGGCCCTGGCCTCGGGCGCTGTGCTCGGCGCGGGGGGCGCGGGAGGACCCGGACCGACCACAATGTCCGCCGATGAGTCGCACCTCACGCGGCACCAACTGCCCGGCCCCAGTGCAAACCAGTGTCACACCTCCCCGACCGCGAGGCCCGGCAGAGGGCCTACAGCAGCACGCATGGCCACCGCCACCCGGACCACACAGCGCTGCTGGCGCCAGCTCGAACAGGCCGGCTGGCTGTCACCGGCCCTCCGGCTCCATCCCGCCCTGAGACTTCGCGGCCGCTGAGGAGCCTCATGCCCTCATGTCGCCCCTCTGAGCGGTCAGGCAGCCTTGCGTACGGGCCCGCCGTCTGCGGCGGTGCTTACGTGTGCGCGGCGGCCCCAGGCCCCAGGCAGACGGCACCAGCGCGCCAGACGGCTCCGCGGCGCTCGGGAGTCGCGCGGCCTCTATGGAGTTAGGAGAGTTCACGGGCTGCTCCCTGACGGGTTGGCATATCTCCCGTGCTGCCACCGTTTGCGCCACGGCGGTAAAGCGATCCTTAATGTTACCTGCTGCGATTATGTCGGCGTGCCCTGACAATCCGCATCCGACACATTGGAACACGGCCCGGCTCGGCCGGTTCGCTGCGTCGACCAGCCCGCAACCGGGACACGTCTGCGACGTGTGCGGGGCCGGGACTTTCACCAGGGTCGTCTTGTAGGCAACGAACTGCTGGAGCTGATACCAGTTCCCGGCGAGGATCTCTCGGTTCAGCCCCGTCTTCTGTTTCACGTTCCGGCCCGGGGCGTCTTCGGTGCCTTTCGCTGATGCGGTCATGGCGGACACGTCCAGGTTCTCCATCACCACGGTCGCGTATCTGGCCGCCAGCGCCCTGGAGGCCAGGTGAGCGCCTGCGGTGCGCTGCCTGGTCTCATGCTGCATCAGCTTCAGGTGCGCCATCTTGTCCCGCAGATACCTGCGCGAATGCTTCCAGCAATCACAATCGTGACCATCAGCGCCTGGCGGGGGGCAGTAGCCACGGAGCAGATGCGCGCGCCCATTCCGCTGGGTCCAGGTGTCGTGCCGACACGGGTTCAGCCGCCGTTTGCGGGCCATCGCAACCTGCAGCCGCCGTTTCCGCTCCTGCTGACCAGCAGACAAGCCAGGTGCGTCGTATGTTTCGCCATCCGACGTCATCGCCGTCACCGTCACGCCACGATCCACGCCCACCACCCCGGACGTCGCAGGCTGCCGCACCTCTGCAGTGTCATATTGGACAGTCGCCCAGTACCGGCCTGTGTCATCCACTCGCAGCGACGCGAACCCCACCAGCGTGTCCTCGGGCAGCACCCGGTGATAGCGGATCTTCACCAGGCCGATCGCACCGGGCACCTTCAACATGGCCCGGCCAGGACGGCCCGGCCGGATAACACCCGGCAGCGGACACCGCACCGAGCCCTCCTGCGTCTGCCAGTACAACGACCCGCCCTTATGAACCGACCGGAACCGAGGCGGACTGGACGGCTTGCCTTCCTTCAGCATCGTGAAATGCCGCGTCCACGACGCCGACAACTGCCGCAGGGCACCATGCAGCATCACCGACGGCACTATGGTGAATGGGTGGGTCTGGCCGTGATGCCGAAACTCGCACCCCGCCTTGCGTGCTACCGACACCGCATAGCTGAGGCTCATGCACGACTCGACCCCGGCGTGATGCTTCCACCGGTCCAGCTGCGACGCCACAGCCTCATTGAAGAACGCCGTCACCCCGGCGCGCTGCAAGGCGAATGTCTCAGCCTGGGCGGGCGATAACTCGGCGGCGTACACCTGGGCGCGCTTGTAACGCACCGGGACAACTAGCTGAGACATGCTGTAACCGTACTGCTGGAGTCCGACAGTGCAGGGTCACTGCCGGGCCAACCTGCCCGCCCGGCAGAGTGGGCGAAGTGACCTGGCGCGAAGATGGCCACTACCTGCCGCTGCCAGGGCACCCAGGAGGGATTGCACCATCATCCAGGACATGCTCAGTGCTTAGGAACACTGTGCGGCCTGACTTGCCAGTGACATTCCGCTACGTCGACACACGACAAGGGCGCCACGCTCCCGAGGGAACACGGCGCCCTGTCCTACACCCCGCGGCTACCCGTCGATCGTGAACTCGTAGTCCAGCACCCACTGGGAGGCCGCCACAACATGCACGCACACCTCAACCGCCCGGCCTTCAGCAGTCCAGCCCACGTGGAAGATCTCCGTCACGAACTGGTCAGGGTCCAAGCCGAGCGCGGTCGCCTCGGCCTCGGTGGGCCGCCGTGACCTCACCGCCTCGGTGATCCTGGTCTGCGCGTAGCCGAGCTCAGCAAACCGCGACACGATCCCGCCCGGCCCCGAGTCCTGGTCGACGAGCCGGGTGCCGTCTGCGATGTCAGTCGGGATAAACGATGTGGCGAGCTGGACCGTGACCCCGTCCGCGGCCATGCGGCGACGACGGGCCACCACCGGCACGCCCTCGTGAATGCCCAGCACGCGGGCGACGTCTGCCGACGCGGGAACGCGGCTGACCTCGACTTCTGAGTGCGGTTCGAGGCCGAGGCTGCGGATCTCGGCGTCGAACGCGCCACGGCCGCCGTTGCGTTCGCGCGCCTGGCGGTTGTAGCGGGTTACTGCGTTGCGGTGGATGACTGGGATCGTGCGCACTGTGCTCCCTTTTCTTGTCGTGCGGTTATGTTGCGCTGCCATTGAGCGGTAGCGCGTCGTAGACGAGAGCTACCCGACAGGCTCCGGGTCCACCGCGTAGTCGTAACTGACTACCTGGTCAGGGGGCAGCACGTGCTCACCGTAGATCAGCACACCAGCATCGTCGGACCATACGTTCGTCGTGGCCAGGATCGGGGTGCCGATCGGAATACGCAGCGCACCCGCCTCTCGCGCATCTGCCGCCCGGCCGCGGAGATGATCCCGGCCGTGCGTGACACGCCGCCCCGTCACCGACTCAACCACACGAACAGTGCCGTCCGCCAGCGGCTCCGGTGATGTGAGCTCAGCTGCGAGCGGGCTGGAGCCGATCGGCGGCACCCAGTCCACCGACAGCATCTGCGGCCGGGCCCTCTTGTAAGTGACCTCTTCACGTCGGTTGACCACCGTGCCGATCGGGATGCCCAGCAGTTCAGCCACATAGTTGGGTGCGGTGACCGTCTCTGCGGCGTTGACGATGATCCGTTCGCCGTTGGTGGTGGAGCGGCGCGGCCCGCCGCCTGTAATACGGTCACGGGCAGACTTGGTGATGATCTCCTTGTCGGCGACAAAAGACCCTTGGGGACTGGTCCAGATGGCGCCTTCTACCTGAAGCTGGCTGATGGCCCGGGCGGCCGTGGCTACTGAGATGCCCCAGTCGGTGGCGATCTGGCTGATGGGCGGGAGCTTCTGCCCGGGAACAAGGTCACCATCGAGGATCGCGGTGCGGTAGTGATCCGCCACCTGTACGTAAACAGGTAGTGGCCGGTCGGCGCGTGGCATTAAGGTCCGCCTCCTGAGGTGGGGGTCCTTTGGCAGCGTACTCATAGATCTACTGCCCAACCGTATTCTAGTACACGAGTGCTTGTGCTGTGTACGGTGCAGGCGTATGCTGTATACAGACAGCAACGGAACGCAACCGAAGGGAGCACGCAGCATGAGCGCCCCCACCATCACCAGCGCACACCCCCCGCTCACCGTGGAGCAGGCCGACATACTCACCGAGGCCATCGCCGACGCCATCACATTCCGGCAGCCCCACCACGACTGCCCGGCCTGCATGTGGGAGCCCATCCCGTGGGCCTGTGTCGAGCATTTCGCCGACGAGGCCCGCGCCGAGGCATACATCTCCCTCGCCGCCGAGCTCGGCCTGGAAGCACCGGAGGTCTAGATGCCTGACGAACTAGCAGTCACGCCGATCGTTACCGGCAGCCCCGTCAAGTCGATCGCATATCTCGTCGGCTACGGCGAATACGACGACCAGGTAATCCTGTGTGTCTGCGTGGACGCGCGTGACGCCGCAATGCAGGCCGACGAGTGGAACCGCACCGGCCGCGAACGGATGCATGACAAAGCGTGGATCGAGACGGTGGACTTCATCCCCGCAGGCGGCTCCTGATGTCTGACTGCGACCTGAACACTGAAAGCCCTCACATCGCCATGTCGGCGCCCGCCCGGTATGGCAAGAGCCCCGGCAAGTTCCTGCGGCTGGTCCCCCCCGACGGCGACTATTACGCGAACGTCCTGGACGAGGAACTCGTGCAGACCGTCACAGCCCTGTGCGCTGAATGCGCCCACTGTCACCAGCCGGTCCGCCGCGAGCACGGCGGCGTCTGGTGCCACGTGTTCGCGTTCGACATGTTCATGTGCCCCGGCGTGCCAGAACCGGAGGCAGCGTCATGATCTGGGTGATGGGCGGGTCGATGGCCCTGTTCCTGGTTGTGATCGTCGGTTTCGGCGTGGCTGTGGTGGCCGAGCTTCTCGGCGGCGGCCGCCGGGCTGATAGGCCGCGGCTGCGGGACGCGGATGTGGCCCTGGCCGTGGACGCAGCCCGGCAGGCCGCCTACGCCCAGGGCCAGGCAGACCAGGCCAGCCAGACGTTCGACGCCTACATCGCCGCCGGTCTTGACGACGTGGAGGCGTTCGCGAACGGCGAGCGGAGGCAGCCATGACCGCCTGGGCTGTCCTCGGCGCCATGTTCGTATTCCTGTGCCTCGTCTTCGCCGCCGGCGAATGGGCGTTCGACATCGTCGGTGTGCGCCGCCGGTATTACGCGTGGCGGCTGGACCGGTGGGAGGCATCCCGGCAGGCCGCCTACGACCGGGCCGTCGCCGACCAGGAAGAAGAGGAACGCTACGTCCGCGCCGCCGCGGCCGCCGTGCAGGACGAAGCCTGGGACGACATGGTGGCCAAGGGCCTCGACCTCCTCGAGGCGTGCGCCAATAACGAGAGGACGGACTGGTGATGCACACCGTATCGACGTACAGCCCGCAGCTTGTGCTGGATGTCACTGACATGGCCTGGGCGGATGACGGCGACTGTCAGTACGCCGACCCGGAACTGTGGTTCCCCGCGCCGGGCGAACGGGCCGAAGAAGCGAAATCCATCTGCGCGCAGTGCCCGGTGAAAGCGGAGTGCCTGGCGTATGCGATGCCCCGCAGCGAGCTGGAGGGCATCTGGGGCGGGACGTCGCAACGTCAGCGTGCCCGCATGCGGGTCAAGGCCCAGCTGGCGCCCAGGAAGCACGCTGAGGCGGCGGCGCTGGCCGCGGAAGGCATGAAACGGTGCACCCGCTGCCGCCACCCGAAGCCCTATGCGGAGTTTTCGCTGGATTCCCGTTCACGGGACGGGCGGCGGCCGGATTGCAAGGCGTGCCTGTCGGCGCGCGGGTGGCGGAAGGAGAAGGCGGCATGAACGCCCGCGAGAAATACGCCCGCCACCACGACAGACCTGAAGGGAACACCATGAGCCAGCCATCTGACACGACACCCGGGGCAGCCCGCCTGAACGAGATCCGCGCCCGCGAGCAGGCCGCCACGCCCGGCCCGTGGGGCTGGCGCGGACACCTGAGCCAGTCCGTTGAACTGCGCACGATCGGCCAGGGCGGCAAGCGGATCATCACGACGATGCGGCAGGACCCGTGCATCGGCGGGACCGAAGACATCGGCCTGTTCCTGCACGACGACCCATGCCAGACCTGCCGCAAGGCATTCGAGACCGGGGAACTGGTCGAGCCCTTTCAGTGTGAGAAGCCCGAGAATCTGGATACCGTCTGGGTCTGGGGACCGAACGATGCTTGCGAGCCGGTCAACAAGTACGCCAAGGCCGAGGTACTCGAATGGTCTGACCACGTGTACCGCGACGATGTGAAGGACACCACGCATCCGGACGCCGAGTTCATCGCCCACGCCCGCGAAGACATCAGGTTCCTCCTGGACATCATCGACGGCATGCAGGAGCAGGTCCGGGATCGTGACGGTGCGGCATGACTACGACCACTGTTTTGCAGCCGGGGCGGGCGCACCGGAACGTCAGGCGCGCTGTCCGGCTGTGGCGCAAGCACAAGGCTGCGGCGGCCGTGATGGCCGCTGCGGCGGCCGCTGAGGTTGTCCTGTGGGCGGCGTGGACTGTGGTCGCCCTGGCCCTGGCCGTGGCTGTGGCGGGCGTGTCGCGGGCCGCCGCTTACATCAGGGGACGGCGGTCATGAACATCATCACCACTTCCCATATCAAGGCCCAGGTTCGTGACAGTCATGCGGCGCGGCGGACAGCATGGGCGGGGGGTGTCATCCTGGCAGCGGGTGTCATACAGGCGGCACACCGTGTCATGCACCTGCCAGGATGGCCGTATGCGCTGATGGCCGCCGCCATCCTGGCCTACCACTATGCGCGGGCCGGGTGGGAACTGGTGGAGTTCCGCCGGACCGGCGGCCGGGCCGCGCGACGTCGGCGGCGGAAGTATCAGGGCGCTGCCACATTGCGCGACATTCACAAGCACTTGTCACCGGCTGCGGTCACTAAGCGGGCGGCGGTGACCCGGCCGTCGCTGGACGGGAAGGTAACGCTGGCCGACACGGGTGTCTTCCTCGGCCGCACCCTCCGCGCCAGACGCCGGCTGTGCGGCACCCACGAGGACTCGTATCTGATCGTCGGCCCGCCCAGGACGGGAAAGACGGGATGGCTGGCGGGTGTCGTACAGGACGCTCCCGGTGCGTGTGTCGCCACCTCGAGCCGGGTTGACGTCCTCGTTCACACTGCCCCTGTCCGTGCTGCGAAAGGCCCGGCGTGGGTGCTGAACCCCGGCGGGGACGGGTCCATCCCCACCACGCTCGCCTGGTCGCCGCTCGACGGCTGCTACACCGCCGCCGGGGCAGTGGAACGCGCCGGCTACCTGATGGCCGCCGCGCCCAAAGACTCGTCCGGGAAAGACGCCTGGTGGGAAGGCAAAGGCCACGAGCTCCTCCGCCTCGCCCTGCACGCCGCCGCAGTCGACGGCGGCACCATCCGCGACGCAGCCCAGTGGGTCCGCGACCCAGCCGACCCGGGCTTCGCCGCCGCGCTAGCCCTCCCCGACGCGGCCCCCGGCTGGGCCGCCGAGCATGCGCGGCTCATCGAATCCGCGGGGGAGATGCTGTCCGGCATCGTCGCCTCCGCCGCGGCGGCGCTGGCGTGGCTGGCCGACCCGGCCATGGCACAGGTCGCCGACCCGGACCCTGGCACCGAGTTCTCCGCCGAGGAGTTCATCCTGTCGCGCGGCACCCTCTACATGATCGGCGCCGACAAGCCCCACTCCAGTTACGCACCCTATTTCGCGGCACTGACAGCGGAGATTTTCGAGGCAGCGAAACGGGTCGCATCGAACATGCGGAACGGCAGGCTTGACCCGCCGCTGACACTGGCCCTGGACGAGGCGGCGATCATCTGCCCCGTCCCGCTGGACCGGTGGACGTCCGAGGCCGGCGGTCACGGTGTCACCGTCCTGGCAGGCGTGCAGGCCATGTCACAGCTGCGCGCCCGGTGGGGCGACGAAGGCGGCCGTACCATCTTCTCCAACTCCACGGTGAAGATGATTTTCGGCGGGCTGACAGACCACGCTGATCTGGAGGCACTGTCAGCGGTGTGCGGTGACCGTGACACGTGGCACAAGGTCAAGAGCGACGGCGGGTCGACCAGGCAGCCCGGCAGCGAGCGGCTGTTCCCGCCGGAACGGATCCGGCTGCTGCCCGCCTGGCATGCCCTGATCCTGCACCGGTCCACGCGGCCGGTGGTAGCCCGTGTCACCCCCGTGTGGCAGCGGAAGGACTATCTGCCGCTGCCCGAGGCCACCTGCCCGCCGCCCGCTGACATGCCGGCGGTCACCGACGACATCCAGCTCGCACTGCCGCCCGGCACCCAGCCGGCGGCCTGACCGGAGAAAGGACACACCACGATGAGCGAAAGCACCTATTCGCCGCTCTCCCGCAGAGCAAAGCAGCTGCTCAGCCTGCTGAAACGCACCAAGGACAAAGGCGTCCAGCGGGCGATTCTGCAGGCCCTGGCCCGTGAGATCGAGAAAGGCAAGCGGGCGGTCGTCAGGCGCGCGAAGGAAGCCGCCGAGCGTGCGAAGGACCGGATCAAGTACGGCAAGGAGTTCGCCCGCAAGGAGGCCCGGAAAGCATCGACGCGGGCGAAGGAGCCGCTGATGCGGCAGCACGCCGCTGGCGGGCAGGCCAGGAAGCCGGGGCCGAAGATGACCCGCGACGGCTACCACAAAGCTGCCGGGCTCACCCCCGAGCAGTCACGGAAGGTAGCAGCCGGGCCGAAGCCGCTCCGCCGCAGCGTCCGGGACCGGGCAGCGAAGGTGCAGGCGAAACTCCAGTCGAAAGCCCGGCCTGTGACGGTGCGCAACCCGGCACCGGCTAAGGCGAAGGTGGTGCACATCGGCGGCAAGCCGGCCGCTAAGCCAGCACGGACCGTCCGCCCGGCGCCCGCCCCGTCAGCGCCGGCCAGGACCACGCCAGCGCCAGCCCGCGCCCCCGCCGCCACCGCAGCCAGGACCCCCGTGCGGGCCCCCGCAGCACCCGCCAGGACACCCGTGCCGCTCCCGTCGCAGACCGTCGCACGCGACCACGCAGCCCGCCTCGCGCCCAGGCCCCGCAAGCCCGCAGCGCCCATCCGCGTCCGCGCACCCAGGGCCCGGGCGCCCAGGCCAGCCGTGCACCCCGTCAAGATCCGCGCACCACGGGTCCGCATCCCCATCCGCGGCCGCTAACAGAAAGGAGAACACGCTCATGGATGACAACAGGGCGAAAGCACTGAGCGAAGCCCGCCAGAAACTCACCGAAATGGAATTCGCATGGGCCGACGCCACCATCAACAGCGTCCACGCGACCGAGGACCCGGACCGCGACCCGCCGACGATCCGCCAGGGATTCGCCGCACTGCGTGGTCTTGCCGCCGAACAGGCACAACATGACGCGCTGGAAGCGCAGCGGAAGCTGATCTGGGACCTGGAATGGGGTCCGCAGTCGGCGCAGCGCCGCGCTCCCGGGCTTCGCCGCAGCCGGTAACAGGAGAAAAAGAACATGAAAACCTTCCGGACCATCGTAGGCATCGGGTTCTTCGGTCTGATGGCCGTCGTCGCCACATGGGCGATAGTGACGAGCCCCGGTCCTGTCCACTGGGGCCGGATGCTCGTCTTCGGCGTGATCGCGAGCATCCCGCTTGTGATCAAGATGCGCCGCGCCGACCGTAACCGCTAACACAGAAAGACACACAAATGTCCATTAACCTCCGCATCAGCCAGCGCAACCGTGGCACCGAACCCGGCAACCCGTTCAGATGTGCCATCGCCAACGCCTGGCGGGCGCAGAAAGGCGGTGACCCGTACGTACCAGGAGACGGCCGCGTACACGTAAGCCACGGCCCGTTCTGGCGCGAAACCCACAAGATCGGCCCGGACGGCAACAAGGTCATCAAAACCCACGACACCAAAGGCCCGAAAGCAGTCCCGGACCAGGACATCACCCTCGACGGCCCCGCCAAGACACCCGCGAAGACCAAGACACCGGCCAAGACGGCGGCGAAGGCATCTGCCCGCGCTGACCGGAAAGCCGCCAGGGCCGCCAGGAAAACAGACACCAAACCGGCCGCGAAGGCACCTGCTGCTGCCGCAGCACCACAGCAGCAGCGAGCGTGGCCGCCGAAACCAGCACGCACCGCCCCCCCGCAGCAGACACGCGCCACACTGCGCCGCCCGGCACCCCCGCAGCCAGCCAGACAGCCCGCCGCGACCGCCCAGGCACGCACCAGAGCGGCAGCCCCGGCCCAGGCCCGTGCCACCCAGCGGCAAGCCATCACCGCAGGCAAACCAGCACAGCAATGGCCGCCGCCATACCGGGAACCCGAGAAAGTCCCCGTCACCCGCAGCCGCAGCCGCGGACGGTAAAAGGAGCCCTGCATGAGTGCCAGCAAGAAAGAAACCGCCGCGATGGACGCCATCGTCATGACCATCCGGTTCCTCTGGCGCTGGCACTCCGGCTACCCCCTCCACGGCCCCCACGGCAAATTCCGCACCGACGCCACCTGGTCAAAAGACGCAAAAAACGTCCTCCACCCGATCCCAGGCGGATACGCGCCCCGGTGGCATCACCTCCGCTGGCGCCGCCGCGGCCTCTACCGCTCCGCCGCCACCTGGACTGTCATCGGCGCCATCTACGGGTACCTCACCGCACCCGCCGTCACCCTGGCCATCATCGCTGCCGCCACTGCGGCAGCAGCCGGATACGGCACCTGGAAAGCCATCCGCGTCATCCGCACCTGGCAGTCCGAACGACACGAAATCAGGCCGCTGAAAGCCCGCCTCAAGCACCTCACCGGCTGGGAACCCGTCAGCATCACCATCGTCCGCGAAGACAACCCCGGCGGCAAGGACTGGCGGGAACTCAAGATCGTAGACGTCGAGATCGAATGGCCAGTCGCCGCGCAGCTCGGCCCCCGCGACCAGCCCCTCATCCTCGAGGGCCTCACCGACCGCCTAGCCATCGAAGCCCCCGAACAGGCCGGGTCAAAATTCAAAGGACGCAACCGGGTTGTCCGATACGTCCAGTCCGAGCCGCCTCCCGGCCTGATCGGCTGGGATCACGTCGCTGAAGCCGTCGCCGGCGCCGACCGGAACGAGCTCGTGTTCGGCCTCGGCCGGCCCGAGGTGACGGGCAACAGGAAAACCTACGCGATCGTCAAGGCATCCCTGTCCACCGATAGCCCGCACCTCGCGTGCTCCGGCGGAACAGGCGGCGGGAAAACCAACCTGGGCGCGCTCATCATCCTCCAGGAACTGCACCGCGGCGCGATCCTCTTCAACATCGACCCCCGCTGGGACTCCCACCTGTGGTCTGAGGGCCTGCCCAACGTCATCTCCGCCCATTCCATCCCCGACGTTCACAACGCCCTGGCCTGGCTCGGCGAAGAACTCCACCGCCGCTACCAGACCGTGTTCTACGCTTCCCGCGGCACCGGCCGCGCCAGGCCCAAGTGGGCCCGCATCCTCGTCAACTGCGAAGAACTCAACTTCGGCATGCAGGACCTCAAGGACTACTGGACCGAGTGCCGCGCCGGCGACAAGAGCCTGCCGAAACGGTCCCCCGCGCTGAAAGCCCTCCAGGCCCTGTCCTGCGCCGGGCGGGCCGTCGACATCCACATCATGCTCTGGGCACAGATGCTCACCGTCGAATGCACCGGAGTGAAGGACTCCACCGTCCGCGCCAACGCCGGAATCAAAGCCATGGTCCGCTACGACACCAACAACTGGAACATGCAGATCGGCAAACGGTTCCCCATGCCCCCCGAGCCCACCGAGCCCGGCCGCATACAACTGGTAACCGCCCGCGGTGTCCAGGAAACCCAGGTCCCCTACCTGTGCCTCGACCAGGACAAGGGTGACGAAGAAGGCGACAAGGCAGTCGCATGGGCTCGCGAGTACGCCGTCAGCGGCCAAGTCGCAGCACTGCCCACAGGCAAGCACGGAATCCCCCAGAGACTGTGGCCGGTACCCATCGCCGAACCCGTCCTAGGACAACTGCAACTTTCGCAAAACGCGGACTCAACCCCAGGTCAGAACCCTGAGACGCCTAGGACAGTCTCAACTGAGACACCCGCGATCGAAGCTCCGGTGACCCTTTCCGAGGCATGCGACGAGGAAACAGGGTTCCTCACGTGCGGTCTGATCGCCGCCCGCCGCGCCAGCACCCGGCCCGGATTCCCCCCGTCATGCGGACACAGGGGCGCAGCGAAGCTGTACTGGCCTGCCGACCTCCGCGCCAAGCTCGCGCGCCCCGACGACACCAGCCAGATAGCGGACAGTGACGACGATCAGCAGGACGGCGCGGCATGACACGCCAACTCACCGAGATCGTGCTCGCCAGCCGTGACGACATCCCCGCCGTCCCCCTCGGGGCGTGGCGCACCAGCGAGATCTGGTGCCCAGTCGGCGCCCCGTTCGGCGCCTATCAGGCGTCGTCACGCGGCCGTATCCGCAGCGTCGACCGCACCGCAGCCAACGGCCGCGCCTACAAGGGCGTAGTGCTCAGCGCGCGGCTCTCCCACCGCGGCCCGAGCGCGGGCACCAGGCACTCCTACGAGCAAGTCAACGTCACCGCCGGCGACGGCACGAAGCACACCAGGCCCGTCCACTGGCTTGTCACGCTCGCCTTCGAGGGCCCCAGGCCCGCAGGCCAGCCCGAGACCCGCCACTACAACGACCAGCCGCTCGACAACAGGTGGGCCCCGGGCGCCACGAAAGAGGAACGGCAGGCCAACGGCGGGAACCTGGGCTACGGGTCGCGGGAGGACCAGGAACGCGACCAGGCCGAGAACAACCCGCCCGAGCCGAGGCCGCCGCGACCGGTCGTCCTCTGCGAGCCCCACGGCCGGCCCGTAGTCAACGGCAGCAAGGTCCGCTGCCAGGCGTGCATCGAGCAGCTGGGCATCGCCGGCGCCCGCCTCATCGCCTCGGGCCTCAGCCCGGCCGAGGCAGCTGAGCAGCTGGGCTACAGCTCGCCGGACGGCCTGGTGCGCCACGCCAAAAACCACGGCGGCCTGATCGAGACCATCACCTACTCGCTCGCCGGCGGGACACCGCCCGTGATACTCGCCGGGGACCCTCCCGCGAGTGTTATACGCAACCACCCTGTGACCAGCGGAAACGTGCCGGATGGCGGCCGCCGCCGAGTGTCCCGGCTGAGGCGCCTGTTCCGCCAGGTCGGTGACTCACAGTGAACGCCGGCCTGACGTCACGCACAGTGAGCGGCCCGCTAATCCGATCGAACTGGAAACTCGCCCAAGATCGTTCACCGCTAACCATAGTACGCAGCCACATAAGGGGCATAAGCGGGCGTTCTACGCTGGGGCGAGTTGCTCGCGGGGGGAGGCCCGCCGCGAAGCGGCGTAAAGGCGCGTGGCCTCCCCCCAAACCCGTCCCAGATGGGACAAACTGGGACACCCTTCTGGGACAGCCCAGGGAGACGAGTTGTTTGCTTGATATACACAGCAAACCGGCTGCCGAGCCGAGTCACACACAGTGAGCAACAAAAACAAAGGTCAGGTTCAAGGCAGGGGGACATCCTGTACACGTACATGGTTTCACGTGCCACGTACAGTGGGTATACTTACGCGCAGAGAGATTCACTCCCTAGCCAACAGAGAGGCCATGTTGAACATCACGGTGTACCTGCCAGAAGAGATCGGCACCTGGGCGAAGAAAGCGGACCTGAACCTGAGTTACATGCTGCGACGAGCAGTAGAGGGCGAGCAGCACCGCCAGGCCGTGCGGATGAACCTGGGCGACCAATCAGGCGTACACGAACTGGAGGTACAAGACAAGCACAAGCGGATCTACACCGCCAGGTTCCACGGCCGCCTGCTGACAGAGCATGACGGCGTAACGGCATACCTCAGCGACGACGGGAACATCTGGACATACGACGGCTCATCTTTCGACCTGTGCCCGCACGATGAGCCGTGGCTGGACCTGCAGGACTGGCCGCTAGATGACTATCTCACCGTGATGGAGGCCATCGGCGTGACAGGCGTCGTGGAGATCGGAAAAAGAAAGGGCATCGTCCCGTGACCACCAACATCAACTGTCAGGCGGGGGAGGTGCCCGCATGAGCGGCCAGCGGTTCGTGGTCGCCTGCATCACCGTGTCATTGCTGGTGATCGTCACCCAGGTTCTGCTGTGCGTCCTGGGCGACGCCCGCCTGGCGCGGGCGTGGGCCGCCGGGTTCGCTGGCGTCGCAGTCGCATCCGGCCTCATGTATCTCCGCAGCCAGAGAGGCGGCCAACGATGACCGCCATTGTGGCCGTGGACCGGCGGCAGCACGACAGTAGGGGGGGCATCGTCCCGTGAGCACACTCATCGTCGTCGCGGTCATCGTGTTCGTCTTGCTGCACGTCCTGGGCGCCGGACAGCATCACCGGCGCCGGTCACGCGGACTCCAGCCCAGGTTCTACTGGTCCTCGAAGTGGGGGCCGTACGGGTCGATCAAGATCGGGGGCTTTCGCATCGGTCACAAACTGTAGGGGGGGGGATTATCCCCTCTATTAACTACTAGATAGTCGTTTCAAGTCAAGGGAGCACGAATCATGTCATCTTGCCCGGGTTTGCATTGCCCAGGGTGCGGCGAGGTGGGGGCTGGCGGCCTGGTGGTCGCCGGTGTTGCCGCAGCGCTGGCTTATGAACTGGGTGCGACGATCGCCACGATCGCCGCACTCGTCCTGACCATCGCCGGTGTCACGACTCTCGTCGTCGTCGTGCTGATGGCCATCTTCCTGCGGAAGGTCCTGAAGGACACTGCGGGCCAGGAGCAGATCTTGCCGTTCGGTGAGGCGATGCGCCGGTCTGCGGCGGTGCGGGGGCCGTCGAATGCGGCGATCGGGCGGCGGCTGCGGGCGCTGGAGAACCGGCCTGCGCTGCATGTGCATCTGGGCGGCGAGCAGGACACCGCGCCGGTGTGGACGGCGCGCCAGCAGGCGACGGAGCGGAAGCAGCTGCCGGGCCGGTCGTGGCCGCGAGAGGACCAGCCGTGATCGTCCTGGCTGTGGCCGGGGTGGCCGTGCTGATCCTGTGGGCGGCGTTCGGGGATGTTGTTCTCTGGTCGCTGCTGGCCGCCGGGGTCGTGGTGGCCGCTGCCGGGGCGGTGTTCGCGGTGTGGTGGTGTCGGCGGACTGTGCCGCAGATCCGGCAGCCGTGGACTGGTGACATGACCCTGGACGTGCTCAAGGCGCGCGAGCTGGCTGAGGAGCATCCGGTGAAGGTGATCGAGGGCGTGTTCGAGGTGTCGGAGGAACGGCTCCCGGCACGCAGGAAGAGAGCATGGACCGCTACCCCCAGTAATCAACCGAAGGGAACACACGCAGTGACCAAGCTCAGCGAATGCGACGACCGGCGGGACCGGTCTAGGCGATGAACATTCCAGTCACTCTGACCGGTTTGACTGCCGATGGCGAACTAGTGCCCTTTACCGGTTTCCCGACAGGTGTCCCCGGTCTTGTGGTCGCTAAGTCGGCCTTCCACCGTGACCCGCCACGGTATGCCGTGGTCCATGCCCGGTCAGGTCTGAGCCTTGGCTACTGCTTCACCGACCCGGAGGCTGCGCTCAGCTTCGCGCAGGCTGTCGGCTCCGTCGCCTGCTGGCGGCAGCCGGGACCTGCGGTACACGCCGCACTGCGAACCGATCGTTTCAAGGTGGCGCGAGAGCCATACCTGCGTGCGCGATGCCCTCATGGGCGTACTCGCGGAGCCCTGGATCACGACAACGGGGCAACGCTATGAGCGGCGAAGAGAAGGGATGCGTCATGAACTCCACGAAAGGAATCGATCAGATGAATGCAATATCCGGGCCAGCAGTGCGGGCCGCCCCGCAGCCCGATTTCCCGTCCACCGCCTACGGTGTGCGCTTGACCTGGCTCGGTGAAGACGGTGGCATGGCCGCCGAAGGCCACGTCCCGCTGCTGCGGTTCGTCGCTGCCTGCAACCGTGTAGCGCGCACGGAGTGTGGTCTGCGGAACCTGGCAGACGAGCGAGGGTTCGCGCTGGACGATGTCCTGGACGTAGTCCGGCACGTCTGGGCCGTGACCGTCCCGCCAGAGGGCTGGTGCGAGTGGGCGGTCAGCTGGCAGGACGTCACGAAGGAAACTCCCGGCGCCATTCCCCTCACCGTCTACTGGCCGTAAGCGGACAGGGAGCACGCAATGAGTGTGTATGACAAGGCTCTGGCGGCTCGGTGTGAGTTGTGCTGGGCGTCGCCGGGGACGGTGTGTCAGCGGCATCCGGCGGGGGTGCATGTGGGACGCTTCCCGGACACTACGGTCACAGGCCGGGATGCGTACCGGATCGTACTGGAGGCGGCAGCGTGATTCTCGATCTGGCCATGTTCGCGGTGGGGGTTGTCATGGGCTGGGGTGCGGCCTGGTGGATGGCGCGCCGCGATAGGAAGGACAAGTCATGACGCGCACGGGCAACACCACCAGGTACACGGCGGCGGCTGCGCTGGCTGGCGTGTCACTCATCGCCGCCGTCATCTCCTACCTGCACGCCCTCGCCGTGGTCCGCGCGGTCGGCGCCACGCCGCCGGTGGTGTACCTGATCCCGTTCCTCGCGGACCTGGTGATCCTGGGGGCGTCGGCGTCGCTGCTGGACGCAGCGTCGTCCGGGAAGGCGAAGCCGCGGCTGGCGGTGGTGTCGCTGGCGACGGGGGTTGGGGTGACTCTGGCGATGAACGTGGCGGCGGGGCTGGGTCATGGTGTGGCGGGCGGTCTGGTGGCGGGGTGGCCGGCGGTGGCGTTCGTGTTGTCGCTGGAGTCCCTGGCGGTGATCGTCCGCTCAAACAGCCGCGAGGCGGCGCGGGCGGCGCGGCAGAGTGCCGTGGCGCCTGTCATACACGACGACAGGCCCGTCGCTCCCGCCACGGCCGAGCCTGCGCCGGTGGCGTCGGCGGCCGGGGACAACCATGAGGAGATCCGGCGGCTTCTCACCGCCGTCCCGCCGCTGTCGGTTTCCCAGATCGCTGACAGGGCGAATGTTTCCAAGTCCACGGTCCACCGGGTGAAGCGGCAGTCCCGCAACAACCGGCACGGCCTGTCCGCTGTCCGGTAGGAGGGAACCCCATGGACGGTCACATGCTGAAGCGGACCCTGGCCGTGCACCAGCGCATAGCCGACGCGTTCAACGATGACCGGTTCCCGGTACGCGGCCCGAATACGCGGATGCTCGTTGTCACGGGCCTGTGGGTGGTCGGGATCGAGAGGCCCCCGCCTGGTGAGCGGTGGGATCGTGTCCGGGATCTGCTGCAGCTGAGTCCGTACGGGCTGCTGAACATGTTCAGGGAGGACGCACCTCGGTGGGCGCCGACTGACGAGCATGGCGTTGACCGACGCCGGGTGTGTGAGGCGCCGATGGTCCGCCGGTCCGGCCCGTGCGGGCAGTCTGAGTCGACTGCGTTCCGGGTGACTGATCCTGCTGATGGGACGTGGCGTATTGCCGGGTTCTGTAACCGGCACCGGGAGTATGCGGCGGCGGTGCAGCAGGCTGAGCGTGTCCGCCGCCAGTCCGGGACGTTGCCGGTGCCTGTGCCGAACACGGGAGGGCTGCTGCCGTGTTATCTCGGCGGTAAACGGGAAGCCTGGGCTGAGAATTATGCGCGTGCCCGGCCGGGGTGGCAGCCTCCTGCGGAGGGTTTGCGGGCGGATGACTGGCCAGTCATGGCAAAGGTCGTAGCCAAGGCGGCGGCTCCGCAGCTGTCGCTGCTCGAGGGTGACGGTGAGACCGAGTTCCTGTTCGCTGATGGTACCGGCCCTCCTTCGCTGCGTCTTTTGCCCGGAGGTGCGGCGTAAGACTGGCAGCCGACATGAGTAGAAAGGCATCACCATGTGCAACCCCGTGACAACCCTCAACCCGGACTGCCTCCTCGCCAAAGGCACGGCGAACGGCTACGAGTGGGAAGTCGTCAGCAACCCGCTTGGCTACCGCTGCGGCTATGTGCGCATCCCGGCCGGGCACCCGTGGCACGGCAAGGGCATCGACGACGTCAACCCGGACCCGTTCGTACATGGCGGCCTGAACTTCGCCCGGGCGGACACTGACTGCGGCAAGGGCGGCGGGGATGATGCGTGGTGGCTCGGATTCGATTGTGCCCATGCGGGGGACGCCCCGGACCCGGCGCTGCCAGGCCATGATCCTCACATGCTGGAACTGCTGCAGCGGGCGGGCTGGACTGTCCGGTCAACGGACTATGTAATCGGCGAGTGCGTGTCACTTGCCCGGCAGGCCGCCGCCGCAGTGCGGTAGAACACTGTGCGTGAAAGCACTCACCGTCCGTAACCCCTGGGCTCACGCCATCGCCCACTGGCGCGAAACCATCATCAACATGACCTGGCCAACCGGCTACCGCGGCGAGCTCGCCATCCACGCCCACCCCGCCGCCGACCCCGCAGCGGATGATGACCCTCGCATCGCCGAGGTCGCAAGATCCCATCCGGGCATTCCCATGGCAGCCGGCGCGGTGGTCGCGGTCGGCCACCTCGCCGGCTGCCATCACGCTGAACGGTGCGACCATGCGTGGACGCCCTGCTGCCAGCCCGGCTGTCACCACCTGTGCGACCCGTGGGCCACCTACGGCATGTGGCACTGGCAGCTCACCGGAGTGCGGACGCTGGCGGTGCCAGTACCCTGCAAAGCCGGGCTCGGCCTGTGGGAACTCCCCGAGACGGTCGCCGACCAGACGTACCCGACCGAGGTGCTGTAATACACCGTCCTGTCATACCTGTCGGTTACCTTATGGGTATGTCTCGCCCTGTCGTACTCGCCGTCGCTGCCATCGTCTTACTCGTCGGCTGGGCCACCCACGGCCCCGTCGGCCTCGTCCTCGCCATCCTGCTCGAGGCCACGGTCTACTTCATCTCGCTGCGGCTCCACCCGCGGATCCGGCACACCGGCATCCTCGGCCTCGGCTGGTTCACCTGCAGGGGCACCGGCGAGAAACACTCCCACCTGTTCCGCTGGATCTATCACCGGGATAAGCGGTGCGGCGGGTCGGGGCGGATCATCCGGTGGGGGGCCCGCCGGTGGGGCACTGACAATATCCGGCGGGCGGAGGTTCTGTCGGCGACACAGCGGGCCAACGCGAAACGTCTCCGCACCTGGCGCTAGGCAGCAGCCCGCCCATCCCAACCAGAGGGACAGGCGGGCTGACTGTTGTACAGCCATTCAATTAGCCGACGCTAATTCCAAAATAATTGCGTTTCCATGTGTCACCGCTCCAGCGTGCTCCACAGTGCCTGATAGAGTTGCACTACTCCACAGATTATCAACTCTAGGCATTTGGAGGTGCCCGGATGAGCCCAAGACCACCACCTAAACGTAGATACCCTATCGAACCACTCACAGCAGGCGAAGTTAAGCTTCTGATGCGACAGTTCTCAACTACGACCGCAACGGGTATCAGGAACAGAGCACTCATAACAGTGATGTACCGCTCAGGACTGCGCATCTCGGAAGCGCTCGCGCTGAAGCCAGCCGACGTTGACCCGAAACAGGGATCAATCAGGGTCCTGCATGGCAAGGGCGACAAGAGCCGCGTCGTCTCCATTGACGACGACGCGCTCGCTGTCGTACAGCGCTGGATGGACCGCCGCAAGATCGCCCGCATCAGAAACGGCTACCTGTTCTGCACCCTCCAGGGCGCAGACATCAAAGGCAGCTACGTCAGGGCAATGCTGAAGAGACAAGCGGAGAGGGCAGGGATCACCAAGCGGATCCACCCCCACGGCCTGAGACATTCCCACGCCGCCGAGCTCGTCGCCGAAGGCGTACCCGTCAACGTGATCCAGCAGCAACTTGGGCACGCCCACCTATCCACCACTGACGTCTACCTGCGGCACGTAGCCCCGGCAGACGTGATCGCCATCGGCCGCAACCGCACATGGAACCTGGAGGACGAAGCGTGAATGGCATCCGCACCGACGCACACGCTCTGCCGTACGAGGACAGGGCTGTCACATTCATCCGCTGGCTGCCCGGCCGCAAGCTTGACGCCTGCGACGATCGAGCCACCAAGCGCGAATGGCTCACGCTGGGCGAGAGCCTGTTCGCGGCGTGGACCGGCCGCTACACCTCTGACATCTTCGTCGTAGACAGAGCAGCCGCCCGACGATGCCTGAAAATGTGACGCAGACACGGGCTCGCCCTAGATCCATGCGTGGAGTCCGGCGGTGGCGGTCACCACCAGCACGATGAGCACGAACCTTGCTGCGGCCGCGTTGGAGCTGATGGCGTAGCGGACGACGGTCCACAGGTTTTCGTGGCGGGCCGGCGTGCGGCTTTCGCCGGTTCGGTTAGCCTTCATGGTGAGCACCCTCCTCGGGGTGAGCAGTTTCTGGTGCCCTGCCTGCGGGAACAGGCGGGGCACTGCTCTTTCTCGGGTCAAGTTACCAGCGCGTATGGCGCCGGGCCCGGTTACGTAGCGTTGATTACCGCCATCCCCGAATGGTTCGCGGAACCCGGGCGGGGGGCATGGGACTTTAGTCCTGTCTTTCGCGTCTGCCCTAGGGGTGGTGTCGTACACCATGCTGGGGGATCATGAGGGCGGCAGCGGTTGCTGTCGTACACCAAGCGGGCGCCGTGAGGGGCGCCGCGGGGAGGACCGCGATGGTTGAGTGGGATGCGTCTGGGCAGTTACCGGCACCGCCGGCGCCGGTGTCGCTGACGGTGGCCGTGGCTGCGTTTCGGGCGGTGGTGTCGGGGGATGTTGAACGGGACTGCGGGGAACTGCGGGAGCACGTGGCGTTCCTGGAGCGGCTGCTGCCTGATGCCGGGCAGGAGGCGGTGCGGGCGAAGTTCGGGAACCTGCTGGGGCACCGCGGCTGACGTGCGGGTGAGCGAGGCCCCCGGCCGGTTACCCGGGCCGGGGGCCTCTGCATTTTGCATGCGGTGTGTAAACCGCGTGTTTGTGTCGGGCGTCACATAGGTGTGGGGATGATCTGGCTGGGGGAGCGTACCCCGGCGCGGCACAGGCGGCGCAGGGTGCGGCATGCAGTCCGGGTCGTGCGAGGGTGGTGCTGGCCCGGCCGCGGGGGACAGGCCGGGCCAGCGGTGCCGTTCCACCTGCTGGCTCCGTCCCGGGAGCTCACGTCAACAGTGGGGCAGTCCGCAGACTACGTCAAGGTGCTGCCAGTATCACCATCTGGTGATAGTTCGCAGAAACGCGCGTCGTGATCGACTGGTCACGGCTAGCGTTTCCGGGCACAGGGCATCGGGTCCTGGCTGTGCGCTCTCTTAGGTTTCCCCGGGGGCAGGGCGGCCTGGGCCCTTGCCCTTCCAGTTCCGGTAGGCTCCCGTCGCTTGCGTTACGGGGACCGTCTCGGTTAGCTGGCGCTGTCTGGGGGTTCCGGCAGCGGCGGTGAGGGTCGCGGTGTGCCCGGCTAGGACTGGGGGGCACACCGCGACCGCACTTTACGTAACCCGACGGTTACAGTCGGTTCGCTCAAAGCTGTGGCGGCCCCCGGCCGGGCGGCATTACCGTGTCATGTATGACACGTATGCCCGGCCGGCTGCTCCCGCTGCCGGGCCGGTTACCGGACGTTTCGTATTCTGCTGGCAGGCATCGCGGCCGGCAGCAGCCCGCAGACCGGGTGCTGCGCGCGCTCACCTGGCGGCCGTCCCGGCGCGAAGGGTTCGTGTTGACGGAAACATATGAGGAGTGGCAGCAGCGGAAGCTGGAGGCTTCCCATCCGGGGTGGGAGATCAAGGTGACGTCGGATCGGGCGACGGCGCACCGGGGCGGGGATTTCCTGACGGCCCCGACGGCGGTGGAGTTACGGATCATGCTGGACCAGGCTGCGTCGGAGGACGCGTGGAAAGAGGACTGGCGGCTGTGGTGAGCCTTCAGGGCTGGTGCTGCTTAGACATGCGGAGGCGCCGGCATGAGTGATGTCCCGTTCCCGGATCAGGTGAGCGGCGTGGGGCCGATGGACGGCGGGACGCTGGACGGGACCGTTCGGGCGCCCAGGCTGCCCGCAGCGGGCAGGTCGCAGCCGGTGGACATTTCCCGGCTGCACCCGCACCCGGATAACATCCGCGAGGATCTCGGGGACCTGGAGGACATGGCGGCGTCGATCCGCGTGCACGGGATCCTGCAGGCGCTCGTGGTCGTCCCGCATCCGTCCCGGGCAGGTCATTACCATGTTCTCGCCGGGCACCGGCGCCTGGCTGCGGCCAGGCTGGCGGGGCTGGCGGACGTGCCGGTCACTGTCCGCCAGGCTGACATCGGCGTGTCGAAAGCCGTGCAGGTGATGCTGATCGAGAACTGTCAGCGTGAGGATCTGGGCCCGGTGGAGAAGGCCGAGGCGATGGGGAAGCTCGTCTCGGGGGGCATGTCGCAGGTGCAGATCGCGAAGGCTATCGGGATGTCTGATACGACGGTGTCCACGTATCTGGCTCTGCTGGAGCTAGACCGGGCGACGCAGCGGCGGGTGGCTGCGGGGATGGTCCCGGTGATGGATGCGGTGCGGGCGGTGCGGAAGACCCGGGCGGCGAGCCGGTCGCGGGACGGCGGGGCGGACCGTAACAAGGCGATGGCGCTGACGTGGGAGCCGGATCATTTCACTGACCGGCATCCGCTGGCCCGGAAGGCGAGAGCGATGTGTGACGCACGGGAGCATAACGCGCGGCGGCGGCTTGGCCGGGTGGCGTGCGGGGAGTGCTGGGAAACGGTGATCCGCCGTGATGAGCAGCTGGTTGTCCGGGCGGGGATGCTGGAGGGCGGCCTTTAGGCTGGCGCGGCGGCGCGCGGTTCCAACCAGGTAACTCACATATGGCTGGAGCGCAAGTCCATGCACTCCGCGTGTCGCCGTCGCCTTCCCGTGTTACTGGCGTGCCAAGTGATACCTTCCCCTAGTTGCAGCGTGTGACGACGCTCGACACGTACCGCTATCGTGGCCGTTCAGCAGGGGGAAGGCATCGTCTGTGTTTCACCGCCGCCACCGGGATCAGCTCATCGTCCAGCTCGCAGGCCAGCTCGCCGACTCCCGTGCCCGTGAAGCCAAGATGGCTGAGCGGCTCGAGTGGTTTGAGGCAGCTCTGGCGGACACGCCGTTCGCCAGAGCCGGGGCCGGTCAGCCGGTGCGCCGACCGCCGCTGGCTGTCGTACACCGTTCGGCCAGGTAAGCGTCCCAGAGAATGGCGACGCGCTCGTCCAGGCTGAGTTCCCGCGGCGGGGCGTCGTCCTGATGCGGCGGCGGGGCGAGGCCGAGGGCGAGACGGACGTCTGCCTCGGCGCCGGTGACACGGGCCATGGCCAGGATGGTGGCCTGGCGGCCGCAGCCGGTGCGGATGACTTTCCGCCAGCCGGCGGGGGTGATGCCGGCGCGGCGGGCGGCTTCGGCGAGGGTGAGCATGGGCACGTGGCGGCGGAGTGCGGTGTCGATGATAACCGTGGCCGCACGTGTGGCATTTACGTCTTCTCTGGACATCTCACACAGTATGGCATACCTGGCTGACAGTGTGCGGGCGTAACGCGCCGAAACTTTCCGCGACACGTTGCCGAACGTTGCCCCATGTCAGCGAAAGTACGCTAGAGTTAGCAACGTGCAGCTACTAGTGAACGCCGAGGCGCTGACGGCGATCCGCAGCAAGGACGGCCAGTCCATGGCGCAGCTTGCCCGCGGTGCGGGCATCAGCCGCCAGTACCTCAACGACATCGAGAAAAAAAGGCGCAGCGCCGGGCCCGCCGTCCGCAGACGTCTCGCCCTGGCCCTCAACGTCCCCGTCTCGGCGATCGAGGCACAGGTCATTGACGTGCGAAAACAGGACGATGCTGCATGACCGGCAACATGCCCTGAACGCACTGCGGGCCGCCCCGGTGGTGCGAGGCGACCCGGCACATCTTCAAGCAAGGGAGCACGAAGAATATGCAGGACAATCCTAACAGCGATCTTCGGCACCTGCACGAGCCATCGCTCGCCGCCGAATACAAGGCCATCGAGGCCGAGTTCCCGGGGTGGCATATCTGGGCCACCGCAGAGAACACATATGCGGTACGGTCCCGGCCCGGCTGGTGCGGGTGCACCGTCTACGCGGCGGACGTGCCGGGGATCCGGACGGCGATCGCCGAGCAGATACACGAGTGGGCACTGCTCGAGGCCCGCAGAGCATGGGCGGCGGCATGATCTGCGACGACGTGATGGCTGCCCGCCCTGACCTGGCTTACCTGGCGGACCCGGACGCGGTGCGCCCGGCGACCGTCGGCGAGGCCGCCGAATACGCGCGGCGCGCCACCGACCCGGCATGGGCTGGCCTTTACGTCTACACCGTCCCGGAAATCGAAGAGAGGGGGAAGCCGTGACGCTGACATATGTGCTCGTGGTGCTGGTCCTGGTCGTCCTGACCGCCAGTTTCATGATCTTCCGGCGAAGACGGTGGGGTGAAGGCGACCTGCTCGCCGTGGCCCGCGCCGCCGGGGTAGCCCGGGAGGAGCGGTCATGACGGTCATCGACCTGCACACTCCCGCCACCGAGCTCGTGGCCGCGGACCTGCTCGAAGACGAAGCTGCCCGGTGGGAAACCGGCGACCCGCTGCCCCCGGTGGTGCGGCGGATCGCAGGTCCCCGGCTCGACGCCGGGGACCTGACAGAACTGTGGGCCTACTACGCCGAAACCGCCCGGGCTCGCGACCAGCTCCTCTCCTGCCCCGGCGACTGGCGGCTGTACTACACCGCTGAGGAACTCGGCTACGGCGACCACCAGGAAACCGCGATCGACCTGAAAGCCGCCGAGGCGGACTGGGCCCGCACCGTCATCCAGTTCGGCCACTACGGGAGGGACGGACGATGACCGACACCAAGCCCACCGGGATCACCGCCGTATTGCAGCGGCCGTTCCCGCCCAACGAGATCGGCAAGCTGCCCCGCGGCGGCGCCATGCTCGACTACGTCGGCCACGCGGACGTGACCCGGCGGCTGCTCGAGGCGGACCCGGAGTGGAACTGGGAGCCGCTGGCCACTGATGACCACGGGCTTCCGGTGTTCGACTGCGGGCAGAACGGCCAGCCAGTCGGGCTGTGGATCAGGCTGACGGTCGGCGGGTTCACCCGGCTGGGTTACGGGTCGGTGCCGGCGAACCAGAACGACGCAGTGAAAGTCCTGATCGGCGACGCCCTCCGGAACGCTGCTATGAGGTTCGGGGTGGCTCTGGACTTGTGGGCCAAGGGCGACCGCGCCGACCCGACCGCAGAGAACGCGACCGCACCGGGCGGGCCGCGGGTCCAGGCAGCCCGGTCACCGCGCCGCCCGAAGCGTGCCGAGGTGAAAGCCCCCGACGGCGCCGAGACGGACCTTGAATGGATGGGGCACATGGTCGACAGCCTGATCCCCGCCGCGACCACCCGCGACGAGCTCAACTCTTTCTGGGCGGCTGTGGACAAGCATGTTCTCGCCGGCGAATGCACAGACGAGCATGCAGTGCAGGTCAAGGCGATAGTGAAGGAACGCGCCCGCGAGCTCGGCCTCGACAAGGCGGCAGCGTGATGTTCACCCTGAACGGTTACCCGTCGGCGTGGCTGGACCCCGACCATGTACGGCTGGCCATGTACCGGTCCTGGTGGGACCAGGGCGAGCCGGCGAACCGGGACCCGATAGCCGTGGACCTGTGGCTGGACGCCGGGCCCGTCCCTTTCCCCTGCGCAACGACGGAGGCAGTGTCATGACCGGACGCCACGGCGACGGCCCGCAAGGATACGAACGCCACGACTGGTACGCCGACTACCGGTGCATCTGCGGCCACATCGTGTATGCGAATGACACGCCGGGTGAGCCGTGCCAGTTCTGCGCCTGCCAGTCGCACACCGCGCCGGCCGCGCCGATCGCGGGTGCGGCATGACGTCGCCGACCGTGTACGAGGCGAAACGGCGGATCCTCCGCGCCGCCCTCGACGTCCTCCGCTACGAACAGGACCTCGCCGACGACACACCGCCGCTGGCGCACCTGAAGCGAGCGGAGGATGCGATGGCGCTGGCCGCCCGTGACCTCACGCAGGCAATCGACGCGCTGCCTGTCGTACAGCACCCGAAAGGCTGGGCAGCCTGATGCGACGCACGCCACTCCGACACGTCTCAGCCAGGCGGGCGAAGGCCAACCGGGAACGCGCAGCCACAGTGAAAGCCCTGTGGCCTGCGCGGCCCTGGTGTGCAATGCCCGGCTGCCCCCTCCCCGCCGACGACGTCCACGAGCCCCTTACCCGGGCACGCGGCGGGTCGATCGTGGACCCGGAGAACATGCGGCCCCTGTGCCGTGCTCACCACCACTGGGTCACGGTCAGCGAACCCCAGGCCGCTTACGACCTCGGCCTGCTCCGGCACTCCTGGGACCACGGAGGCGACGCAGCGTGATCTACCTCATCGACACGGTCATGGTCGCGTCCATCGCCTTCGTCATCTACCTCCTCCTCACCTGGCACCATCCCGTCGCCGCCCCCGAACTGCGGGAAGACGGCAGGCCCCTCACCGACACCGAGAAACGCGCCTACGCGGCCATCTGCCAGACCTTCGACTACGAGTCAGCCCGGGACCCGCACCAGGACAGGAGACGACGATGAGCGACCATCCGCATGAACAGTGCGCGACCTGCCTCGCAGCCGCCTACGCCGCGAACGTCGCCCCCATCGACGAGCCCATGCACACCCCGGGCCCGGCACACCCCGCCTGGCGCGGCCTCACCGACATCCAGGTGTACGACACTTTCGCCGCCCTCGCCAAGGAGCTGACAGCAGTGCCCGACCCGATCGACTTCCCGCCGCTCCTCACCCCCGCTGAGGTGGCCGCCATGTTCCACGTCAACCCCAAGACCGTCACCCGCTGGGCCGCCACCGGACGGCTCTCCTCCATCCGCACACCCGGGAACCAGCGACGCTACCTCGCCGACGAAATCCAGGCATTCCTCGACAGCAAGACCACCGAGCAGTCATGAACAGCCCCGTGCCGTACGAACGGCAGGTCGGCGACAGGCTCCGCGCCATCCGCGCCAGCCGCGGCCTGTCCCTCCTGGACGTCCAGGATAAATCCGGCGGCAGATGGAAGGCTGCTGCCGTCGGCACGTATGAACGCGGCGACCGGAACATCAACGTGAGAACCCTGTCCGAGCTCGCCCGGTTCTACGGCGTGCACCCGGCGGTGTTCCTGCCGGAAGGCGACGCGCCGGGACTGCCGCTGCCCGCCCTGCTGGAACTCCTCGAGGCAGCGAAGTACCTCGCGGCAGCACTGCCGGACCTGGAAACCCTCGTCGACACTGCCACGGAAGGCCCCCCGTCATGACGGGCACCCACAGAACTCCGGGGCCGGCCATCGGTGAAAACCCCCTGGCCGGTCCTGGGTACACTCCTGGCCGGACCCCTTGGGGAAGTGCGGCCCGGCCAGGAAACAACATCACCCTCATGGCCACTGCCGCCGGGCGCATGAGCGAAGACGAACTCGACCAGCAAGTCCGCGGCATCCTCAAAGACCTCGACCTCCACGGCCACCGGATCCTCCGGTTCCACCCGTGGTCCAGCAGGAAATCCGCAGCCGGCTGGCCGGACTGGGCGATGGTCGGCGCAGGCGGGTTCATGATCCGGGAACTGAAACGGGAGAGCGAGAAACCCCGGCCGGACCAGCAGGAATGGCTGGACTGGCTGGCCGCGGCCGGGGTCGACGCAGGCGTGTGGCGGCCATCCGATTTGTACAGCGGAAGAGTCGCACGCGAACTCGCCTCGCTAGCGGGACTCGGAGATGCGGCATGACCTTGCGCATCGGCAGTTTGTGCTCCGGCTACGCCGGCCTGGACATGGCCATCCAGTCAGTCATCGGCGGCGAGCTCGCCTGGGTTGCGGACAATGACCCCGGCGCGTCAAAGATCCTCGCTCACCACTACCCCCGCGTTCCCAACCTGGGGGACCTCAGCGAGGTGGACTGGGGCAGCGTCGAACCCGTGGACGTGGCCGCGATGGGCTTCCCCTGCCAGGACGTGTCCTGCGCCGGGGCTCGGGCGGGTCTGCGGGAGGGCAACCGCACCGGCGTGTGGAACTACTGCGCGACCGCGATCAGCGTCCTCCGCCCGCCTTTGGTGATCATCGAGAATGTGAGGGGGCTGCTCAGTGCCTACGCCGACAGCAACATGGAACCCTGCCCGTGGTGTGTGGGAGACGCCGGAGACGAACTTGTTCTGCGAGCATGCGGGGCTGTTCTCGGAGACCTGGCCAGTCTCGGGTATGACGCGGAGTGGACGGTTGTTTCCGCGGCCGACGCTGGCGCCCCGCACCGCCGCGAACGGGTGTTCATCGTCGCGTGGCCTGCTGCCGACACCGCAGGCGCGCGATGGGGCCGGGGCGAAGACGCCAGAGCAGATAGCTGTGATGCGGGCACGTGGTCATGGGGTGTCGAACCTGAACGAGGTCGCGCCGACGTTACTGAAGACGCCGACGGCGCAGCTGGCGGTGAACGGCGGAAGTCAGCACCCGGACAAACGCCGGGCGGGCGGGCACGGGCCGACGCTGGCCGACCAGATAGAACACCTCCTGCCCACGCCCAGGGCGACGGACGGGACGAAAGGCGGCCCGAACCAGCGAGGCTCAGCAGGAGACCTGATGCTCCCGTCAGCGGTCCAACATCTCCTGCCGACCCCGGCCGCGAGGGACTGGAAGTCCGGGCAGTCGAACATGATGGACCGGAACGCCCGACCGCTGAACGAGGTCGTGGAAATGCTCCTGCCAACACCGGGTGCGTGCGACTGGAAGGGCTCCGGCCAGACCCAGGGCCGCACACGGGGCGGTCGGCCCCGGTCGCCTGGGGACAAGGACCTGCCCGAAGCGATAGCGCTCCTGCCGACCCCCAGGGCGAGCGACGGACTAGGTGGAACGGCACACAACCGCAGCTGGTCCACGACGGACCGGAGCCTGCACACGCTGATCCATACCGGGGAACTTGGGGCGCCTACGAGCCAGCTATCAGACGCTGGGAAGCCACCCTCAGGCGCCCCGCGCCAAGCCCAACTGAGCCCGGGCGAACCGGAGACCGCCTGAGCCCGGCGTTCGTCGAGTTCATGATGGGCCTGCCCGACGGGTGGATCACCGACGTCCCCGGGCTGTCAAGGAACGACCAGCTCAAAGCCCTCGGCAACGGTGTCGTCCCCCAGCAGGCCGCCCTCGCGCTGCGGCTCCTGCTGCCATCCCTGACGGCGGCCGCAGCATGACCCGCATCGCCGACCAGGTATCCGCCGAGCGCATTCAGCGCGCCGCCAAAGGCGAACCCAACCCCGTCGTCGTCGGCCGTGAACTCGGCGGCGAAGCGTGCCTCTCCATGCCCTCGATCAGCGCCAAGGAGAAAGCCGCAGAAGAGCGCCGCGCAGCCCGGTATGCAACCCGCTGCACCATGCTCGCCGTCCACGGCTGCGCCGCCCCCAGACGCCGCCAGTCCCCAGAAGGCCAGTTCCTTGACCTGGTCCTGCGGGCCCTCGGGTTAGCCCCCGACCCCGTCAAACCCGCCATCCCCAGGAAACGCAAATACGGAGAGGCCATCCCGAGGTGAACGACTGGAGGCTGCGCGCGAACTGCCGGGGCATGGACCCCGACCTGTTCTTCCCCTTGTCCCGCACCGCGCCCATCGACCCCCGGGTGAAAGCCGCGTGCCGGGACTGCCTGGTCATGCGGGACTGCCACGACGACGCGGAGCGGCGGCAGGAGGCGTGGGGGATACGGGCGGGGATCAACCGGGAACTGCTGCCGTGGCGGCGGCGGGCGGTACAGCGGTCGCGGGGGAAGGTGCCAGCGTGAACAGGTCAGGCAGCCCGGTCCGGGCGCGACACGCCGGCGGCCTTGCGAAGTTCCGGCACCGTGATACGGCTGATCGTCGCCCTGTCATAGAAACGCCCGATCTTCTCTTCCAGGTCAGCGACCTTGAGGGCGGGATCTTCCATGCGGGCCTGGACGAGCAGCTGCTTGATCCGGTCAATGCGGCGCTGGCGGATCGCATCAGACCGGCGCACTGCCTTCACTTCGGCGAGCAGTTCGTCCATCGTGTCCACGCCTCCATCATCTGTTATCACCAGTCACCACCACAAGTCATGCACGGGTCAATGATACCACGCCTGCGTTCGAGACAGGACCGGTCCGCATGACGGCCACCGATGATATATAGTCATGATCGCAGGTTACAAGAAGAGCCACCCTGGACAACGGCAGATGGTGGGGCCATATGGCGAACAGCGTTTTGGACTGGGTCTGGGCAAACTCCCAGTCCCGGCATGCTGCGCGCCTGGTGATGCTCTCTCTGGCTGACAGCACCAAGACTCCCGGCGGCTGGACGTGGCCGAGTGTCGCATCGCTCATGCAGCGCACAGGGCTCAAGGAGCGGGCCGTGCAGACCGCGCTCATCGAACTGGCCAGGATGGGCGAGCTAGCCGTCGAGTACAACGCCGGGCCGAAAGGCTGCAACCGCTACAAGGTCACCTGTCAGACCCCCGCAGAATCTGCACCCCCCGCAGAATCTGCACCCCCGCAAACTTTGCGGGGTAACGATTTGTCCGAATCGGTATCTTCGCAGGTCGGCGACCCTACCCCCGCAGAATCTGCACCCCCCGCAGAATCTGCACCCCCGCAAACTTTGCGGCTGACCCCCGCAGAATCTGCACCCGGAACCGTAAGAGAACCGAACTCTCCTACGGAGAGTTCAACAACATCTTGTGCAAATACCGCCGCCGTCCTCTTCGGCACGCCCGCCGGGCCACCGAAGACCAGACGCGGCCGTAGGACGACACCGACAGGTGACCCCCGCTTCGATGAGTGGTATCAGGCGTACCCGGTTCACAGATCACGCGGCGATGCTGAGAAAGCGTGGGCCGAAGCACTCGCTGACGAAGCAGACCCCGCCCAGCTCACTGCAGCGGCGAGGGCGTATCACGACGACCCGGACGTCTTGCGTGGCTACGCAAAACTCCCGGCCACCTGGCTGCGGAAGAAGTGCTGGCTAGACGAGCCCCCGCCACCGCCGCGCGTCCCGTTCGCCAGCAACGGACACGGACCTGCAGGCAAAACAACTAACTACACCGATGAGGAGTACCAGCGTGGCTGGACCTGATGCACACGAAAACCTGCTCGGCAAGTTCCCCGGCGCGGTATCTGCCACATGCGACGGCCGGGGGGCCGTGAACCTGGAAGTCGCAGGTGAGGCCCCCGGCTGGCGGTCAGCGCGGTGCCCGATCTGCGCTGGAAAGAAAGTTTCCGCTGCTGTTGCGGGGTTTGTTCCGCCACGGTTCCGTGACCCGATCAATGTGCCCGCTGACGTCACGGAATGGGCGGCCCGCGGCCGGACTGCGCAGGGGCTTTACCTGGCTGGCCAGGTCGGTACCGGCAAGACTCATGCTGCATGGGTAGCCACGGCTGAGTGGTGTCTGGCCACAGGGACGCTCCCGCATGGCGAAGACGAGCACTGGACTGTCGGCCGGGTGAGACCCACTGTCATTTTCACTCGCATGACGGATCTTCTGGACGATCTGCGGCCTGGTGATGAAGCACGTCAGCGGGTTCGGGACTGCCAGTACGCTGACCTGCTGGTCCTGGACGATCTGGGCGCCGAGAAAGCGTCAGAGTGGACGCAAGAACGCATCTACAGCGTCATCGACCACCGTTATGTGACGTGCTTGCCGCTGATTGTCACGAGCAACCTGCCGCCGACCAAGCTTTCCGGGCAGACCGGCGAGCGCGTCGCGAGCCGGCTCGCCGAGATGTGCCTTGTGGTGCCGATGACTGGCCGCGACAGGCGGCGGCAGTCATGACGGTCATCGACGCGCCGCCGGTGGTCATGCCGGACGTTGACCTCGCCGAGAAGGCCGTCCTGGCGGCGATGCTGGCGTCCCGCCGTGCAGCGGAGACGCTGATCGAGATCCTGCCGTCGGCGGATTGTTTCGGCAGCCAGATCCACCGGGCCGTGTACGACGCTGTCCGGTATGTGACGGAAAGCGGGGAGCCGCATGAGCCGCCGTCGGTGCTGAAGCGGCTTGTCGCCGTCGAGGCGGGGGTTTGGCGGACCGGCCAGGCGGGGGTGATCCTCGCCGGCCTGGCCGGTTATGTGACGGCGTCGTACGAGGCGCATGCCCGGACGGTCCTGAACGCTGCGGTGCGCCGCCGGGGCGAGGTGGCGCTGCTGCAAATCGCGGACCTGCTGAAGGATCCGGCGTTTGATCCTGAGGGCGGCGGTGACCTGGCGCGGAAGCTGCTGGATGACGCCCTGACAGTGTCGGGTGATAACGGGGCTGCGGTTCCGGTGTCGGAATTGTTCGTGTCGTCGTTCGAGCGGCTGGAGGCGGGGAAGCAGCCGGGTGTCGTGCAGGTGCCGTGGCTGGATCTGCGGAGTCTGGTGCCGTGGCTGCGGCCGGGCCAGCTGGTGACGATCGCGGCGCGGCCGTCGCTGGGCAAATCGCTGCTGGGTCAGGACATTGCCCGGCATGTGGCGATGCGCCAGCACCTGCCGGTGATCTTGTTCACGATGGAGATGGACCGCGACGAGGTCATGGACCGTCTCATCGCTGCTGAGTCGTCGGTGCTGCTGAAGCGGATCACCGACTCCACCCTGGATGAGGACGAGTGGGATCGGATCGCGGCCACATCACCGCGGTTCGCCGACTCGAAGCTGATCATTGATGACACGCCGCAGATCACGCTGGCGCATATCCGGGCCCGGCTGCGGGGCATGGCGCGGAAAGATCCGGCGCAGGTGGCGATCGTCGATTACCTGCAGCTGATGGACGGCGCGGGCGGGGAGAACCGGCAGCAGGAGGTTGCCCGGCTGGTGTCGGGGCTGAAGGCGATTGCCCGCGAGTTCCGGATCCCGGTGGTGATGCTGTGCCAGCTGAACCGGGGACCTGAGGCCCGGCATGACAAACGTCCGTACATGTCGGATGCCCGTGAGTCGGGCGCGGTTGAGAACGATTCGGATATCGCGATCCTGATTCACCGCCCGGATCACTATGAGGCCGAGTCGCCGCGTGCGGGTGAGGCGGACCTGATCGTGGACAAGAACCGGAATGGGCCGCGGGCGACGGTGACGGTGGGGTTCCAGGGTCACTACGGCCGGTTCGTTGATCTGGCGCCTGCGCATCTGGCGGGCGGTGTGCGATGACCTTGCCCCGGCCTGCCGATAACTGCGGGGAGTGCGTGACGCAGGAGCGGGCGATCACTGCCCGGCCGTATCTGGTGCGCGGTGATGGCCCGGATGGTGTGCGGGCGTACTACCGGTGCGGCGGCTGCGGGCATCAGTGGTGGACGTCCTGGAACACGTTCGGGATGGAAGCGGAAGAGACGGGAGCTGGTGCGGCGTGAGAGCCGAGATGGGCCTGTGTGGCTGCGGGAGCACGTTTCCGCGGCCGAAGGGCGAGACGTACACGCAGTGCCTGGGCTGCCAGACGACGGCCCGGCTCGGGCGGGCTGGCCTGACGGCCGCCGACCCGCAGGTAGCCGCCCTGGCGGCGAGGATCACGAACGCATATGCGGCGGCCCGGCGGCGTGCCGGGCTTGACGACGCCGCAGCGGCGGGGGGGCTGGCGTGAGCATCGAGCCGGACCCGCAGGCACGGTGGATCCGGGCCGCCATGGAGGGCATGCGGGACCGGGACTCGGGTGTGGCGCACTGGGATGTGACGCGGATCGGGCTGATCGAGGTGCTGCCGGAGGTGGTGGCGACGTGGGGCCTGGCGGATCAGGCGGATCTCGCGGACCGGCTGCTGGCGCTGCTGCCGCCGAGGTCCCCATAATCGGCGAACTATCAGCAATCAAGTCAAATCGTTAGAAAGTGGAAGTTATGAATGGTCACGAACTCGCGCGGCAGATCATCGACAAGCACGGCATCGACAGGTACCCGGACAAGTACCTGCAGGCCCTCAAGGTCATGGAGGAAATCGGCGAGCTCACAGGCGAGCTGCTCAAGAACCCAGACGGGCCGGGGGTGCTGAAGGAGTATGCCGATGTTGGGCTGGCGCTGTACGCGCTGGGCAACAAGTTGGGCATCGACCTGGACGATGCGATGCGGCAGGTCATCGGCGGCGAAACGCGAACTTTCGCGAAGGTGACCGTGCGATGAGTGTGTGCAAATGCTCGCCGTGCGGCCGTGAGTTCACCGGGCTGAGCACGTTCGACAGGCATCAGGACGTGAACTACAACCGGCGGCCTGCGGTCGTCTGTGTGGATCCTGCTGGTCTTGGCATGGTTCAGAACAGATCGGGGCGGTGGGGGTTCCCGCTGGATGAGTCCGGCCGGGCATGGCTGGAGTCGCTGAGGGCCGCAGAGGCGGATGCTGCGGGGGAGGCCGGCCCGTGAATGCCCCTAGCCGTCGATCCCTGCGATTTCTGCGGGCCGTTCAGGGGCGTCTGGACACAACACTTAGGCCAGGCATTCCTGAGCCCGCAAAACGGCTCTCAGCGCTTCGCGGGGTGACGGGTCGTGGCTGAGATCCGGCTGAAGCCCAAAGACGCCCGGGCGAAGTACGTCCGCGACTACCGCCGCAACCACCCCGAGTACCGGGCCCGGAACAACCGCATGGCCCGCGCCCGCAAACGCGCCCAGGAGGCCCTGGCCCGCCGCTACCCCGACGACTACCGGCGGCTGTACTGGGAGGAACTCGGGAAACTCCACGACGCGGGACTGCTGGACTCGCCGTGAAACTCATCATCCGCTCCGCCGCGCACGGCCTTTACGATATTGAGGTTGATGGTCTGCGCGTCGGCCACATCATTAACGAGCGGGACGACTGCGGCAGGCGGAACGGGAGACGCGTCGCGCGGCTCTACACCCACCCCGGCCGTCCCGACATCAAAGCTGGCCTGATGTCGCGGCTGCGGCTCCGGGATCTCCGCGCTGACCTGCGGGAACACCTCAGAGAGAATGGTCCGTGGTGGACATCGCCACCGGAAACCCGTTGACGACTGGAAAGCCTGGCGTAACATCCAGGGAAAGCACAAGGCAACCATTCAGGAGCGCCAGTGACTGCAACTGTTTACTGCCAGTGCCGGAAGATCATCGCCCGCTGTGAGGCCATGGGCGGATGCGAGTTCGACGGGTGGGTGCATGATTTCACCCGCGACCATTTCTGTGGTGACGGGGAGATGGTCGCGGCGCCCGCCGGGCCTGTGCCGTCGGCCGCCCCGTCGGGGTGGGTTGTGCTCAGTTCCGATGATCCGCTGCTGTCACGAGACGAAGCGGTCGAGGTCGCGGCGAAGGGAAATCTGCGGCGGTCGCTGAAGGGCGAGCCGCAGCGGTACGTGGTCGCGGCGGTCAAGGTCGAGAGCGCGGCCCTTGAGAGCCGCCCGCGGCTACGTAATGCGGCCGGAAACGGCGCATAGATCCTCGCAGCGTGACTATTCTGTTACTGTCGGTTGGCGTTTCGCGTACCAATGTGACTCTTGACGTGGGATGATGCCGGTGCGCAACCGCCCGCGCGGGGAGAGGGTCCGGCCGGACCCGGGGCGGGAACGGTATACCGAGCTCAAAGGAGCAGATCATCATGTTCAAGACAACCGCCAGGATCGCCGCGGCCGGGTTCGCCGCCAGCGCCCTGGCCCTCGCCGGCGCAGCCGCCGCGAACGCAGCCGCCCGCCCGGACGCCACCAACGCCTGCGGCGCAGCCTGCACTGACGTCATCTTCCAGAACCCCGGCGCGACCGGGCTTCCCGAGTCGGCGACCCTGGCCGGCAACGCGAACACCTACGTCAACCTCGACCAGGGCAGCAACACCAACGCGCGCGAGGACTTCACCCCGATCGCCGAAGGCACAGTCGTCCCGCTGTGGTGCAAGGCATCGGGCGCGAAGCAGGCCGGGTCGGTGTTCACGAACCACCAGTGCGCCCTGATCAAGAGCGCGGCCCTGACGGCTGCGACGTCGTTCGAGTTCAACTACAACCCGAACAACGGCGGCAGCAACGAGTGCGTCGGTGACTTTCACGGCCAGACCCCGGTCCCGTCGGGCTACCGGTTCCGTCTTACCCCGTGCGGCCAGACCGCAGCCAGTGTCGTGATCGTGTCGAATCACCTGCCCGGCGGCGTTCACACGCAGGCCGGCACGGTGATGGTGATCTCCGGCGGAAGCGACAACTTCTCCCGGCCGATCGTCGCGACCTCGACCGGCAGCGCCCTGTTCCCGCAGCCGCTGAAGTGGACGCAGGTCAGCATCAACGGCGGTGTCGTGTCGGACACGCAGGTCGTGAAGCTGGCGCCTGCGCCGTTCTAGGCCGCTGGCCGGCGCGGCGTTTTCCTGACAGGACGCCGCGAAGGGCGGGCGCTGCGGTCCGACGACGGCCGGGCTCGTCCTGGGGCCCCTGCCCGCAGCGTGACCTGCGGGCAGGGGCCTTTCCCGTGGGAGAGGGGGATGGCTGGTGTCGGAGGGGGAGCGGGACGCGCGGATCGTGCAGCGGCTGATCGCGGCGGGGGTGATCCCGGTGGTGGTGTCGCTGGTGGCGCGGCCGCTGTTCGTGCATGCCGGGATGTTCGGGTTCGGGCGTCTGCGGGGGACCGGGAAGGCGTGCGCGGTTCAGTGGCTGCGGCTGGCGCGGGGGGTGCCGGGCCTGCGGATGCACCAGGTGGCCGGGGGTGTGGTGCTGATGGCGGCGGTGGCGGCTGCCGCGGGGGTTCTGGGGGTGACGGCTGTGCTGACCCGGCGCCCCGCGGGGCGGCATGCGGTAGGCGCGCCGGTGCTGGTGCCGCTGGTGGTGTTCGACGGCCGCGGCGGCGACACGTTCGAGATGACTGTCATACAGGAGGCGGGCTGGGCTGCTTGACAGCTGGTAGTACCGGGTCATAGACTGGTACTACCAGCTAAGCAAGGGAGCCAAAAATGGGCGAGACACTCAGCAATGCCGAACAATCAGTAAGAGCGTTCATGGACGCGCATCGCGGGCAGTGGATGACTGCGAGAGAAGTCGCCAAGGGTACTGGCTGCCGACTGCCAGTGGCTGAGGACTTCCTGCTCATCATGGCACTAGACGCTGAGATTGACAGGAAGCTAAGCGCGCCAGGTCAGTCTGGGCACCTATGGCGGATGCCATGAAACTCAGCGATAGGGAACTAGCGGATGCCGAGCGCATCGCCGCCCGCTACCACATGCCTCTGGCCGGTGTCATACACCTTGGCGAGGTGCTCAAGAACCTGCCCGTGGGCGAGGCGATCACCGCAGCCACCCTCGGCTACACCCCGCCGCCGCCGAAGCACGGGAAGCACGAAGATGCCTGACGAGCACCTGCGGCGGCCGCTCAGCGCCCGCCCCCCGGAAGCCCTTGAAACGTGGCTGCGTGAGCACGCCGCGGAAACAGGACACCCCCTCAACGCCATCATCACGGAAGCACTCACCCGCTACCGCGCATGGATCACCAGCAGGACCGACGAGCACGCCGAAGAAGATGACCAGTCATGACCACAGGGAATGGCACCTACCATCCTACGTCCCCCCGCCGCGCCATCCACGACCGCCTGGCGGCCGCCCGCCAGGCCGAGACTGACCTCGACGCGGCAATCGCCCGCGTCACCGTCCCGCAGCGGATCCTCACCGCCGCCGACCAGATCTTCCTCCAGGCGTACCGGTCGTCGGGTCCTGCCCAGTCCCGGATGGCGTACATCGCGGCGATCGCGGATGCGCCCGGCGCGCAGCTGCTGGCAGCGCTGGCGCACCGCACCTACCTGAACGACCAGGCATGGAACCATTCAAGGAGCGCAGCATGAGCCTTCAGAGCAAGCCGTACTACTGGGTCCGCTGCGACAACTGCAGCGCAGACTGCGACCCCGGCGACGACAACGCTGTCTGGGGGACCATTGCCGACGCAGTCCGTGCTGGCGCCGTCCAGGACTGGCTGGAGATAGCCGGGAAGCATTACTGCCCGGACTGCCCGCCGTCGGCATGGCCTGCCGGGCACGTCGCCTTCCCCCACTTCGCCCGAAACCCCGTCGCAGGCAGTGACTGGTGCCAGTGCCCGTGCGTCGAATGCAGCGGGCACGTCGAGGGTCTCGAGGGCATGGACTGCATGTGCCCGGACTGCGGCTGCCATGAGGACGTCAAATGAGCACGCTGGCGCACCGCACCTACCTCGCCGACCAGGAAGACGTGCCCCTCAGGTCCGGGCACTGGATCGGCGCCGAGGATCTCGCCGGCGTCTCGTTCGACTGGGCCGGGTTCTACACCGGCCTGTACGGACGTGCAGACCTTGGTGACGACGGCCAGGACCTGGCTGAGTATCTGCCTGCCGCGCTGGCCGAGCTCAGGTAGCCCTGGCATGCAAAAACCGGCCCCGGCCCGCGCATTATCAGACTGCGCGGAACCGGGGCCGATCTGTCAGACGGGATTACATCATAACACTCACGGAGCGGGCGGCGGTGGCGGCGGAGGCTGGTCCGTCACCGCGCCCGGGGTCAGCACCAGCGACGCCACCCCGCCCGGAGTCACCGTGATCAGATCCGACGCCGACAGCGTCCCGTCCGTCACCGTGATCGTCGCCGTCCCCGGCGCCGCCGCCACGAACAGGCACGAGCTTCCGTCAGCGGACGGGGTGGCGGCCACGACCACGCCGCCGGAGTCCTCCGACCAGGTCAGCGTGTCCGCGACCGGGAACCCCTTGGAATCGTCCGCCGCAACCGCATAGGTGACTTCCTGCGTGTCAGACATCTGCACAGACATGTTCTCTCCCAGAAATCGAGTAGGTACCGGCAGAGCCGGGCGGCCCTGCTCGAACGTCCACCGTGACGCCGTCAGGACGAGGACGGCGGGCGTGCCGTGCAGGACACTGGCGAACAGTTGCCCGGTGGCGAGGACCTCGCCGTTGATGTCCCCGTCGCTGTCGCGGCCTTCCCAGAGCTGCACGGCAAACTGCAGGCCGCGGAACCTGGCCTGGTCAGCATCCATGGCCCTCCTTAGGTAGTTGGCGGACCGGGCGCCGGGGGCGGCGCGGCATGTGACGGCGGCCGCGGCCCTGTCGGGGACACCTGCTGGCGCACCGTCACCCCGAGGACAGCCAGCAGCGCCGACAGGACCGCTGCCACCACCTGCGCGGACGCGCCGAACCCGTACGCGGTCGCCAGCGCGACGATGATCTGTATGACAGCGGCAGCAAGGACGGGTTCCTGCCGCAGCAGTTTCAGGACAGTGGCCTCCTAGGCGGACGGCAGGTACAGGGTCAGTCCCGGCGGCATGTGCGTGCCCGGCGGGACCTGGCCCAGGAAGATCTGGTTCACGTAGTCGCCGAAGGCTGCGTTCTGGGCCGGGGTGCCGGACAGGGCGGTCTGCCGGATGATCGCCGCAGGGGTGATGTGATGCTCGGCGGCGAGCTCGGCGAGGGAGTCCATGCCGATGGTGACGTGGGCGACGACAACATGCGGCGGCGGCGTGCCTGAGCGGATGGCCAGCGCCCGGGCGATGATCTCCGTCCGCTGTGCCATGCGGACCCTGCCGGGACAGTCGTGGCCGCCCCAGGCTGCGCCGCCGTCCACGTGGAAGAGGATCCCGCGGCCGCCGTCCGGGTCGTCCGCCGGCGCGAGGGGCCAGCCGTCGAACGCGCTCATGGCCTCGAACACCTGGGCGGAGGCGGTGAGCTGCGCGTCAGTCATCGGATTGGCCGGGTTGCCCTGGTCCTCGTGCTCGACGCCGCGGTAATGGGGGTTGCCGGCGCACTGGGTCCACGCCATCCAGTCGTGCCCCAGGGTGCCGTACTGGTGAATCCCGCCCGTTACGGAGATGCTGAAGTAAGCGCTGGCCTGGGCCGCGGGGTTGTTGAACTCTTCTATGACGTTGTGCTCGTAGCCGACCTCGGTGTGGATGACCCCGCCCCAGGCTGTCCCGAAGCCGCCCGGCGTGCCGTTCGGCGTGGGCATGGGGTCGTTCCAGGTGATGGCCGCCGGGCCGCGGAGCAGGCCGTCATCGCCGATCGTGAGCCTGCCTGCAGGCATCCTGCCCCCTCAACGACGGGTGATGAACCGGGACACGAGGATCCACACTGTGATCACGATGACGAGCACGACGGCGCTGTCCGGCACGCCCGGCACCAGCACCACATCTCCTACTTGAGCTTGAGAAACAGGATGATCACGGAGATGACGGCGATGACCAGGGAGATGATCGCGACCAGCTGGGCGTTCGCCCCGGATTTCCCCCGTGACTTGTCCGCCTCGGCCTCGAGCTTGTCGATGCGGTCTTTCACCGACGCGGTGGCCTGGGCGAGGAGACGTTCCCAGTTGCCGCGGTCGGCGTTGATGCGCCGGTCGATCGAATCCTGGGCGGCTTCGAACATGTCGCGGGAGACCATCCGGGCGGCCTGGTCGGAGATCTGCAGCCGGAACTCGTTCATGCCGTCGAGCCGCCGCTCGAGAGCCGTGTCGGCGGCGGCGGTCTGTTCTTTCCCGTCGAGGAACCGCTGTTCGACTTCGCGCTGGAAGGACGCGAACCGCCGGTCGATTTCATCCTGGATGTTCTGGAACCGGATGTCAGCGGCGTGTTCGTGGGATGCCATCTGAGCGTCGATGGTCTGGCGGGCCAGGACGAGCTGCGCGGCGATTGCTTCGGCCGGGTCGTGCCGGGGCATGAACTGCTCCCGCAATAGATGTTTCACGTGAAACCAGGCGGCCAGGGGCGGGACCACGCGCTCTGCGGCGGCTCTCGCGCGCCGCGTCTCTGCCTGTCGCTAAACCCGTTCCGGCTGGGTTCCCCAGCTTCCCCTCGTTACCGGCGCGTCGGCCGCTCAGGTTTCCCACCCTGCCGCGGTGTTCCAGTCCCACCAGTCCGACGGCTGGATCCGCTCGCTCGTGCCAGCAGGCCGCGGCAGGCCCAGCGACCGGTACACCCACGCCGCCGCGGACGAGCACACCAGATGCCCCGGCGCCTGATGCGACTTGTCCGCCCAGCCCCACCACAGATCCAGCAGCACCGCCAGCGACCCCAGGTGCAGGTCGTCGAGGCCGTCGGCGAAAATCCCGCCCGCCCAGTCATAGCCCACGCCGAGGAGGCCGGCTGCGACGGTGGCGATGGTGACCCGCTGCGCCTCGGTGCGCGGCTGGGCGGAGTTGGAGTTCCCGAACTTCGCGAACGGCCCGCGGGTGTACTTGGCCATGTCCACCCAGCCGACCCCGCCGGGGCGCCCCTCGATCCCCCACCAGCGTTTCCGGATGTCCCGGTGGTGGACGATCGCGACATGGGAGGCGAGGTTCGATTTCCCGCCGAGGGCCTCGGTGAACCGGATGACATCAGCGGCCCATCCGGATGTCCTGACGGCGATCACGTCCCCGACGGCGAGCTCGCCGATCAACAGCCCCTCATTTCTTCTTGTGATGCTTCGCGCCAGTCCACTTAACCCATTTCGCTCCCGTGGGCGTGCGCACCAGATGATACCCGGGGGTGGCGATCCAGCCTTTGTGATGACCGCCCCAGTGCCCCGGCGCCCGCGGGATCTTCACCGGCGGGATCGTCGTCGACACCGCGGACAGCATGTTCGTCACGGACAGGTTCAGTGACTGGAACGGGGTGATCGTCAGGGTCTGCGCGGCGTCGTCGTAGGCGACTGCGCCGGACAGGAACGTCACCGGGCCGGGGACGATCTCCCCGCCGTACCCGTAGTCGGTGAGGATGACCTTGTAAACGTGGCCGGCCTGTTCCGTGCCGATGTCGACTGGCTGGCCGCCGAGGGTGAGGACCTCGCCGTGGCGGGCGGTGAACGGCCCCGCGAAACTGGCCCGCTGGTAGCGGGCGAGGATGTTCGCGGCGTCGGTGGTGATGGTGCCGGAGGTCTGGTAGCCGGCTGAGGAGAAATCCTCGTACGCTTCCTGGACCCCGTGCTTCGTGATGGACGCCGGGGTGGTGACGTTCACCGTCGAGAACGTCGCGGCGGATGCGCCGTCGAGGGAGTTCTGATAGCGGACATACAGGGAGTTGATGTCCCCGCCGAGCGTCCGCGCGACGGGGGTCGCGGAAATCAGCACCCGGTCCGCCATGGCGGGCAGCGGGAAGATCGACAGGACGTTGCCCTGCGGGGTGACGCGCACATACCAGACCTGGCCGCCGGACGTGCAGCACATATTCAGGAGATCGGTGATGGTCTGCGAGCCCTGGTCGACGACCTGCCCGAACCACAGGCCGGTGTTGGACAGGCCGGGGTTGACCCAGCGGAGCCCGCGGGTGATGGCGGCGTTGATGTGAGAGTTAACGTCGGTCCAGTGCGGGACGGTCCAGAAGTCCAGGAAATCGGTTCCGAGGTTCCCGGCGCCGTTCGCGGTGATCGTCCACCCGTCCGGGCCGGGAGACGGCTCGAGGAGCTTCCCGTCCCAGACGGCCTGGCCGCCGCGGTAAACCCGGACGGTCCGCCCGGGGTCGAGGGCGTCGGTGCGGAACCTCGCGTCCGCCTGCAGGGTGCAGGTGAGCTGGTCCGGGCCGCCGGGCAGCGCATACGAGTAGGCGGCCGGGGTGACATGGCCGAGAGCGCCCAGCCACCGCTGATGGGTGCCGGCGGGGGTCTGCGTCATGACCTGGGAGATGCCCGGCTCGCCGATCATCCGGGCCCCCTAGAAGGCGTAGGCGTTGAGCGGGTAGATCGTGTTCCAGGCGACTGCGGTCACGCTCGAGTCGACCCGCTGGCAGGAACACACCCCGTTTGTGCCGATGAACAGGTACGGGACGTTCACGATGGCACTGGTGCCGCCGGTTGTGGCGAGCGGGATCCGGACCGGGGCGTTCTGCGGCTGGAAATCACCCGGCAGGGTGCCCATGATCTGGGTGCCGTTCGCTGTCGTCCCGGTGTTCAGGTAACCGCAGGTGAGAACCAGGTTCACGGCGCCGATAGAAGACGGGAGCAGCAGGAACGCGGCGTGCAGGTCACCGGTCTCGTTGGTCCAGCCGTTCTGGCCGTTGGCGAGCCACCACTGGCCCGGGTCGGTCCAGGATCCGAGCTGGCCGATGAGGCTGTTGAGCCGGTTTTCCGTCGCAATCGACTTCTCAGATGTCATGCGAAACGGTCATTCCACCATCTAGGCCAGTATGTGAGCTGGACGGACGGCGCCCCGCCCGTTGAGTACACCAGCAGCTGCTGGTTGTTGTCCGGGTCGACGCCGATGCCCGGGCCGGACACGATGGCCCGGTCCAGGAGACTCACCGCCGCGGACCGGTCGAACACTGAGCCCATGATCAGGCCCAGGTCCTGGTCGACGGTCGGCTCGTCCAGGTAATAGTTCGCGTACCCGGTGGGGGACTGGATGATGACCGTTGATCCCATCGTGTCAAGGAACAGGACGTCCTGGAATGTGTCGGAGGTGTCGGTGGATGTGATGGCCACGGTGAAGTAGGCGGCGAAGTTGTCGGGGGCGAGGGCGTTGACGGGGAGCGTGACCTCGCCGAGGATGGCCATCTGCGATGGCAGGCTGCTGGGGGTGACCGTAGCGGACGCTGACGTGGTGTAGGACGCTCCGCCGCTGGGCTGTTCCCACTGGGTGACGGTGACGGTGAGGGTTCTCGGGGTTGTCGGGCTGTCCCAGACGTTGGCGACGAGGACGACGGTGTAGGTGCCGGCGAACCTGGCGTTGAGGGACGGGACGAGGGACGGGACGGGGTACTGGCTGGTGCCGTCGGGGGTGTCGTCGGGGCCGGGGGAGACGAACGGGCACAGGGTGTCGGGGGCGCCGGGTGCGGGCCGGTGGGCGAGGAGGGTGTTGGAGGTCTGCGGGTACAGGTAGGTGAGGACGACCTGGCCGTTTGCACCGTCGGCGGCGTTGCCGTTCGGGCTGCCCCCGCCGCCGCCGCCGCCGGGCCAGATGCCGTGCTTGGCGGGGCTGACGCCGGTTTTGCCAAGGCCGTGTCCGCCCGCGCCGCCGGTCCACCCGGGCGTGCCGCCCGCGCCGCCGGTGCCTCCCGTCCCGCCTGCGGTGGCGCCCCCGTCGCCGCCGTCGCCGCCCGCGCCGCCGGTGCCGCCCCCGCCGCCGCCTCCGCCGCCGCCGCCGCCGGTATACGCCAGGCCGCCCGCGCCGCCGTCGTAATGCACCGGCGCAGCCGACCCGGTGCCGCCGAGTCCGCCGACGCTGCCGGTGCCGTTCGTCCCGCCGTGAGCGGTTACCGTCACTGAATCGCCGGTGAACTCGGATACGCCCGCGCTGCCCCCGCCGCCGCCGCCGACCCCGGCACCGCCGGACACGGTGAAACTGTAGATATTCCCCGGGGTTACCGCGACCGCAGGGTCATATGCGGCCTCGCCACCGCCGCCACCAGCGCCGGACCCGCCGATCGGGCCGGGTGCGCCCGCGCCGCCGCCGCCCGTGCATTCCACCGCGACCGTCGTCACGCCGTACGGCGCGGTCCACTGGAAATTCCCGGCCGTGGTAAACGTCTGGGTGGTCTCCACCAGGGAACCGCCGCCGCCACCCGGCAGCTGGAACTGCCACGACGCGGGCCCGCGTGCCGTGCCGACGATCCCCGCCAGGTCATAGACGGCGCCGCGGACCGGGGCGAGATCCTGCTCGACCGGCGGCGGCACCGCATACAGGTCATCCAGGTAGAAGTTCGTGTACCGCAGGTCCCCGCCGCCCATGTTCGTGACCTGCACCGTGTATCCGGCGACCGCAGTGAAATCGAACGCGAGCGCGGCGACAGTCAGGGTCGGGAACGGGATCCGGATTTTCGTCCACTTCGGGGCAGCGGCCTGGTCCGACCCGAGGACCACCACGGATTTCGCGAACGACAGGGTGTTCGCTGAACTGTCGGTGAGGGTGAACGCGAACCGGACCGGGCCGCCTGCCCGGCACCAGGCGCCGAAGAAATGGGTGGACGAGAACCCGGTCCACATGGTGATCGCGGCGAGGCCGGTCAGGTCCAGGTCCAGTCCGGTGACCGTGTAAGAGGGGTGGACGCCCGTCCCGTCAGGGTGGGCGCCGGGCGGCGGCCACCACGCTGACGACCCTGACGGCCCGGCTGTGGCCTGCGTCCACCCGGAGGCGGTCACCGACGTGAAATCGTCGATCAGCACCGGTGCGGCCGGGGCGGTCTGCCCGGAGATCGGCGACGGGAAATCCACGACGACGGGCAGGTCCGACCGGGCGTACGGGAGGGCCTGGAACGTGAGGGTCAGCTGGCCGTACGGGTGCAGGTTGTACTGGTCCGGGCCGCCCCATTTGATCACGGATGCCTGGGCGCGGAAACAGTCGAACAGCAGCGGCATCAGGCTGGTGTTCCCCGCGTACGGCCCGGTCGTGTCGCGGGTCCACCGCATCGTCCAGGTCTGCTGGTTGATCGCGGACAGGAGCACTTCGCGGGCAGCGGCGAGGGTGTAGAAGTCCGGGGCGGTGATCAGGACGGGGAGGGTGATGGTGCGGTTGGAGGCGCGGTACCCGAACGGTCGTTCCCCGTCGAGGAGCAGCGAGGCGACCATGTCGGTGGTGGGTGCGGGGGCGCCGAGGTCGTAGCCGGGCTGGAGGCGGAAGGATGCGCCGGGACACCGCGGGTCGGTGGACTGGACCCCGCCGACCGCGCCGATGAGCTCGATCGCGTTCGCGAGGATGAGGCTGTCCGTTATGTCCGCTCACCCCCCTACCGGTACATGGCGGAATAGCCGGCAGTGCGTGCCGCGCCGCCAAGTGCCCCCGTGATCCCCGCCGCCGTTGATCCCGGAGCCGCTGCGGCCACGCTGATCAGGGCCGACAGCAGGCCGCACACGTCATCCAGCGACGCCCCGTCCCCCCCGCCATCGGCGGGGGTGAGGTGCTCGGGTTTCCCGGTGTTGTTCTTCACCAGCGACAGGCCGGGCGGCAGCGTGCCGCCCTTGTCCATCAGGTACGGCTTGTACGCCCCCGACTCGTACGTCGTCCACGGCGAGAACCCGTCCGCCGCATGGAACTTGTAAACGGCGGCGCGGGCGTTGTTCATCGGGATCAGCAGGGCCTGGTTCACGCCCACCGACGGGACGGAATTACCAGGCGTTATCTGCCAAAGGCCCCAGCCGGTCGTCGAGTACGGCTGGCCCTGCTGGACAGCGGACGGCCGGCGGGCGGATTCCGCGCCGGTGATGGCCTGGGCGATGTTCGCGTACTGGCCGCCGGGGCCGCCCGCAGCCACCCACAGTTTCGCGACGTCTTGCGCCGACATGGCCCCCGCCGGGACGGCCCCGCCGCCGCCGCCGAACCCGCCGGGCGGGGTGCCGAACCCGACCGCCCCGCCGAGCCCGGCGACCTGCGTGCCCAGGCCGGGTGCTTCTGCGTTGACCATCTGCGACGGGGAGATGACGATGCCGACATGGCCGGGGGCGGAGACGGAGCCGCCGTCACCGGAGCCGACGAAGAACGCCAGGCCGCCGGTGGTCGGGCCTTTCTTCCGGTTCACCCAGTTCCACTGGTCCTGCGATGTCCGCGGTGGGTACAGGTGAAAATGGTTATAAACGTACTCAACCATGCCCGAGCAGTCCCAGCCAGATGGGGATGTACCACCCCAGACATAGGGGACCTTGCCCACGAACGACTGGGCGAACTCCGCGATGGCGCTGCCGCTGCCGGTCGCCGCCCGCGCCGCCGCGATCCCCGCGAGGACGGCGTTCTTCAGCGCTTCAGCGACCTGGTTGTTCTGCGCCTTGTCTTCTTTCACCGTCCAGTTGCCCAGCCCCGGCGGGCTGGAGCCGACGTAACTGCCGGTGAGGAACCCGGGCACGCCGATCGCCTTGAACAGGCCGGCCAGGCCCTTCGTCCGCTGCTTGTCGACGACGGTCTCGCCGGGCTCGAGCAGCGCCGGGATGATGTCCCCGCCGCCGAACCCGGGGATTTTCCCGCCTGTCGCGCCGGTCCAGATGCCGGTGGCGCGGCTGGCGTTCCCCGGCCCGGGCGACCCGGGGAAGATCTGCTTGATCGACCAGTTGCCCGCAGCGGTGTAAGTCATGTCGGTGTAGACATGCTTGGGGACCTTGCCGTAGGCCGTGGTCAGGTCGTCGACCAGCCGTCTCGCGGTCTGGGCGTTGATCCCGGCGTTTTCCAGGTCGGTGATTACCTGCTGCCGGGCTTTCTTCGCCGCATCGGAGTCAGCCCCGTTTCTCTTGATGGTCTGGTTGTATTTGTCCAGGTCCGCGTGGCCCTGCCGGGCGTTCCCGGCTGCGGACTCGATGTCGTAGATGAGCTGCAGCCGGGCTTTGTGTGCCTCTTCGGAGTGGGATCCGTTCTGCTGCACGGCGGTCGTGTACCGGTTGACGTCCGTACGCGCAGTGTTGGCGTCGACCCCGGCCTGCTCCAGGTCGGACAGCAGCGACTTCCTGGCTGCCTTCGACGCGGCGGACCCGGCCCAGCCTTCGCTGAGCGCGGTGGTGTACTTGTCCAGCGCCGCCCGGGCAGTGTCGGCGCCTTTCGCCTGGTTCTGGAACTCCTTGAGGATGGCCGTCGTCTGCTTCGCCGCAGGCTCCTTGCTTTTCTCCAGGGCCTGCGTCCACTCGTTAAGCTTGCCGAGCACCCCGTTGAACGCATTGTCAGCGCTGGCCCTGAAGCCGTCAAACGCCTTCGCGGCGCTTCTGAGTTTCGGCCCGATCCCCGGCACCCATCCGAACACTTTCGCCAGGGAGTCGATGACCGAACTGACCAGCAGCAGGATCGCATCCATGATGAACTTGGCGCCCAGGACGACGCCTCCCGCCACGCCGAGCATGACGATCCCGATGTCCTTGATGATGTTCCGGAACTTACTTGACGTGTCATACGCCTTGTAAATCCCGAACGCCAGCGCCGCGATCCCGATGACGAGAAGAGCGACCGGGTCGGTCAGTATGGCGATTGCAGCTATCGCAAGGTTCAGCCCCTTGACCGCGACCGCTACCGCGCCGATCGCCAGGGCGGTCTGCGCGATGCCCTTCCAGTGCTCCGACAGGGCCGCCATCAGCTTGATCACATACGGCATCAGCTTGACGCCGATCGCGATCGCCAGCGACTGGGCCCGCGCCTCCAGTTCCTTCCACTTCTGCGCCGGGGTCTGCTGCGTTCTCTTCCACGCATCCGCGAACCCGTCCGCGGCCTTCGTCAGAGCCGGGTACTTCGACTGAAGCCGGTCCAACTGCCCGGCCAGGATCGCGATCCCAGTCCCGGCTTTCTTCCCGAAAATCTGCGTGATCACATCACCCTGCTGCTTGGCGGAAATCCCCGCCTCCCGCATGTGCGTGACCAGTTGCTCCACCGCAGGCAGCAGGCCCCCGGACTGCATCGTCTTCGCGAACGACGCCGCGTTCAGCCCGATCGACTGGAGTTCCTTCGCCCCGGCCTTTGCCGGCACCGCCAGAGCCTGCACCGCCATCCGCAGTTCCGTGCCCGCCTGCGCGCCGCGGATGTTGTTGTCGCCGAACACCGCCAGCGCCGCGCCCACATCCTTGATGGACAGGCCGTAGCCCTTCACCACAGCCACCATGCCCGTGCCGAACGCATCCGCGAGGTCCTGCATCTTCATGTCGCCGACGCCGACGGTCGCGTTCAGCACGCCCATCGCCTGCTGCATGTTCTGCACGCCGGGGATCCCCGCTGCCACCGAAGCGGTCAGCGCATTCGTCACATCCTCGAGGTTCGCCCCGCCGACCGCCGCGCCCTCCGCAGCGGTCTTCACGATCCCCAGCGCCTTCGCGGACGTGATCCCCAGCGACTCGAAGTTCGACTCGACGTGATACAGCGACACCGCGAGAGAATCCGGGGAGAACCCCACCTTCCCCGCCAGGTCCAGCACCCCCTGCCTCAGCCCGGCGAGCTTCGGCGCCGCGACCCCCGCCTGCGTGGACAGGCGGGTCATCTGCGCGTCGAACGTCGCCGCCATCTTCACCGACGCCACCGCTGCACCGGCCATCGCCAGCGAGATCATCCCCGAGACCTTGACCAGCTTCGAGTTCTGGAAGCCCTTAGCCCACGAATCCCCTGCCTTCGCGCCCGCCGCCCCGGCCCCGGCGGCGCCCTTAGCGGTCTCTGCCTGGATTTCCTTGCCCAGGTTCGCGCCGATGGCCTCGATTTTCACGAAGGCGGTCGCCAGCACAGACGGCACGGCAACCCCTCTCAGTCAAGGCATCTGGTATTTGGCCCAGACAGCGTCTGCCTGCGCCCACGGATCCAGCGGCGCCCTCAGCTCCTCCAGGAACTCCTCGCGCCCCTCCTCGTCCTTCGCGTCGAGAAGCACAGCGAAGATCAGGTTGCACAGCTGCCGCGGGTTCATGCCCTCCACCCCGCGCCCGGTCTTCGCCAGTTGCATGCCGTCGAGATGGGCAAGGTTCCCCGCTACGGACTGGAGGAGCCGGACCGCGGCAGGGTAGGGCGCGACGTCAGGATCTCCACCGTCTGCTGTACGACAGGCAGGAGTTCCTCCGCCTCCGCTTTCGACGCGATCGCATGGGCCTCGAACTTGTGCCAGTCGCCCTTGTCCGCGAACGGGCACACTGCGGTCAGGTCACCTGCGGCGATATTCTTGCAGTCGGGGCAGTCGCCGCACGGTGGTACCTCACCCTGGATGCAGTCCTGCAGCATGTGGTAGATCGCTGACAAGGCCGCCATGTCCGACGTGTCCAGCTGGGAGTCCGCTGCGGCGGCGAACTTCATCAAGGGCATCAGCCCGACCTTCGCGGCGATCCGGTACCGGCGCCCCTGGAACTCCACCGAGTTGACCGGGGTCAGGCCCTGGGTGAGTGCCTGCACCTCAGCCAGCGCCCGCTCATCCGCATCGCCCTTGAGCCGGCCCATGTCCGGCTCGGCCTCTGCGGTTATCACGGCCGCAGCGGACGGCGAAGAGGCCGCCCCGGCTCGAGAGCGAGGACGGCCATTAGGAACCGGCATAAGCGAATCTCCTAGAGAAGTTTGGGAACGTCATGTTCCATCGCGTCAATCAGCGCGCGAGTGGCCTTGCGGATCTGCTTCGCCGGACGTTCCTGGAACAGGTCGTACCAGATCGCATGCACCTCTGTGAAACCGCCGTCCTTGCCGTGACCGTGGCTCCAGCCGATGGAATCCCGCAGGTCTCCTGTCCGCACCAGAGCCCGGCGCCGCGCTCCCGCCGCCACTGCGGGCCCGATGACAGCCGAGATCTCCTCGCCGACCTGCGCGTCGAACAGCGCAATCTCGAAGTCATCAAGGACGACGTAGAAATCGGCCATCTAAGGCGCCGGGCTAGGTCCCGACGCCGCCCACGCCGTAGCGCTTTATCGGGCCAGATGCGTTCCAGGTGGCTTTGATTGACACGCCTGCGCCGACGCCGGATGCGACCGAGAAGTCGGGGAGGATCCGGCCGAAGAAATACTGGGTGGCCAGGTTCGTGGACGGGTACAGGTAGAAGTTCCGCGGCAGTCCGTCTGTGGCCGCCACGTAGGTCTGTGACGTCTCCGTGTCATACCATCCGGAGAAGTCACCGGACGCGTCCGGCAGGCCCGCCACGTAGACGAGGTTCGTGTCACCCATCGCAGTTACGTCAACCTTCGCAACTGTGAAGTTAATGGTGAAATCCGACACGTACGCCATAGGTGAAGCCATATCGGTACTTTGCACACCACAATAGGCGATTCCGTTGCGGCCGTGGATCCGTGCCATGTGCCACTCCGTCCTTGAAGCTGTCTAGCTGATCACTGCGGGCTGTCGGTCGAGCATGGCCAGCAGGCGCCTGGCGTTGTTGGTGAACGTCCGGTCAGCTACCGCCTGCCGGGCCTTCACCGCAACATCAGCGCGGGTCTGGTCCTGAGCGGGGCGAAGCCACCAGCGGAGCTTGTCCGACGCGTCCCGGGGCCCCTCGAACGTGGGGAGCATCCACAGCAGGTCGTCGCCTTCGGGCCGCGGGTCGCGGAGGAAGAACAGGCCGCAGGCGGCCTGCTCGATCTCCCGCGGGCCGACGGCCCAGCCTTTGCCGACATGGTTGTCCTGGGCTTCGCGGCGGTACAGGTTGATGCCCGCCCGGGCGGACCGGTAGCAGTCGACGACCTGCTCGTTGTCGAGGCACCGGTCTTTCTCGTGGGCGAGGTATTTGCTGATGGGCGACTCGTCGGGGAGCTCGGCCCAGTTGCCGGTGAGCATGACGTCGAGGCCGTCGAGGTCCATGGCCTCGAAGAACCGCATGCGGGATTCGTAGCCGGTGCCGTTGAAGGTGAAGTCGCAGGCGAGCTCGGGGGTGACGGGGCCGGGGGTGTGGATGCCGGGGCGGTATGCGTGGGGCATGTAGTGGGTGTCGGGGCAGACCTGGCGGAAGGCGTCGATGTTGGCGGGGTCGTTGAGGAGGTTGATGTGGGCTAGGTGCGCGCGTTCCAACTGGTCGTCGTCTTCGTAGGGTGATTCGGTGTGGAGTATGACAATTTTATGTCCTCTGCCGTGCATGATCTTGATGATGTGGGGGGGGACGAAGAACGCGGAGATGAGGAGGATGACGTCGGGCCAGAAGGTGTAGGCGGCGGACAGGAGCCCGGCGGCGGCGAGGGTGGAGGCTTGCTCGTTGGTGCAGGCGCGGCGGAGGAGGGGCTCGCCGTTGTCGTTGGTGGTGCCGGTTTCGACGAGGGCGGCGCCGTAGAAGGTGAGCCGGTCGGAGAGGTTGTATCTGGCGACCTGGTGGCCGAGTGCGGTGAGGGCCTCGACCCAGCCGGCGCAGACGTCGGCGACGGAGAAGTCAGGCTAAAGGCCCTGGGTGACCAACCAACCAGCGCATGAGCATCACCTCCCTTCTTCTGCGGCAGCTAGGGTGCTCCGCAGATCACGGAGAGGGTGGCAGCGAGGTATTCGACGCCGCCGTAGGACATGAGCCCGTACCCGGACGCGCGGTCGAGGTAGGCGTAGGAGACGGCCCCGCCGAGCGACGGGTCGGTTCGGATGGCGGCCCAGATGGACTGCGGGCCGTCGGGGGACAGGTAGCTGTCGAGTTCGGTCTGGCCGGACCGGTCGGAGCCGGATGCGGTGAGAACGATGACGTCGAAGGTGAGGTCGGCGGCGTTGTCGCCCATGGTCTGGCCGTAGGTGATGAAGGTGCCGCGGGCGGGGCGGACGACGGCGGTCGGGGGGGAGATCTGGCCGGGGACGGTGGCGACGGTGCGGAGGCCGGGGATCTGGGCGGCGATCTGGCCGGCGAGGGCGCTGCGGATGCTGCTGATGGGGAACATTCAGGTGATCCAGCAGTAGAAGCCGGCGTTGATGTTGGCGGTGAGCGTTCCGATGCTGGTGTTGACTGACGGCGGGCTGGTGAAGGTGCCGCCGGTGCCGCAGAGCGCGGGGGCGGCGGCGGAGAACGCGGTGGTGCGGGGGCCGTCGGCGGCGAGGAGATGCGGGGGGGTGCCCTGGTAGAAGCTGATCCCGGCGTAATACTGGCCGGTGACTGGGGGTGTGTAGGGGCTGGCGAGGGTGACTGTCGCGGGTGCGTCGTCGTCGGGGAAGTCACCGGCGGTGATCGCTGAGGAGACGGCGGCGATTCTCGCGGTGCCGGATGCCGTGACGGTGAGGATCGCGGCGAACCCGCTGGTGCCGCCGGATCCCGCAGCGCCGGTGTCGACCCAGAAGTTGAGTTTGCTGCAGGTGATCCCGGCGGCGAGGGTGATGGTCTGGCAGTACAGCAGCCCGGTGTTGGAGGGGGTGAGTTCCTGGGTGATGCCTGCGCTGCGGTCGTGGGTGACGGCGAGCGTTCCGGCGGGGGCGGTGTCGAGGATCCGCTGGACGGGGGCCAGGTACTGGGAGCTGGCGGATCCGTAGCCGTGGACGGCCTGGAGGGTGACGCCGGGGGCGTAGAGGACGGGGGAGGTGAGGTTGGAGCCGCCCTGGCCCTGGCCGAAGATGGTGTCGCCGGAGATGGTGAGGGTGGCTGCCGTGTTGTCGTTGAAGATGCCGCCGGACGCGCCGTTGAGGACGCTGCCGGACACGGTGATGTTGGTGCCGTGGTTGTTGCTGGTGCAGGCTAGGCCCCACTGGGGGCTGAACGACCCGGCCCCGTCGGGGAGGCCGGGGTAAACCTGGGTGCCGGAGATGTTGACGGGCCCGGAGTAGCCGTCGACGGCGATGCCGGCGTAGTTGCTGGTGGTGGATGTTGATCCGGGGCGGCGGAAGAACCCGCCGGTGATGTTGACCGGGGGCGCGGTGGCGGTGGCGCTGTTGGAGAACAGGTAGATGCCGTTGGTGGTGCCGCCGTCAGTGGTGCAGCCCTCGAAGGTGATGCCGCCGGAGTCGACGGTGCCCGAGTTGTAAGACCCTTCGTAGGAGATGCAGCCGTTGCCGGCGTTGCTGTGCTCGGCGTGGCACTGGCACCAGATGGAGTCGTAGGAGGCGTAGATGAGGAAGCCTTCTGCCTGGCAGTTGTAGGCGGCGCAGTACAGCCATTCGGAGTCGGAGGCGTGGATGGAGAAGCCGCCGCCGGTGCCGGAGAGGGTGCCGCAGGTGCGGATGTTGACGTTCTGTGCGCGCATGGCGCCGCCGGCGTTGGGGGTGTTGATGTATCCCCAGTTCGGCATGTTGAGGACCATGACGTCAGTGAGGCTGGTGCGGCCGACGCCGGTTGATCCGGTGGCGGAGTAGACGCAGATCCCGGCGGTGCTGACGGCGTTCCCGGTGGCGTCGGTGCCGCCGTGGGCGGCGGACATGCGGGAGCCGTCGATGAGGATGGATTCGACGTGCTGTTCGTTGGCGGCGATGCCGTAGCCGCCGGTGGTGGGGTCGGCGATGAGGATCGCGGCGATGGCGTCTGCCGGGTAGGTGCCGGAGGTGAAGGTTGCGGCGGGCTGGATGACGGTGCCGGTGATGCCGGTGGTGAGCGAGACGTGTGGTGCCATCCTGCTGGAGGCGGGGGAGCCGAGGAGGGTGGTGAACGGGGGGATGGCGATGGGGGTGCTGGTTTTGTAGACGCCGGCGGGGAGGTAGCAGACGCGGCTTCCTGCGGCGGCGTCGGCGAGGGCGGCGTTGATCGCGGGTGCGTTGTCGGCGGCGCCGGGGGCGGCGCCGTAGGCGGAAGCGCAGGCGTTGACCCAGTCAACGGGCACCAGGTCGGCGACGGCGATTTTCCTGGTGGTGCCGGTGGCGTCCATGCTGGTGTCGTGGATGTCGACGATGGGGAGGACGTCGTCGGGCTGGACGCTGGCCGGGGCGAGGGCGGAGAAGGCGGTGATCTTGGTCAAGGCCGCCGCCTTTCTAGCCTGCCTGGATGTCGTTGCCTGCCTGGTCGGAGATGTGGCTGCCGCCCTGGTCGTCAATGTCGCCGACGCTGAACTGGGCGAACGCCTCGGCCGCAGCTGCCGGGTCGGCGGTGCTGATATCGCGCGGGCCGGTCGTCGCCAGCGTTTCGGCTGCTGCCGCAGCTTCGGTGAGGGTGATGGTGTGCGGCCCGGCCGTCTCGATCAGGTCCGCGGCGGCGGCGGTGTCCGCCGGGACGGGTACCGGGGTGGTGCTGCGGAATACCGGTGAGGCGGCTGCCCAGGTGGCTTTCACCGACACGGCGCCGCTGGTGCTGCTGGTGACGTTGAAGTCGGGGAGGATCCGGCCGAAGAAATACCGGTCGTCCTGGGTGACGGACGGGTACAGGTAGAAGTTGCGGGGGAGGCTGTCAACGGCAGCGATGTAGGTCTGGGTGGTTTCGGTGTCGTACCAGCCAGTGAAATCCCCGGACGCCTCGGGGAGGCCGGGGACGTAGATGAGGTTGGGGTCGCCGACGCATTCGAGGGCGGTGCGGGCCGCAGCGAAGGTAATGTCCCAGTCCGTCATATAGGCGCAGGGCGACGCATCGGTGGTGGCGGTCTGGCCGACGTAGATGATCCCGGCGCGTCCGTGAATCCTCATCGCAGCCGGGCTCCCTTTAGTTCGGTGAGCCCCAGTCCAGCCGCCAGGCTTCCTCGATGACCGCGGCAGGGAATGTGTCAGGGTCGCAGGTTTCGCCCCAGGTCAGCCACGCAATGCTGTGCGGTGACGCGGCGGCGGTGAGGACTGTGTGCGGGCCTGGCAGGTCAAGGCCCAGGACCAGCCCCGGCTCGTCCGCCTCGTCCAGGTGCGCGGCCGTGAAGCTAGCCAGGTTGCAGCCGGCGAGACCTTGCAGGGTGATGACCTCGAGCAGGTCCGGGATGTAGACGCCCCCGGCCGGCCGGCCGCCCGCCGCGGCGAACAGGTCCCGGAGTTCACTGTCCGGCGCCCTGATCCCGGTGGCTAGCCAGAGGCTGGCGGCGATGGCCTGCACCGCGCACCCGTCGTAGCCGAGGTCCCTGGCGAGCGCGCGGCGTTTCGCCGCAGCGTGCCGGCGCCGGGTCGCTGCGGCTTTCCTCGCCGCGATACGTTTCGTTTTCGCGGACTCATGGTGGCGGCGGCCCTTAGTGTGCGGTACGCCCCCGCCGCCAGCGTTCGGGGCCTTGACGGCCTTCGCGGCCTTATGTGCCTTGATTGTCTTCCTGACCGCGGCAGGTTTGCGGCTGGCGGGTTTCGCTTTGCCGTGAGCCCGCACCTACACCCCGACCTTCCTGGACGGGTCTATGTACCGTTGCAGCAGGTACTCGACCTGTGATCCTGCCTGCACATGCACCATGCCGAAGTCGGCCATGCCCTGCACGCCGAACGGGGCGTCTTTCAGCTTGAACAGGTCGGAGGCGAGCAGCAGCGCGGCCTGGGTGATCGCCGGGGGGACGGCGGGCCAGCCGAACACGCCGGTGACCTGGATCCGGTCCTGCCGGTACAGCGGCCACACGAACGGGAAGAACACGGACCCGCCGCCGATGACCCGGATCTCCCGGTACGGCTGCGGCTCCCCGGATGCCATCCGGTTGTAGCGGCGTTCCCCGACGGCGAGCTCATAGTTGACGCCGGGGGTCCATATCTGCGAGAAGTCGCCGGTGCCCTGCGGATCGACGGCAAGCTGGGAGATGGACACGACGTCGTCGATGTGGGCGGTCCAGATGGACTCGGGGACGTAGGTGCGGGTGTCCTGCATCTGGTAGAAGTGGCGGCCGCAGCGGCCCTCGATCCACCGGGCGGCGGCCTGGACGGCGAGGTCGATCTCGAAGTCGTCCGAGGTGTCGTTGATGCCGAGGCGGGATTTGATTTCCTCGCGGGAGGTGTACCACTGGCCGATCGTGTCGGGGAGGACACGCCAGGTGCCGGCGGAGACGTCAGCGGCGGCGCCGGTGCCGATCCAGACGTAGGTCCAGAGGCCGTCGGTGGTGCAAGGCTGCGTGCACTGGTAGACGCCGACGTCGAGGCGGGTGAGGGCGGGGCTGGCGCCGTAAGTGTAGTAGGTGTAGAGGCCGTTCGGGTCGATGACCTGGAGGTTTACGGTGTCGGGGTCGACGGGGGTTTTGTCGATGGTGAAGACATTGGTGAGAGTGGCGTCTTCGGCGCCGCCGGTGTAGAAGACGGTCGATCCCATGAGGGCGCCTCCGTCTCGAGCTGGTTCAGATGAACGCGGTCCCGGCGGTGGATCCGTCAGCCCACAGGTTATTCGCCTGGACATTCGTGTATGTCTGCCCGGACCAGTAGATCATGAAGTCGATCCAGTAGTTCGTCCCGCCGGACGAGGCAACCGGCATCGCGCCGGTTCCTGAGTTCGGGACACGGTTGGCACCCTGGAGGCCGCCGAACGCCTCTGCGGTGCCGGGCAGCGAGACGGGTCCGTTGACTGCTGTAGTGGCACCCTGGCCGCCGGAGGCGAACCAGCCGGGCGTGGATGACCATCCGTTCCCGGAGCCGGTATAGGTCATGACAGCGCGGTAGTGCGTGCCTGTGGTGGCCGTGCCGGTAGACAGCGCGATCGGGGACGCGACCTGCACGTAAGTCCAGGTGTTTGCCAGTGCGCCGTAGGACCCGGCAGCAATCGACGACCCGGCGACAAGCGTTCCGGTAGTGCCGGTCGTGCTGGTCAGGGAAAACAGCCGCCAGGACGTGCTGGCCCCGGTACCGTCGCCGACTACCTGGCCGCCTGTGCCGTCACCGGGGGCTACATACCAGCCATAGCCGCCGAAGGTGCATCCGGGCTGCGTGACCCAGAACTCCACGCTCAGGTCAGCATGACCGGTGCTGGCGTTCGCGTTCTCCGGCGCCGGACCGCTGAGCCTGCTGAACGGGTAATTCAGCCAGAGCGAGGGAGAGCCCGTGACCCAGCCGTCAAGCGGCGGGTAGGTATAAGGGCCGTTTCCGCCGCCGGTGGGATAGATCGCTGTCGTGATCCGGTTCCCGGTGAAATTCAGGTTCGCGACGGCGCCGTAGGGCGTGATGCTGGTGCTCTGCGCGCCGCCCAGGTAGACGCAGTACCCAGTGCCGCCCATATAGTTGTCTTTCAGGTAATACCCGTTCGACCCGTCGGGGTTCGTCCCCCGGCCCGTCCACAAGCCGAAGTCGACGAACATGCTGATGCAGTCAGTGTCGTTGACCTGAAGGCCGTTCTCGTCGAACTCGGCGGTGACGATATAATTTCGCTGGATCCGCATGGCGGACTGGCCGCCGCCGCAGGTGATTCCGTTGAGATGCCCGATGCTGAGATGAGTGATTTTCTCAATATAGTTCTCGAACAGATCGATGTAGGTTGTTGATGCGGCTGGCTGCAGGCCGGTGGTCACGTAACTGACATAACAGCGGTAGATGCGGATGCCGCCGCTGTTCTGGATGTCTATCGGGACTTCCTGGATTTCAGATGACGTAGGGCCGAGGCCGCCGACGTCGCAGAAATGAAACATCAGCGCCGAGGTGCTGCCACCGCCCGTGTTGAACGATCCCGGCGCAGCACCGTTCTGACGGCACCGGCATCCCCGGAACAGCGCGCCGGTGAATCCGCCGAGAATATCAAGATTGGAAAGGCTGAAGTCCATGAACTGGAATACGTAAGTGCCGGCCGGGACGAAGAACCCGTCGATGACCTGCCCGCCGGTCCCGCCGATGTTCTGGGCGAGGCCGCCCAGGTTAGTGGTCAGGTTGTTGTATGTGTACGGCGCTGACACGGATGTCCAGTTAGTGCACAGCCCGTTGTTGCCTGTGTCAAGCTCGCTGGATCCGTCCAGCCGCCAGTAACCGCCGGACGGCAGCGGCGGGGCAGTGAGCGGGCCGCCGGGTCCGGCGTTCACTGCCGGGTAGGCAGCTTTCTGCGCGGCGGTGAGCAGCGGTATCGGCCCGGTGTTCGCGTTCCGGTTCACTGTGGTGTTGGCGACGCCGGGGTACATGCTGGTGATCTGCTGGCCGTGGAGATTCGCTGCCCTCATCATCCGCCGCGCGCCCATGGCCACGTCAGGCCACCTGCGATCCGTACCAGGCTGAGGTGGATGAGCCGAGGTTTTCGAACACGAGCACTGTCAGTGCCGCTGGGGATGTGGTGAGGTCGATGACGGGCACGGCGCCGGTGATCCAGGTGACGTTCGTCCACGTCGGCTGGGTGCCGCCGGTGGCGGTGATGTAAAGGGTGATCGTAGTCGCGACCGCGCCGGTCGCCCCGCCGGCGAGGGTGATCGACGGGGAGCCGCTGTTGAGGTTCGCCGTGAACACGGTGCCCGGCGCCGATGCGGTGAGGGTGACCGACCCGGAGCCGAGGTTCCCGTGGGCCACGACGCTCTCAGCGCCGCCTGCCCCGCCAGGCGGCACCTGCCATTGCCCGTCGGCGCGCAGGAACTGGGTCGTCCCGCCCGGCGCCAGGCCGACCGAGGACGCCGCCGCCCTCGACGTGGCCCCCGTGAGCACGACCGGCGCCGCTGCCAGCCATGTCCCGGCGTAGGTGTTCAGGCCGACGTTGTTGCCGTTCGCCGCGGAGTCTTCCAGTACGGCCGTCGCGTAAGCGGTCACCGCAGTGAAGTAATTGTCTGTGACGGTGGATGCGGTGGCCCCGTTCAGGCGCACCGCGCTGGCCTGTCCGCCGGTCAGGCCCTGGCCGACGTTGAGGAACTGGCATCCGGACACCACATGGCCGGCGCCCTGCAGGACGAGCATGTCGGCGCTGTTGGTGCCGTCGAACTGGCAGCCGGTGAAAACAAGACGTCCCGGGGTGGAGTCGGATTTGACGAATGCCGCGCCGGTGGCGCCGCCGACGAAGTGGCAGCTGCTGTACGTGGACAGCCCGGCGCTGATGTCATACACCTGTCCGTTTTGCGGGGCGGAGGTGTTGCCGCAGTCCTGGATGGTACAGCCGGTGAACAGGTTCTCGTCGGCCTGCTCGACGCGCATGGCGAGGCCGGTGCCGCCGTTGGCGTTCTTCCCGTTGCGGAACAGGCAGTTGCTGATGGTGTTGTGGTGTCCGTAGGAGCCGGTGCCGTCCTGGTAGATGTGGATGCCCTCGCCCCACGGTTCCTCGATCCACAGGTGGTCGAAGACGCACCAGACGGCGCCGCGGGCGTAGATGCCTCCGCCTGCGGTGGTCTGGTTGGCGCCGTTGCAGTTGAGGTACAGGTCGCGGATAGTGAGTCCCGGCGTGTACACCGGGCCGGAGAGACCGAAGTCGAAAATGTAGGCGTTGGACCCGTTTGCCATGAAGATCTGGGAGTCCCAGCCGTCCCCGGCGATGGTGATCGCGCCGGGGGATCCGCCGCCGACGTTCAGCGCGGCGGAGATCTTGTAGGTTCCGGGGGGGAAGTAGACGGTCTGCCCGGTGGTTTTCGCGGCGGTGATGGCGTCCTGGATTACGGTGGTCGAGTCGGTGCCGCCGGTGGGGTCGGCGCCGTACTGGGCGGCGACGTTGATCAAGCCGGTGATGCTGGCGGTGGTCACGCCGCTGGTGTTGTCGTGGATGTTGTAGCTGGCCCGGGATGCTGCCGGGAAGTTCACTGGGTTCGCGGCGTTGGGGGTGACGGCGGTGAAGTCGTTCTCGGAAATGATGATCTCGCCGTCGCCGGTGCCGGGTACGGCGGCTGCGACACAGTACCGGCAGGTGCCGATGAACTGGTTCCCGGTGACGATGACGTTGTCGACGTTCTGGGTGATGACCAGCGCTGTGCTGCCGGCGATCGTGGCCGGAGCGGAAATCGTGTAACTGTAGGGCAGCACGGTTGAGTTGACGGCAGTAATGGTGGCACCAGCCGGGATGCCGGTCCCGGAAATCAGGCTGTTCAAATCGGTCTGCACGGCCAGCGGATCCAGGACTGTCGAGGCGCTGGCCCCGGACTGTGTCGTACCGCTGGGATCCGTCCTGGTCGTGCCGATGACGACGCTGTCGGTGGACGAGTTCTTCGTGCCGCCGATCTTGGCGCCGGACACGGTGATGTTCACGCCGTTTTTCATCAGGATCGAGCTGTCCTGCGCTGACCCGGACCCGCCGTATTCGCCGCCGACGATGTGCAAGGTGTCAAGCGCCGTGTTCCCGCCGAATGTCAGCCCGGCGCCGGCGTTCCAGCATTGCTCGAGGATGACGTTCCCGCCGCACCAGTCCAGGTTGATCCCGCCGTTGCCTTCCGGCGGGGGCCCGTTACCTGCCTCGAAGTTCGACCCCGAGTTGAAGAACGTGAGCCCCTTGTTGGGGTGGGTTTTGCCCAGGCTGTTGTGGGTGACGAGGGACAGTGGCCCGAAGAACGCGCAGGACACGAACGACGCGGACCCGGACAGGGAGTCCAGGTCGGCGCCGTAGGTGCCGCCGCCGAACTGGGACGCGACGGCGTGGACGGCGTTCTGTGTGTACATGCCGGCGTTCTCGCCGTGGAAAAACGACCCGAACATGGTGATCGTGTTCGACCCGGTCGCGTAGAGGCCGTTCCAGACGTTGTTGGTCTGCACCCAGATGAAGTACATGTTGGCGCAGTCGGTCAGGTTCAGCGCCGCCCCGGCGGTTGTTGCCGGGGTCACCTCGGTGTCGAACCGCAGCGACTGGATGGTCAGGCCGCCGAGGCTGGACAGCTGGAAGATGTCGAAGTTCCCGGCGGCTTTGATGACGGACCGGTAGCCGTCGCCGTAGAGGGTCAGCGCGGATCCGCCGGACACGACGACGGGCTGGCTGACGCGATACCACTGCGCGGTCGCCGGGAAGTAGACGGCGCCGTCTGCTGCGACGGCTGCGGTGCAGGCGGCGAGGATGGCGCCGTAGTCGTCGGTGCCGCCGTCGCCTGCTGCGTTGAATGGCGGGTCGGTGACGTTGAACACTGTCGTGGTGGCGGAACTGCCGAGCAGGTTCGCAATGGTGATCTTCCGGGTGGATCCGGATGCGTCCATGGAGTGGTCGGAGATATCCACGATCGGGAGGACGTCGTTGGCTGCGATTCCGCTGGTCAGCGCCTGAAGCTCGGTTATCTTGCTCAACGCGCCGCCCCTCCGTCTCAGAGCATTCCGGAGAGCCCGGTCGTCGCTGCGGTGGTGTATGACTGAGTGATCATCCGTTTTGCGCGCACCAGGCCCCGGCGTTTAATCGATTCCCCACCAGCCGAAGTTGTACGTGTTCGGTGAGAAGTTGGACAAGGTTAGCGGGGTTGTCAGGGTGGTGGCAGTTCCTGTGAGCAAAAGACTGCGGGCAGTGAAACCAGAACGCGCGAAACCGGTTCCCCCGACGGCCCCTTCGATATTGGTGAATACCGGTCCGACGACGGTGCCGCCCTGGGTTCCGACTACTAGGCCGACAGCCCACCAGCCGGCCGTCAGGGATGTAACCCCTGTCGGGCCTGTGCGGATTATCGCATGGGAGGTGCTCGTTATATTCACCGGGCTGCCCTGCAATACAACGCCGTTGCTGCCGCCGGCTATGGTGTAAAGGCCGGTGTAGCAGTTCGAGTATCCGCTGGCTCCGCGCCAGTCACAGGTCACGTATCCATTGATGGTGATGGTGGTGGGTACGTAGAACAGGTTGAGTGCGATTCCGCCGCTCGGCCAGCCGCTAGCGGATACGGACTGGGAGAGGACCGGTTCCCAGTAGTCGAACGTCCAGGCGCCGTAGCCTTCGAGGACGGCGTTCTGATACATGGCGTAGTACTGGGCTGTAGCGTTTGTACTCGGGTGGATGTGTCCCGCGTCGGCGGCCTTGCCAGTCGACCCTGCGGATTGCGTCCCGGCGGGCGTGATATCTGTGGCGGTGCCGTCGAGTTGCAGGGCTCCTTGTGTGCTGGTGGTTCCCGCAGGGAGGTCGGCGGCCTGAATGGCGGCGAGAGTAGTGCTGGTCCCGTCGCTGCGGGCGTAATACCCGGCCTGCTGGCTGCCGGTCAGCGCAGTCAGCGCTGCTGTGGCAGACGTAGCGCCAGTGCCGCCGGAATCCACGGCCAGCGGCAAGCTCGATGTGAGCACAATGCCAGTCGTCGGATGCACATGGCCTGCGTCGGCCAGTTTCCCCGTCGCCCCGGCGGCCTGCGTGCCGAGCGGGGCGATGTCCCCGGCGGTGGCATCGATGCTGGCGGTGGCGCCGCTGCTGAGTCCGAGCGCGGAGCGGGCGCCGTCTGCGGTCGTGGCGCCGGTGCCGCCGTTCCCTACCGCTACGGTCCCGGTCACATTCCCGGCCGTACCGGTGGTGTTCTGGTTCAGGTACCGGGCATCCAGTCCTGACAATGGCGCGTCTGTGGAGATGGCCAGCCAGATCCCGGCCTGGTACTGCAGGAAGATTCCCTGGTTCAGCAGGGTCAGCGCCACCGTGGTGCTTCCACCTGTTTTGTTGAACACGTCTGGAAATGTCGTGTTCACCGTCACCCCGGCTGTGCCGAGGATCTGCTTCACGGCGGCGAGCGTTCCCGCTGGCGGCGTGGCGGGGAGGGTCACGACGACCGGGCCGCCGGTCGTGTCTGCCGGAACGATCTGGTTTGCCGCCGCCTGGCATGGGCTGGTCAGGTTCGTCTGCACGGCAGCCTGGGTGAGGACAGGCCCTTTCGCGGCCTCGGCCGCCTCGGCGCGGGAGGTCTCGGCGTCGACGGACGCGACTGAGGCCCCCCCCAGGCTGGCGAGCGCATCGTCTGCTGTGGCTGCGCCGGTGCCCCCCTGAGCGACAGGCAGCGGCGCGGTCAGGTGCGTGGAGATGACCTGCGGCACCAGGTCGGTGTTTCCGAGGTCTCCGGCCAGAGTGATCCCGCTGCTGCCGCCACCGGGAAGCAGGTCGGCGACGGTAATGCCTTTCGTGGTCCCGGATGCTGAGCCGTGGCTCGTGTCGGAGACGTCCACGATGGGCAGCACGTCATTGCTGGCGACTCCTGAGGTCAGCAGCGCAAGCTGCGTGATCTTGCTCAAGGTGCCTCCGTTTCCAGTCCGCCGTCGTCGTTTTCCTGGTCCAGGACAGTCCAGTCTTCGCAGAAGATTTCCTGGGTGCCCGGTACAGGCGGGGGCGGCCCGGTGACAGTGGAGTCCTGGACCGGTCCGGTGACGCTGCCGCCGTGGACCGGCCCGGCGACCGGGACGTAAACCCAGATGCGTCGCAAGAACCTGTCTGTAGCGGCGACGGCGTCCGCTGCGGCGGCAGCGGCGCCCGGCATGGCAAGGGATTCGGCGACAGCCGCTGCGTCGTGGAGGCGGTTCTGCCCGGCAAGGTACTCCAGGGCGGCTGCCGTATCGTCGACCGCTACGGCGGTGCCGGCGAGGACGAGGGCCTCAGTGGCACCGCCGGCGTCAAAGACGCCGGGCGGCGTGACCTGGCTGCCGTCGTATGCCTCAGTCACTGCAGCGATGTCGTCCAGCTCGCTGGTGATGGTGATATAGGCGAAGCCGTCGAGAACGCCTGCGGCCTCCGGGAAGGCGATGCCGCTGACGGGGACGGTCACAGTATCGCCCGCAGCGGCTGTGTCCGCTGCCGAAGCCCCGTCGGCTGCCGCCGCTGAGGCTTCGGCAGCCCCGGCCAGGTCCGCCAGGGATACTGCGACGATACTGCTGAACGCCTCGGCGACTGCGGCGGCCTCAGCCGTTTCCGCGTCTGTCCCGGCCAGGTCCGTCTCGCCGGCCGCCGCCGTGTCAGATACCACGGGACCGGCGTCCGATGTAAGCAGGTCCCCGGCACCTGCCAGGTCCGCCAGCAATATGGAAACGACGTAACTGAACTCGTCTGTGACCGCCGCAGCCTCGTCCGCCGCCGATGTGACGGTTGTCAGTGTCGTGTCCGCAGCCCCGGCCGTGTCCGTCCCGGTCTTCTGCAGGACGAGGAGCTCGGCTGCAGCTGCCCGATCCGGCACGCCAGAAGTGACAGCGACATCCGGCGTGCGCTCAGCACCGGCGGCAAGATCCTGGGCTATCTCATAGTAGAAAGTCAGGACTGCAGCGCCCCACGGCGCTGACGTGATCGACGCCGACAGGGTCTGCGAAGCCACGGTCGAGCCCGGCAGCATGCTGTAGGCGGTCACCCAGGTTCCGCCGGCGGAGATGTACTGCTGGTCACCCATCTGCGGCCAGGACGGCGCTGCCGGGCTGGTGCCGCCGCCTTCCAGGGTGAGGCCGGTGCCGTCCTGCTCGAGCAGGACAGCACCGTCCTGCTCGTCCAGGCTGGTGCCGCCCGCGCCGTCGGCGGCGATGACCCCGAGGCAGATCTCGTTCTGGTATGCCAGCGGCCCGGTGGTTTCTGCCGGGGTGGCGCTGGCGGGGCTGCCTGTTCCGGCGGCGGCGTCGACGGCGAGGATTCTGGTGGCGGCAGGGATGCCGCAGATGACCGCCGCCCCGGCAGCGGGGGCGGACCAGGTGATGGTGATCGTGTCCCCGGCGGTCGCGCCCTGGACGCATCCGGCGATGAAGAAACCGCAGGACCGGCCGGTGATGTTCAGGTTGTAGAACGTCCACGGCTGCCCGGCAGTGTCAGTGGCAGCGGCGACGGTCTGGTCGGAGTCGGTGCCCCAGGCGACGGCGATGGTGTCACCGTCAGCGATGTCCCTGTCAAGGGTGATATCAAGGGTCGCGGCGGGGGTGGCGGCTGCGGCTCCGCCGGCGGTGAACGGGGTTTTCTCGGTAAGGTCCGCGGCAGCGGCCTTGTCGGCCAGCGGTACGACTGTGGTAACCGACAGCGTGTCAGCGGCGGCGGCCTGGTCGGATTGCAGGACGTTCACCACGAGCGTCTCGGCTGCGCTGCCGCAGTCCGGGAGCGAGGCCACCGTGGCAGCCGGGGCTTCCGCGTCTGCTGCGGCCGCAGGATCTCTTACCGGGACGGCCGCTGACGCGGCCGGGGTGTCGGTCCCGGCGGCTGTGTCAGCGACCGGGACTGCGGCCAGGGATATGACTGTCTCGGCTGCCCCGGCCTGGTCGTCAGCCGCCGCAGTCACAGCGGGGACCGCGTCGGTCAGGGCCGCACCCTGGTCAGCGATCCCGGCGCCGGCGTTCAGGGCCAGGATGTCGGCGGCGGCGGCGGCGTCTGCGTAGACGGGGAACTCGGCGGACAGCAGCCCGTCCCCGGCTGCTGCCAGGTCACTGCCGAACGGAATGTCACAGGTGATATATGCGATCAGATCAGCGGCGGCGGCCAGATCGGACTGCGGGACGAACAGCGTGAGACTGTATGTCAGCGCGTCCAGCGCGGCTGCCGGTTCCTGCTGAGGCTCGTCGGCTTCGCTGGTGATGTATGCGGCGGCCTGGTCCAGCAGGTCGTCTTGCAGATTCTCAGCCTGGATGAGGTCCGAGGGGCCGCGCAGGGTCTCAGCACCGGCGGCGGTCTCCGGCAGCCCAGCGAAGGCTGTGACACTGGTCAGGTCATCGGTACCGGCAGCGGCGTCAGCCGGCGCAGGAGTCGGCTGCGAGGCCAGCGTTTCCGCGGCGGCGGCAGCGTCGGCGGGGGTGACACTGAGAGATACATGCAGCGCTTCGGCTGCGGCACCTGGGTCGGTGAGCCCTGCCGCGTCAGCGGCAGCGGCCTGTTCCGGGAAGGCGGCCGCGACTTCGGCTGACAGCAATTCCGCTGCTGCGGCAGCGTCCAGTTCGGAGAAGGGAATCGCGGCGGCGTCCTCGGCGGCGGCGGCTTGCTCAGCGAAACTGAGCGTGTTAGCTAGCCGCAGTCTGTCGGCTGCGGCGCCGCGCTCGAGCCAGAGATTGATCGCCTCTCTCGCCGCGCCGGCATCAGCGAGTGCCACGCTCGCAGACGCCGGCATCAGCGTGTCGGCAGCCGCGCCACTGTCGGCGAACGGCACCGCGAGGGCGCCGACTGTCAGTCTGTCGGCGGCACCGCCGACATCTGCGAGCGGCCGCAGCCCCTCAACCTGGCCAGCCTGGTCCGTGTATGACAGTACGGCGGTGACGCTTACTGCATCCCCGGCAGCGGCGGCATCCCCGGCGGAAGCCGGCGCCGACCTCCGGTCAGCCGCGCCTGCCAGGTCCGTGAACGTGACGGCGTCTGCCGCTAGCAGGACGTCCGCCCCCGCGACCGTTTCCGTGACCGGGGCGGCGACTGGCGGCGGCCACAGCGTCTCTGCGGATCCAGCCGTGTCTGACGGCGTGAAATACAGCAGCAGAACGTCCGTGGCCGCAGCCGTATCGGCCCACGGCATCAGCGTGTCGGCAGCCGCGCCACTGTCGGCCAGCGGGATATCAGCTTCGGTCAGCTGCTGGACGTCAGCGCCGCCAGCCAGGTCAGCAGGCAGGCTGAGGATGGCGGTCAGCGTGTCGGCGGCGGCGGCGGGGTCGGGCTGGTAGTAAACCATCCGGCCCTCCCGCCGCGGCCGCTGTGACCGCGCTCAGGGGCGGCGGCCCGGGTTAAGCCTGGATCAGGTCGTGCCGAGGGTCCCGGACCCGGACGGGTATCCGAAGGAGATCGTCTCGGTGGCGGTCCATGTCTGCAGGGTTGCCTTGGTGCCCTGGCTGGATACGCCCCGGTTGAAAAACACCTCGTTGGCGCCAAGACCGGTGGCGGTGACCCCGTCAGCGTTCCAGTTGTCGGTGCCGAACTCGGCCCACGCGAAGTTCGCCACGCCGCCGCCGAACGCGGCGGTAAAAGTCAGCGTGGCCGGGACGATGCCGGTGTTGATGACGGGCGCGCCGGATACGAGCTTGTAGTAGCTGGTGGTGGATGCGCCGCCGGTGTCGCCGACGAGGGCGGTCTGGGTGGATGCGGCGGCGGTGTTGGAGGTGCCGACGCCGATCCGGCCGTACGCCGCCCCGAATTTGTTCGTCACCGACGTTCCGGCGATGCCGCCAAGGAGGATCACCCACCCGGTGGAGACGATCAGGTTGCAGTCGTCTTCCTGTGTTTCCAGGTAGGTTTTCACGCCGAGCTTGTCGAAATGGACGTGGGTTGGCTCCCATGCGGGCGAGAGCTCGGCGGCGTGCCGCCGCCACCTGGCGTCTGTCCACTGGGTCTGCTCCGCATCCCAGCGTCGCACGTTGAAGCTGGTGCTCACCGAGGCGTGCTCGCGGGCGACCGTGCCGACGCCTACGCCTAGCCTTTCTCCGCCTGTCGCCACATCGGGCATGGTTGATGTCCTCTCAGGATTTACGGGAACTCCAAGACCCGCGTTGTGGCCGGTCAAGGTCAGTGGTTGATGTCTGGCTGGTTCAGATGTCAGGCCAGCCGGGGGACAGGTCCGCGACGCGTGGTTTGCCGGTCCCGATCCACAGCTCGGCGGCGATGCGCTCTGAGTCCGGCAGCACCGATACGGGCGTGATGTCCACTTCCGGCAGCGGCGGCAGGCCCGCGATGTAGTCGCTGCGTGCCCACCAGAAATTGCCGGAGAAATGGTCGCCGGCGTCGATGGTCATGGTGATGTGGCCGGCGGTCCGGGTCATGCCGGCGGTCAGCCAGTTGCACCCGGCCGCGTCGGCGCCCTCGCCGAGGAGGCGCACGCAGTCCCGCCACCGGCCGACCACGCGGCTGGTCATGTGCTCCCGCCGGCGCGTCCGGTACTCGTCCGGTGATGCGGCGCCTTTGGTGTGGCAGTACAGCACCGCCGCAGGCTCGGGAGCGTTTATGCACCATTGCCGCAGCGCTTCCAGGGTGACCTGCTCGTAGCCTTCGTCCGCAGTCGCGCACCGGTCCCAGCCGGGCAGTGCCTGGCACAGCCACCCTGCGGCGTCCCGCCGGTTCTGCGGCTGGCCGACCAGGCCGACTGCGGGCATGACCGGGAACTGCGCCGCCAGCAGCGCCGCCGCATGCGCGGCAGCGGGGACCCGCCAGGTACCGTCCGCCCACAGATGGTAAAAGTGGGCGATGTTCACTTACGGGCGCCGGCCGGGCGGACGCCCGGGAGGCGCCTTCACAGCCGGCGGCGTCACCGCAGGCTGCGGAGCGGGCGCAGGTACAGGCGGAGGCTCCTGCCGGATCTCCGCAGCCGGCTGCACGGCAGGCCGGACTTCTGCCCGGGCCTCCGGGGCGGCCTTCACCTCAACGCCCCGGCCGGCGGCGATCAGCGACTCCGCGTGCATATCGTCGAACACGCCCACCTCGCCTGCGGGCGGGTACGTCCGCCACTGGACCCCGTCGAAGTAGGCGCCCTCAGTGCCGACGTTCAGCCGGACAGCCTTCAATTTGTGCTCCCATCCCAGGTGGTCAGGCCGGAGGCGACGGTGGCCAGCGCGACCGGCCGGTCTTTCACGCAGTGCAGGTGCGCCCACCTGCCGTTCATCCGCAGTCCGAGCCGCTGCCCTGGTGCCAGCGGCTCACCGCAGGAACACCGCGGCGGCTGATGCTGGGACCCGCCCGGCAGCGAGCATGCGGTGCACACCCACCGGCGGCCGCGCCGCACCACAGCATGCCCGGCCTTAACGTCATGCCCGCACCCGGCCGGCCCGGACTGGCGGGCTTCCCTGGTCGGCATCTACAGGAGTTCCCGGTACACGCCGGCCCACCTGTGCCAGTTCGCCTCGATCGTGTGCGCCCGGGCGACCTCACGGGCCTTCACGCTCATTTCCTCCCGCGCCGCATGGTCATTGGCGAGCTCGCGGAGCCGCCGCCCCCAGTCGCCGGGCCTGCGGATCAGGTACCCGGTCACCCCGTCGACCATGACATCCCGGTACGCCTCGCAATCCGACGCCAGCGCCGGAATACCCAGGGCAAAATATTCCAGAAGCTTGATGCCGGATTTGCTGGCATCGAACACTGTCCCGGTCAGCGGCGCGAGGCCGATGTCAAAGTCCAGCTGCCGGTAATACGCCAGCGACTCATCCGCCGGCACCCATTCCGTGAACCGGCACCGGCGGCCGATCTCATCGGAGAAGTCGCAGCCGACTAGATGTAGTTCAGCTTTCGGGTGGCCGTCGATGAACTCCCGCAAAGGCTCGGTGATCATCTTGATGTCCGGGCCGTGGGAGCCGCCGCCCGCCCAGCCGACCACCAGTTTCTTCCGGTGCCGGTTCCGTTCCAGGGTCAGCAGGCCGCCGGGGACGCAGTTGGGGAGGACCCGGATCTCCGGGCAGCCCAGTTTCCGGTACACCTCGGCGAGCGGTTCCGTGGATACGGTGACGATGTCGGCGATCCTGGCCGCATGGGCGACGACGTCCTGCATGACGTTCTGCCGGTAGGTGGCGAGCGTCCACCGTTCCTCCGGCACGGAGAAAATATCGTCGTCGGTTTCGTAGACGAGCCGGTGCCGCAGCCGCAGGTTCCGCCACGGTCTGAGGGCGGTCTGCTTGTCGAGCCGCTGCGCGGTGATGATCCGGTAGTCGTCGGCGGCCTGCGGCGGCACCCCCGCCCGCCATTGTGTTTTCCAGCCGTGCCTGCCGAGCTCGGCGAGGGGAACGATCACCCGGTACCAGCCGCAGCCGGACGGGCCTGAGCTGCCCGGCACCCACCGGACCGTCTCGGAGTCGATGAGCTCGCCGCTGCTGCTGCCTGCGGCCATGTAGGAGGCCACGTAGTCGTGGACGCCCCAGACGCTCCCGGCCAGGTCGCTCACGGCGGCTCCTTCAGGGCCAGACGTCTATGGTCTCGGCGGGGACGGCGACGAACCCGGCCCGGGCGTTCAGCCATGCGGATACCAGTTCCCAGTCCTCCCCCGCAGACGGCGGCCCCCACGTGGCCACGTCGGCGAGGTCGGCCCAGTGGAGGATCATGGGAGTGCCGACCGTCCCGAACGCGGGCATCTCCCCTCCGATGACCGTCGCCCCGCCGTCCGGGCCGTGGCTGACCATCCTGGACACTGCGAACCGTGCTCCGGGGGCGGCCAGGAGCGCGGCAGCGAGGACCTGCAGATGGTCCGGCCGGTAGGCGTCGTCGTCGTCCAGGTAGGCGATCAGGCCGCCTTCGGCGACTTCGAGGCCGCGCCGCCGGGCCGGGCCGCCCCAGTGCTCGGTGGTGTCGTGCTCGTCCAGGCAGGTGAACGTGACCTGATGCCGGGGATTCGATGCTTCCAGGACGGCCTGGCCGAGATCCCAGTCGGGGCCGTCGGACACGATCACATGCTCCACCGATGGCCAGGTCTGCGCGGCGACCGACGGAATGCACCGTTTCAGCAGCAGGTCATGCCTGTGCCAGGTCGGCGTGATCACCGAGATCAGCGGCATCACAGCGGCAGCGCCCCGGCCAGCCGCTGCCTGGCGGCGAGCATGCCCTGATCCCACCGGGGTTTCGACGTGTCCAGGACCATTTCCAGGTCAGTCCTGCTGACTGTCACCCGCGCAGGCTGCATCGGCGCCGGCGTGCTGGCGGCCAGGACTTTCGCGCAGTCCCGGACCCACGCTGCGCCGAGGACGCCGATGCGGGTATCCCGCCACGGCCCGTGTTCCAGGCTCCCGTAAACCATCCCCGCCGCGTCCAGCACCGTCTCCGCGCCGCTGAGATCGACGTCGTCGAGAGCGGCGGTGAACGGGAGTGTATCCCGCATCCCCCGTGTCTCCGCCGCCAGGTCACGGCTGAGGGTGTGCGTGTTGCGTTCCTGCCACACCAGCGGCCGACCGTACCGCACCGACCAGCCGAACTCGCGCATCACCCGCTGCGCGACATACGACGCCCAGATGTCGTCGTAGCGGCCCGCGCCGGGCAGCATCGTCATCACCGGCAGCAGATCCCGGGCGAACGCCGTGTTCTGCGAGTTGAACGGCGCGTAGGTACCCGGGGCGACAGCGAGCCCCGCCGCTGCGGCGGGGGACACGCCCGTGCACAGCGGCCGGGCGGCGATCCGGGTCACCGCGTCAATGTCCGGGTCGCCGAGCCACAGCCCGGCCGATACCCCAACCCGGATGCCGCTGCCGTAGCCCACGGCCGGCGCCCTGTCCGGATGCCATAGCTCGTGCGGGAACCCGCGGTGATGCACCGGCGGGATCAGGAAACCGCCCGGGTCTGCCCACCTGCCGCCCAGCACCAGCCCCGAGAACGACCGCGACAGGTCCTCAGCGAAATCATCGAAATACCTGCGGTCCAGCGGGATATTGTCGTCGTCGATCATGACGACGATCGAGGCGCCGTGTTTCACCGCCTCGAGCAGGCCGATGGACCTGCGGCCAGTGCACCGCCAGCCCAGCAGCTCCGAGGACTCGTATCCGAGCTTATGCTGATCCTCGTCGCTGTAATACACCATGCTGCCGTTGCGCTCGCAGAACGCGCGGATCTCATCGTGAGGGGCCTGCTCGTCGCCGATCACATAGAACGGGACGTCCGGGCCGATTTCCCGGTACCAGCCGAGAACTTCGGGAACCTGGATGGTGGTGGTGACCAGCGCGATGCTCACCGCAGCGCCGCCAGCCGGGCGGCGTCCTCAGCCCGCCACGTGGTGTAAGGCTCACTGTAGAATTCGGCGCAGCGGATCCCGCCGCGGCCTTCCCGGTAGGTGTCGTCGCCGTTGCGGCCGGTCAGGTCGAACCGGTCCTGATACACGTAGATACCAGGCCTGGTGATCACGCCCGCGGCGAGGCCGACGTCCTGGAACCAGGTGTCCACTGCGGGAAGCGGGCACAGCCGGCCGAGCACGGCAAGGACGTCCGCGTGGACGACGGGAAAACAGGTGAGGCCGGGAATGTTGCCGTCCGTCCAGATGATCGTCCCGGCGGGCTGGGCGCGGACGATGTCGTCCCAGCCTTCTGTCTGCATGATCGCGTCGTCGTTCCATGGTGTCATGGTCCATTCGCCGTCCGCGAGCCCGAGCAGCGCAGCATGGTAGCGGGCACTTTCCGCATATCCGAACCGGTACGGGGCCTGCCAGATTGCGTCCGCAGACGCAGCAGCGGCAGCCCTGGCTGTTTCCGGGTCGTCCGGGTCGCAGGCCACCAGGATGTCCAGGAGGTCAGGGCGGGCGGCGCGGTCCCGCAGCGACGTGATTGATTCGGTGAGCATGGCGGCCCGGCGGCGGGACGGGACGGTAACTGAGATAACCCCCGGCCTGTGTTCCGCTGCTGGCCGGAGTGCCAGCGGGATCATCTCAGTCACGGGGCCGGAACCATCCTGGCGGGCAGCGCCGCTCGAACACCCACTGCGGCCACGTCTCATCCACGTCCACCGGGGTCAGCCAGGGGGACGGCTGACCGTACCTCTCGCCGAAACAGTTCTGTCCCGCCCGGTACAGGTCGTTCGCGAGCGCGTTCTCGACCAGCGGGTTCCCGTCGGTATGACAGTGCGCGGCCATTTTCGTCCTGACGGCCGCCTCTCCCCCGAGCCAGGTCAGATGCTTCCCGGCCTTTGCGATCACCGACGGGCTGGCCTGCCCACGCTCCCGGGCCGTCCAGAACGATCCGATCATCCCGGCGGGGAAAACCGGGGATGTGCGCAGTGATTCCTTCCACAGCCAGTCAACGGAGAACATGCAGGTGTCCATCTCCATCACCGCCGGGCCACCTGCTGTGAGGGCGGTGATCGTGGCGGGTGACGGTATCTCGTCGGCGTCCGCGAGAATAACCAGATCATCACCGGCGGCGGCGGCCAGCCCGGCGGCTATCTGGTCTCGCTGGGCGTGTTCCCGGTCCCACGGGTTCGCGGTGTCCGGCAGATCCTCCGCCACCACATGAATGATCTTGCCGAGCCATGGGCTGAACCGGTCCTGGTTCTCCGCGAACATCAGCGGTTTCGGGTGGCCCTGATGGTCGGTGCGTGCCTCGACGAGGACATGCCGGTACACCGGCGACTCGTCGAGCTCGGTGAGACGGCATTCGAGGATGTCCAGCTCGTCGCGGAACAGGAACGTGTCGAAGATCCTCACCGGGGCAGGCTGTCCCGGAGCCGGGCCAGGTCTGCGGGCCACCGCTGGCACAGGAACTCGTCATAGGTTCTGCGGTCAGTCCCGGCGGCTTCGAGGGCCAGCATCCGCGCATACCCGTCATCCGCTGCGGCTTTCCCCGCTGACGGATGCAGGTGCTCGATGAGCACGTCCGGGCGGTACTGCAGGTTCCCGATGTCAGTCCCCAGTTGTTTCCAGAAGGCGTCGACATACAGGTGGGTCAGTCCCGGCGGGCACATGTAGCCGAGCCTGCGGACCAGCGCGGCAGACATGACCACAGCGGTCGGGAGTTCCTCCCCCCGCAGGCCGTCGTCGCCGTAGGCAACCCCCGGCCGGGTGATGAGCGCGTCCGTCAAGGTCTTGTCCCATCCGGGCGTGCGGGGCCGGTGGTCGTCGCCGAGGAACCCGACCGCCGGGAACACGGCGGCAAGGCCAGGGGCGACCATGTTGAGGACCGGCCCCGGCCCGCGCGGCCCGCTGATGACCGCTACCTGTGCCATCTGCCACCGGGACAGCCGGGCATAGCCGTCTGCGTGCGGGTCGTCAGCGTCGGCGACTACCAGGAGCATGGCGGCGGCTGTGACCTGCGGCCACAGCCTGATGAGCTCGGCGGCGCTGTGCGGCCTGCCGCGTGATGGGCAGATCATCACCAGTTGGGTCAAGGCTTGACTCCGGTGAACATGCCCCGGTCTCCGGGGTGCCCGGAGTAGGCGTAGGAGCCCGTGGTGATGTCATCAAGGTAGTCGAACTGCCGGAAGACCAGCGGGAACCCGGCGCATCGGATCGCATCGCACAGGTCTGGGATAGCCAGCCAGAACGATCGCTGGTTCCCCCATGATCCCCACCGGCTGTCTGCGGCCGGATCGTCCTGATACCAGTGTCCGCGGCGGCCCTCGTTCTCCGTGCCGGGGCGGTCGGAGTAGTGGGTCTGGAGGATCAGCAGCCTGCGGGTGATCTTGCCGAGCATGTTCAGGAACGCTACCGGCCCGTCCAGGTGGTAGAGGAGGCCGCAGCAGAACACGGCGTCGAATCCGCCGTGCCGGTGCAGGTTCCGGGCGTCGTCCCGGACGAACCGCAGGTTCGGCAGATCCAGCGCTTCGGCGATCCGCTGGCAGTTGGCCATGTTGACGGCCCGGACCTCGACGCCGACTACGTCGTATCCGGCGCGGGCGAACTCGGCCGCATAGCCGCCTTCGAGGCAGCCGACGTCGGCGATCCTGCCGCCGCCGGGGAGCGCCAGTTTCAGGTCCCGCAGAGCGGCCTGGCAGATTCCCGTGTCTGCGGTCAGCGGCACGCCCGGAAGCGTCTCCGACCCGTCCGGCAGCCGGATGTTGTGCGCGGTGAATGCCATCAGAAACGTACTTCGCGGGTTATAGGTGGCGATGGGTATTTACAGTCTCGGTAGTAGTAATCTGCGGTAATTTGCGGGTCGCATGCCCATGTCACCCCGGCTTTCATCCAGCGCTCTACCAGATCCCAGTCATCGGCAGGCACCCCTGTCTGCCACGTCGCTACGTCCAGGATTTCGCGGCGGTGCAGGATCGCGGACGTGTCGATCCCCCCGAACATCGGCGGATCGGAGCCGACGATCACTGACCGGTGCGCGTGATGCATCTCGATCCGCGAATACGCGAACCCGGCTTCCGGGTGGTCCCGCAGTAGCCTGGCGAGGCGGTGCAGGTGAGCGGGCCGGAACGTATTGTCGTCGTCCAGCCACGCAACTAAGCTGCCCGTGGCGAGCTGGACGCCGCGGAGCTTGGCCCGGTACCCCCAGCGGATGGCCGGGTCATGGCTGGCGAGCTCGCCGAGGACCAGGGACACCCTGCGGCCGGGCCGCCCGGATCTGATCATCGCGGCGGCGAGGCCCGGGTCGGGGCCGTCGGACACGATCACATGCTCGATCTCGCCGGGATAGGTCTGGTTCCGGACCGATGGCATGCACGTGGTAGTCAGTTCCGCGTGCCTCTGCCACGTCGGCGTGATCACCGAGATGAGAGGCCAGCCGCCCATCAGGCGGGGCTGCTGTCGAAAATGTATGCGGCGGCCGGGTGTGCCTTGCAGTCTTCGCACCACGGCGTGGCGGCGGCCGGGACTGGTCTGCGGCCACGGTGATCCTCGGCGGGGTGGCACGGGTTGAGCCGGTGCTCAGGGTGGATCTCCGTAGTCATATGGGAGTGCCAGACGACGGCCCCGGCGTGGTGCAGCACATCACCGGTAACAGGATTGATGACAGGCTCGGTGGTGATGCAGTCAATCACTTGACAGTTGTCGTGGCCATGACGGCAGGGACCGCCAGGCTGGATGCGCTGGATGAAGGCCATCAGGTGATCCCGTACATGACTGCCTGGCAGTAAGCACCTGTCGATACCAGCGCCGGGGGGCTGAGCAGAGGATGACCTCCGGTGGTTACCGTCAGACCGCCCGTGGCGTATGTGACCGGGCTGGAGATTGTGTAACTGGTGTTGGCGACGGCATTGGTGATGGTGGTCCTGGGCGGGATGACCTGGACGCCGACGAGAAGGGTGTCGGTGCCGGCGCTGTTCCCGGCCGGGTTCTGGGAGAGCGTGTAGCCGGTGCCTGCCTGGACGGCGATGATGATGGTCCCTGCCGTGATGTTCCCGGGCGTGGTGGCATCGGTGACGACCGCGCCGACGTCGGCGGCAACGGCGGATGGAACCCCGGTTACCGTGGCAGTGCTCGTGCTGAACGTGCATGCGGGGCAGCTGCGGGCCGGGTTGGGGCCGCATGGACCAATCAGCAGGTTCTGGGCAGCGCTGGCCTGGCCGGTGGCCTGCGCAGGGGAGGTCGTGAAGGTAGACGGCGACCCGGGAGTGACAGTATCTATCACTGTGCCCGGGGTGAAATTCGCCGGGGTTGTCTTGTTGAAGACTGTCGCGCCGACGTCAGTTGCCAGAACGGCAGCGTCGGTTATCGCGCCGGTGGATGGTACGGTGCAACTGGTGTCACTGCGGGCTGTCGCGGCGATGATGCCCCGTCCGATATTGGCAACTGCCGCGCTGGGACACAGGATGATGTTCTGGCTGGGCGACGCCTGGGCCGTGCAGCCGAGGCTGCCGGATCCGTTAGCGCACCAGACGAGCCCGGTCATGATGTTGTTCCCGCCAGAGAACGCGGAGACGGAAATAGTCTGGTTGTCGAATGATATGGCCAGCCAGTCGGCCAGCTGCGGTATGC